>WNGB01012352.1_pt1 | contig 17089 bp, 15 predicted proteins | sample 5400681 | NCBI WGS metagenome assembly WNGB01 (sample SAMN13153367, study PRJNA577476) | soil metagenome | isolation source: 115 cm soil or saprolite under grassland replicate 2 | place: USA:California | collected 2016-06-15 | reverse complement strand
GGCTCCAGATCTCCCCGCAAGATAAGAATCCTCCCCAGGTTGTGACGGGCGGCGGCCCCCTGATAGGTGGTGACCTCCTGATTCAATTCCGACAACAGCGCGACACGCTGGCTCTCATCAACTCCGGCAAGATCGCCGGCGCCGCGGGTCGTCACATATTGTTGGTGGGTAAAGCCGCCCGTCACACGCGCCTGGAGAACTCGAGCGTCGCGGTAGACCTCTCGCATTCGCGCAAGCGTGTGGTCTTCCGCGGATTGGCGCCACAAGGTAAGGTAAGCGGTCAGACCGCCGCCGAGTAATGCGACGACGACCAGGGCAGGCGCGAGAACCGGACGGAAGACTTGAAGCCCCTTCCACAAATTCGTCCAGGGAGAGACTCTTTGACGATCCCACTGTTCCTGCCGCCTGACAATATTGCGGGCACGCACAGCCGCCTGTTCCCCGATCGGTAACAGCGCCTCCAACTCGCGCCGCTTATCTTCACGTTCATGCGCCGAAGAAACAACCAGGTGAAGCATGGCGGCAAGTTGCGCACAGCAGGCCTGACAGTCTACACAATGATCCTCGACTGCTTCTCTTTCCTCCGACGAACAAGCGCCGGTCAAATAAGCTACCATCATCCGCCTGGCGAGATGAGTGTCAGTATGACTCCCATTTCCATTAAGCGCCTCTCTCATCTCTTCATTATGATAGCCGTTAGGGTAGCTTCCATTTCCATTGACTTGGTCTCTCATATTGCTCGGATGCTGCTTTGATGCGACTTTAAATTTTTCAGGGACTCGGCAAGAGTAGCGCAAACTGTCAGTTTGCGCAGTTTTCTCTACTGAGTTCACGAAGAGAACCAGAACACCGTCGAGTTCGCACAACTTCCACCGATAGCCGAGTGGGATGGCGGCGCAAACTGGACAGTTTGCGCTACTCCGCTCGGATGCGACTCTAATTTTTCAGAGACTCGGCAAGAGTAGCGTAAACTGTCCAGTTTGCGCCGCTCCTCTATTGAGATCTCAAAAGGAACCCGAGAACCGCCGAGTTCGCGCAATTTTCACCGATGGTCAAGCGGTATGGCAACGCAAACTATTCAGTTCGCGCTACTTCTATCTTTTGTCATTGGTCACTGCCGCTCAGAAATAGCCCAATCTTCATTGAGCGATGACTGAGGGCCTCAGGCAATGACCAATGGCAAATGCCAAAGACACTTAGCCGACCCCCGAGCTTTCGGGCTGAAAAACTCTCTAAAAAGCTGGGAGGGGCGGAACCTGCGGGAAAGTTTGGGCAGATGCTATGGGGAGTTCTGCGTGTTCCGTCCTTTTCCACATGTTCCGCCTTCTCCGCTGAGCAACTACAACCAGATTAAAGACAGGGCAATCGTAGCGCGCCACCACTGACGTGTTTGGCGATACTACGCCCGTCACACTATAAAGACGCAAAACGACTCGCGATTTGCCGATTTCGTTTATTCGAAAAAGAGATATTTTTCCGCGAACGTTTCTCCCTATGCAATAAATCCACTATCGAGCCAAAGTGTCTGAATCTGCTTCACATTAATGGATGTATAGATGTAAAACAACAGAACCCGTCTGCTTCCCCGACGCTGGCGGTTCTCTCTCTTTAATAAGCGCTTGGGGAAAAGTTTTGCGGTGTACCTGTGTGGCGCGAATTGTTTACTAGATCGGAACGACTGATATTGGCGCATCGATTGAACTTAAAGCAATCGAAAGCAAGCGTTTAGAGTACCGACTTTAGTCGGCAGGGCTGAGATTCAAAGCCCTGCCGACTAAAGTCGGTACTCTAAACGCTCGCCCCCGGTGTTTGCAGTCAAACTGAATACGCCAATGTTGGTTATTCTGACTTAGCGTCATTTGACGGCGCCACGCCTCATTTCTTCCGCCCCATCGCTTAAACCGGCGCGACGGCCAGTCGCATTACGCAATCCGATCCTTCGAACCAGGATCCACCTTCCTTAAGGAGAACGACAATGAACACTATTCGATTCAATTTTGACGACCTTTGCGCGTTTTTCAGCCGCTACTCTTCACGGCTGATGGTAGGCATGATCTCGACCGACGGCGAGGCTCCCGAACACGTCCACCAACCTCACATCATCATCAAGCGGGACGGAGTGGTCGAACGCGAGTACCACACCTGGGACGAAATCAACGGCGACATCTCCCTGGAGGTGTTTCCTGAGGGAAAGCCGCTCAGCCGCTACACGCCAGAATCGCTGAGCGATCCGCGTCGCCCGTTCGGCATGCTCGTTGACATCGAGAAGGACCTTCACCCGAAGGAGAAGCTGCAGGTCAATCCGAGGTTGTGCCGCGCTGGGCTGTACTTCAAAAATGGAGAGCTTTACTCCACCAACCAGTTTATCAACGCGCGATTCGCCGACGTGAAGACCGGTCAGGTGTGCGGTCATGCGCCTACAAAGATGACGAACAATGGCGGTCTTGACGTCGAGATCCCCGAGAACGGATACGCCAGGTTGCAGTTCTTCAATGGAACCGAGGATTTCGTCTTCCGGAGCGGGAGTGATTACGAGGTGGAGGTCGCTAACCGCGCAAAGGCGATCACGGGTGATCACTTCAAATACTTCTACAACATCGTGCAGCCTAAACCTGAACAGATGTGGTATTTCGCAGGCGGGGAAAGACTGGGGCTGCCGGTGGCTGGCTATATAGACAGTCTTTGCTCAGTTGGCCAATCCAGCTCTGCGGTTTGGGCATGGCTGATGGGGTTGCTTTGGGAGGATGAATCTTGAGCCTGCGATCCCAACTTAAATCAGACTAGGTTTATGGTTCCCCTTTTCACCTAAAATTAAATACGACGTGTGATTGACGGGCGAGACACGCGGAGCATGGCGAAAGAACGCGGATCGAGGTGTAAGTTTTTCGCATGCTTCGATATACTTGGCGCCCGTCGGCCCCTTTGTCTGCTCCGCGTGTTTCGCTTTTTTCCTCTCACACTCTCTTTACCACAGGAGTTTGACCCGATGGAGGCACTCTGGAAAGACTTTCGTTACAGCCTGCGGATGTTGCGCAGAAAGCCGATGTTTACAGCCATCATAGCGCTGAGCCTGGCCCTGGGGATCGGCGCAACCAGCGCCATATTCAGCGTCATCAACGCGGTGACGCTGCGACCTCTCCCTTACCGTGAGCCTGAGAGGCTGGTGACGGTCCAATGGCATAATCTCAAGTCCGGCGTCCGGGGTGATAGAGTATCACCCGATGTTTTCCACGAATGGAAGAAGAACAATCACGTCTTTGAAGAGATGGCTGTGTTCGTTGCTCTCGATCAGAAAACCCTCAGTGGCGAGGGAGCGCCTGAGCAGGTTGACATCCATCTGGTCTCCGCCAATTTCTTCCCGATGCTCGGAGTTCGGCCCGCGCTGGGTCGTCTCTTCTCGGAGAAAGAGGACATGCCGCAAGCCACCGGGAAAACAGAGTCGCCCCACGGCGACCGGGTCGTAATTTTGAGTCATGGCTTGTGGCAGCGGCGGTTCGGCGGCGATCCGGGGGTACTCGAAAAGACAATTCACATAGACGGCGTGGGCCATACGGTGATCGGAGTCATGCCGCCCGGCTTCCAGTTCAATGAAGCGCCGGCGGACGTATGGGTCCCGTTGGGACTCGATCCGGCGAAGAGTTATTGGGCCGCCGGCTTCGGGGTCTTCTGTAGGGCGCCGGCGCGGCTCAAGGCGGGTGTGACCCCCGAACAGGCGCGCGAGGACCTGAAACTTACTCTCGGTGAATTGCGGCAGAAGTTTCCGGCCATGATTACGGGCTACGCCGCGGACGTCGTGCCCCTTGATAAGCAGGTGATCGGAGACATTGGCCGGACGCTGTATGCGCTGCTCGGGGCGGTCGGTTTCGTTCTCCTGATAGCCTGCGCCAACGTCGCCAACCTCCGCCTGGCTCAGGCCGCCTCCAGAGAAAAGGAGATCGCCGTCCGCGCTTCGCTGGGCGCGAGCCGCATGCGGTTGATCCGATTATTGCTGACCGAAAACCTCGTCGTGGCCGCGATGGGCGGCGCCCTCGGCCTGTTGTTGGCGTTCTCGCTGGCTAAGCTGCTAGTCGCGCTCGGCCCCAAGAACATCCCGCGCCTGGCGGAACTTGACGCATTGCCGGTGGACGGGTGGGTGCTCGGCTTCACGCTGGGCGTTTCGATGCTGGCGGGGATCATCTCCGGTCTCGCGCCGGCCTGGCACGCATCGAAGCTGGACCTCAACGGAACGCTCAAAGAGGGCGGAAAGGGCGCGATGTCTGGCGCGCGGGCGAGCAGTTTGCGCGGCGTCTTCATCGTCGCGGAGATGGCGCTGGCGCTGGCGCTGCTCGTCGGGGCGGGCTTGATGATCAGGAGTTTTCTGCGCCTGCAGACGACCGATCCGGGCTTCAATCCGCAGAACCTGCTGACGATGCGGCTGCTGCTGGTTACAGGCAAATACCCTATGTCCGATAAGGTCGGTGATTATAGAAGGAAAGCGGTGGAGTTTTTCCAGGAGGCGGTCAAACGGGTAGAGGCAATTCCCGGAGTGCAACAGGCAAGCAACGTCAGTATGCTGCCGCTCAACAGGGGGCGGGCGCTGACCAGTTTCACTATGCCCGTTTTGTTCGATAGCAATCCTGAAGTGGACATAGCAAGCAGACCCAGAGTCGACGTCCGCATGATCAACAGCGACTTCTTCAGGACGATGGGCATCCCGATTCTGAAGGGCAGAGACTTCACCGAGCGTGAGATCGTAGAGCCTGAAGCCAGGGTGATCATCATCAACGAAACGATGGCCAGACGTTTCTGGGCCAACGAGAACCCGCTCGGCCGCCGGATCAAACTCAACCGGTTAGAACCCTGGGATGAGATCATCGGCGTTGTGGGCGACATCAAAACCACCGACCTCGACGGCGAGGTCCAGCCGACCGTCTACTGGCCACATCACAGTTGGGGTTTTGCCTTCGGCGCCCTCGTGGCGCGCACGACCGTCGAACCGACGAGCCTGGCCCCCACCGTCATGCGTGAGATTCACTCGATAGACCCGGACGTGGCGATAAGCGACGTCCGAACTATGGATGACGTGCTCTGGCGCTCCATCGCCCGGCCTCGCTTCAACACTCTGCTGCTGACCATTTTGGCAGTCGTCGCGCTGGCGCTGGCCGTCGTGGGGATTTACGGAGTGATGTCTTACGCCGTCTCGCAGCGCACGCACGAGATCGGCGTCCGCATGGCGCTGGGGGCGGATTCGGGCGACGTATTCAAACTCTTCATCAAGCGCGGAATGACGCTGACGCTGATCGCCGTCGGCCTCGGATTGGCGCTGTCCTTCGCATTGGCGCGTCTGCTTTCTGGATGGCTGGGATGGCTGTATCAGGTGAAACCGACCGATCCGGTGACCTTCATCGGGGTCTCACTTCTGCTGTCGGCGGTGGCGCTCCTGGCCTGTTACATACCGGCGAGGCGCGCGACAAAACTCGATCCGATGGAAACGCTTCGAAGATCGAGGATCGAAGATCGAGGATCGAGGATCGAGGATGGAAGATCGAGGATCGAACAATGATATTCGATGCGATGCTCGATCCTCGATCCTCGATCCTCGACATCCCGTAACCTGTCTGTGCGGTCTGTGCATAGCGCGGCGGTTCGAAAGCGCGGGGGCGCGCGACCGCAGCGTAATCGCTCGACAGCTCGTGGCGGCGTCTTCGGTCGAAACCCTCCGTCGCTTAGCCGCCGAGAGCCGCCATCGATTGCGGGAGGAGTTGAGCCTGGGCTATGCGCCTGTGAAGGAGCGCGAGGCGCTCGATAAAATCCTGACTGCGGAATTGCTCGAGAAAATACCGGCGACGGAATTGGCGGTGGTCGAGTATCAACAAGGAATCGTCATCAAAGGCGCTAAAGATTTCGTCGAGAAAGCGCAATCGCATCTCGACCAGATCGCCCGCGTCCCGACGGGCGGACGCCTCCTGCGAAGCCTCGCCTCGAGGGGGCTGACCGTCACGCTCGTTCCCTCATCGAGGGCGAACGAATCGCGGCCCGACAACTATCGTGCGGCCGTCGCCCCGGGCAAGTCGCTCAGGTGGAGAGACGAAACGGGTAGACAGAGAACGGTCCGCGGCTCGGGGGCCGGCTCGAACACGACCATCAAATACAACCCCGATTCCTCGAGCATCGGATCCGCCGAGGCCTGGCAGCGGCAGCCGCCCGCCATCTGGCTCGCGCATGAGTTGATTCATGCCGACGACGCCGCCTACGGAAGGATGGACCCGGAGGTGATAGACGGCGTCAGGAACTACGAGCGCCAGGCGATCGGACTCCCGCCTTATGAAATGAAGGAGTTCACCGAAAACAGGTTGAGGGCGGAGTGGGGCGAGCCGCAACCGGCGCGTCCCAAATATTGAAAGGATATTGAAAAGGTCACGGCAGCTTTTCGACAAACATCTCTTCGCGAATCTTATCTCGCATTTCGGTCAGGATATGAGAGACCGTAGACGGCCTGAGCTCGAAGAGATCGATCTCGGCGATCTCCTGGGGCGTCAAGCCTTCGCGGAAATGCAGGAGGAAGATCAGGATGTTGCGCTTTCTGTTTCTCCCCTTGAAGGCGCGCTTCAATATTCTGATCACGTCGTTTTCGGCCAGTTCATCCGTGTAGTGGCTGATCATCTTTACCCGCCGGCCCCGGAGTTCTTCCAGAATGAGAGCCTTATCGAGCGATTCGGTCCGCGCGCGACGTTTGAGGGAACGTTGGCGGCGCAGGTGATCTATCGTCACGCTGGTCGCGATGTGCATCAGGTAGACCTCGGCCTCGAACTCCGACGCGCCGCGGAAGCGCTGGAGGGCCGCGCATTTATCCTTGAGAATCTTGACGTAAATTTCTTGAAGGAGATCGGAGACGATTTCAAAAGAGGGAGGGCCGTCGATGCTGAACCGCCGATAGGTTTGATAAACGCTGTTCGTCAGGCATGGGTTGAATCGCTGGACGAACTCCTCCCAATACCAGTCATCATCAAAATATGACGCGCAATAGCCAAACAGCTTACCGCTGGGAAGAGTTTTCAACTCGGCCTGAGTCATGCAATATCGCCATCACAGAAGAGTATAAAAGCCGCCACAATAAGACCTCCGATGAGGATAATGGGTCAGGTTCGAGAAATGGACAGATAATCCTTGCCGGCGGCTCCTATATATGCGTTTCGATTTTGTGTTGCTTGTCGATGGTTAATGATATGCGCGGCTGAATGACAAATCAAGGCTTGTGCGAATAAGACTGAGGGTAATCGAAAGAATTGGTCAAGTTTGCTCGAAAACGCCGCGGCGCGCGGAAATCGCCGCGACACGCGGAACGGCGACAGAAATATTTCACGTGGCGCCGTTCATTCCGCCTGCCGCGGCTTCTCCTCCTCGTTCTAAACTCGACTTTGTCCTTTTCGTGGCGCTGGCGCTTGCGCCAGCGCCACGAAAAGGACAAAGTCAGCGCCATTTTTCGATGTCGTAATCCGATAATGACATTGAAAAATATCAAGCGCCGAACATTGCCGTTTAACCTACAGTTAACCGCTCACTTAATCTGAAATTAATCGCCTGAGACCTATGCAGATAAGTGTTTCGCCGCGCGGTTAACGGTTAAACGGGACTTTGTCCATTCTGAGATCGGCGCGTAGCGCCGATCTCAGAATGGACAAAGTCGAGCTAAAAGAGCTACGCCATTCCTATTCTGTGTTCACTATGCTCCAGGTTGTAGTCTGGCCCTTGGATGAGGTGGCGCTGGGACCAAGGGGGAACTTCTGCCCTTGTTTGATAAACATAGTGACCGAAGGGCTGGTGCTGCATATGTACGGCCCGGAGACTGTACAGACGCTCCCTGTTGTACCGATTGGCGCATCGACCGGCGGTTGCGATTGGATTTCAACCATAGTCATTTCTCCTTAAGGTTAGAAAGTGTCTTCCTACAGCGTTGATCGAATCATCAGCGCTAACGAAGTCATGCCAGTATAGTTGTGATAAAGCAGCCACGGAGGCGCCCCAGCCACAAGGGAAAAACCAGAAAGATCAATTCGGAAGTAGCATCGGGCGCCAATCCGCGGGAAACATTCCGTCTGTGACGTGCAAATTCTTGTTCTTTTTCCTCATCACCCGGATGTATTCCAGCGCCTGTTGATGAGAATTCCGCATGGTCGCGGCGCCGGCGGTTGTGTCCAGTTTGAGCTTTTCGTCGCACTGGTTGAGGTTCTCGGCGGCGCTCTTCAAAAACTCCATGCCATTGAGATAAGGATCATCGTGGGGCAACTTCGCGGTCCGCGCGTATTCGGCCCAGGTCTCGAACACCTTATGCGATCTCTCGAACTCCGCCTCGGTCAGTTCGAGACGCAACATCACGTCCGAGTCCTTGTCACTCTCATTTTCGAACTCGTGATAAAGCCGGTTAGGGATCGGGCCGAAGATCGGCGCCGCTCCGCCCCGATTTTCCAACCGCAAGCCGAGCGCTTCGATTTTAGTTCCGCGGCCGTCCAGCGTGGTCCACATCGCGAACGCTGACAGGGCGGGGCCGCCGCGGGCGGCGAAGGTAATGAAGTACCGATGCGTCTGAGCCCTGACCCATCGAGCTCGATCACGCGTTCCCGGATTTTCCGTGACGAAGCTATCGTCATCATACTCGACCACTTCCAAGGAGGTTTTGCCCGGCGGGAAAGCGTCATTCCCGCGCTCCGTTATGAATTCGACGCGCTTAGGCGCCGCGGGCTTGTCGAGCACATACCTCACTTCGGCTACCACCTCGAACTCTCGAGGCAAGGCGTCAGCGGAATGACTTACAACCCTCACCCACCCATCCGCCGAGAAGCTATAAAAAAGGGAGTCCGCTTCAGTCCTTCCTTCAATCTTCCACATGCCGGCAATGCTGAAGGGGCAGGTCTTCCCGGCCTCCGATTTACCGAATGTGGGACGGACTTTAGTCTGTCCCCGATCCGGACAGACTAAAGTCTGCCCCACCGAAAAGATGAATGTGAGTGAACAAAGTAAGGCGACTCGTTTCATTGGCATTCCCTCCCTCACTGTCTCGCGGGTCTCGCCGCCGCGTCCTTGTATTCCTGGAATTTCTCGTCTCGCACGTGGAGCGATTCGTTGAGCCGCCTCATCTCCTTGAAAAACAGGAACGGAATCTGCGGAGGCGGGTTATTGTCGGAGATTTTGTCTTCATAATCCCAGTCGAGCTTGTAGAGTTTGATCTTTTCGCCACATTGATCGAGGATCTCACTAATCTGCTTCGCGAGCAGGATGTTGTCCATGGCGACGTTAGGGTATAACAGCGCGCCCTCCTTAACCCGTCTCTCCCACGTCCGCAGTATCTTCAGACCTCTTTCGTATTGCGCCGGCGTGATTTCAAGGCGCAGCATCACATCCGAGGCGGCGCGCGGCTCTTTCATAAACTCCCGATAAGTCTCCTCCGGGACGGGGCCGAAAATGCGATTGCCCTGAACAGAATATATGCCCACGGCGTCAATCTGAGTCCGTTCTCCATCCAATTTGATCAGCATCGGGAACGCCGGTCCGCTTTTGTCATAGAATGTTCCACTGCGACCGGCGAGAACGAGAAAATGGCGGTGAGGCTCTCCATCAGGCTCACATTTCCTCTGGCCGAACGCCGTCACAGGCGCCGCCAAAAATAAACAAATCAGCGAAAAGGAAAACGTTCGTCGCTTCATGCCGTTCACTCCTTTCGAGGATCGAGGATCGAGGATCGAGGATTGCGGATTGCGGATTGCGGATTTTCGATTACCGCTCCCCGTTTTCTTATTGCCACTGCGTTTATTTCATCACGCAGTATCTATTATTGATTTCCGCCTTCCCAAATCCGCAATCCGCAATCCGCAATCCTCGATCCTCGATCCTCGATCCTCGATCTTCTTCAGGTCGTCTTGCGATAACCATACTGCTTGACTTCCTTGTTGATCCTTTCCTGGATAGCCTTGTTCTCCTCCAGCCTCTCTTTTAGAGACTTGGGCGGGTCGGCCCAGGAGATGTGCTGCAGGATCGTGAACATACTGGCGTGAGGATTGGCCGTCGTCCAGCAATTGGTCGCGTCGTTGATGATCCGGAGCATCGAGGCGTGCAGGTCGAGGTCCAGGTCGAAGTTGATGTGATCCCACCGGAAGAGCCTGAAACGAATCGTCTCGATGTCGTAAGGATCGCCGGTCAGGAAGGACCAGCCCGGCAGATTGGCGGCGCCGTGCATCTCGGCGAATTTCTTGAGCGCCGCCGGGTCGTCCTGTTCCGGCTTCAAGGAGATCGAATACATGAAGAGATCTTTCCCCATTCGATCTTTCAGGGACTGGTGGACCTTGATCAGCTTGGAGGTGATTACCGGACAGGCGCCTTCGCAGGTCGCGTACATCATGTTGATGATCACCTGCCGGCCCTTGATCAGGTCGTCGTAGAACCTGACCTCCTTGTTTTCATGAGTTTGGAGCGAGGCGTTCGTGAACAGGCTCGTTCCGGGTGACGCCGGGTGCGGCGTGAAAGGCGACTTGGGCGCCGATGAGTTGTCGCCCGCGAAGTTGGCGAACAAGTTTCTTCTATTCATTAGCCCGCCATCTCCTTTCTAGATTTCGGCAATCCGTCTTCCACCGGCACGCCGGCATCTCTTCGTTGTTGAGCGATTTGTTCCCTCTTTTGGCGCAACTCAGCGATGCTGTCAACGATGTCCCACCGCACCATCATGAAGGCATCCTCGTGGTTCATGTTGTGGCAGTGGATGAGGTATCGGCCGTGGAAGTCTCTGAATTTCATCCTCAACCTGATCGAATGCTGCCCCGGTAGCGGATAGACATCCCGGCGCGCGTTCGCGAAGTGTTCGTCGGGATTGGGATCGCCAGGCACCCCCTGCAAATTGACCGGCACATTCAAATCGGGTTGATTTATCGGATCGGGTCTGGTCGTTCGCTCCATGATCCGCCCCTCCTCGAAGTGAATATGGACCGGATGAGTCCAATTGCCCGCAAGTACGTTATTCCTCAAATGCCATTCTTCGGCGGTGCTTCTCAGGATCGCGTGATCCACCCTGTTCGCGTCGAACTCCAGACCATTGACCTTGAACCTCCCACCTTCGAGCGTGAAGCGCCACTCAAAGAACTGGTCAGGCGTCGGGACGGGCGGCAGATCGACCAGCGTGTTCGGAATCGGCGGCGTGTCGGGAATGATGGCGTTCGAAATGACGTCGAACCGCATCACGACGTTTCCGATCGCCAGTCCGGGCGCCGGGTCGGGCGTCGGGACGCCGACATTCTGCGTGGTGAGCTCCCGTAAGTAGACCGATGAGCCGACCGGGAATTGGGAGAAGTCAACGATCACGTCGTAACGCGAGGCCACATGTATCTGGAGGTCGCGAGTGGGAAGAGCCGTGGTACTACTGGAAATCTCCCACGGCGTGTGCAGGAAATTGGCGTCCACGGCGACGACCGTCCAGGGAACCTGGGTTCCGGTTGGTCCGATGAGCTTCAGGTTCCAGATCTTGGTCGGCCCGGTGTTCAGAATCCGGAAGCGGTATTTGCGCCTTGTGACGTGGAGTTTCGGCTGAATCTTACCGTTGACCACCCATTTGTCTGTGCCCGGCGCTCCCGCTCCCACCACCTGGAACAGCTCGTTGCGCCCGTTGGCGACGGGGCAGAACCTCTTGTCGGTGAGTTCCAGGGGGATGTCGGTCACGCCGTAGTAGCCCGGCAGCCGCAGCGAGCCTGTGGCGCTTAACTCGTGTCCCGGGTCCGTCTGGTCGTAGGCGATGTACATGCCGTTGAGGCCCAGGTAGTTGTTGTTCGCTGTGAAAGCGGCCCGGTGGTCGTGATACCAGAAAGTGTGCATGGCTTCGAGCGGATCGCCGCGCACGCCGCCGCTTCCCGGGAAGGCGTCAATGCCTGCGTAGGCGTTGGCGTAATGATTGTCCTTGAACAGCACATTTCCGAAGAAATCGCCGGCGAAACCGTCGCTCTCCGACGCCGTATGACCGTTGTGCAGGTGGACCGTGGTCTCAGACCGGCCAAAACCAGTGTGATCCACCTGGTTTGGCAGGCTGTTCTTGAAACGCACGAGCGCCGGGGCGCCGTAAGCGTTGAGAATTGTCTGAGCTGGGAATTTGCCGTTGAACCCCCAAATGTACGACGGCTGCAGGTCCGTGTGAAAAGTGTGGAGCGACGCCCTAGCTTCCTGGAAGTAAAAGACGGCGGGTAAAAACTCCTCCCAACGTTGATGATCGTCCCTGGCCGCTTCGCCGCCGGCGGTGTTGGCCTCCTTGGTCGGTGTGGGATGCAGTGTCCTCGGTACCGCCGGATGTGGAACCGGAAGGACGTCGACAAAGGGCCTGGTCGGCGGACTGGCTGGCGGGATCGTTCCACACAATACCGGCTCCGCCGGCGGCGTACTGACGGTGGTTTGGGAAGCGTACGCCTTCCACGATGTCAACATGGTCGGGCCCAAGAAGGTCGCGGCTCCCGCCGCCCCCCCCATTTTGAGCATATCCCTTCGGGTAACGCCTGGGCTCTCTTTCCTAGTCTTTTTGCGTTTTTTTGCCATTTGAGTTCTCCTTGGGTGTAGTTATGCCTCAAACCTCCGATCCCGTAATGTGATGCGTCCTCACCCGGGCGGAGATCTATCAGCCACATACTTGTAGGATGTGCGTGGTTGCCGTTAATGTTCTGGGGGATGAAATTTCAGACTGTGAGCTTCAACAAAGGGGCAGCGGTGATAGTTAGTAGTGATTTGTCAGTCTGTGTGTAGTGTGTTTTTTTAGTTATCCTTTTGAGGAAGGGCCAAGCTATCAGTGAGGGATAGGACGGTCAATAGAGATACGGTTACAAAACTGTTACGGTCAGGGTAGGTAGGCGGTTAAGGCCAAAAAAATGAGGTGAATTGGGTAGGTCGATTAACTGTTACGTAACTTGTTAACGAGCGGCGCCGATGTCCTTTCTGAAATGCATTCCGTCGAACCGGATCTTGCTGACCGCCTCATACGCTCGTGTCGTAGCTTCTCCGAGCGTTGCGGCGCGAGCGGTCACGCCCAACACGCGTCCGCCGGCCGTCTCTATCTCCCCGTCGGCGTTAAACTTCGTTCCGGCATGGAAGACTACGACGCCATCCAGGCGCTCCGCCTCGTTAATCCCGGTGATCGTTTTGCCGGTAGAGTAATCTCCCGGATAACCGGCCGAAGCCATCACCACGCATGTCGCCGACGAGGCGCCCCAAAATGGCCGACGCGGCTGCGCGGCCGACAACCGTCCTTGCGCCACGGCTAGAGCCACTTCGGCGAAGTCGCCGTCGAGTCGCCGCAGGATCGCCTGGGTTTCAGGGTCGCCGAAGCGCACGTTGTATTCGAGCGCCTTCGGGCCATCGGCGGTGATCATTAGACCGCAATACAACACTCCGCGGAACGGGAAGCCTTCGGCGCGCGCGGCCTCCAGCGTCGGCTCGACGACCTCGCTGACGATCCGCCGTTCGAGCCGCGCGTCCAGCAATCCCGGGGTCGAGAAAGCGCCCATCCCGCCGGTGTTCGGCCCGCGGTCGCCGTCGAACGCGCGCTTGTGGTCCTGGGCGACGGGCATCGACGCGTAATCCTTCCCGTCGCTGAAGACGAGGTAAGACAGTTCGCGCCCGACCAGACACTCTTCGATCACGAGCCTCGCGCCCGCCTCGCCCAACTTGCGCCCGACGAGCAGGTCCTCGATCGCCCGCATGGCGCGCGCCTCGTCTTCGGCGACGATCACGCCCTTGCCCGCCGCCAGACCTTCGGCTTTCACCACGACCGGAAAACCGAAATGGGCGCCGTTAACGGCCTCCATCGCGTCTTCGACGTTGTCGACGACTCGGTGGAGCGCGGTCGGAATGTTATGGCGCGTCATAAACTCCTTGGCGAAGACCTTGCTGCCTTCAAGCCTCGCCGCCGCCCGCGAAGGCCCGAAGACCGCGACGCCACGCTCGACGAGCGCGTCGGCCACGCCGTCGACCAGAGGCTGTTCGGGGCCTACGACGACCAGATCGATCTTCTCGCGCGCGGCGAATTCGGCGATTGAATTTACGTCGCCCGCGCTCACGCCGGCTGGCGTCGTTTGTTTCAGGATGCCCGCGTTGGCGGTCGCGGAATAGATTTGTTTGACGAGCGGACTGCGAGCCAATGACCAGACCAACGCATGTTCACGCCCACCTGAACCAATCACGAAAACTTTCATAATTCAAACACTGTCGAGGATCTTCCGATTGCGGATTGCGGATTGCGGATTGCGGATTGCGGATTGCGGATTTATTGATTCCGAGAATCCTGATTTTGTCACCTCTTACACAGGATAGTTCGCCAACTATCAATCCGCAATCCGCAATCGTAAGACCGCCGCTTGACAGTTCGCGGCGCTGGAAGTTAAGGTTGCGGTTCGCTCTACCCTCGCCGTTATCCGCATGGCGTCCCAACAGGCTCAACAAGTCTTATCAGGCGAAGGTCGGGCGTCGAGTTCAATCTCCCTCATTGAAAGGCAGGTGAAAAACAAGTGGCAGAAATCAAACTCGGCGATAACGAGACGCTGGAGAGCGCGCTCCGCCGGTTTAAACGCAAAGTGCAACAGGAAGACATTATTCGCGAAGTCAAACGGCATGCCTTCTATGTTCCGCCCGGAGAAAAGCGCCGCCTGAAATCGGCGCTGGCCCGTAAGCGCAACCGCAAAAAATACCGCCGCCCGATTGAATAATCCCGAATAGCGGAGCCCGCAGGCGATGTATCGACAAATCACCGCCTGCCCGACCGTGAGGGAGGGCGCGTCTCATCAACGGCCGCGGAATGACGCCATCCGCGGCCGTCTTTAATGGTCGGGCAAGCGGCCATTGCAGCGCTCGCCCAATGACAACAACGCCAGCCGGCTGATGTTGCTAAAAAGCGACAACCCTTTATTTAGCGTCAATTCCCCATCCATTAATCGTCCTTGTTGACAAAGCATTTACGAGCCGCCCGGCGCACGGCAGTGAAAATGGCTCGCAGATTGCTTTATTGCTCGGCTCGGCGCCGCGAGCGGTAGCAAGCGTCGCCTCATCAATAAAGCCCCACTCGTTACCACCAGCAGCGTTGGTCCATCCGCACAGTTTCGAAAGGAGGCGCCTGCTTGAGCAAACAGACGACGATTGGCGCCGAAATCGGCGCGAGTGGAAGAGGACTTCATTACAACTCCCCGGTAACCGTCAAGTTGAAGCCTGCCCCGGCCTACACAGGCTACGTTTTTCGCCGCGTCGATCTGAACGATTTCGAAGTTCCGGCCTCGCCGGAGCATGTCGCGCACGTCAGCTACGCCACGACACTGATGAAATCAGGCGTGATGATCGCCACGGTCGAGCATCTGCTCTCGGCGCTAATGGGATGTGGCGTGGACAACGCCATCATCGAGATCGATTCGGTGGAGGCGCCGATCCTGGACGGCAGCAGCGGCCCGTGGGCCGAACTGATCGAGCGGGCCGGCGTAGTCGAGCTTCAGGCCCCGCGCGCCTACCTGCGCGCGCTCAAACGGGTCGAGGTCAGAGAAAAGGATCGCGTCATGTCGATCGAACCCGCCGACGAATTCCGCGTCACCTGCCTGATCGACTTCGACCACCCGATGATCGGCGAGCAGCGGCGCGAGATCGGCATCGGGCGGCACAATTATTCAAAAGAGATCGCCCCCGCCCGCACGTTCGGCTTCGTCGAGGAGATCGAGGCTCTGCGACTGAGCGGCCTGGCGCGCGGCGGCTCTCTCGAAAACGCGATCGCGCTGACGCGCGACGGCATGCTCAACCCGGAGCCTCTGCGGTTCGAGGACGAGTTCGTGCGCCACAAGATTCTGGACATCATCGGCGACCTGGCGCTGGCCGGGATGCCCGTGCTTGGGCATGTGCGCGCGTTGCGATCGGGTCACGGACTGCATACGATGTTGCTTTCGACCCTGCTGCGCGACAGAGGCGCCTGGGAGGTGACCAACACTCGGACATAAGCTCGACTTCGTCCATTCTGAGATCGGCGCGAGCGCCGATCTCAGAATGGACGAAGTCCCATTCAACTGTTATTGCTCGCGACATTGATAAGTTAACCGGGCATTGGGACGCCGAATCAATACCGCGAGCGGTAGAGTGGGACAGACTTTAGTCTGTCCGTGGCTTGGATCGAGGACGGACAGACTAAAGTCTGTCCCACTCTACCGCTCGCGGTACTGGTTATGACATCGGAAAATGGCGCTGACTTTGTCCATAATGTGACGCCGGCGCCTGCGCCGGCGTCACATTATGGACAAAATCGAGATAAGGACGAGTGAATGGGAAATACTGATCGAACATGGAAAAAGCTGGGAGAGATTGACCCCTACTTCGGCGTGTTGGCCCACCCGCGTTTTAGAGCCGCGGCGACAGAGGGAGAAATACGCCGTGAGTTCTTTACGTCCGGCGAGGACCACGTCGAGCGCTTCTTCGCAATCATCAGGGAGACTCTGGACCCGGAATTCGCCCCCCGCCGCGCGCTCGACTTCGGGTGCGGCGTCGGACGAGTCACAATCCCGCTGGCGCGTCGGGTCGCGCAAGTGGTGGGCGTTGACGTGTCCGATTCAATGCTCAGTGAGGCGAATAAGAATTGCGAGGAGGCCGGCGTCCGGAACGTTACGCTGCTTAAGTCGAACGACGGTTTGGAGAATTTACCCGGCGACTTCGATTTCATTCATTCTTTCATCGTTTTTCAGCACATCCCGGCGCGGCGCGGTGAAATGATTTTCCGTCAAATGCTTCGACGCCTGGCTGACAACGGAGTCGGCGCCCTTCACTTCACCTATGCGGGTCGCGTCCCCGGATGGGTGCGGTTGTTACATGGACTTTGCGAGATCGTTCCTTCCGCCTACAGCCTTGTCAATCTTGCAAAGGGCCGTCCCTTCAGATACCCCTACGTAGAGATGAACAGCTACAACGTGAATCGCTTGATCCTCCATCTGCATGAGCATGGATGCCATCGAGTCCATCTCCGATTTTCCGAGCATAGCATACACAGAGGCGCGGTCTTGTTCTTTAAAAAGGAAGCCCTTCCTCTACTGTGACCTCACACGCCGCCTACGCATGAATGGTTGCGGGCGCGATG
>WNGB01006543.1_pt1 | contig 17089 bp, 16 predicted proteins | sample 5400681 | NCBI WGS metagenome assembly WNGB01 (sample SAMN13153367, study PRJNA577476) | soil metagenome | isolation source: 115 cm soil or saprolite under grassland replicate 2 | place: USA:California | collected 2016-06-15 | reverse complement strand
TCGGCGCGCTCCTGCGCCCGATCCACGGGCACAACATGGCCAAGGCGGCGATCGAGACGGCGGTGCTCGACGCGGAGCTGCGCTCCCGGGGCGAATCGTTCGCGCATTTTTTCCGAGCCGTGCGCAAAGAGGTCGACTGTGGGGTGTCGGTCGGGATCCACGGCTCCATCGCCGAGCTGCTGCGCACGGTCAGCGGCTACCTCGACGAGGGTTATCGCAGGATCAAGCTAAAGATCAAGCCCGGCTGGGACATCGAGCCGGTCCGGGCGGTGCGCGAGCGCTTCGGAGATGTGCCGCTGCAGGTGGATGCCAACACCGCGTACTCGCTCACGGACGCCGACCACCTCGCGGAGCTAGATCCATTTGGCCTGCTGCTGATCGAGCAGCCGCTGCCCGAAGACCAGGTGCTCGCGCACGCGCAGCTCGCCAGGAAGGTACGGACCCCGATCTGCCTCGACGAATCGATCACCTCGGCGCAGGCCGCCGCCGATGCGCTGGACCTCCAGTCGTGTCGCGTGATCAACATCAAGCCGGGGCGCGTCGGAGGATACCTGGAGGGACGCAAGATCCACGACCTCTGCGCCGCGCGCGGGGTGCCGGTGTGGATGGGCGGCATGCTGGAGACCGGCATCGGTCGCGCCGGCAACGTCGCCATGGCGGCGATGGAGAACTTCACGCTGCCCGGTGACACCTCGGCTTCGGACCGCTATTACCACCGCGACATCACGGAGCCGTTCGTCCTCAAGGAGGGCAGGCTCGAGGTGCCGACCGGGCCGGGACTTGGCGTGTCCGTGGACGAGGCCTACCTCGATTCGATCACCTACTGGAGCGGGACGCTGGGCCGAGCCGGGGTCAGCTGACGGCCACCAGGTCGGACATCGGGGTCGCGCGAGCAGCGGCGCCCAGCCTGGGCAGCCCAAACGTGTCCTCGATGGTGGCCAGCAGGTTGTAGTGGTTGTAGGCCACCCGGCTGGCGAGGACCTTCGGCCGCGGGTGGACGGCGATCGTGAGCACCGAGTTGGCGCTGTCGCTGCCTTCGTCCCAGGTCACGAAGAGCACGCCGCCGTGTTCCCAGGCGCTGGTGGCCAGGATGAGGGGCACCGTCCTGGCCAGCCAGGCGTCGGCGGTTGCCGTCGAGCAATCGTGCCCGTCGTGGCACATATCAGGCGTGATCCAGACGAACCGTGGCACCGTGCCCGCCATGTCCTTAGAGAACTGCGTGAAGGGGACGACCTGGGAGGGGCACCCGCCGCCGTAGTACGCAAACGGGTTGTGCTTCACCGCGTACGGGTAGGTGCTGCGAAGGCATCCGCCCGTCATCCCCTCCATGTAGGCGCGCCATGAGATGTCCGCCGCCGTCAGCTGGGCTCCCAGACCGCCCGCGGGCAGGGCGTGATAGCCGTCGTCGGTGACACCCCACGTGCTGCCGGAGGTCATCGCCAGGTAGTTGGGGAGGCTTGGATGTGTGATGGCGTGGTAGTTGGTGGCGTAGCCGTACTGTCTGGCGAGCTGCGATGTGTAAGGCCCCGAGATCGCCTGGGCGTACGACCGGTTCTCCATCACGATGACGAAGACGTGTGGCGGCGCCGGCGTTGGGGTGGGCGACGGCTCGGGGCCTGGCGTCGCCGGCGTCGGAGACTGGACCGCCGCGACCGGTGCCTGACGCGGCTGCGCAGCCTGTCCGCCGCACGCTGCGGCTAGCATCGCCGCGATGAGGATGGCGGCGGGGCGGTGGGAGCTGGAGATTCGGCCGGGCCGCGGAGGACGCATCACGTCGCTGCGCCTCGACGGAGAGGAGCTCCTGGACCAGGGCATCGGAGTCGACCAGCCTAACGCGAAGGGGTTCGTCGAGGGCGGCGCGTTCGGGTGGGACGAGATGGTGCCGAACCTGGGGGCGACCGATACGCTGCCGGACCATGGCGAGGCGTGGCGCATCCCCTGGGACGTCCTGGGACTCGGCCTCATGCGGTGTCGGGGAAGCCTGGTGCCGTGGGAGCTCGAGCGCCGGATCGAGCTCGCGGACGAGGTGCTGGTCACCTATCACTACACGAACGTCGGCGCTGGGTCGCACCTCGCCTACTGGTGCGCCCACCCGCTCTTTCGCTACGAACCGGACATGGACGTCTCGGTCGAAGTTCCACGTCCGGCTGATGGCAAGAGCGCGAAGGTCTTTCTTTCCGAGGGCTCGATCGATCGAGTGGCCCTGCGGTGGCGATCGGGCAGTGGGATCGAGGTGATCTGGGATCCATCGCTGACGCCCGACGTCGCGGTCTGGGTCTGCAATGGAGACCTGGGCGGTTACCACCAGATCGCAATCGAGCCGGCGACCGCGTCGCCGCTGCTCGAGCCGGGTGCGTCGTTCGAATGGTGGCTTCAGATACGTCCTCTCTAGACTGAGCGCGTGTCCAAGGTCGTGGGTTTGCGCTGCCGCGAGTGCGGCACCGAGTACGAGCTGCAGGCCACGCACGTCTGCGAGATGTGCTTCGGTCCGCTGGATGCCGTCTACGACAAGGCGGTCCTGCGGAAGCTCGTCAGCCGGGAGCGGATCGAGCAAGGTCCGAAGTCGATGTGGCGCTACCGCGACCTGCTGCCGGTCGAGGACTCGGTCAACGTCGTCACCCTGGGCGAGGGCCTCACCCCGCTCGTCAAGGCCGACCGCCTGGGCGCGGAGCTCGGCCTGCGCAACCTCTACCTGAAGAACGACAGCATGAATCCGACCAACTCGTTCAAAGACCGCGTTGTCTCGGTCGCCATCAGCTGGGCGCGCGCGCATGGTTTTGAGACGATCGCGTGCGCGTCGACCGGCAACCTGGCCAACGCGGTTGCCGCCTACGCGGCGCGCGCCGGGCTCGAGTGCTTCGTGTTCATCCCCGTCGACCTCGAGCCGGCCAAGGTAGCCAGCATCGGAGTGTTCGATCCCAACGTCGTCGCGGTCCGCGGCAACTACGACGAGGTGAACCGTCTGTGCAGCCAGCTCATCGAGTCGACGCCGTGGGCGTTCTGCAACATCAACATCCGGCCCTTCTACGCGGAGGGATCGAAGACGTTGACATTCGAGACTGCGGAGCAGCTGGGATGGAAGCTGCCCGACGAGATCATCATCCCGATCGCGAGCGGCTGCCAGTTCGTGCGTCACCACCAGGCCACCCGCGAGCTGCAGGAGTTCGGCCTGGTTCGCGGCGACCGCGTGCCGGCGTTCACGGGTGCACAGGCCCTCGGCTGCGCGCCGGTTTACAACGCCTTTCACTCCGACACTCCCGACCGTGTGCTGCCGGTAAAGCCCGACACCATCGCGCGGTCGATAGCGATCGGCAATCCGTCAGATGGCGTCTACGTCAACCGGATCGCCCGCGAGACCGGCGGCGTGGTCGAGGCCGTGGCGGAGGGGGAGATCGTCGATGCGATGCGGCTGCTGGCGCGGACCGAGGGCATCTTCACGGAGACGGCCGGTGGGGTGACGATCGGCGTGCTCGCCAAGCTCGCTCGCGCCGGGCGCTGGAACGGCGACGAGGTCGTGGTCGCGTACGTCACCGGCCACGGCCTGAAGACCGCCGACGTGCTTGCCTCGGCGAACGGGCACGCGAAGCGGGTCGAAATAGATCCCACGATGAAGTCGTTTCGCGAAAAGGTGACTATTTAGGCATGGCCCAGTTTCGAATCCCCGGCCCCCTGCGCCGCCTGTCCGACGGCCAGGTGACGGTTCCGGTCGAAGCCGCGGACCTCGCCTCGGCGATCGACGCGCTCGACGCGCGCTATCCGGGGTTTCGGGACCGCCTGCTCGACGAGAACGGCGAGCTGCGCCAGTTCGTGAACGTGTACCTCAACGACGAGGACGTGCGGCTCGGAAATGGCCTGCAGGCGAAGGTCGGCACGGACGACGAGATCTCGATCGTGCCGGCGGTGGCGGGAGGATCGATCCAAGCTTAAGATCGGGCCAATGGGGCGACGCCGGCTGAAGCTGATCTTCGGTCCCTCGCTGGTCAAGGAACCTGTGATCTATCAGCTTGGTCGCAAGTTCGAGATCGTGACCAACATCCGGCGCGCAGACGTGACGCGCGACCAGGGCTGGGTCCTGCTCGAGGTGTCCGGGGAACCGGACGAGCTGGACCGCGGCGTCGAGTACCTGGAATCGCGCGGGGTGAAGGTCGAGCCGGCGGAAGGCGACCTGGTCGAGTAAGGCAGCCGGCAAAGCCGGCTGCCTTCAGGGCCTCAGGGTCAGCAGCTGTCGCCGACGCAAACCTGGACGGCGCCGTTCTTGAAGCTGTCAAGCTCGGCATAGCTCGCCGGGCCGGCGAAGCTCACGCCGAGCGCCGGATCGGAGACCGATCCCGTCGCTTCGGCGTTGCGCATGAAGCCGACAAAGCGCGTGGTCACGGTGAAGTTGCCGGAATGGAAGGCCCCGCCGTCGGCTGACCGATTCACGTCGCCGACACCGGTCCAGTCAGCGGACACGGTGGTCGTGGATGAGGTATTTGAGATGGAGTCGAAAACTGTGATCGACGTAGGCGCAAGCGTGGCCGACGTCAGCAGCCGGTCGATCTGAAGATCGGGAGTCGAGGTACAGCCGAACGCCTCCACGGACGTGATTCCCGTCCCGGTGTCGAAGACGGTGATCCCGAGTTGGGTCGAGGATGCCGGCGTGGGTTGTGAGCCGGCGCTCGAGACCGTCGCCTCCACACCGGTGACGAAGATGTCGGTCTCCGTGGTGCCCACGACGCTGGTGAAGATGGCAAAGGCGGTAAGGCCGCTGACCTGGTCGGCCAACACCTGAGTCGGCCCGGGTGGCGGACCGAGTCCGCAGAGGCCGCCAGCCGCAGCCGCGGTCATCACCAGCCCGGCCGGCGTGGCAGCCAGGCCGATCGACAGGGTCCCCAGCACGCCGGTGAACGCGACGAGTCGTCTGAACGCACCCACTTCATTCACTCCCTTTGCCGGCGCCAGCCTCCGTCTCTGGTCCCGAGTGTGCCGAACCGCGCCGGCGTCCGGAGTCTAATGGCCATCCATCGGGCTGTCTAGTGACCGCTTAACGCTCCCCGTTACCGCAGCCAACCTAAGATTCCCGCGGTGGCGGAAACGGTCGAGGTGGCGATCGTCGGCGCGGGCCAGGCCGGCCTGGCGACCAGCTGGTACCTCAAGCAGGCGGGCGTCGAGCACGTGGTCCTCGAGGCGGGCCGCGTCGCCGAGACGTGGCGCAGCCGTCGCTGGGATTCGTTCTGCCTCGTCACACCGAACTGGTCTGTGCAGTTGCCGGGCGGTGCTTACGCGGGAGCCGACCCCGACGGCTTCATGGATCGAGCCGAGCTCGTCCAACACTTCCAGCGTTGGGCGGACTCTTTTGATGCGCCGGTCAAAGAAGGCTGCCCGGTCACCGCTTTGCAGCCCAACGGCGATGGTTTCGTGCTGCAAGTTCCGAGCGGCACCCTCAGCGCGCGAAGCGTCGTGGTCGCTTCAGGCGGCTACCAGCGCGCCCACAGGCCACCCGGCGCGGACCTTGTCCCAGCGCGCGTCAACCAGCTGCTCGCAGAGGAGTACACGAACGTGAATGCCCTGGCGGACGGCGCGGTGCTGATCGTCGGCAGCGGACAGACAGGATGCCAGATCGCAGAGGAGCTGCACGAGGCCGGGCGCAAGGTCTTCATCGCCTGCGGCCGGGCTCCGTGGGCGCCGCGCCGCATGGGTGGGCGCGACCTCGTCTGGTGGATCCTCGAGACGGGCTTCTGGAACCGCACGCTCGCCCAGCTGCCATCACCCGCCGCCCGCCTCTTGAGCAATCCGCTCACCACCGGACACGGCGGCGGTCACGACCTCCACTACAGGACCCTGCACGCGACGGGCGTCGAGCTCCTGGGTCGGTTCCTCGGCGCCGACGAGCGAAAGGCCTATTTTGCGGACGACCTCACCGAGAGCATCGAGTTCGGGGACAACCTCGCGCGCTCGTTCATGAGGTGGGTCGTGACACTGTGCGAGAAGCGCGGCCTGGAGGTTCCGTGGGAGGTGCCGGCCCCGATGTCGATCACCAGCCGAAAGGAGCTCGACATCGACGGCGAGGGCATCACAACCGTGATCTGGACCACCGGATTCAGGCCCGAATACGGCTGGGTGAACTTGCCGGTCTTCGACGAGATGGGATTTCCGATCCAGACGGACGGCCGCAGCGAGGTGCCAGGCCTTTACTTCATGGGCGTCCACTTCCAGCGCAAGGCGCAGTCGGCTGTCCTCTACGGTGTGGGCGAGGACGCCGAGGTCGTGGCCGGCCAGATCGTGGAGAGCAGTAGATGAGGATCGCCGTCGCCATGTCAGGTGGCGTCGACTCGTCGGTCGCCGCCGCCCTGCTCCAGGCGCAGGGTCACGACGTGGTCGGGGTGACGCTGCAGCAGTGGCCGCGCGATGATTCGGAGGAAGCGGCGCGACATGGGGGCTGCTGCTCGCTGGGCGCGGTCGAGGATGCGCGGCGCGTGGCGGCGTGGCTCGACATTCCTTATTACTGCTGGAACCTGGAGCGGGAGTTTGGCGAGCGCGTGATCGAGCCGTTTCACCGCGCCTACCTCGCAGGTCGGACTCCGAACCCATGCGTGCGCTGTAACGCCTTCGTCCGCTTCGACCTGATGCTCTCGCGCGTCCTCGAGCTCGGCTTCGACCGCATGGCGACCGGGCACTACGCCCGCGTCGTGCCCGGGTCGGGGGGGCCCGAGCTGCACGCCGCGTTCGACGCCAGGAAGGACCAGTCGTACATGCTCTATCACCTCGACCGCGAGCGCCTCTCGCGCCTCGTCTTTCCGCTCGGCGCGATGTCGAAGCGCGAGGTCCGCGAGCATGCGCACGAGTTCGGGCTGCCGGTCGCGGACAAGGCCGAGAGCCAGGAGATCTGCTTCGTCCCCCGCGGCGAGACCGCGAGCTACCTGGCGTCGCGACTGCCGGTGCGCGCAGGCCCGGTCGTCGACTCGAGCGGTCGCACGCTCGGCACGCATCGCGGCACCGCGCTGTACACGGTCGGCCAGCGGAGCGGCTTCGGCGACCTCGCCGAGCCGGGACCGTGGTACGTGCTCAAGGTCGATGCTCCATCCAACAGCATCGTCGTCGGCCGTCGCGAAGAGCTCGCCGTCCACGACATCGAGCTCGAGCAGGTCACCTTCATCGACGGCGCCGCCGCCGAGCCGCTCGCGTGCGAGGCGCGGCTGCGCTACCACGCGCCGGCGATCCCGGCCGTCTTCGAGGGCGGGCGCCTGTCGCTGCGCGAGCCGTTCCTCGGCGCCGCGCCGGGCCAGGCGGCTGTGCTGTACGCAGGAACCAGGGTCCTCGGTGGAGGAATCATCGCGGCGGCCGCGTGAGCCGCTCTCCCGATCTCCTTCTCGCCGCGTTTCACTGGCTCGAGTACATCGGGCTGCTCGGCGGGGTAGGCGCGCTTGCCGTCCGGAGGCTCGGCCGGATGCCGCCGCGGATCGGATGGGCGGAGCCGCCGATGCACATCGCGTTCACCGCCGCGCTGGCGGGCGGCGTCGGTGTGCTTCTCTTCGAATTTCACTTTGGCTGGGTGATGGCGGCGCGCGTGATCGCCGAGGGCGTCGCGCTGATCCTCTGCGTGCGCGGGATTCCGCTCGTCGCGCCCTTCGCAGTGCTGGCGGCGGCATTGCTTGCGCCGGCAGGCCACGCCGCAGGCGTCCAGCCTGAAGCCGCCGGAGCGGAGCTCGCCGATGCCCTCCACGTCCTTGCGGCTGGGATGTGGGCGGGAGGCATCCTGGCCCTGGCAAGCCTGCGCCCACCGGGCGGGTGGCGGAGCGCCGAAGCACGCACCATGCTCGACCGCTTCGGCCGCGTGGCGCTGATCGCTTTTGGGATCACGGCGCTGACGGGACTGCTGCGCGCCACCGAGCAGCTCCATCAGGTCAGCGACCTGTGGGCGACCACCTACGGCATGGTGCTGGCTCTCAAGTCGGCAGGAGTCGTCGGGATGCTTGGGGCTTCGCTGGGGTGGCGACGAGGCTGGCCGGTCGCGCCTGCCGAAGCGGCACTTGGGTTGGCCGTCATCGCCCTGACAGCCCTGCTGGCCGCGTTTCCGCTGCAGGCATAGGATTGCCACGTGGGGCGGGTTGGCGACGTGATGGCGACGCGGCTGCGGACGGTCGGGCCCGAGGACACGGTCGGCGAGGCGGTCGCCGTGATGGCTCAGAATCGCGTCGGGTCGGTCCTCGTCATGGAGGGCGAGAAGCTCGTGGGCATCTTCACCGAGCGCGACACGGTGCGCGCGCTCTCGCAGGCGCACGACGCGGCGCGCCACGAGATCGTCTCGTGGATGACCCACGATCCGAAGACGGTCACGCCCGACGTGGACACCGAAGACGCGTTGCGCACGATGCTCGACAACGGCTTTCGGCACTTGCCCGTCGTGGACAACGGAAAGGTCGTCGGCGTGGTGTCGATCAGGGACCTCGCGGGCTAAACTAAGCGACTCCCGCCAGCCGTCTGTTCAACGCGCCGTGAAAACGGCGCAAAGGATTCATCTCTCGTGGGCCTCTTGGCGTTGCGCCGCTACGTGCCGTACCTGCGGCCGTACGCCGGCCTCGTCCTGATCTTCGGTCTCTCGCAGCTGGGCAGCCTGGCCACCGCGGCTTCGATCCCGAAGGTGATCCAGTACATCATCGATGGCCCGATCACCCACCACGAAGAAGGCCAGCTCGTCGTCATGGCAGGCCTGCTCATCCTCATCGGCGTCCTCGAGTTCTTTCTCATCGTCCTGCGGCGACACTTCGCCGGCGTCGCGTCGTATCGCATGGAGACGGACCTCCGCAACGATTTCTACGCGCATCTACAGGGCTTGCAGGTTTCCTTCCACGACAACTGGCAGTCGGGCCAGCTGCTCTCGCGAGCGATCGCCGACATCGGAACCGTTCGCCGGTTCGTGGGTTTCGGCCTCGTCTGGTTCCTGCAGACGGTCGTCACGTTCGCCGTGGTGTTCGTCCTGATGGTGCAGATTCAGTGGCAGCTAGCCCTGCTCGTGGTGCTCTGCATGCTGCCCATCGCGGTCTTCAGCAACATCTTCCACGACAAGTACAAGGTCATCGCCCGCCGCCTCCAGGACCTGTCCGGCGATCTGACGACGACCATCGAGGAGATGGCCACCGGCGTGCGCATCATCAAGGCGTTCGGCCGCATGCCGCTGATGCAACACCGCTTCGACGGCCAGGCGCGCGTGATCCGCGAGACGAGCGTGCAGGGGGTCAAGGCCCGCGCCGAGGTGTGGACAGAGCTGAACCTGCTGCCGAACCTCTCGCTCGTCGGCGTCCTGCTGCTGGGCGGAGTCAACGTGGTCCAGGGCAACCTGACCATCGGCGGGCTGGTCGCTTTCATGAACTACGTCTTCATGCTCATCTGGCCGATGGAGGCGATCGGCTGGGTGCTCTCGATGAGCGAAGAGTGCCGCACTGCCTCCGGGCGCTTGAACGAGGTCCTCGACGCGCGGCCGGAGATCGCCGACCGGCCGCGTGCGCGCGCCCTCGACCACTCCCGCGGCAGGCTCGAGTTCCGCGGCGTCGGGTTTCGGTATCCGGGCTCGGACGATTGGGTGCTGCGGGACCTGAACCTCGTGGTCGAGCCCGGGGAGACCGTCGGGCTCGTCGGGCGCATAGGCAGCGGCAAGACCGCCCTGGCCCACCTGGTGCCACGCCTCTACGACGTCACCGAAGGCGCCGTGCTGCTGGACGGCGTGGACGTGCGCGACATCCTGCTTCGGTCGCTGCGCGCGCAGATCGGGTTTGCGTTCGAAGACCCGATCCTGTTCTCGGCCTCGGTCCACGAGAACCTCGTCATGGGCCGCCCCGTCGTCTCCGACGAGGAGCTGAAGCGCGCCCTCGACGTCGCCCAGGCGGGCTTCGTCTGGGACCTCCCCTGGGGTCTCGAGACACGCGTGGGTGAGCAGGGGTACACGCTGTCCGGCGGGCAGCGCCAGCGGCTGGCGCTCGCCCGGGCCGTGCTCGGAGCGCCGCCGGTGCTCGTCCTCGACGACCCGCTGTCCTCGGTCGACGTCCACACCGAGGCCGTCATCGAGTCGGCGCTGGCGAGCATCCTCGAAGGCGCGACCGGGCTGCTGGTGGTCCACCGCCCGTCGACGCTCGCGCTCGCCGACCGCGTGGCGCTGATCGACGGCGGCACGGTCGCGGCGGTGGGCACGCACAGCGAGCTGATGGGCAGGAACGCGCTTTACCGCTCGCTTCTCTCGCAGGAGTGGGAGCCGAGCGAGGAGGAGGCCCTGGCATGAGTGCCGCCGTGCGAGCGGACACGTGGCGTGGTGTCGCCGCCGAGGAGGTCGATGAGTTCTCGCCGACTGTCGCCGGCCTGCTTCGCCGGCGGAGCCGGCGCCTGCTCGCAAACCTGGCGCGGCCCTACCGGAGGCAGATCGGGCTGGCGGCGTTGCTCATCACCATCCGGTCCGCGGCTTACCTGTCGCTTCCGTACCTGGTCGGGCTGGGGATCGACAAGGGCATCCGTCCGGGCGCCCGCGGCAACCTGGCCACGCTCGCGGCGATCGTCGGTCTGCTCCTCCTGGCGCTGGTGGTCAATGCTGCCGCCAACTACGCCTTCCTTCGCGTGTCGGGGCGGATCGGCGCCGACATCCTCTTCGACCTGCGGCGAATGCTGTTCGCGCACGTGCAGCAGCTCTCCATCTCGTTCTATGAGCGCTACACGTCCGGCCGCATCATCTCCCGCCTCACGTCCGACATCGATGCTCTGAACGAGCTGCTCGCGACGGGGCTGACGTCGGTCATCACCTCGCTGATCTCCGTGGTCGCGATCAGCGCGATCCTGATCCACCTCGATGTGCGGTTGGGCATGGTGTCCCTGGTCGCGATGCCGATCGTCATCGCGCTCACCTACTGGTTCCGCCTCAACTCGGCTCGGGCGTACCGCGCCGTGCGCCGTGCGATCGTGCTCGTGATAGTCCATTACGTGGAGTCGCTCGGCGGCATCCGTGCAGTGCATGCGTTTCGGCGCGAGCCGCGCAACCAGGAGATCTTCGAAGACGTCAACGGCCGCTACCGGGACGCCAACATCTGGTCGAACCAGCTGGTCTCGACGTTCGGCCCGGCCATCAACCTGCTGGGCCGCCTGACCACCGCCTGCGTCCTGCTCTACGGCGGTTACCTGTTCGCGCGCGGGGAGGTGACGCTTGGCGTGCTGACCGCGTTCGTCCTCTACCTGCGTCAGTTCTTCGACCCGCTGCAGGACCTTTCGCAGTTCTACAACGTGTTCCAGGCCGCCGGCGCCGCGCTCGAGAAGCTCGCCGGCGTGCTGGAGGAATCGACGACCGTCCCCGAGCCGCGATCCCCGGTCGCGCTGACGCATGCCAGAGGCGCGATCGCGTTCGAGCACGTGACTTTCGCCTATCGCGAGAAGCCTGTTCTGCACGACATCGACGTCCTGATTCCGGCCGGGCAGGTCGTCGCGCTGGTAGGGGAGACCGGCGCCGGCAAGACCACCATCGCCCGGCTGATCGCCAGGTTCTACGATCCGACACAGGGTCGCGTGACGCTCGACGGCCTCGACCTGCGTTCGCTCGCGGTCGCCGACCTGAGACGGGCGGTCGCCATGGTCACCCAGGAGAGCTTTCTCTTCTCCGGCACGGTGGGCGACAACATCCTGTTCGGGCGTCCCGAGGCGACGACCCAGGAGGTGGAAGCCGCGGTGCGCGCGATCGGAGCGCACGAGTTCATCGCGGCGATGCCGAACGGCTACGACACCGACGTCCGGCGTCGCGGGGTGCGGCTCTCGTCGGGCCAGCGCCAGCTCGTGGCGTTCGCTCGAGCGTTCCTCGCCGATCCTCGGGTGCTGATCCTCGACGAGGCGACATCGTCGCTGGACCTCCCGTCTGAGCGGCTGGTGCAGCGCGCGCTGCGGACGCTGCTTCGCGGCCGGACCGCGATCATCATCGCCCACCGTCTCTCGACGGTCGAGATCGCGGACCGGGTCCTGGTCATCGACGCCGGCCGTGTGGTCGAGGACGGCGAGCCTTCAGAGCTCAAGGCCAGCGCGGGCCGCTATGGCTCCCTCCACCGAGCCTGGGTGGAGAGTCTTGCCTAGACCTTCGCGGCGCGGGGGAAGAGGGTTGCCTATCCGGTGGTCGTGTCCAGGTAAAAGCGCCTCCAGCCGACCTTCTCGAACCCCAGCCTGCTGAGGATCGGCGCCGACATCGCCCCGCCCCAGACCGCGAGCCCCTCCACGCCGGCCTGGCGCGCCATGGCCAGGCGCGCCGCGACCATCGCGCGATAGACGCCGCGGCCGCGAAACTTCTCGCGCACCCCACCGCCGTTCAGGACCGCACCGTGCGGCGGAAACAGCGTCAGCCCCGCGCTGCCTGCCGCCTCGCCCCCGACGCTCGCCAGGATCACGCGTCGATTGCCCGCCGCCAGCTGGTTTTGACGCCGCCTCTCGAGGCCTGTGCCCTCGCCGCCGGAGCGTGGGGCGTCGAACGCCTCCGAGTTGATGGCGTCGGCGGTTCTAAAGCTGGCCTCGTCCACCAGGGCGTCCCGCATCTCGAGACCGTCGATCAGCGGCGGCTCGATGGAGGCACTGATCGGGAGGACCATCACATCGACCTCCGGTGCATGGGGGTCAGGCAGCACGCCGTGCTCCGCAAGATGCTCGGGAAAATCTGCGGGCTCAGCCTGAGGATCCAGCGTCCACATGATGGGCAGGTGACGGGGCGCGACGAGCGACCGCACCTCGTCGATGAGCTGGTCAGCTTCCTGGGATCGGCACCTGATCCACGACACGCTGTTCGGACCGGGTATCGGGTAGTCCGGCTGCAGGGTGATGCGGTAGCGTGCCGTGTCGATCACCTCGACGCCCGGCGCTCCCGGCGGCCGGAAGTGATTCGCGAACGCGACCAGGGCCTGCGATACTGCGGCCATGCGGACATTCTCGCGGGCGCTCGCGCGATCGGACATGCTGCGCGTCGCCGCCGCGGGTGTCGGACTCGCGCTGCTGGCTGTGCTGACGGCCTTCGTTCTCGACTCGACCACGGCCACGCCTGGTCTCGGCGGAGTGATCGCGGCGCTCGCGGCCGCGGCAATTGCCGGCGCGGGCATTCTGTATGCTTGGCGCCAGCCGGGGGCCTAGCCGAAACCGGCCGATAGCCGCGTCTTTTCATTACCACGGAGTGTCCATGGACTCCCTCCACGCGATTGGTTTCTACGTGTCCTCCGGCGTGTCGGTGATCGGGGCCCTTGGCGTCGCTCTGATGCCCGCGCGTGGCCTACGCGGCGCCGCACTGGCCGTGGCAGGAGTCGGAATCGCCGGCATCTACGTGTCTTTGGGCGCTGGTTTCGCGGCTCTCGTCGCGCTGGTCTGTTACCTGGCCTGCGCCGCGCTCGTCGCCGTTCCGCGCTATCGATCCATCGAGGGCGTCGTCGGAACGTTGTGGAGGCAGCTGGGCGCAGTCGCCGCCGGTGCGCTCCTGGCTTTGCTCGCATACTCGGCGTTCCGGGGAGACTTTGCGCAGGCAAAGGCGGTGAGCGAAGCGTTTGGAGCCTCCGATGTCGGTCGCCTGCTCTTCGCGCACGACGCTTTCGCGACCGAGGCGATCGCGGCCCTGGTCCTGGTGAGCCTTGCCGGCGCGGCCGCAGTCTGGCGTGGCCGGGAGCGCGCGCGGTGAGCGCGAGCCTCGTCACGGTGTTCGTCGTCGCGGCCGGCCTCGCCACTGCGGGAGTGTTCGCCGCGGTCTGGCGCCGCGACCTCGCTTCGGCCGTGGCAGGCATCCCGCTGATCTTTGGCGGCGCCGGCGTCGCGTTCGTCGGCGTCGCCCGATTCGCCGCAGCCGGTGGTCCGCACCTGCTGGGCCACGAGCTTGCAGTCCTGCTGGGGATCGCGTCGGTCGCGCTGCTCGCGCTTGGCCTCGGCATCGCCGGCCGGGAGGGCGCTCGCTGAGCATGCTCTGGCACGCCGGCGACCTTCTCGCCGCGGCGTCTGGAGCAGCATCGGGCGCGAGGCCGTCGGGCTTTACGTTCGACCCGGTCGCGGCATTGCAGTGGGCGGTGCCCCTGCTTCTCATCGCGCCGTTCGCGTCTTTCCTGCTCGCGCTTTCCAGCGTGCGGACACGTCGCTCGGCGTCGGCGACGGCGATGCTCGGCGCCGTGGTCACGCTCCTGCTCACGCTGCTGGTCGCGTGGGGCGTCATCAAAAAGGGAAGCGCCTTCGTCGCGACCTACAAGTACGTGACGATGTCGGTCGCCTTCTCCGGGGTGGCGAACTTCCAGACCTTCTCGATCGACCTCGTGATGCATGCCGACAAGCTCACCGTGGTCGCCCTGCTCGTGATCGAGGTCTGCCTGATCGCCGCCATCGGCTGGCACCAGCTGATGGGCCGCAACGAGCCAGGCGCCGCTCGCTTCCACGGCGAGCTGACGCTTCTGCTCTTCGCGTGCGCGGGCATCCTGCTCAGCTGGGACCTGGCCGCGATGTTTGGGTTCTGGGCGCTCGCCGGCGCGCTCACGTACCTGATGCTCGCCCACCGCTGGGGCCTGGATGAACCGGCGATGCGGGCACGAGTCGCGCTTGCGCTCCCATTCCTGACCGACCTCTGTCTCCTGTGCGGCATCGGCTGGTTTTACGCCCGGTACGGCCTCGCCAACCTGAGCTCGCTGCTGGCGAACCTGCACACGAATCCCGGATGGACCGTGCGCTCGATCGTCCTGGGCTCGGCGCTGCTGTTCGTCGGTGTGGCGGGACGCCTCGCGCTGTGGCCGTTTGTCGCGTGGATGACGCGCACGGCGGTCACCGCACCGCCTGCGGCGTCGGCGGTCGTCCAGGCCGCGTGGTCGATCGTCGCGATCGTCGTGCTCTACCGACTGACGCCGATCTTTGTCGGTTCCAACACGCAGACGCTCCAGGCGATGCTCGTCGCCTGCGCGGTGGCCGCGGTGATCATGGCCGTCCTGGGCCTGTTCGGAAACGAGCCTCGCCGCATCATCACCCTGGCGGCTTCGAGCGCGACGGCGATCGCAGCCGCGGTCGTCATCAACGCCGCGTACCACAGCCCGGCCGCGTACGGGATCGCGGGCGTCGCCGCCGTGCTGGCGGTGGCCCCCGCGAGGGCAGCCGCCATGCTCGCGGTTTCAGCGATCGCGGGCGCGATGCGCACGGACGATCTGACCGAGATGGGCGATGCCTGGCGGCGCATGCGCGCCACGGCGGGCGCGCTGCTGCTCTCGGCGCTGGTCATCGGTCTTGCCGCGACCGGCGCCCTGGCGTTTGGGGTGTCGTCGCGCAGCCGGATCGGATTCGCTTTGGGCGAGGCGGTCCTGCTGCTCGCGGTCGGCGCCGTGCGAGTTTTCCTCGGGGCGTCGTTCGGGCCTCTGCGCCGGCGCCGCACGTTCGATCCCGAGCGCGTGCGTGAGCCACAGGGCGCCCTCGGCTTTCCGTACTGGCTCGTGGTCGCGGGCGCGGCGCTGGCCCTCGCCTCGCTGGCCACGGGCTGGCTCGGCTTCATCGACGGCCAGAAGCACCCCGCCGCGCCGGCGGCGGCGCTGGGGCTGTGGGCGGCGCTGGGGGTCGCCGGCTTTATCGCTTGCGGGCTCGCCTTCTGGCGAGGCAAGGACGGGGCGCTCGGAGTCTCGGCGTTCGCCGGAGCGTGGCTGCAGAGGGGAACCAGCGCCGGCTACCACGTCGTGGATCGGTTCCTGATCTCACCGTCCATGGACCTGGTCCGGCGCTTCGGCGATTGGCTGCCCGCGGGCGATGGTGCGATCGGCCGATTTGCCGCCGCCACGGGACAGCTAGCCCTCGCCTCGAGCCGCGCGCCTGCGCTGCCGATCGTCGTCGCGCTCGCCGTCGTGCTCGCCCTCGTCTTTGCGCTCGCCGCGCCCGGGATCGTGCGATGACGCTGGCGGCGATCACGACGCAGACCATCGGCGCCGGGATCTTCTCGTCGGCCTTCCTGTTGAGCCTGCTCATCTGGGTCCCCGTCGTGGCGGCCGTCGCGATCGCGACCATGCCCAACCCGCGCGGCCGCTACGACGCGCTGGTCAAGCAGATCGCCTTCTTCACGAACCTGGGCACGATGTTCATCCTGTTCATCGCCTACAACCAGTTCGAGAACTTCCTGCCCACGATGCAGTACGAGGAGAAAGTCCCGTGGCTGCCGGCGCTCGGCGTCACGTACCACCTCGGCGTTGACGGCCCTGGGATCGCGATGCTCATGCTGTCCGGTCTCATCGGCATCGCCTCGGTGCTGGCGTCGCTCGGCGTGCGGGAGCGGCTTCGCTCGTACTTTGCGCTCCTGCTCCTGGCCGAGGCCTCGGTCAACGGCGCGATCGTGGCCCGCGACTTCTTCGTGCTGATCCTCTTCTGGGGCGCGTCCATCGTTCCGATCGCACTGTTGATACTCGGCTGGGGCGGTCCCCGACGGGTCGCGGCCGCGTGGAGGCTCGTCGGCTACTGGGGCTTTGGCACCGCGGCCCTCGTGGTCGGGGTGCTCGCGCTGTACGCCGCCGCAGGCGGCCGGACTTTCGATATGGAGACCCTCCTCCAGACGACGCTCTCGCCGCGGATCCAGCTCGGGATCAGCGTCGCCATGATCGTCGCGGCGGCGACGCGCCTACCGCTGTTCCCGCTGCATGGATGGGCTCGCGACGCCTTGGCGGAGGCGCCGGCCGGCGTCACGGTGCTCGTCGCCGGCGCGGCGTCGAGGCTTGGCGCGTTCCTGCTCTTGCGAGTCGTCATCGCCGGCGAGCCGGCCGCGGCGCACCTCCTGTCGCCGGTGCTGGCCGCGCTGGCGGCGCTGACAGTCGGCTACGCCGGGCTGGCCGCGATTCGCTCCCTCGACATCCGGCAGGCGGGGGCCTACCTGGCGATGGTCCCCGGTGGGGTGACCATCCTCGGCCTGGCGGCGGTCTCACCGCTGGGCATAGCGGGGAGCGTGCTGAGTCTCTTCACCGGCGGGCTGGCGGCGGCGCTCATCGCCGGCGTCTGCGCCACCCTCTCCGAGCGCGCACAGACGCGCAGCGTGCAGCTTCTCGGAGGTCTCGCCCCCCGCATGCCGAACATCGCATGGCTGATGACGCTGGGCGCATTCGGGCTGCTCGGGGTGCCGATTCTCGCG
>WNGB01029034.1_pt1 | contig 17093 bp, 12 predicted proteins | sample 5400681 | NCBI WGS metagenome assembly WNGB01 (sample SAMN13153367, study PRJNA577476) | soil metagenome | isolation source: 115 cm soil or saprolite under grassland replicate 2 | place: USA:California | collected 2016-06-15 | reverse complement strand
ATCGACATCCTGCTCTATGGAGACCTGGTGATCAGTGGACCGGACCACTTGCACATCCCCCACCTCCTGATGCACGAGCGGCGCTTCGTCCTCCAGCCACTGGCCGAGCTGGCGCCCGACATCGAACACCCGGTGCTGTACCGGACCATCCGGGATCTCCTCGAGAGGCTGGAAGATGAGCACCGGATCGTGGGAGTGGACCTGCCCCGCCGCTGGTTCGAACACTAGCCAGCTAGAGCGATGATAAGGGCCCATCTGCGGCGTTTCATCGGAGGGGGCCTCGGTGGCCCCCTCCGAGACCTCCCCCAGGAATCGGTTGCGCGGGCAAAGCCCGCGCTCGAACAGGAACACCCAACGCAGGGCCGTGCGATTTCTGATCGCTTGCTCGCTCCTCGACGTGGAAGTGTTCCGTGTTCGAGCGCCGGCTTTGCCGGCGCAACGAATCCTGGGGGGAGGTTTCGGAAGGGGGGCGAAGCCCCCCTCCGAGTGGAACGTACAGAGAGTACGCCTCGCGTGCGGCTCTCGGGCGCCGCCTTGCAGCTGGACCCTTCTCATCGCTCTAGCCAGAGCGTTTCTCCGACAGGCTTCTAGCCCAGCGGGCCGCGCGGAAGGAGGCCATTTACTTCGTTGGCTCGGTTGACGCTCCCCTCCACCATCTGGCCAGGCGTGATCGACGCCCGACCATTGGCTGTGCAGGAGCAACCAGGGCAGGCGGGAAGGCTCCGGCAGGGGGGCGAACCCCCTTTCCGAGTTCGCCGGCCAACTCCGTGACCGACGACGCCTTCCTGCAGCAGGCCCTGCGGCACCTGGGGGCGCTCCACAACCTGGCCGTCTATCTCACTCGGAACGGGTCGGAGGCCGAGGACCTGGTCCAGGAGACCTATGTCAGGGCCCTCCGCTTCTCCCACCGCTTCCAGCCGGGAACCCACCTGCGCGCCTGGTTGTTCCAGATACTGAGAAACACCTTCCTGACCTTTTACCGGCTACGGGAGCGCGAGTCGGCGATCTCCGAAGACGGGGTCCCGGAGGGCGAAGCGCCGATGTTCCACGACTCGCCGGAGCAGGACAGCGAGAGATCGGCGGTTCACATGGACCTCGAGCGGGCGCTCATGAAGCTCCCCGAAGAATTCAAGACGCCGCTCCTGCTCGCCGAGGTCGAAGGGCTGCCGCTGGAGGATGTGGCGCGGATCATGGATTGCCCCATCGGCACGGTGAAGTCGCGGATCTTCCGCGCCAAGGAACGGCTGCGGGGACACTTGAAGGACTACGGCGAGGATTCGAAGGTCTGACGCGATGGCGGACGAGGTGGAGGATCGGTACGGAGACGACGCGGCGCTGCGGCGCCTCTTGAGGGAGCGCCTGCCCAGATACCCGCCGCCGCCTCACCTGCGGGCGGCCATCATCGAGGCCGCCACCCAGCCCGGGCGTGGATGGTTCACGCTCTGGATGCCGCCGGCCGCCGCCGCCCTCGCCATGGCCCTGATCATGCTCCTGTGGGTCCTGCCCTCGCTCCCGACCGCGGCCGCGGGTGACCCCATCCGGCTCCTCGCGCGCGTCGTCATCAGCGAGCACGCGCGGACCATCCTGTGGGGCGAGTCGCGCCCGGACGTGGTGCCGGCGGCGCTGCCTCGGGCCATGGAGGAGAGCGGCGTCGCGCTCAGCTGGGTGTTCACCGGCGACGACAGGATCCAGCTCGTCAATGCCCAGCCGACCTATCTGGAGGGGCGCCGCGCCATCGAGCTGGCCTACCGCGATGCGGACGGCCATGCGGTGACCTACCTGATCCTGCCCGCCGGCACTCTCGTCCTGCCCGAGCGCGGGCGCGTTCAGGTCGACCGGTGGCGGCCGCTGATCCGGATGGAATCCGGCTTCAGCCTCATCATCTGGAAGCAGCAAAATCTGCTCTGCGTGCTCGTGTCCGACCTGGTGTCGGATGGCGACCTCGCGAAGTTCAAGGAGTACTTCGTCAAGGTGCGCTCCTCCACCGAGCCCTACGCGGTGTACTGACCAACCCACCCTCACCCTGCCCTCTCTCTCGTGGAGTCGTGGAGGGAGAGGGATTCATCCGAGCCCCTCCTCCTCTAGGGGGAGCGGAGCAGGGTGAGGGCTCCTGATGTCGCGCTCCACGACGAAGGGCAACGCCATCACCGTCCAGGCGACCAGGACGACCTCGGAATCGCCGAAGTTGTATTCCGACAACCCCCCGATGAGAAAGCCGGTCACGGCCGCGAGGCTTCCCGTCACGAGCGCCCTCTCGCGACCGGCGTCGGCGGGGAAGCGCCGCAGGAGCGTGATGACGCGTTTGTAGAACGCCGCCCAGATCCAGAGCCAGGCGGCGAGGCCGATCACACCGCGCTCCACGAGGATCTGGAGCGGCGTGTTGTGCACGTGGCCCGTCCGCGTCTTGATGGCCCCGGGAATCGCGTATCGCCGGTATTCGCGCTTGACGCCGCCCGGTCCCAGCCCGAGCCATGGCTGCTCCTTCCACATCGCAACGCCGCTCCGCCACATGTACTCCCTCTCTCTGACCGTGGGGTCGTGGGGATCGGCCATGCTGGCCAGGCGCCGGCTCAGGTGGGCGGGCCCGGCGAGGGCCGCGATGGCCAGCACGAGGAGGCCGCCGGCCAGGAGCCAGCGCCCTCGGCGCGCCGCCGGCAGGAACGCCAGCACGCCCGAGGCGAAGCCGATCCAGGCGCCCCGGGTCAAGGTCGCGGCCAGCCCCGCGAGCGTGATGAGCCAGGTCGGCACGGACCAGCCGCGAAAGGATCCGGTCGGGAGGAGCCGCGGCACCGTTGCGAGCAAGACGAGGTTGAGGACGCCCGCCAGCGTCATGTAGATGCTGAACGCGGCGCGGGCGCGATCGCAGCGGTGGAAGAACCATCGCGCGAGGTCGCCGATCGGTTCCGGCGGCGGGCAGAAGCCGACCTGGAGCAGTCCCATCAGCGCCGCCGCCGCGGCGACCACCGCCAGCGCCGAGAGAAACCGATCCGCCGCCTCGACTCCGGGCAAGGCATCGGCGGTGGCGTACAGGGCCAGGATGAGCAGGAGCCCCCTGGACGCCGGGAGGCCCGTGGCCGGGTGCCCGGAGACGAGCGCGGACAGCAGCGTCGCCGCGACGAAGGCGGTCACGGGCGCAACGAGCGGCCACGAAGCAGCGCGGCGATAGTCGGGGTCGCGCAGCCGCCCGAGCCACACGAGCGTGAGCAGCGCGAGCGCCGTTTCGGACAGCGTGATGGAGAAGCCCAGCCCGAGAACGAAGGCGGCGAGCAGGGCACGACGGAGCGCGGTCAATGAGAGCTCGTCTCCGATACGCTGGTACGAGCCTGTCAAAGACCGTGGCTAGAGCGATGAGAAGGGTCCAGCTGCAAGGCGGCGCCCGAGGGCCGCACGCGAGGCGTACTCCCTGTACGTTCCACTCGGAGGGGGGCTTCGCCCCCCTTCCGAAACCTCCCCCCAGGAATCGTTGCGCCGGCAAAGCCGGCGCTCGAAAGTGGAACCCTTCCACGTCGGGAGGCGAGCAGCGGATCAGGATTCGCACAGCCCAGCGTTGGGTGGTCCACTTCGAGCGCGGGCTTCGCCCGCGCAACCGAGTCCTGGGGGAGGCTTCGGAGGGGGCCGCCGAGGCCCCCTCCGACAGAACGCCGCAGATGGGCCCTTATCATCGCTCTAGTACGCGTTCCGCTCGAAGAGGACCCGTCCCACGGTGAGCGCGATGATCTTGAGGTCCAGCAGGAGCGACCATCGCTCGATGTACTCGAGGTCGTACTCGATGCGCTTGTCGAGCGCGGTGTTGCCGCGGAGCCCGTGGACCTGCGCCCAGCCGGTGACGCCCGACTTCACCTTGTGCCTGAGCATGTAGCCGGGCACCGTCTGCCGGAACCGCTCGACGAAGACCGGCCGCTCCGGGCGCGGGCCCACCACGCTCATCTGCCCGCGCAGCACGTTCACGAACTGCGGCACCTCGTCCAGGCTGAAGCGGCGGAGGAAGGCGCCGAAGCGCACCCGGCGGGGATCATCGGTGGAGGCCCAGACCGGCCCCGTCTCGGCCTCGGCGTCCACCCGCATGGTGCGGAACTTCAGCATGCGGAAGCGCTGGCCATCGAGCCCCATGCGCTCCTGGCGGAAGAGCACCGGCCCGCGCGACGTGAGCTTGACGCCGGCGGCGACGAGCGCCAGCAGCGGCGACAGGCCGACGAGCACCGCCAGCGAGAAGACGATGTCGAAGGCGCGCTTGGCGACCCGGCTCCAGCCGTGGAGCGGCGACTCGCGCAGGTGGATGAAGGGCATGCCCTCGAACTCCTCCACGCCGCCCCGGAGCGAGGCGAAGCGGAAGAGATCGGGCACCACGTGGATCGTCACCGGCTCGTCGCCGACGGCGTCCAGCAGACCGCCGAGCCGCCCCTGGTCCTCGTGACTGAGCGCCAGCACCACGTGGTCCACCGGCCGCGAGTCGAGCACGGCGCGCAGGTCCGCGTAGCCGCCCAGCCACGTCACGCCCGCTCCCTCCTCCTTCTTGTCCCCGACGCTCCCGAGGACCTGGATGCCGACGTCCCGCCGCGACTGGATCCGCCGCACGACGGTCGCCGCCAGCTCGCCGCTCCCCACGACCACCGCGTACCGGAGGTTGTAGCCGTGGCGGCGCGCGAAGCGCAGCGCCTCGCGGAACGCCGCGCGCGAGAACCACACGGTGGCGATGGACAGGAGCCAGAAGCAGACGATGACGACACGCGAGTAGTCGTAGCCGCGGAAGAGGAAGGTCATGACGGCCACGAGGACGAGGGCGCCCAGGGACGAGGCCTTGGCGATGTCGGCGGCCTCGGAGAGATGGGAGCCGATGCGCCGCGGGCGGTAGAGATCGAAGGCGCGGAAGGACACGCCCCAGACGACGAGGATCGGCAGCAGCATCAGGAGGTAGGGGCCGAGGGGTGGGACGTCGCCGCGCAGGAGCGGCGGGCCGAGCACGCGGAAGCGGACGAGATAGGACAGGAGCCAGCAGGCCGCCACCAGCCCGAGGTCGCCGGCCAGCATGAGCTGCTCGAGGAACCGGGAGTGGGCCTTCAGCACCGGCCGTGCTCGGCGAGTCGCGCGTCGAGATAGGCCTTGACTCGCTCCTTGAAGAGCGGACGGTCGAAGGCTTCCGCCCGCCGCCGGAGCGCCTTGGGCTCGAAGCGACCAGGGTCCCCCTCGAGCTCCCGGATGGCGCCGATGAGGCCATCGACCGTCTGGCGCTCGAAGAGGAGGCCGGTGGGCGGATCGGCGCCGCCGGGAGGCACCACCGTCTCCCGCGCGCCCCCCTGCCCGAGGGCGATCACGGGTCGCCCCGACGCCATGGCCTCCAGCGGCGTGATACCGAAGTCCTCGAGCGTGGGGAAGATGAAGGCGCGGCAGCGCGCGAAGAGGTCGGCGACCCGGACATCGTCGAGCCATCCCAGGAATTCCACGCTCGGTCCGGCCATGGCCTCCAGACGCCGCGCCTCGGGGCCGGTTCCCACCACGAGCAGCCGCCGGCCCAGCCGGTTGGCGGCCGCCACCGCCAGATCGACCCGCTTGTACGGCGTGAGGGCCGACACGACCAGGTAGAAGTCTCCCGGCGACTCCTCGATGCGGAAGCGCGCGACATCCACCGGCGGGTGAATCACCTCGGCCTCCCGACCGTAGGCGCGCCGGATCCGATCCGCGACGAAGCGCGAGATGGCCACGAAGTGCCGGACCCCGGCCGCGGTGCGGCGGTCCCAGCGGCGCAGCGCCGCCGCCACCGGAGGCATCACGATCCGCGTGAGCGGGCCCGCCGCAGCTCCGAAGTACTCGTCGTAGAGGTCCCAGACGTAGCGCATGGGCGTGAAGCAGTAGCAGACGTGCAGCGCCCCCGGCGGGACCCGCACGCTCTTGGCAACGGCATGGCTCGAGGACAGGATCAGGTCATACCCGCGGAGGTCGAAGCCGGCGACGGCGGCGGGAAAGAGCGGCAGGTACCGTCGATACGCGCCGGCCGCGCGCGGCAGCCGCTGGATGAACGAGGTGATCACGCGACGCCGCTCCTCGAGACAGCGCTCGCCGCCCCGCATGCCCGTGAGCCAGTCGTGCACCAGCGCCACCTTCATGGCCCGGTCCGCGTGCTCCGTGGCCGGAGGCGAGCTCAGCGCGACGCGCGCCGGACGCGCTCCCGCCAGTAGTCGAGGAGCTCCGTGAGCGTGCGCTCGAACGGGATCTCGGCCTTCCACCCGGTCGCCTTCTCGATCTTGGATGGATCCCCCTCCAGGATCATGACGTCCGACGGGCGCAGGCGGGTGGGATCGACCGTGACCGCGATCCCCTTCACGGTGGACTGCGCGAGCAGGCCATCCAGCATCTGCTGGATGGCCCAGGAACGCCCCGAGCAGAGGTTATAGACTTCGCCGGCCTCGCCGCGCTCGAGCAGAAGCCAGTAGCCGCGCACGATGTCGCGCACGTCCGAGTAGTCCCGCCGGGGGTTGAGATCGCCCGCCTGCACGACCGGCTCGCACAGCCCGGCCTCGATCTCGGCCACCTGACGGGCGAACGTCGACTCGACGAACACGTCGCCGCGGCGGGGCCCGGTGTTGTGCACGAGGTTTCGGCCGAGGCCGGCGTGAAACACGTGATCGTCGGTCTCGAAGTCCCACACCTCGCCCTCGTAGGAGACGGCTTCGATCTTCTTGATCACGTCCTCGGGGACCTCGAGGTGCTGCCCCCAGCGCTCGTGTCCCTCGTTGGTCGAGTTCAAGTTGATGAGGTAATAGATTCCTGTCGCCCGAACCTCTGTGTTCAGACAGATACGCTGGCGCGTCGTGTTCGCGATGAGGTAGCAGAGGCCGAGGGTCAGGATCGGCGATTTGGTCTTGAAGCTCTTGAACTCGTACGATCCGTGCCCGGCGCGGAGCCCGTCTCCCTCGTCGTAGCCCCGAAGGAACGCCAGCTTGGCGTCGGCCTGAGCGTTCAGAATGCTGCGCGGGACCCGCTTGTTGGCGTCGCTGGCGTAGACCTGGGGATGAAGCCATCGAGCAAAGTTCTCCGGACGGCGAACGGTCAGGCGCCAGACCCCTCGCGTACCCTCGATGAAGTACGAGTCTACCCCGAAGTGCCGGAGGAGCACCTCGGCGCAGCGCTCGAGGGGCTTGCGGTCCTTGTTGTCCATCCGGACCCGGGCGCCCGTGATGCACCCCTCGGCGACGAAGAAGCCCAGGAACCACGCGACGTCCTCATGCACCCACATCCCCTGACCCGGTGGCAGGTCCACCAGCGTGACCCGGTTCCCCACGGAGAGGTCGCGGGCCGTCACGGGGACGTGCCCATCCGAGCCCGGCGCCATGACCGAGTGGTCGCCGGTGACCTCCACGATGCCGCCGCTGCTGACCAGCCGCAGCACGCGGTCGCCGGGGCGAAGGGGATGACACGACACGTGGATGACCTTCGCCCACTCGCCGTCAGCCCATACGGACACCGGATGACGCCGCATGTCCCAGACCACCGCGCCATCGTCCAGCATCCGGCCGCCCAGGTATCCCCTCGCCTTGTATCGCCGGATCTCGCAGATGTAGCGGATGTCCAGTAGCCCCGTACGGTCGTCGCGGAGCAGCACGGGAGTATGCCGGCCCACGCTGTGGTTGAAGGCCCGTGTCCGGATGATGTGAAGGCCGTAGCTCTTGAAGTACTGGTAGCCCATCAGGTCCTGGGCGACCTTGCTCACGGCGTAAGGCGAGAGCGGCCGGAGCGGGTTGGTCTCCCGGATCGGCAGCTCGTCCTCGTAGACCATGCCATATTCCTCGCTGCTGCCCACGGCGAGGAAGCGCGGCTCGAGCCTGAGCCCGCGGATCGATTCGAGGAGATTGACCTGCGAGATGACGTTGGTGGACAGCGTCTCGGCCGGCTGGTGCCATGAGGCGCCGACGAAGCTCTGGGCGGCCAGATGGATCACGTGGGAGGGGTTGGAGAGTTCCACGAGCGCCCGCACCGAGGACAGGTCGCGCAGGTCGGACTCGATGAGGGTGATGCGCGACCGCAGGTGGTCGATGTTCTCGCTCTTGCTCCGCCACCGGCTGGAGCCGAAGACCTCCGCGCCCTGGGCGAGCGCGTATTCGGCCATGTGGCTGCCGACGAACCCGGTGATGCCGGTGATCAGTACCCGCACGGCACCTTAGTATACAAGGTTCACCCGGGAATCCGGCCGGGCAAGGGGGACGAGGGGGAGCCCCCGACGTGAACGTCGCCGCGGACGTGCGGGGCGGTTGTGGAATCCGGCCGAGAGAAGACCCGGTCCGAGAACCTCACCAGGAACGGCCTTCGTACACGTCGAAGCCGATGATCTGTCCCACCCCCGCCAGCTCGATCGTGACGACGCTCTTCCCGGGCGGGGCTGACCCGGTCAAGTCGAACACGGTCTCGCTGGCCCAGCCGATTCCCATCGACCACCCCGACGGCGCCTTGAGCATCAGCGGGTCTTGCCGCCTCTCTCGAGCGACGGGCGCCAGCCGGCGGCTGCCGACCTGAAGCGCGACGGCGTCGAACGGAGCCCACCCGAGGACGCTCACGGCGACCCTCACGCCCCCCCCTGACGACGGAAGATCGAGGTTCCCGCGGCACCAGAGCCTCTCGCCCTCGCGAGCCGTGAGAGCGGCATCTCTGGCCGGGACTCTGAGCCTCGTCCACTCCGCGATTCCCGCGACACCGCCGACCGTCACGGCGCAACTCCAGCTCTCGTAGTCGACGATGGGCCGGCGCTCGATGATGACATACGGACCGATCCGTCTCGATCGGGTTGCGCCGGGTTCGGCGTCGCCACCGGCTGCTCGTGTCACCAGGTAGTGCGGGTCGAAAGCCGGCCGCGCCCCGCGGGGCCCTCCGTGACGAAGCGACAGATACGCGACGAGATACCGGTTCTCCTCGGCGAGCCCCAGCACGGCCCCGCACCTCCCCGCGGGCGACGACCTTCCGCTGAAAATTCAGCTGGAAGTACGCCTGGGACACCACGATGGCGGCGGCCAGGCCGGCCAGCGCCCGCGCCGCGTGCTTGCGACCGAGCGCGCCCCGGAAGACCAGAGACGGAGCGGAGGCGATCGCGAGGCCGGCGAGGACGAACGGGCTCGGATACACGACGTCCAGGTAATACCACCAGAGGGCCGTCTTCTTGCCCCCGAGGATCAGGACCGGCACGCTCACCCACAGGAGCAGGAGCGCCATCCGCCGTCGCTCCGCGCCCTGATCGGCGCCGACGCCCCTCCCGCCCATCAGAAGGCGGGAGATGCAGAGCACGAGCCCGATGCCGAACAGCGCCGCTTCCACATGGTAGAGGATCCAGAATCCGGCGAGGAAGGCGGGCGACCAGTCGGCCTCGAGGACGAAGCCGCTGAGCGCCGGCGAGAAGAGGAGCAGGAGGTTCCCGACGACGCGGGGGAGGCCGTCGAGCGGGGCCAGGCCCTCCGCGGACGCGCCGAACCGGGAGAGCGCTCTCACGTTCTCGAAGCGGTGGCCGACCTCGTACACGACGTACGGGAGGTAGAGGAACAGGAAGAGAGCGGCGCCCCCGAGGACATGACCGATCCGGAGTCGAGGGCGGAACAGGAGCACGGCCATCAGCGCGACACCGGCGAGGGCGATCGACGTCAGGTGGAGCTGGGTCAGCGCCGCCAGCAGCCCCAGCAAGGGCACCACTGACCCGGAGTGGCCGCGCACGACGAGGCGGTACAGGGCGTGCATGTAGAGCACGATGAGGGGCGGCAAGAGCCCCGCATGCCACACCAGCCGCGAGCTGAAGATGGTGAGCGGGAAGACGGCGAAGAGCGCCGACGCGTACGCGGCGACGCGCGGACCGAAGAATTCCCTCGCGAACCGGTAGAGCGCCAGGAGGGCCGCCAGGTGACCGACCGCGACGAAGGCGGCGCCGGCCACGGGGTCGCGGGCAATGGAGAACGGGATCGCCATCAGATAGAAGTACAGCGGGCCGAGATAGGCCTCGGTCCAGCCAATGCGCGGACCCAGCAGCGGAAAGCTGGCGCCGGCGGCGATACCGGCCGCGGCGGCGACGTCCCGCGCCTGATCGAGAAAGAACCAGGTCAGATCGAGCCGGTAGAAGCGGATGACGGCGCCCGCGGTCAGGATCGCGGCGACAATCAGGTTCTCGCGCATGCGACCCCGCGACGGTCTCGCCCACGCCCGCGCGGACGCGCTCGCCGGCCGAACCCGGCGCCGCCGCTCGGCGGAGGCGGCCGATCCGTCACCGCGCCCGCCGCAACGCCACGTAATCGAACGCCACCGCGAGCGTGCGGGGGTCGGTGCTGCCCGCGATCACCCGGGCCGGCGCGACCGCATAGCCGTACTCGAACGTCACCACGTTCAACCCGGCTCGAAACAGCCTCGCCGGCAGCTTCATCCGGTACTGCGCCCACCCCGGCTCGAGCGCCAGCCGATCGTGACGCGTCCCGTTGACCGAGACGGCGACGGTCTGGCGGGGGGAGCCCTCGTAGGTCAGCGGCAGCACTCGCATCTCGAGGAGGCGATCCGTCGGCTCCCCCAGGTGGAGGTACATCGATGACGCGCGGTCACTCGACCACTGCATCGTGGTCTCGCCCGACCGCTCGTCGCCCGACCACCCGACGAGCAGGGCGAATTCCCGGCTCGGCGCGCCGAAGTCGATGACGTAGTCGTCCGGCCACAGCGCGGTGCCCCCTTCCGGGCCTCTCAGCGTATACGCCACCACCTCGCCATCCACCCGCCGGTCCGCGTGTGGGAAATGGTCGTCGACGAACCGGTCCAGCTTCTCGAAGACGGGAGGATCCAGGTACCGACGATGAATGATGAGGTACCGGATGTCGAAGAATGCCGCCAGCCGCTCGGCGTCCCGGCGCCCATCCGCCGGCGCCGACCCTTCGAGGAGGAGGCGCGGCTGCCTCAGGATGGGGATCAGCGGGAGGCCCGCGGGATACGTCGAATACTTCTCCCTCGACCTGACCGGGTGGCCGACGAGCATGCGCTTTCCGTGGATGGTCTGGTAGTAGTGGTACTTGATGATGCGCCAGTCCAGCGGGAGTTCCAGGACCGTGAAGGGTTCACGCCGCGAGCCGATCTCGGAATAGATCCGCGGCGCCTTCGCGCTCGCCACCGGGAACGGCGCCGCCGCCAGCTCGACCGCCCCGCCCACCAGCAACGCCCCGACGAGCGCCACCCGCCACCGCGGCGCCTCGAGACGGGCGCAGATCGCGGCGAGCCCGTAGCCGGCCAGGACGGCCAGCGAGAAGACCAGCAATTCGGTGAACCGGCTCGGCACGCGCACGCCGTTCAGCAACGGGATGTAGTGGAGCACGAGGTAGGGGAGGGGGACGCTCAGCACCTCCCCGTCGAGCGTGAACCGGTACCGGCCGTGGACGTGCAGGAATGGTCCGAGCGCCAGAACGAAGAACGTCACGGCCGCCACTGCGAAGAGACGGGTCTTTTCCCACGAGGAGCGGAGAACCCCGACCAGGGCGAGGGCCAGCAAGACGTAGCCGAGGTAGACCGTCTGCTCGTACGGGTTCCCGGTGAAGCGCTGGTACACCGGGTCGACGAACCTCCCGAAGACGGGATTGCGGGCCCCCGGAACGAAGAACGCGAGGAGGTCGGCGGCGTACAGGTTGGACTCGGCGAGGGGACGGTTCACGATGCTGTCCCGGGACGGGCTGATCATCATCGGGAGCACGAAGGGGGACGCGGTGACGACGAGCACGCAGAGGGCCACCGCCACCGGTCTGAGGTGACGCCGCAGCTGGAGTGCCGGGCGCCGGTGACGGGCGAGCACGACCACGAAGATCACGAGGTAGATGAAGAGGGAGATCGTGCCGTACCACCCCATGCCGGCGCTGGCCGCCCACACCAGGGCGCAGAACACCCAGTGCTTCGTCGTCGGCTCCTCGACGGCCTTGAACAGGCACAGGGCGAACAGGGGAATCAGGAACGACGCCATCAGCAACGGCAGGTGCTCGAGGGCGTGCATCATCCGGTACGAGGAGAACATGAACAGGGAACCGCAGAAGAACGCGACGAGCCGGTCCTGGAACAGGTAGCGCCCGAGCAGATACATCGCATAGCCGGCGAGAACGAACGACAGGATCCAGAGCAGGTTATACGTGACGGTCAGGCCCACGAGCGGCCCGAGCAGCGCCGCCGGCAGGAGAATCGCGCCGATCCCGGTGATGAACGGCATCTCGAACCCTATCGGATAGAAGACGAGGTCGGTCCAGAAGAGATGGGGTGGAAACGTCGCGAGCGCCCGCTGGAAGAACCAGAAGGCCCAGACGAAGTGCCACGGGTCTCCGTCGCCCGGGTACCAGTCCTTGATCTGGTGATCCATCGGGATCGAGCGGGTCAGGGAGAGGACGACGGGGTAGGTCATGAGGAGCGTCGAGACCAGGTACGCCGAGAGGACGACGAGGTGCTCGATGCCGCTCGCGATCCGGGCGGAGACCGGCGACGGGCTCCGGGTCCTCACTGGCCGGCCATATCCGTCGGGCGAGGATGCTGCCGTGACGACGATCCCCGGGCTAGAGGTCCGCCGGAATCCAACGGACGGTCGGCGAGGTGAGGCGGGCCTCGAGCGTGCCCCGGACCGGGAGACGGCGCCAGAGGCACCGGTTCGGCCACGTCCGTTCACACCTGCCGACCACGTTCAGCGAGTGTTCCGCGCGCATATCGGCACCGATTGCCCTCGCGCCAACGACGCGCCGTCTGCGCGGACGGCCACGTCCGCCGGCCAATGACGATGTGATGGGAGCCCGAGGTCATTATGATACAGGAGCGGAGGTCGGCGAGCGCTTCTTGACGATCCGTTCCGCGAGGCCGGCGAGGACCTCGACGACCGGTGGTGTCTCGGTTTGGCAGACCGAGGCACTACCCGACGACCCGCTCGGCAGTGGGTCACTTGGGGCCGGGTCCTGGGCCACGTCGCGGACCAGACGGGGCCCGAGGCAGCCATCGATCCAGCGGCGACCCCCTCCGAGTGCGCCGCGCGTCCCCGCCTTGACAGGCGGGAGCGCGATCGTCTACCTTCGAGCCATCGCGAGCGCCCGAGTCGATCGCAGCCACGCCTGCTCGGAGGGGACTGAACGATTGCAGATCCAGACGCGTGGCGGCCGCCCCGCCGCGAGTGTCGTCCGCCTCGGGCGCGGGCGAATCCGCAGATTCGACGACTGATCCAGTGAGCTGGTTCTGGGCGAAGACCTCGCGGGTCGCGCTTCCTCGCCGACCCGCGGACCGCGAGGGGCTTGCGCGCTCGCTCTCGCGATGCGTCGCGGTGGCGCTCCGGATTTCGACGAGCCATCGCGCGTTCCTCCCCGCCTTGACTGTCCTGGCCATCGCCTTGGTCCTGCCCTCGCTATGGGCGGGACTGTGGAGCGACGACTACGCGCTCCTCGGCATCCTGTCGGGCTCGAGCGCGTTGAGCGATGTCTATCCCTCGCGGCTGGACATCTTCAACTTCTTCGACGGGACTCCCGGGCGGACCCGCCGCATGCTCGATCTGGGGCTCTTGCCCTGGTGGACCTTCCCGGGCGCGCGAATGGCATTCTGGCGTCCCGTCAGCGCCCTTACCCACTGGCTCGATTACACCCTGTGGCGGGACCTGCCGGCGCTCATGCACGCGCAGAACCTGCTCTGGTGGAGCGGCCTGGTCGTGGCGGTCGCGCGGATGTACCGACGGCTGATGGGACCCGCGTGGGCGGCGGGAATCGCGGCGCTGCTCTATGCTCTCGACGCCGGCCATGCCGGGGCCGTCACCTGGGTGGCCGGACGCAATACGATCCTGGGGGCGCTCTTCGGGACGCTCACCCTGCTGTTTCACGACCGGTGGCGGCGGGCCGGCTGGCGGGCCGGATCGCTCCTCGCGCCGGGATCCCTCGCCGTCGCGCTGCTGAGCGCCGAGGGAGCGGTGGCGACCGGCGCCTATCTCGTGGCTCACGCCGTCTTCCTGGACGGCGGGAGCTGGCGTCGCCGGCTCCCGGCCCTCCTGCCCCACGCCATCGTGGTGACCGCGTGGCAGCTTCTCTACACCGGGCTGGGCTATGGCGTCCGGGGAGTCTCGCCGGCCTATCTCAACCCTCTGCGCGAGCCGCTGCAGTTCGCGCGCGCGCTCGGGAAGAACGGGCCGGTCCTGCTCCTGGCTCAGTGGACCGGGCCCTCCGCCGAAAGCTTCCCCCAGCTCCCCGCCGGAGCGGCCAGCGCTCGGTGGATCGGCGCGGTGCTCATCCTCGCCGTGCTGGGCGCCCTGCTGGCTCCTCTGCTGAGGCGGGACCCGGTGGCCCGCTTCTGGAGCCTGGGACAGGTGCTCGCGGTGGTGCCGGCCTGCGTCGCCAGTCCCCATGATCGCCAGCTCTTCTTCGTCGGGCTCGGCGCGATGGGCCTGCTCGCCCGGTTCCTCTGCGGCCTGCTCGACCGGGAGCCGTGGGGGCCCGGGCGCCTGCTGTGGAGACGGCCGGCCATCCTGCTCGCGGCCGCGCTCGTGGCGGTGCACCTCGTGGCCTCGCCACTGCAACTCGTTCGGGCGGCGATCAGAACAGGCGATGGGAGCGTGGAGCAGGTTTCCGACAGCATCCCGGCCGACCCGGCCATCCGCCGCCAGCTCGTCGTCATCGTCAACCTCCCGCGCACCGTCGCCGTCTCCTACTCGTTCTTCATCCGAACCGTCAAGGGCCAGCCGATCCCCGCGCAGACACTGGTACTGGCTTCAGGGGCTCCGCTCAGCGTCTACCGGGCTGATGGGCGAACCCTCCGCGTGCGCTGGGAGGGGTCCCAGGAGCGCCTGTTCCGCCCCAGGGACAATCCCATGACCTTGCGCGAGCGAGTACGGCTGGCCGGCGCCGACATCGAGGTGACCGCGCTGACGGAGGACGGCTGGCCGGCGGAGGCCGTGTTCCGTTTCGACAGGGACCTGGAGGATCCCGCGCTGAGATGGCTCCGATGGGCGACGGACAACGGGCATGGCCGCTTCGTGACCGCCTCCCCGCCCTCCATCGGCGGGACGGCCCTCGTTCGATGACCGCCACCATGGACCGGGCGGCGTCTCCCCATGCGACCAGCGCGATCCGGTGGCCCTGCGCGAGCGGGTATGGGGGCTGAAGGAGACGGATTGGGCAGGAGGTCCCGCCTCATCGTCGTCGCTGCGGTGACAGCCGGGCTGGTGGCCGTCTCGGCGCTCGGCGGATGGTGGGCCCGCGCCGGCGGGCCACGGGCGCAGCCCGAGGATCCGCACAGCCTCGCCGGCGCCTTTCTCTTCGCCGCCGATGCGCTGCGGGCCCGCCAGAGCTCCGAAGGGTACTGGCGCACACCCGTCACGCCCCGCCCTGCCTTCGAGCGGGCCACGCCGGAACTGAATGTCTTCACACCCGCCCTGATCGTCGATCTCCTCGATCCCGTGGCCCGGGAGACGGGTCTCCACGATGCTCTCGAGCGGGCGCGTGGCCACCTCCGGCACCAGATCGAAGCGACGGGGCTCGTGCATTACCACGGAGATCCGGGCGCGGTTGACGGGTCCGACGATGCGGGCCTCTACCCGACCTATCTCGCGGACCAGGCAGAGTACCGGTGCTTCTACAGCAAGTACGCGGGCCATGGCCTCAACCGCCCCGACGTGGGGGTCGAGATGCACGTCTACCTGCTCCTCGCGAAGCATGATCCCGAGGCGGCGGACAGGCTGTGCAGGGCGCTGCAGCCACGGATGGCGGACGACCGCATCTGGGTCTGGTACACGGTCGCGCCGTTGGTGCCGCTCCTGCGCGAAGCCGACCTTGCCGGATCGGGGTGCCCCGTCCGGGTGCCGGAGCGGCGCCTGCGCACCGAGATCCCGGGACAGGAGGCCTATCTGACCCAGGCCCGGCTCTTGCGGAGCCTGCTCCTGAACGAGGGCCGGCGTCCCTCGCCCGGACCCATTCTCCGCGCTTTGCGCGAAGGCGCACAGGGTGGATTCGCCACGGTATCGCGCACTCCGCCCCTTCTCTATCACAACGACCTCTCGGCGACCCCGTCCCATTACCACTGGTCCGAGGACGTGGGCTATGCGCTCTGGCTCAGGCTCTATGTCGAGGCCGCGCGCCGCTGGGGTGAGGCCCTCCCGCTGCCGACACGGCCCGCTCTGACCCGCTGAATTCCCGATGCTGGCCCGGTGCCAATGGTTGGGCTCGAACCACCCGGTATGCGATACTGCCAGTGGCCGCCGCGCACCGCCCGCGCGAGCGCGGCCTTCTGGCGACGGGCGGTGTCCCGGGATTGGAGTGATCCCATGTCAGCCGTGATGCTCTCCGTGATCATGCCCGTCTACAACGAGGCGCGGACCATCAGCGAGACGGTCGCGCGGGTCAGACGGGCCCCCATCGACCTGGCCCACGAGCTGATCGTGGTGGACGACGCCTCGACGGACGCGACGCACGAGGCGCTGCAGAAGATCACGGCCGATCATGGCGATGAGGTCCGGGTCTTCACCCACGAGGCCAACCGGGGCAAAGGGGCGGCGATCAGGACCGGGATCGCCCACGCGCGGGGCGAGATCATCCTGATCCAGGACGCGGACCTCGAGTACGATCCCCGCGACTACCCGCTCCTGCTCGAGCCGATCCTCGAGGACCAGGCCGACGTGGTCTTCGGCAACCGGTTCCACGGCGGTCCGCACCGGGTACTCTACTTCTGGCACTACACCGCCAACCGCTTCCTCACCCTGCTCACCAACCTGCTCACCGGGCTGAACCTCTCGGACATGGAGGTGGGCTACAAGGTGTTCCGCGCCGACGTGCTCCGGCGGATCACCCTCACGTCCAACCGGTTCGGCTTCGAGCCCGAGATCACCGTCAAGGTCGCCAGGCTCGACTGCCGGGTCTACGAGGTCCCGATCCGCTACTACGGCCGGACCTACGCGGAAGGGAAGAAGATCACGTGGCGCGACGGGCTGGCAGCGCTCGGGCACATCATTCGCTATCGCTTCATGGACTGAGGGAAGACCTCTCGGCAAACCGTCGCCGGCGCCGTATAATCCCGTTGTGCCAACGGCCATCCGCCCTGTGCTTCCTGCCGCGCCGGCCATCCGGGCGCCGGCCTCGCCGCGCCTCGGCCCGCGGCTCCTGACG
>WNGB01006537.1_pt1 | contig 17098 bp, 13 predicted proteins | sample 5400681 | NCBI WGS metagenome assembly WNGB01 (sample SAMN13153367, study PRJNA577476) | soil metagenome | isolation source: 115 cm soil or saprolite under grassland replicate 2 | place: USA:California | collected 2016-06-15 | reverse complement strand
TCGTTCGGCACGCAGCCGCCTTCGCATCGCAGGGCGCAACCGCCGCCGGCCTCGGCATCGAGGCCCGCGTCGTACGGGCCGCCGGTCGTGCCACCGGTGCCTCCCATCGACGCGCCACTGCTGCCCGCCCCGCCGCCGCTCGTTCCCTGTCGCCCACCACCACCGTTCGACGCCCCGCCGTTGCTCGAACCGTCCGACTCGTTGCGCCCACCGTTCGCGCCGGCGTCTGGACGAAGCTCGGAGTCTTCCAATCCGGCGAGCGTGGCGCAGCTTCCGATCAGCGCGACTGCGGTGCCGAGAAGGACCAACGACAGGAATGTTCGCGCGAGCATCACCATGCTCCCTGAAGCTCGAGAGTGGGACGCCCTGCCACCAGGCTCGATCCGATCGCCAGGCCCGAGCCCGCCTTCGTTCCCGCGGAGCCACTGAAGAAAACGAGGTAGGTCCCAACTGCAACACCCGCCAGCCCAGCGGCGAACGCGACATTCGAGATCGCCGACGCGGTTTTCGCTTCGTTTCGCAGGCGGAGGCCTTCGGGGTCGCACAGCGTTCCGGTGCAGTACGGATCGCTTTCGCTCTTTTTCGAAAACGTTTTCAAACCAAAATAGGTGCCGACCGCGAGCCCCACGACACCGACACCGCCGGTGACGAATCCCGCCGTGCGCGCGCCATGCGATTCGGACGTAGCTGGTCGGGTAGCAGCTTGGACAGGCTCGAAGCGGTGCGCCACGGTCGTTGCCGGATCGAGCTTCACCTCCCACTTCGCGACATCGCTCGCGAATCGTAGGGTGATGACGTGCTGGCCTGGGTGGAGGCCGAGATCGATGCTGGTCGAGGTCAGGGGGTATTCATTGACGAGGCGTGCGCCATGTGCGCTCGTGCGCTCGTCGGTCAGACGCGAGGCACCGATCGGAAATTCCACGTGAATCTGGACGACCTGTGCCTTCAGCGCCGCGAGGTCACGCTCGACCTGTGCCCGCTCCTCGATGTCGATCTCCTTGGCGCCGTGCGCGAGGTATTTTTCGTAGGCGGCGATCGCCTCGCCGTCCCGCTCGAGCTTGAGCCCGCAAAGGCCGATGTTACCGAGGACTTTCCAGCTACCCGACAGGCGATAGGCTCGATTGAACTGACTGAGGGCCTCTTCGTATTTCGCCCCATCTGGATCTTTGAGCAGAATGACGCCGGCGGAAAAAGCGCGCCTGGCCTCTTCGCTCGGGCCGACCTCGGCATGTGCCCGGCCCGTACTCGCGAGGATGATCCCCCCGAGGATCAGGCATCTGGCGCGCATGTAATCAGCTCAACATTGAACAAGTTCACGGGGTGGTCAAGTACGAATGCGACGCCGGCTTCAGATCGGCGTCCCCCTTCGCATCTGAAAAGCTGACGCCCAAAGTTCGCTCCGGCGTCGCGGTTCGAAGTGGCGTCATTGGGTGTCGGGTATCGGGGGGCGCATAGCTTGGAGGCGTATAGCTCGGGCCGGGAAGCTCGGCGTAGGGTACGAGGGCGGTGCCGCGGCGGGTTTCGGTTGCGACCCGAATCTCGCGGGCGGTGGTGGTCCGTTGTACCAGAGCGGCGGTTCGCTCGAGAGCGGTGGGCGTTTCGAGTAGCACTCGGTGCCGTACTTGGCTCCGGACTGGCGTTGCCGGGACGGTGTGAGTTTGTTGTTAAGTGGATGGAATGGAATCGGCGACATGCCAATGCTAACAGCGAGGCATGGTTCCTGAGAAGGCTCTGCGCGGCATGCTCGATGGGGCGACAGCCCTACTATGTCTCGCGCTCCTCGGACTGGGTTGCACCGCGCGAGACCCCGCATCTGGCGGACCGACCGTGACGTCCGGTGCAGGTGGTGGTTTCGGCGACGACGGGGGCGCCGACGTGAACGGCGGCCCGCAGCCCTGCTCGGGATCCAATTGCTTGCTCTGGTTGCGGGACATTTCGGCAACGGGAGTTCTCAGCTGGGTGGACGTGCGGGACATCGCCGTCTCCCATTCGGGCCAGGCGTTCATCGCGGGCCAATTCGAGGGCACGCTCTACTACGGCAAACAATCCCTCTTCCCAGTGGGCGACGATCGACGAGGGTACCTTCTCAAGATATCCGACAAGCTCGAATGGGCCCAGATCTTCGATGGACCGTACGTCGATGCTCTGAACGCCGTCGCGCCCGGACCTGATGGCTCGGTCTTCGTCGGAGGCGCCGCCAACTACCCCGGGCGCTCCGACGACCGAGCCGCGTTGTCGGACGTTCTCGTCGCTCGCTACGCAAGCGATGGCAAGCTCGCGTGGAAAAAGACGTTCGGCAACCCCACCATCACGATCGTCAACGAAGCGTCGGAATTTGTGACGAACATCGAGGCGAGCTCCGACGACCGCATCGTCGTGACCGGACGTTCGGTCGGTCCAGCCCAGGCTGACACCGTGAGCATCGATGGGCCAGGGCAGTTCTTGTTGGTCATGAAGGCAGCCGACGGAATCGCCCAGTGGGCCAAGTCGTTTCCCCATCCCAACGGCTTTGCCCGTGCCGCTTTCGCCGGCACGAGCATCGTCGCCGCCCATGGCAGCGGGCAATTCGACGATGCTCGCGTCGACATCACCGTCTCCAAGTATGCGAGCGACGGGGCCCCGGAATGGGAGGTGAAGCCTTTCACCGGGATGCTGCACCCCGTCAACGCTCTTTGGGTCAACCAAGGCCAAATCGTGATGTTCGGCGCAGAGTTCAGCGTCCACGGGACGGGGCTCTCGTACGAGGGCAGCTTTGGACTTTGGCTGGATCAGGCAACGGGCGCCACCAAGCGGATCGAGCACTTTGCAGACGTCGACATCATGGATGCCGCTCCTTCATCCGACGGCGGTTACCTGTTCTCGGGACTCTACCCGGGGCAGACCTTTCGGCTGCGGGGGGTGGCTGCGAGCGCCACACGGGACGAAGGGCACAATTCCTACGTCGTGGGCTTGGACGCGAACCTTCAGGGTCGCTGGGCCGTAGCCGGCGGCGGGCGCTGGAGCAGCCCGATCTCCACGCTGGTGGCCGCGACGCAAGGTGGGCGTGTTCTCGTGACGGGAGAGATGGGCACGACGACCGTGTTCCAACCCGACCCCGATTTCTCCGTACTCGGTCAAGGCATCGGCGGGTCGATGTTCGCTTTCGTCTTCGCGCTCGATCCGTCGGGCAAAAGCACGGGGCCCGAGCCCGAGCCCGGCCCGGGCGACCCGTGCAGCCGGCAAATCTGCCCAGGCCATCCGGGAGCGGCTTGCAAGGTCGCATCGGACTGTACGATCGGCACTTGCTCCGGCGTTGGCCGTGGCGCTTGTACCGTAAAATGTGCAACCGACACCGACTGCTACTTCGGTACCCGCTGCATAGCCGAGGCGTGCACGCGCATTTGCACAACGACCGCCGAGTGCGCCGACATGGGAACCGGCGCCACATGTGTCCAGGTCAGCGGGTCGGGTGGATATTGCAAGCTCCAAACCTTTGCCAACGGCGCCCCATGCGAGGACAAGAGCTGGTGTACGTCGGGCGGGTGCATCGACTCGGAGTGCATCCCCATCGCGCTCAGCGACGGGGCGGCGTGCAAATACGCCGAACAGTGCACCTCGAAGTCGTGCTGCCACCAAACGTCTCTCGATGACGTTCCGAAGTGCAGAGCGTCGGCGTCTTGCCCGGGCCTCACCGGAGCGCCCTGCTTCAGCAACACCGACTGCGTTTTGCCGAACACTTGCGTCGAAGGCGCCTATTCTGGCACTGGCTTCTGCTCGCGGTCCTGCTCGACGGATCAAGAGTGCGGAACGAACCAGTTCGGCACCACGAACTACTGCCTCATGAACAACGGTGGCACGAAGCTCTGTTATCCCGGCTGCGCGACCGCAGAAGAGTGTCGCACGCGCTACGGCAGCGACATGAAATGCCTCGGGCCGAGCCCGACGGTTTGTTCTCCCTGATGCGTCTGCCGACTTTACCGGGTGTGCCAAGTCAACCGGTTCCGCCTCTCCTCATCGCTGATCTCCTCGTTCGGATACTCGGTGGGATCGTCCGCACTAAAGACGCTACGGCGGCGTCCGATCGATCTTGACGAGACTCTCCTCCCGGTGGTTCTCGGTGAGATACTTCTTCATCTCGTCGTAAATCGCTCGATCCTTGTCCGAGAGCAGGTAAGCCATTCGATAGTTCGACTCCGCGTCGTTCACGAAGTTCGCGAACTTGGAGAAAAAGCGCGCCAAGTTGAGATACGTCGTATGCGTACCCGGGTACGAGAAGTTTTCGGCGATGAAAAGCTCGTGCGCTTTTCGGAATTCGTCGCGTTGCATGTAGTAGTTGACGACGACCGGCAGGGCCTCGGGCTGCGTCTTGCCGTGGATCATCGCCATGAGCTCGGGGCCCAGGTCGGCGGCCGCCGTTCGGTATTCCTCGCTGTTCGGCTGAAACTTGACCAGCATCGAGCTGTAGGGCGGAGCATCGAGCAGTACGCCGAAGTCGAGATTGGCGAAGAGCCGGTGGAAAGAGAGGCAGTGCACCGCGTCGCTCACGGCCTGGTCACCCGAGAAGAACTGACCGACCTTGGCCTTCTTTTCGGCGTCGAAAGCCAAAACGTCGGTCAGCGCGGTGGCAACGATCTCGGCGACGAGGCGGTGGCCGGCTTGGTTGAAATGGACGTGGTCGAGGAAGATCCGGTTGCTGAAGATGCCGGGTCCTCCGCGGGCCGCGAGCACGTCGTAGAGCGGCACGAAATGCAGGTTCGGCGACGATTTCGAGCGCTCTTGCGCATAGGAGTGCAATGCCTCGAGCTCGGCGCGGCGCGGACGAAAGGGGACCAGATCGAGATCGCGCGCCCTCGCGAGCTCGACGTCGAACGGGCTCTTCGGGTCGGCGAGCCTTTCGTAGAGGCCGTCGAGATAGTGCAGGGTCGCGTTGTCGGTGGGGCCGAGCGGCGCTCGATGCTGATCACGCACTTCTCGCGCCTTGTCGAGGTCGCCCGATCGCACCGCCGCCGCGTAGGGCTCGATGATGGACCGGAGCTTCTCGTCCCCTTCCCCGGCGAATGGGGGCATGTCGGCCAAGTTGGCCACCGGCTCGACCAAGATGACCGGGATTCGATCGACGTATTGCGACACGATCGCGTCGATGTTTTTGACGAAGTTTCGGGCAATGCGCTGGTCGACGAGCGCGTTGGGGGGGTAGCGCTTCTCTGCGAAGCGTTCGGCCATCATGGCCTGGCCGCCTCCGACGGGCCGCGAGAGCTCTCCCGAGAATGCGTCGAAGGCCAGCTGAAACAGTCGCACGTCGCGAAGCCTCAGATAGAGGTTTCGGCTGAAGTGCGTGCCGCCGGTCGATTCGGTGACGGTTCCGTAGTACTCGTTGTTGCCGGCATAGACGATCAGAAAGTCGGGGGCGTATTCGTCGAGACGCCGGGCGATGTCGCGAATGGCGTAGCTGCTGATCGCGCTATCGCTCACGTTGACGATCTCCACCTTCTCGTAGTGCCCCGAGTACGCGAGGGCGGCCTCGACCATCTTTCCGAACGCGTGATTCGCGCGATAGGGGTAACCCTGCGCCGCCGATTCGCCGAGCACGAACCCCCGCAGAATCTTCGGCGTCTTGCGATAGCGAAAGACGTTGCGGATGTACCTGACTTTCGCGTCTTTCTTGGCCCACTGACTCCTATCGAAATACCGGTTGTAAAAGAAGATGTTCTCGACGTAGAGGCCTCCGAGATACCGGTGGCGCTCGAAAAGCGAGCGGTCCACCCCATAGTCGGACAGCGCGAGACCCGCCTCGATGGCCCCGAAGCACGCCGCGACCAAGGCGACGAATACCGTGACGAAGAGCGCATTTTTCGCCTTCATCAACGTCCCACTCCTATCTTCCACCTCGGGCGAGCCACCGTGCAAGCGCGCCTATCACTACTGGGTCAGATCCTCGCTGCCAGATCGTTGCATCGGAGTGGCCATAAGCGCCATAAGAACCTGACCGAACAAGGCGGAAGTCTTGTTTCAGGAGCCGGTTCCGACGTGGGGCGAGAGCGCCGCCGGAAAATGCCGATCGTGATCTGTCAGCGCCAAGGGACTGACCCAGTATTGCTATGTGGGACGGCGGAGTCGTTTGTGCGCCGGGTTCTGTAGGTTTGTCCGAAGACCGCCGATGATCAGCCAAACACGATCGACGAGGCACACGATGGACGACAAGAAGACGGAGACGGCGACGGGATTCGCCAGGGAGTTCGTCGGGTTCGTGCAGCGCAACAAGAAGCTCTGGCTCATCCCGCTTGTTTTGATCGCGCTCGTGGTGTTGCTCGCGCTGGCGCTCGCGCAGTCCGGGGCCCTGGCGCCCTTCATGTACTCGCCGTCCTGAGGTCAGCGCGTGAGCCCTCTGCGAGAGAAGGCGGCGACCGTGAGCGTCAGCGTCGTCGTCGGCTTGCTCCTGATCGAGCTCATCTTTCGCATCGCCGCGATCGGCTCACCGGCGTTCGTCACGGTGGATCGGGTGACCGGGGTGGCGCACGTTCCCGGCGCGCGCGGTTGGTACACCCGCGAGGGGAAGGGTTGGGTCGAAATCGACGGCGCTGGTTTGCGCGGCCCCCGACGCCCGCTGGAAAAACCACCGGGAGCGCTGCGCATCGCGCTCCTCGGTGATTCCTTCACCGAGGCGCTCCAGGTGAACGACGAAGCATCCTACGCGCGCGTCGTCGAAAGGCGCCTCAGCGAGCTGCTCGGACGACCGGTCGAGGTTCTGAATTTCGGCGTGAGTGGCTTCGGCACGGCCGAGGAGTACCTCTTGCTCGAGCACCGCGTGTGGCGGTTCTCGCCGGACTGGGTGGTTGTCGCATTCTTGACGGCGAACGACGTGGGCGACAACCATCCCACGCTGAAACGGGCCGCGTACCTCCCTTCTTTCAGGGTGATCGACGGCGAGCTTCGGCTGGACGAGAGCTACCTCTCTTCCGATCTGCAGCGAACGCAGGACGATTCGCTCGTTCGGGGCCGTCGCTATCTCACCCAGCATTCGCGCTTGGTGCAGGTGGTGAGCGGAGCCGCGCTGGCGCTGCAAGCGCGAAGCGATGCCCGGGCGGCACCGCTCGCCGCAGGTGCCGAAGCAGGTCTCGACATGGACGTCTATCGGGAGCCGGCGACGGAAGCTTGGATCGAGGCTTGGGACATCACCGAGCGCTTGCTCGTGGCGATGCGCAACCACACCCGCGAGCACGGGGCTCGCTTCGCGCTGGTCGTGCTCTCGAACGGGGTGCAGGTGCATCCCGACGTCCAACGGCGCAGGCAGGCCGCAAGCGAGCTCGGCGTCGCCGATCTCTTCTATCCGGATCGCCGCCTTCAAGCCTTCGCCGAAGGGGCCGCAATTCCGGCGCTCGTACTGGCGCCTGCGCTGGCCGAAGAGGCTGCGCGATCGCACGTCTTTTTCCATGGCTTCGGCAAGGCCGTGGGTACCGGCCACTGGAACGAGGCGGGACATCGAGCTGCCGGCGAGCGCATCGCGGCGTGGCTCGCGGCGCAATCAAAACAAAGTGTAAATGAAGGGAGCCGCGGCACTACCGCCGGCAAGGGCGAGAACCCCTAGGCCGACCATCACCAGCACGATCGGCAAGAGCCACCATTTCTTGTTTCGGCCGAGAAACGCCAGAAAATCGCGAACGAAACCCGATTGGGTCTCCCGTGCCGCCCGTTCGAAGGCGCTTCGGTTTTCGGTCGGTCGGTCGTCCATCGGATGCCTTTCAGAATTGGCGAAAATAGTCTCGCACGTCCGCCGGTGGCTCGCGCCGGATCCAATACGAATCGGCCGACGATCGGGCGAGCCTCCGAAGCGGATCGCGCCCGACCAGACGAAATACGAGGGCCATCGGCAGGAAGAGCACGACCCAGATCGCGCCGAGCACCATCGGCGTCGTCACCATCCCGAGCGCGACGCCCACCGCCATCCACCCGATGTAGACGAATCGTCCGACCCCGGGGATGAATGCCAGCAGGCACAAGAGACCGCTCACCGCCATGCAGCTCGCGGCGGCAATGGGCCGACCGAGCGCGAGCCACAGCGCAGCGCTCGCCGCCGTGCCGCCGATGGACAACGTCCAACGCAGGTCCCGCAGATCCAATGTGGAAGGATGAAGGTCGATGTCGGCGAAGCTTTTCATCGTCAATCGAGCTCGAACTGGGCCAGGTAGTCCCCCTGTGCAGTCCGGAGAACGTCGGGGGGCTGCTCGGTCTTGAGCAGCACGAAATCCTCGAGCACGAGGGCATCCATCTCGGTGTGGACGAAACAGTCGAACGCTTCAGCTGGGTGGCAGACGATGGGCTCGCCGCGGACATTGAAGCTCGTGTTGATGATCACCGGGCAGCCGGTCTTCGCTTCGAAGCGCTTCATCAATCGATAAAAACGCCCGTGCCGCTGCTCGTCTACGGTCTGGATGCGGGCCGAATAGTCCACGTGCGTGATGGCCGGCAGCGTCGACTGCGGCACGTTCACCCGCTTGCGCAGATCGGGATCCCGTAGCGCGGCGCGGTCCTCTTCGGACAGGGTTCGGCGGAGCTCCGGGCGAACGGGGGCCACGAAGAGCATGTAGGGGCTGTCTTCCTGCGGACGCGCTTCGAAGATGTCGGCGACCCGCTCGCGCAGAACGCAGGGGGCGAACGGACGAAACGATTCTCGGAATTTGATCTTCATGTTCATCGTCGCTTGCATCGTAGGGGAGCGAGCGTCGCCGAGGATGCTGCGCGCGCCGAGCGCCCGCGGCCCGAACTCCATGCGGCCGTGAAACCATCCAATGACTTTGCCCTCCGCCAAGAGAGAGGCGACACGGTCGAGCAGAGTGCTCTCTTCCGTATGACGGGTATAGCGCGCGCCCGCTTTGCGCAAAACGGCTTCGATCTCAGGAGCGCCAAAGCGGGGCCCGAGCAACGACCCGCGTTGCGCGTCGTGGCGGCCATCGGCCCTGCGCGGGTTGTCGAGCAGGTGGTGCCACACGAAAAGCGCCGCGCCGAGCGATCCTCCGGCATCGCCCGCAGCTGGCTGCACCCAGATGTTCTCGAATGGCCCCTCGCGCAGCAGCCGACCGTTGGCGACGCAGTTCAAGGCCACGCCGCCGGCGAGACATAGGTTTTTCATCTTGGTGTGCTCGTGCACGTACTGGGCGGTGCGCAGCATCACCTCTTCGGTGATCTGCTGAACCGAAGCGGCGAGGTCCATCTCTCGCTGGGTGATGGGGGCCTCGGGAGCGCGAGCCGGCCCTGCGAACAGCTTCGCGAAGCGCCGGCCGGTCATCCGCAAGCCGTGGGGATACGTGAAGTAGTCCATGTTGAGGCGGTACGAGCCGTCGGGACGGAGCTCGATGAGCTCGGCGCGGATGGCGTCGGCGTAGATGGGGCGGCCGAAAGGAGCGAGCCCCATGAGCTTGTACTCGCCAGAGTTGACCTTGAACCCGGCAAAATACGTGAACGCCGAGTAGAGGAGGCCCAAGCTATGGGGGAACTGCAGCGCCTGCTTGATCTCCAGGCGATGCCCGCGGCCGACGCCCCAGGTCGTCGTGTCCCATTCTCCGACGCCGTCGGCGGTGATGATCGCTGCTTCGTCGAATGGCGAAGGAAAAAACGCCGAAGCGGCGTGCGATTCATGATGCTCGAGAAAAACGAGCGAGCCCAGCCACGGTGCGTCGCCCGCGCGCATGCTGCGGCGGATCTCGCGCGGCAGGTGCAGCTTCTGCCCGAGCCACGACGGCATCGCGCGCCGAAACGAGGAAAATCCGCGAGGGGCGTAGGACAGATACGTCTCGAGCAGGCGGTCGAATTTACGAAGGGGCTTGTCGTAGAAGACCACGTAGTCGACTTGGTCCGGCGCCATTCCCGCCTCGGCCAGGCAGTAGGCCATCGACCGCGACGGGAACCGAGCGTCGTGCTTCTTGCGGGAAAACCGCTCTTCCTGAGCGGCCGCCACGATCGTTCCGTCGCGCACCAGCGCCGCCGCACTGTCGTGGTAATAGGCCGAGAGCCCGAGAATCGCGACCAAGATGGTCGGATCTACGGCAGAACCGGGCGGACCTTGTGGGCAAGTACCGCACGTCGAAGCCCCGTCATGGGGATCGCCGCTCCAGAGCAAGGAACGGATCGTCGCCGACGCCGCGCCGGGCCGGTCACCTCGTCGCCAGCACTTCCGCCAGCTTTTCGAGCATGAGCGTCCAGACCAGCCCTGCATCGAGGAGGATCCGTAGGTGCTGAGAGACGGCCGGGCGACTCATCTGCTTCTAGAAAGAGAGGATCGGGCTTCGACGGCGCCATGTTGGAGGCAACGGCTAACGTACCAGGCAGCATCGGGTGCCAGAGCGAGCCTGCAACGCCAGCGATAGGCGTCGCTCAGGGAGAGTCGGGGCCGACGGCGGCGGTGGTGAGCGGACCTGGCGTGACGACCGGCGCGGTCGACTGCTCGTCGGCTCCGACGTCAGGCTCCGACCGGGGCTGACCGTCGATGTCGTCGGTCAGCGCGTAGAACGTGGTGTTGACGGCTTTGCCGATGGCCAGGGCCCCCTGGGCGTTCGCGAGCAGCCGAAAGATCCCGTCCTGCTCGGTCAGCGGATTGGTCCCGCCGACGAGGTTGCCTTGGTTGACGGTGTTGGTGCCTCCGCCACTGATGCTGCCCGAGCCGGTGATGACGTTGTTGGCGACTCGGCAATCGATGGGGGGGTAGGCCTTCGATCCGCCGACCTGGATGTCTTCGCCAACGAGGGTGTTGTTGAAGACCCAGGCTCGGTACACGCGGTAGTGCTCCTTGCCCGGCTCGTCGGTGGGGGTGGCCGACCCGGCGTCGACCCAGATGCCGGTGGCGGCTGCCGCGATGTAGTTGTTGAAGATGCGGTGGTCGGCGCCATAGACGCGAATTCCGCGGGAGCCGCCGTTGCCTTCGGCGAGGATGTAATTGCCGTAGACCTTGCTGCGGTTGCCGTGGCGCAAGCAAATCTCGCCCGCGGTGGCGCGCATGGTGTTGTGGCGAACGATGTTGTCCGATGACTTCACCGAGATGGTCTCGGGATCGCCGGTGGCGCCTTTGAGCAAGTTGTTCTCGATCACGTTGAACCCCTTGCTCGGCCCCTGCCAGCTACGGCCGATCCGCATCGCCTCCCAGTTGTTGCCGCCGGTGTTGCTGATGTCGTGGAAGTAGTTGTGATCGACGCGGTTGTTTTGCGCGACCTGCCCGGCCATCAGGGGCTCCTCCTGGCCGGTCCCGTCGATCACCACCATGTTGGCGAGAGCGGTTTGCGGCCCGAGGTCATTATGGTCGATGCGGTTGTGATGGGTCTCGGCGCCGATGAGGATGATCCAGTCGCGTTCGGCCACCGCTCCGGCGGGGTGGATACGGGTGCGGGTCAGGCGGCAGTGATGGGAATCGTTGAACGCTATCAGTAGGCCGTTGCTGCCGCCGGTGTAGATGCTGGTGGTGGCGCCGGGGCTGGTGACGTCGAGACCCTCGAGGACCAGGTACGCCGATTTGTCGAGATGAATGGCGCCGCTGTTCACCACGGCCTTGCCGCGGTTGGCGGCGCGGATGACGATCGGCGCCGTCTCGGCTCCGATCTTGGTGATCGTGGGAAACGTGTAATTCCCATCAGCCAGCACCAAGCACTCCCCAGGCTGCGCGCCCGCGAGGGCGGGGCCGAGCTCGCCGCTGGAAGCGACGGGAGTGGTTTTCTTGCAAGGCGGCACGGGCAGCTCGGTCTCGGAACCCGGTGGGCCACCGTCGGCAGGGGCTGCGTCGGTCGGCGGCTGGTTGCCGCCGGTGCCGCTCTGACCCGCATCGGAATCAGACGAGCCTCCATTGCCGCCCGATGGGGCCGCGTCCGACGTGTTGGCCCCGCCGGCGCTGGTGCCGGTGCCGACACCGTTGCTGCTACTCGTGGGCTGGCCCCCTGCTCCCGTTTGGGAAGATTCCGAGGGGGCTGTAGGGGAGGGGTCCGAGGAACCGCAGGCGGCGAACGCGCTGACGCCCATGGCAAGACCTATTGCGCCGATGAGAACTCTCATTCGGACACTCCTGTAATATGTGACCGCGCCGTCGGCCCGATGTCGCTCTACGAGTAGCATATTTCAGAGAGAGTGCTTTGGCGGTTCAGATCGAGGTCAGGGATCATCCATCGCGATGAGGACCAAATGTTTCTCTCTCAAAATCGGACCCATATGTAGCGCCACCTCGCGGAGAGGACCGAGCTGCTCGGCCCAATCTCGGGTGACGAAGAAAATCATTCGCTCGGGATGAAGCTTGCCGCCCAGAGCAACGGGGGTGATACCGTCGGCGATCAGGCGGCTGGCTCGCTCTTCCGAAATGGCGAATGCCGCCGACGCGTTCGCTAGGAGGCGTCGTAATCGGAACCAGACTCCCATCGCGTAGTTCCGCTGTCGGTATTCCCACACGCGCACAATGACGCGAGCGCGCACTTTTTGGGCGCGTTTCTCCAGTGCCGAAGCTCCCGAGAAACTCATGGTAGCCCTTCCTCTCGTCCCTCGAGCCGCCTCAGCAATTCGAGAATCCTGCGCCGATGCGGGCGAGGATCTGGCATGCCGCCCACCGGCTCGAGGAGCGATAGAATCGTAAGATTCGACCGCACCGCGTACCGAATCTCGGGCGAGAGGGTCGCGTAATCCGATTCGACTTCGTCTAGGTCATCGTCTGCGATCTCGATCAACAAACCAAGTGCCACGAGGACGTCGCGGTCTCCCTTGTAGCCCGATCGGTCGGTGAGAAGTTTCTCCAGCAGCAGTCCTGCTGGTCGTGGAAGCGGCACCTCGACTCCGTCGGCATCGATGCTGCGGCCGGGCCGGAGAAACGACAAAGCGCCAAAAACCAGAAGGGGGAGCTCTTCGTCCTCGAACACATAGACCTCGCCTGGATCTCGCAAGCGCCTGTCCATGCCCACGAAATTGACCTCGATCAGTTCCGGAATACGCGGCACCCAAACCGACGGTTCGTCGGACGACCGGGCCAAGCCGCGAATATCGCCCAGCTTTGATTTCACGCGCGCGTGTGCCTCGATCGAAATGCCCAAATCGACATCTTCCGAAACGACAAGGGTCGATGCAGCTCCTCGCTCCAACAGGTTGGGTACCTCCGATCCGATGACCAGGACGCCCGGCTCGGCCAAGATCGGTGCAACCGCCTTGAGTGTCGCGACGAGGCGGGCGCGAAAGTCCATGACCCACAGTATAGGACGCCCGACTTGCGCGGTCCTCCGAAACCCGAACCGCTTCGAAAACCGAGCTGCGGCCACGCCACGTCAAGCCGCGTGCGCATCATGCTAGAAACGCGAGCGTGACGAAGACCGGCATCGCGCATGCTGCGGGGCTCGCGGTTTGGATCTGCTGCGCTGCTCTTTCGGTTTTTTCGATCCGTCCGCTCGCCCCGTTGCCGAAAAGCGCGCCGGCCGACGCGTTCTCGTCGGAGCGGGCCGTCGAGCATCTGGACGTGCTGGCCCGCGCGCCGCGGGCGGTGGGGACGGCGGCACACGAAGAGGCGCGCGCATACATCGTGGGGGTGCTCGAGCGCCTGGGGCTCGAGGTGAGGGTGCACGAAGCCGAGGAGGCGGTTCTCATCGCCGGCAATGTCAGCAGCGCATGGACGAAGAACGTCATCGGTCGGCTCCGGGGTACACGAGGCACCGGACCCGCGGTGGCGCTCGTGGCGCATTACGACACCGTGCCGCAAAGCCCCGGGGCGAGCGACGATGGGTCCGGTGTCGTCGTGCTGCTGGAGACCGCCCGTGCGCTTTCGGCGCGCGCGAGACTCGATGCCGACATCCTCTTCGTCTTTACCGACGCCGAGGAGATGGGATTGCTCGGAGCGCGGGCGGTCGTCGGCGATGGTGACAAGGCGCTCGGCGACGTCGGCGTTGCCCTCAACTTCGACGCGCGCGGCAGCCACGGCGCCGTGGCGATGTACGACGTCTCCGCCGGCAATGGCGCCTTGATCGAAGCGCTCGCCGAAGCGGCGCCTCGCCCCATCACGAGTGCCTTCATCTGCGCACTGGCGAAGGTGCTCCCCAACGACAGCGATGTCAGCGTTTTCAAGAAAGCCGGCATTCCGGTGCTCGGCTTCGCTTATGCCGATGGGCTCCAGCATTATCACCGCGCGACCGACGACACGGCTCGCCTCGACCCGGCGAGCGTGCAGCACGGCGGGTCGTATGCGCTCGCGCTCGCAACGTACTTTGCCCAGCGGCCCATCGACCGGCTCGTCGGTCCCGACGTCGTGTTCTTCGATGTGCTCGGACGCGCCATCGTGCGCTACTCGATCGGCGCTGCTCGCGCATTCGCTTGCGTCACGTTGGTTCTTCTGATTTTCATCGTGCTCACCGGCCGAAGAGCGGGACGGCTCACGCTCACGGGTCTCGCGAAAGGAGCCGCGACTCTCTTGTTCGGTCTGTTCGCTTCGGCGATAGCGGTCGCCGCGACGCAGTGGGGCATCGGCCGGTTCGTCGATTTCTACATGCGCGCGGCGAGGGTGACGTTGTTCGCGTGGCACGCCGTCTTGCTTTCTCTTGCGGTGCTCGTCACCATCGACTCGCGCGCGTTGCGCAAGACCAGCGCGCGTGACCTGGCAGCGGGCGCGGCGCTCGCATGGGGACTGCTGCTCGCCGTGGCGGCGGTGGTCGCTCCCGCGCTCACGGCGCCTCTAGAGTGGCCGCTGTTCTTCTGGCTCGCCGGAAGCAGCGCGTGGTTGCTGCGGATGAACAACGCGCGAGCGACCGCCGCTCTCTACGCCGGCAGCGTTCCGCTCATCGTCATGATGTCGGGTATCGTCTACAGCGTTTTCGTGGCCACCGGAGCTACGATGGCATTTGCCCCCATTCTCTTGGTTGCCTTTTCGGCGCCGTTGCTCCTGCCGTTGCTCGGCTCGGTCGATGTGCGGCACCGGAGCCACGGCGCGCTCGTCGCCGTGGCGGGCTCGCTCCTGCTCGCGGGTGTCGGCTGCATGACGGCGCGTTACGGTGCAAGCGACCCACGCGCCGACTCCATCGTCTATGCTTTCGATGTCGATACGAGATCCGCCCTCTGGATCACCCACGACGAACGGGCCGATGCATGGACCTCGCAGTTCGTCCCCGCGGATGCCATTGCCCGGGAAGCACCCCGTTTCACGCGGTCCACGCATCGCTGGCGAAGCGCTACGGCACCCGTCGTTGCCCTCGATTCGACGCGGATCGAAGTGCTGGTCGACGAGAAGGACGCGAAGTGGTCCCGATCGATGCCCTTTCCTTGCCGCCGACTGACGCTCAGCGTGCGCGTCCCCGAAACGGTACGTTGCGTCCATTTGTGGGATGACGCATCTGCAATCGTGAGCGCCGAAACGGTGGCCGGCGAACCGGTGCGAGACTTCGTCCGCTTCTCTCCGGCGCTGGATGAGACGTTGATGCGCCTCGCGACCGGTGATTCGTCACGCCGCGTGTGGCACATGGATCATTGCGATGCTGGAGTTCGCCATTCCTTCGAGGTGCAGCTCGTCGTCCGAGAATCTCTTCCCATTCACCTTCGGGTTGTCGCGGAATCGAGCGGCCTTCCCGACCTGCAAGACCGGCCGCCCCCGCGGCGCACACCTGGCCTCGTCCCTGCGGGCGGAAGCGATGTGACGCTCGTCAGTCGTTTGTACTCCCTGTGAGCGAGTCGATCGTGACAACGATTCGTCGTTCAGCTCGCATTCGCCAGAAACTCGGTCAGGATGGCATTGAACTCTTCCGGCTTGTCCATGTGCGGCCAGTGGCTCGTCTGGGTGATGAGCCGGCGCGGGATCTCGGGTGCTTGGGTGTGCAAGGACGAAGGTCCCTCGCCGTGCGGCGTGTCGACCAGAAGCTTCGCGCCTGGATAGGCCCGCAGCGCAGGCAGCGGGTCGTAGGCAAACAGCGCGCCGAAGATCGCGAGGGACGCGTCGCGGGGGATGCGCTTCATGTCGCTTCGAATTTGGCTTTCCACGTTCGGCTGGGCATCGCCGAGAAGTTTCTTCCAATATCCCTCGCTCACGTTGTCGTAATCGGCCCTCATCGCGTCCATGACCTGGTTGGCCTGGTCGGGCGCCGACTGCCCGGGCGTGCCGACGAGAACGAGACCAGCGACGCGATCGGCGTGTGCCCCCGCATAGGCGATGGCTGCCGAACCTCCCATGCTGTGCCCGATCAGAACGAACCGGTCCAGGTGCAATCCGTCCGCCACCGAAGCGATGTCCCCGGCCAGCGATTTCACGGCATAATCTCCAGACGCTGGCGCTTGCGACTTGCCGTGCCCACGCAGGTCGAACGCGACGGCTCGCCGCGTCGGCCGAAAGTACGCGAGCTGGGCCGACCAGTTGGCGCTGCTGCCGGCGTAGGAGTGAACGAACAAGAGCGGGAGTCCGTTCTTGCCGCCATCATCGACGTGCAAGCGACCAGCCGAACCGGTGATCTCCGGTGCACTCGGGCCTCCGCTTTTCTGCTCGACCTTGCGCGAGCAACCGAGCGCCGCCCCAATGGCGATGGCAACGATCGATGCGCCCCATGCGATGAACGAAAGCCTTCTGCGGTTGACCATGGTTGGCTCCTTTGCGCTCCTCGGCACCCCTGCCGCAACAAACGCATGGGTTCGCATAAGGACTGCCGGAAGGCAGATCATCGCAGGCGTGCGCCATTGGTCCGAGTCGGGTCGCATGGGTGAAATTACCCATGCGGCCAACCTCGAAAATTGAGGGATTTCCCCGAAGCGAAGGCCGGTCGCTCCTCGGTAGCTTGAGCGCATCAACCACAGGCGTTCGGCGAGCACTGATGACATCAAGAGCTCGGATCCCTTTCACTTGCGCACCCCCTCTCGCGTCGTGCATGCAGCTCGTGTCGTGGCCCGCGAGCTTGCCAGTGGAGATACGCTTTCCCGCGAAGTCCCCCTTCGATGACGAGCAGGAATATTTCGAGGTGCTACTCGACGGAGCCTGGCATCGTCTCGCTCTCGACGATCATGCGTCGATCTATCCCGTGCCAGGGCTTTACGAAGCGTTGATGAAGCACTGTCTCGGCTGCAGATCGGCGACGCGGGTCGTCGACTTACTCGCTACTGTGCTCGAAGATTGGAGCGATGCCGCAAGAACCCTGCGCATCCTCGA
>WNGB01006536.1_pt1 | contig 17099 bp, 18 predicted proteins | sample 5400681 | NCBI WGS metagenome assembly WNGB01 (sample SAMN13153367, study PRJNA577476) | soil metagenome | isolation source: 115 cm soil or saprolite under grassland replicate 2 | place: USA:California | collected 2016-06-15 | reverse complement strand
GTCCCCGCTGGTGGCCGCCGCGATGGCCGGGCTGGCCGCGGCCGCCTGGCGCGCCGGCATGCGCCGCTACCGGAGCACGGGGAGCTGACGATGCGCTACTCCAACCGGGTGAGCAGATCGTCCAGGCAGGCCTCCCACTCCTCGCTGCTCTCGACACCGGCCTCGTCGTACAGGTCTTTCAGCTCAGAGGCCGTCAGCACCTGCCGGACCGCCGCGCGCGCCAGCCCCACCAGCTCACCGGACGCGGGCTCGCCCAGCGCGGCGACCCACTTGCCGACGTCGTCGGGCACGCCGTCACCCGGGCGGCCGCGCAGTGTCGCGACCACCTCGGCGGCGGCGAGGGCCGCGGCGGCGTCCGGGGCCTGCGGCCCGTCCTCGTCGTCGGCCGAACCGCCTGGGCCGGCCACCTCGGCGAGTGTCTGCTGGACGACGCTCAGATCGCTCGACTGCTCGAGCTCGTACACCCAGTCGCTGGCGTCGTCGTTCTCGAAGACGCCCATACCCCATGCACCCATGGCACCGGACGATACTGCTCCGACCGGCTCTCAGGAGGACCCGTGCCCGTGATCGAGCTCGACAACGTCTCCCGTGCCTTCACCGTCTCCGCGCGCGCCGGATTCCTGCGTCGTACCCGCCGTGAAGTGCGCGCCGTCGACGGCCTGTCATTCACCGTCGACCGCGGCGAGGTGGTCGGCTACATCGGCCCGAACGGCGCCGGGAAGTCCACCACGATCAAGATGCTCACCGGCATCCTGGTGCCGACCGGCGGCTCGATCCGGGTGGCCGGGATCGACCCGTCCCGGCAGCGGGTCCGGCTGGCGCGCCGGATCGGCGTGGTGTTCGGCCAGCGCACGACGCTGTGGTGGGACCTGCCGCTGCGCGACTCCTTCGAGCTGCTGCGCAAGATGTACGACGTCCCGAAGGCGCGCTACGCCGAGAACCTGGCGACCTTCACCGACCTGCTCGACCTCGGCGACCTGCTCGATGTACCGGTCCGGCAGCTTTCCCTCGGGCAGCGGATGCGCGGCGACATCGCGGCCGCGCTGATGCACGACCCGGAGATCGTCTACCTCGACGAGCCGACGATCGGGCTGGACATCATCTCGAAGGCCAGGCTGCGCGAGTTCCTCTCCGAGGTGAACGCCGAGCGCGGCACCACGATCGTGCTCACCACCCACGACCTGGACGACATCGAGGCGCTGTGCTCGCGGGTGATGGTGATCGACCACGGCCACAAGGTGTACGACGGGACGCTGGCCGGGCTGCGGGCCTCCCAGGGCGCGCCGCGCACCCTGGTGGTGGACCTGGCGGCGTCGATGGAGCCGATCACGGTGGACGGCGCCGAGGTGGTGAAGGTGGACGGCCCCCGCCAGTGGCTGTCCTTCCCGGCGTCCGCGTCGGCCGCGCCGCTGGTCGCCCAGGTCGCCGAGCGCTACCCCCTGGTTGACCTGTCCGTCGCCGAGCCCTCCATCGAGGACGTGATCGCCCGCATCTACGCCGGCACCCAACCGATCGGGGCCTCCGAGGGGTAGCACGGCGCAGCTCCGGGACGCGCAGGAGGCCCTGCGGCCTATGCTGGGCGACGATCACGGCGTGTTCGGCCTCGGATCCGACGGCGAGAAGGTCGGGATCGACCTGCTGGTCGTGGACGAGGCGCTGTACGCCGAGTTCCAGAAGGCCGGGCTGGACCTGGTCGACCTGCGCCCGGTCGTGCGTCCGGTCTCCTAGCGGTCGTGGAAGAAGTCGGTCAGCAGCCGGGCGGTGGTGCCCGGCTGCTCGATCGCGGGCGAGTGGCCGGCACCCGGGACGACCTGGGCGCGGGTGCCGAGGCGTTCGGCCATCTCCTCCTGAGCCTCCAGCGGCCAGGCGTCGTCGGTGGCGCCGTGCAGGACCTGGGCCCGGACGCCGGCCTTCGCGACCTGGTCCACGCGATCCGGCGCGTCGACCAGTCGCCGGGTCAGTGACGCCAGGCCGACCGGGCTGTTCGAGGTGAACTTGGTCCGCATGAACGCCGCGACGTCGCCCGGCGGCTCGACCCAGTCCGGCTGCTTGCGGTCGTGCTCGAGCTTGAGGTCGTACACCTGCTCGATCGGCAGGTTCTCCAGCCCGTACGCGAGCAGCTCCAGCTGGGAGCGCACGTTCTGGTTGGTGAACCCGGACGGGCCGGAGCACACCAGGGACAGCGTCGAGAACACCGACGCATCGGCGAGCACCGCGGCCTGGCCGACCAGCCCGCCGAGCGAGTGGCCGACGAGCTGGCTGAACCCGCCGAGCTCCTTGCTGACGGCGACGAGGTCCAGCCCGAGCTCGTCCAGCTCGTACGCCGCGGGGTCGTCCGGCCCGGGCGTCTGGTACTGCCCGCGCTGGTCGATCGCGTACGCCCGCCAGCCGTAGCCGGCGAGCTCCGCGACCAGCGGCGTGAAGTCCTCCTTGCTGCCGGTCCACCCCGGGACCAGGAGCACGGTGCCGAGCGGCGTGCCGACCGCCGGTACGGCGGACAGGGCGGCGAAATCTCTCCGGCCGGTGCTGATCGTGGTGGGCTGGACGCCCTCGGGCAGCTGGAGGGTGCGCGGCGTACTCACGGGTACACCGTAACCGGCGCGGGGATGACCCCGCGTGGAGTCCGCATTCCGGCGCGCCGCACTGGACCGCTTCGAGCCTGCGGCACAATGGCGAACGATGCCTCGCACTGTAGCCGTGACGAACCAGAAGGGCGGCGTGGCCAAAACCACGACCGTCGCGTCGGTGGGCGTGGCGCTCGCCGACCTCGGCCAGCGGGTGCTGCTGGTGGACCTCGACCCGCAGGCATGCCTGACGTTCTCGCTCGGCATCGACCCCGAGGACGTCCACACCTCCGTGCAGCAAGTGATCCTCGGCGAGGTCGAGCCGGGGGCCGCAGTGGTGGCGTGCGAGGAAGGCCCGGATCTGGTGCCCGCGACGATCGAGCTCGCCACCGCCGAGTCGAAGCTGGTCGGACAGCCGCGCCCTGAGCTGGCGCTGCGCGCGGCGCTGGAGCCGGTGCTGCGGTCGTACGACTGGATCCTGCTGGACTGCCCGCCCACCCTCGGGCTGCTCACCGTGAGCGCGCTGTCGGCGGCGACGGACGTGCTGATCCCGCTGCAGTGCGAGACGCTGTCGCACCGCGGTGTCGGCCAGCTGCTCGACACCATCCACGACGTGAAGCAGCTCACCAACCGCGAGCTGAACGTGCTGGGGGTGCTGCCGACCCTGTACGACGGCCGCACCAAGCACGCCAAGGCCGTTCTCGAGGCGATCCCAGCGACGTACGACGTGGCGATCTTCGGTACGCCGATCCCGAAGTCGATCCGGTTCGCCGAGGCGCCCGCGGTCGGCCGCTCCGTGCTGTCGACCGCGGGAAGGACGCGCGGCGCCGACGCCTACCGCGAGGTCGCCGCCGCGCTCCTGGCCTCCTGACCTGCTGGGCCCGCGATCACTGACCGAGGCCGGCCGGGGCCGGCCCGGGGTGGTTGCGGCGGGACCGGCGGATCAGCCAGCCGACCGGGACGACGATGACCAACGCCGTGACGAGGAACGGCAGTACCGCGCCGGCGACCATCAGCAGCACCGCCGTGCTCGTGGTGAACGCGTCCCAGCCCTCCGACAGGCCGTGCAGGAATCCGCGCTGCGGCGGTCCGGGCGGAGGCGGCGGCGCCTCACCCGGGCGGACCAGCGTGACGGTGATCGTGGCCAGCTCGGTCTGACCGGCCAGCTGCTTCTGCTTGGCCAGCAGCGACTCCAGCTCCGCTTCCCGCCGGGTCAGCTCGGAGTCGACCGTCATCACCTCGCCGATCGTGTTGGCCTTCAGCATCAAAGCTCGGATCCGGGCCAGCCCGGCGCGCTGAGTGGTGATCCGGCTGTTGACGTCGACGACCTGCTCGGTGACGTCGGTCGACTGCTGCTGGATCGCCTTCACCTTGCCCAGGTCGCGGGCCTGCAGTGCCCGCACGGTCTCGTCGTACGCGGCCGTCGGCACCCGCACCACCAGCTCGGCGTGGTCGATGGTTCCCTCGTCGTCGGCGCTGGTGTGCTCGCTCGAGATCTCGCCACGGTTGCCGTCGGCAATCGTCGCGACCGCGTTCCGGGTCTTCATCACGTCGGAGGTCTCGATCGTCATCGCACCGGTGCGGATGATCGCCCGGGCGAGCGACGGCTGCTCGGCGGACGTGCCGCCGGACTTGGGCTGCGGGACGGCGCCCTCGCTGCCCTGCGAAGCGTTCCCCGAGTACCCGTTCGGCGCGCCCCGGGAGTCTGTCGCCGGTGCCGCCGCGTCGCCGCCGCCGCTGTTGCTCTCGTTGCCGTTCCCGCCGCAGCCGGCGGCGATCGCTACCGTCAGCAGCAGCGCCGCGCTCGCGGCCCCGAGCCTCGTACTGGTCCCTCTCATCGGTCCCACACCTCCACCCTCACCGGACGAGCTGTCGGTTGGAGGACGCCGCGGAAGCGGTACGACGTTCCCGCTGCCTGGTCACCTTTCAAGCACGGCCCGGCGACGAACCGGTCACCGAGCCCCACGGGGTGTCATCGGCCACGAAGCGCGCGGGAGGTCACGCGCCGGCCACCGGTGATGTGCACAGCCGAGTGATCGGCGGGTCTCGAGGGGTGGCCGGCTGAACGGTGGGTTACGGCTCGGTTCCGTCGCCGGCAGGTTCGGCCGACTTCCTGGTCCGGGTGCGCTTCCGTGCGGGTCGCGGCGCCTCGTCCGGCGCCGTCGCGTCGGCCGGACCGGCCGTGTCTCCGGTCGTGTCGGCGGCCTCTGCCCGTCCGGTCGTGCCGGTCGAGCCGCGGCGGCGGGTGCGGCTGCGGGGCTTGCGAGTCGCGCCGGGCTCGGCTGTGGTCGTCGTACCGCGGTGGTCGGTCGCGCCTTCGGTGCCCTCGGCAACGGTCGCCGTGGGCTCCGTGCCTTCGGTGGCCGGGTCGAGCGGTTCGCCGGAGCGGGTGCGGCGGCGGCTGCGGTTGCGCTGGCGGACCGGCCGCTCCGCCGCGTCGCCGCCGTCCTCGGAGCGGGTACGACGCCCCGCCGGGCGGTCCGGCTTCTCCTCACGCGGCTTCTCCGGCTTGATCCGGCCCCTGGCCTCGTGCGGGATGCCGAGGTCGTGGTACAGCTCCGGCGACGTGGAGTAGATCTCCTGCGGCTCGTCGTACGGGAGCTCGAGGATCTTGTTGATGACCTTCCAGCGGGTCACGTCCTGCCAGTCCACGAAGGTGACCGCGATACCCGACGCGCCGGCGCGGCCGGTGCGACCGATCCGGTGCACGTAGGTCTTCTCGTCCTCGGGGCAGGTGTTGTTGATCACGTGCGTGACGCCCTCGACGTCGATGCCGCGGGCGGCCACGTCGGTGGCGACCAGGACGTCGATCTTGTCCCCGCGGAACCGGGTCAGCGCTCGCTCGCGGGCCTGCTGGTTCAGGTCGCCGTGGATCGCGGCGGCCTTGAAGCCGCGGTCGACCAGGTCGTCGGTGAGCCGGGACGCCTCCCGCTTGGTGCGGCAGAAGATCATCACCCGGCCGCGGTCGTCGGCCTGCAGGATGCGGGCGATGACCTCTGGCTTGTCCAGGTCGTGCGCGCGGTACACGAACTGCGCCGTCGCCGGCACCATCTGGCTGTCCTCGCCCGACTCGGCGCGGATGTTGAGCGGGTGCCGCATGTGGGTGCGGGCCAGCGTGACGACGGCGGACGGCATCGTCGCGGAGAACAGCATCGTCTGCCGCAGCTCCGGGGTCTTGCGCAGGATCCGCTCCACGTCGGGCAGGAAGCCCAGGTCGAGCATCTCGTCGGCCTCGTCCAGCACCAGCACCTTGACGTGGGCCAGGTCGAGGGCACGGCGATTGGCCAGGTCGAGCAGCCGGCCCGGGGTTCCGACGACCACGTCGACACCGGACTTCAGCGTGTCCAGCTGCGGCTCGTAGGCGACGCCTCCGTAGATGGTGAGCACCCGGACCCGTCGTACGGTCGAGGCGGTCTCGAGGTCCTTGGCGACCTGGATGGTGAGCTCGCGGGTCGGGGTGACGACCAGCGCCTGCGGCTTGCCGGGAGCGGCGAGCTCGTCGTAGTCGGGGTCCTCCTGGGCGACGGTCCGCTGCAGCAGCGGGATGCCGAAGCCGAGGGTCTTGCCGGTCCCCGTGCGGGCCTGGCCGATCAGGTCCGTACCCATCAGTGCGACGGGTAGGGTCATCTCCTGGATCGGGAAGGGCTCGGTGATGCCGACGCGGTCGAGCGCGTCGCAGATCTCGGGTAACACACCGAGTTCTCGGAAGGTGGTCAGGCTGATCGCCTCTCACATTTCTTGTCAGCGTTGTCTTGGTTGGGCAGTATGTCGAGTCGGGGACGCCGGGCGCCCGCGGCAGCGCGTGTTCGTAGCTGGCCACAGTGCTGTTAGCAGGGCGTGTCACCGGCGAAACAGGGTCGAGTGTACTCGGAACGGTTCACGGCGGGCCGATAGTGTGCGCAACATGACCGATTCGACGGCTTTCGACGACCCTGCCTACCGAGCCGCCGCGGTGGATCTGCTGGGGGTTCTGGCGTACGGGGAGCTCAGCGCGTTCGAGCGACTGGCCGAGGACGCCAAGCTCGCGCCGACCCTCGACGACAAGGCCCAGCTGGCCGCCATGGCGACCGCCGAGTTCGGCCACTTCAAGCTGCTGCGGGACCGGCTCGTGACGCTCGGCGTGGAGCCGCTGGAGGCGATGAAGCCGTTCCAGGGCCCGTGGGACGCGTTCCACGAGCAGACCCGGCCGTCGGACTGGCTCGAGGGCCTGATCAAGGCGTACGTCGGGGACGGCCTGGCCAACGACTTCTACCGCGAGGTCGCGGCGTACGTCGACGCCGACACCCGCGCGCTGGTGATGGAGGTCTTCCGCGACGCCGGCCAGGCGGACTTCGTCGTCGGCCGGGTCCGGGCCGCGATCGAGAAGGACCCGAAGGTCGCCGGCCGGCTCGCGCTGTGGGGCCGGCGGCTGGTCGGCGAGGCGCTCAGCCAGGCCCAGCGGATCGCCGCCGACCGCGACGCCCTGACCGCGCTGCTCACCGGTACGGTGGACCGGCCCGGCCTCGACCTGGCCGCGATCGGCCGGATGTTCACCCGCCTCACCGAGGCCCACACCCAGCGCATGAACGCCCTCGGCCTCCAGGCCTGACCTCATCGTTGCTCGTGGCAAGGAACTGGCCGTGACCCCGCTGTCGGGTCACGGCCAGTCACAGTGTCCGCCGGGTATCAAGCAGTCTTGTTCCTGCCCTGCAGAGATGCGATGACCGTGACGACGATTGCGGCACAGACCGCCTGGATCAGGTATTGCGTCCAGTCCGGTCCGGAGGTGTCCTTGACGCCGAGCGCCTTCGCGATCAGGCCGCCGATGAAGGCACCGATGCCGCCGCCCAGGATCGTCATGAAGACGCCGATGTTCTGCTTACCCGGGGCGATCAATCGCCCGATCGGACCGAAGATTATGCCAGCGATCAAGCTGACGATAAGCATCCAGACCCAGTACACGGGTTCCTCCTAGTGGGTGAGGGCGCCTGCGTCAGGCTCCCGCTGTCGCAGGTCTACCCTCATCGTGCCCACCCGCGCGACATCCGCAACGTGAACATCGCGCAGCGGTGTCGCGAACCTGCACGGTCCGTTCAGATGGCGCCGAACCCGACGCGGCGGCCGGACTCCTCGCCGATCTCGACGTAGGCCAGCTTGTCCGCCGGGACCAGGACGCGGCGGCCCTTCTCGTCCACCAGCTGCAGCAGTGCGCTCTTGCCGCTGAGCGCCGCCGCGACGGCGGCCTCGACCTCGGCCGGGCTCTGCTCGCTCTCCAGCACCAGCTCACGCGGTGCGTGCTGGACGCCGATCTTGACCTCCACGAAACCCTCCCGGGCGTCTGCGCACCGGCGACCGTCGCCGAGGCGTCTCCGAGCCTAGCCGGACCGGCCAACGCGTCCGTCGCGAGGCAGCCGAAAACGCGGTGCGGGCCTCGTCGTACGTCGGCTAACCTCGACGACATGGCAGGCCGACTCGTGACGACGACGCCGGGTGACTCCCGGCGCCGTTCCGCCTGACCTCATCAGCCAGCAGACGAGCCCCCGGGATCATCCCGGGGGCTTTCGTCGTACGACGGCCACCGGGCTGCCCGGGAGCTCCATCAGCCAAGGAGAATCCGATGTCCGACCACCGTGAGCTCGGCCGAGCTCTCAATCTGTTCGCCACCCATCCCGACGTCGGCGCCGGACTGCCGATGTGGCTGCCCGACGGGGCGGTGATTCGCGCCGAGCTCGAGCGGTTCGCCGTCGAGGAGTCGCTGCGCGCCGGCTGCCGGCGGGTCTACACCCCGGTGCTCGCGAAGCGCTCGCTGTTCGAGAGATCCGGGCACTGGGCGAAGTTCGCGGACGACATGTTCCCGCCGATGCCGGTCGGCGACGACGAGCTGGTGCTGCGGCCGGCGAACTGCCCGCACCACGCGCTGGTGTACGCCTCCCAGCAGCGCAGCTACCGCGACCTGCCGGTCCGGCTGGCCGAGCTGGCGCCGATGTTCCGCAGCGAGCTGTCCGGGGTGCTCGGCGGGCTGTCGCGGGTGCGGCAGATCAACCTCGACGACGCGCACGTGTTCTGCACCGAGGAGCAGATCCGCGCCGAGGTGGTCGCCGCGCTCCGGCAGGTGCTGCGCGTGTACGACGTGCTCGGCATCGACATCGCGTACTGCCGGCTGTCCCTGCGCGGCGACGGTGACGGATACCTGGGGGACCGCGCCCTCTGGGACCGCGCCGAGGGCATGCTGCGCGAGGCGCTGACCGAGGCCGGGATCGGGTACGGCGAGGCGCCGGGCGAGGCGGCGTTCTACGGCCCGAAGGTCGACGTTCAGGTCGTCGATCCCGCCGGGCGGGAGGAGTCGCTGTCGACCGTCCAGCTGGACTTCAACCAGCCGGAGCGGTTCGACCTCGGCTACGTCGCCGCGGACGGGTCGGTACGGCGGCCGGTGATGATCCACCGCGGCATCATGTCCGCGATGGAGCGGCTGGTGGCACACCTGGTCGAGCTGTACGACGGGTCGTTCCCGGCCTGGCTGGCTCCCGTGCAGCTCATCGTGCTGCCGGTCGCGGACGCGCACGCCGGCGCGGCCGAACAGGTGCGCGCGGTGGCGGCGGACGTCGTACCCGGCCTGCGGGTCGAGGTGGACGCCTCCGACGCGTCACTGGGGCTGCGGGTACGGCGGGCGCGCGACCGGCGAGCGCCGTACGTCGCTGTCGTCGGCGAGCGCGAGGCAACCGACGGGTCGGTCTCGCTGCGGCTGCGCGACGGCCGGCAGCCGGACCCGGTGCCGGTCGCCGAGGCGCTCGCCGAGATCGGCAGGGTGGTGGCCGCCCGGCGGCGCAACCTCGGCTTCGCGAGCGACTAGCCCTCCAATCCCATCGTCGGGCCCTTGTGACCCGGCGTGTCGCCGTTCATCGGTCCCTTGTGACCACGGGTGTTGGCCGAGCCCCGATCGGTGCCGCAGGCGCGTTTCGTGGTCGGTGGCGCGTTGGCGTGAGGACTCACGCCCTAGGTGTCGGTGCGGGGGAAGCCGCGGATGCCGCGCCAGGACAGGCTGGCGACCAGGTCGGCGGCCTGGTCCTGGGTGAGCGTCGGGTGGTCCCAGGCGAGCCAATAGCGGGCGCTCACCTGGGCCATCCCGACCAGTGAGACGGCGAGCACCATGGACTGGTCCCTGCTCAGGCCCGCGTCGGCGCTGATCACCTCGGAGATCAGCTCGGCGCACTCCTGGGTGACCCGGTCGACGCGCTCGCGGACCGCGGGCTCGTTGGTCAGGTCCGACTCGAACACCAGCCGGAACGCGCCCTGCGCGTTCGCGACGTAGTCGTAGAACGCGTGCATGGTGGCGGCGACGCGCTGCTTGTTGTCGTCGGTGGAGCGCAGGGCGGCCTCGATGGCCTTGACGATCGCCTCGCAGGAGCTGTCCAGCAGCGCCAGGTAGAGGTCGAGCTTGCCCGGGAAGTGCTGGTACAGAACGGGCTTGGAGACCCCGGCACGGTCGGCGATGTCGTCCATCGCGGCGGCGTGGTAGCCGTTCGCGACGAACACCTCCTGCGCGGCCTCGAGCAGCTGCGCACGCCTGGCCACGCGGGGCAGGCGGCTGCCGCGCTTGGGCAAAGCCTCGGACGACGTAGACACGAGGCCCCCTCCTTCAGTAGTGCTGGGCAACAACCGGCCCGTTGCCGTTCGTTCCGCGAATCCTACCTACCGGTACTCCTCCTCGTCGTCCCCGCCGACCAGCTGATGCTGTTCGGCGGTGTCTGCGGGGTCAGCTTCGAGCGGGACGGAGTAGCTGTCCTCGTCCTCGAGGTCTTCCTCGAGCTCGACCTCCAGGACGTCCTCGAGCGCCTCCTCGCGAGGCGGGTCCGAGTAGCTCTTCATGGCCGTCCTCCTCTCCGTCGGCGGAAGCTGGTTCCATGAACGCATAACTACGACGGTAGCGGGTGCGGGTCGTCGTACAGAGTCGCCAGGGGGTCGCCGTACTCCTCGATCCGGGCGAGGACGTCGGCGGGCAGGAACACCAGCTCGCGCGGGTCGGTCGCGGAGGCGACCTCGTCCCAGTCCAGCGGGGTGGACACCCGCGGCTCGTCGGCGCCGCGCAGCGAGTACGGCGCCAGCGTGGTCTTGGCGCTGTGGTTCTGGCTCCAGTCGATGAACACCTTGCCGGGCCGGATCGCCTTCGTCATCGTCGCGGTCACCTGCTCCGGCAGCGCCGCCGCCAGCTGCTCGGCCAGCATCTTCGCGAACTCGCTGGTCTTCCGCGACGAGACGGGCTCGACCGGGACGTACAGGTGCAGGCCCTTGTTGCCCGACGTCTTCGCCCACGCGGTCAGGCCGAAGTGCTTCAGCAGCTCGCGCAGCGCCAGCGCCACGTCGCAGCAGTCCACCACCGTCGCGGGCGCTCCCGGGTCGAGGTCGAACACGATCAGGTCGGCCTTCGGCTCACGGCCCCCTTTCGAGCGCTTGATCCGCCACTGCGGGACGTGCAGCTCCAGCGCGGCCAGGTTCGCCAGCCAGACGATCGTCTGCCGGTCGTCGGCGACCACGAAGTCGGCCTGGTCGCGGCCGGTCGAGCTGCCCGGGGTCGGCAGCGACTCGGTACGCACCCAGGCCGGGATGCCGCGGGGCGCGTTCTTCTCGAAGAAGTACGGCGCGCCGGTGCCGTCCGGCCAGCGCTTCCGGGTCAGCGGCCGGTCGGTCAGGTGCGGCAGAAGCAGCTCGGCGACGTTCAGGTAGTAGTCGATCACCTCGGCCTTGGTGAACCCGGACTTCGGGTACAGCACCTTGCCGAGGTTGGTCAGCTTCATCGTCTGACCGTCCACCTCGGTGGTGAGCTGAGTCGGCGCCATGCCTCTAGCATGGCTGGATGGGCGGTACGGCGGCAGCGCCGGGCGGTTCGGCGGGTGGTTCCCCGGGGCGGGAGCACGCCGACCCGGTGGCGCTGGGCGCCGTGGAATGGCCGGCACGCCGGACCGTCGTCGACGGCATCGAGCTGAACGTGCGCGAGGTCGCGGACGCCGCCCCGGACGTGCCCCACGCCCTGTGCGTGCACGGGCTCGGTGGGTCGTCGCTGGGATTCACCGCGATCGGGCACCTGCTGGCCGACGTCGTACGCGCGGTGGCGATCGACCTGCCGGGCTTCGGGCAGAGCCCGTCGCCGGGCGCGCCGTGGGGGATCACCGAGCACGCCCGGCTCGTGCAGAACGTCGCCACCGCCGAGCTGGACATCCCGCTGCACCTGATCGGCAACTCGATGGGTGGCGCGATCGCGGTCCAGGTCGCGGCCCGGCGCCCTGACCTGGTGCGGACGCTGACGCTGATCTCACCGGCGCTGCCGGACCCGCGGCCGTCGCTGGCGGGGGCGTGGTTCGCGGCGATGGCCGTGCCGAAGCTCGGGCCGGCGATGCTGCGGCGAAGCATGATGCTGCCGCTGGAGCGCCGGCTGGAGGTCGGGATGTCGATGATCTTCGGCGACCACGCGAACCTGCCGCGCGCGGTGATCGACGCTTACGAGGCCGAGTTGCGGCGGCGTGACACCATGCCGCACGTCGCGGACGCGCTCCTCGCGGGCGCGCGCAGCGTCGTCCTGGCCTCGCTGGCGCCGCCGAGCCGGTCGCTGTGGGCGGAGGCGGCGAGGGTGCGCTGCCCGGTGCTCCTCGTGTACGGCGGGAGGGACCGGCTGATCGACGCGCGGATCCGGAACCGCGCGCAGGCGGCGTTCCGCGACGCGCGGCTGCTCTTCCTGCCCGCGTCCGGGCATGTGGCGCAGATCGAGCACCCGGCGGAGGTGGCCCGGGCGTTCCGGCAGCTGATCCGCGCCTGAGGCGTTAGAGCAGGTCGTGGTCGCGGGCGTAGAGCGCGGCCTGGGTGCGATCGCGCAGGCCGAGCCGGCCGAGGATCCGCGAGACGTGGTTCTTCACCGTGCCCTCGCCGAGGTAGAGCTGCGCGGCGATCTCGCGGTTCGTGGCACCGCGCGCCACCAGGCGAAGCACGTCCAGCTCGCGGGCGGTCAGGGGCACCGGCGCCGCCCGCTCGTCGAGTGTCGACGCCAGCCGCGCCGTGACGGACGCGTCGAGCTGCGCCACCCCTGCGTGCGCCAGCCGGACCGCGTCGGCCAGGTCCGCGGCCGGCCGGTCCTTGAGCAGGTAGCCGGACGCCCCCGCGCGCAGAGCCCGTACGACATAGTCCTCGTCGTCGAACGTGGTGAGCATGACCACGCGGCACGACGGCAGCTCGCGACGCAGCACCTCGACCGCCTCGACGCCGTCCAGCACCGGCATCCGGACGTCCATCAGCACCACGTCCGGGGTGGTGGCGTGGGCCTGCTCGACGGCCTCCCGGCCGTTCGCCGCGGTGCCCACGACGGTGATGCCGGGCTGGATCGACAGCAGCGACGCGATCCCGTCCCGGACCAGCTGCTGGTCGTCGACCACCAGCACCCGGACGGCGGTGCTCATGCCGGCACCGGGATCGTGACGACCAGGCGGGTTCCCGCGCCCGGTCCGCTGTCGAGCGCGACGCTTCCGCCGGCCAGCTCGACGCGCTCGCGCATGCCGAGCAGGCCGAAGCCTTCGCTTCCCGGCGTGAAGCCGCGGCCGTCGTCGGCGATCTCCAGTCGCGCCTCGCGCTCGCCGAACCGGACGGTGACCTCGACCTTGGCGGCGGCGGCGTGCCGGCGGGCGTTCGTCAGGCCCTCCTGTGCCGCGCGGTAGAGCGCGAGCAGCGCCGGCTCGTCGTACCCGAGCTCGTCCCCGCTGAGGTCGAGCGTGACAGACGGCCGAGCGCCGGTGCCGGGCTGCCGCACCAGCTCGGTCAGCGCCGTGGACAGCCGGAACGGTGCGGTGTCGGCGCGCAGCATGCGGACCGCGTCGCGGACGTCGTCGAGCGCCTGCCGCGCGGACGCCTGCGCGTCCTCGAGCGCCCGCCGGGCGGTGGCCGGCTCCCGGTCGGCGAACGCCGCGGCCTGCTCCAGCAGGATCGACAGCGCGGTCAGGTGGTGCCCCAGGCTGTCGTGCAGGTCGCGCGCCACCCGGTTGCGCTCGGCCGCGGCGGACAGCGCCGCCACCTGGCCGGCGTACCGGCGCAGCTCCTCGCGCCCGCGCTGCGCCTCCGCGGCCACGCCGGCCATCGTGATCGCCAGTACGACGCCGACCGCGATCATGAGCAGGTCCGAGACACGTTCGAGGTCGTCGTACCATCGCGGCTCGGCAAGCGCGATCCGGGTCAGGACGAGCCCCACGCAGCACGCGCCGAGGGCGACGGCGACCGTGCGGCCGAAGGCGAAGTAGGCGGCGAACGGCAGCAGTACGAGCAGGATCGCGGCCAGGCCGGACCCGTCCGCCAGGGCCGCGACGACCGTCAGCGCGAACCGGACCGCGAGCAACGCGATCGCGGGCCTCACCGGCGTGCCGGCCGGGTAGCGGCGGCGCTCGGCCAGCTCGACCGCGAACAGCCCGGCCAGGCTCGCCACGAACAGCAGCGGCCGGGTTTCGCCCAGGCCGGCCAGCCAGGCGTAGAGGCCGCCCACCAGGACCGCGCCGTACAGCAGGGGAGCGACCCAGGGCACCGGCCGGGAACTGACCACGGCGCAAGGGTACGGTCCGCGGCCGGGGTCGTTCGATATGCCGATCGGCACGTGCCGGTCGGCTGCCGGAGCCGTGCCGCGTGCCGCGGCGGACCGGATCGGGCGGCACTATCGTCGTCGGGTGCCGCGTTCCTAGCGTCGCGGGCATGACCTTTCTGACGCGGTTCGGCGTCCTGTGCGGCGTCCTGTGTGGTGTGTTCATCGCGGTGCCCGGTGCGGTCGAGGCGTTCACCGGGGAGACCGCGCCGACCAGCTTCGTGCTGGCGCTGTCGACGGCGTTCGGCGTACCGCTGCTGACCGCGATCCAGCTCGCCCAGCGCGAGGCCGGCGGCCGGCTGGGGGAGATCGGGTACGCCGTGAACGTGGTCGGCCTCGGCCTGTTCGGCGGCGCGGCGTACGCGCTGAACGTCGCGCTGTACTTCCTCGACCGGCCGGTACTGGAGGATCTGCTGGCCCGACCCGGTTCGCGCTTCTCGGCAGCGTCGCCGTGTTCGTGATCGGCGTGGCGCTGTTCGGCGTGTCGATGCTGCGGGCCGGGGTGCTGCCGCGAGTGCCGGTGTGGGTGTACCTGGTGGCGTTCCCGGTGTTCGCGTTCGCGTCCAAGCTGCCCGACTCGCCGCTCACCAGCGCGCTGCACGTCCTGGTCGGCGGCTCACTGGTCTGGCTCGCGCTCGCGGTCCGGGCGCTGGCCGCCCGCGAGCCTCTCGACGACATGGGGCAACGCTCCGGCGCTGAGCGACGTCTTGTGAGGTAGCGGCCTGGTCTTCGACCACCCGCCCCCAGCGCTGCCGGCCCCGGATCGGGCGGGTTCGGGACCGGCAGCGCGACTCCCGGCCTTCGTGGCGGCTGCCGGGTTCTGGCGCATGCCCCGGAGTGCAACACCGTAGCCCTGGTGGAGCCCCCGGTGGGGCCCATGGAGGCTGGTAGGAGTCAGCGCTTGGTGAGCAGGGCGGTGATGCGCTCCGCGGCGGTGGATGCGCCGGTGTTGGGGACGGTCCGGTAGCGGGGTTTGCGGTGCATGGCGGTGCGTATCGCGGTGGCCAGGGAGACCGGGGTGGTGGTGGCGTAGTCGAGGCGGAGGCCGGCGCGGTAGTAGCCGAGCCGGTGGGCGACGTAGTGCTGCTGCTCCCAGTGCTTGGCCAGCGGGAAGTACACGAACGGCCGCCGCGCCGCGACCAGCTCCATCGTGGTCGACAGCCCTCCTTGGACGACGGCCGCGTCGGCGGCGGCCAGGTGCGCGAAGGCCTCGTCCAGGTAGCCGTACGTCTCCAGCCCCTCGACGTCGGCCACACAGGCCGGGTCGATTCGCGGCCCGGTCACCATCACCATCCGCGCGTCCGGCACGTCCTTGCGCAGGTACGCGAACCCCTCGGCCACCAGGTCCAGCAGGTTGCGCCCGACCGCGGTCCCGCCGACGGCGGCAGCGAGCAGCGGCTGCTCGGCGTCGTACCCGAGCCGCGCCCGCAGCGCCGCGGTGTCCTGGTAGTCCCGCGGGTCGAACGGCACGACGTACGGCACGGACTGGAACCACTCCCGCGTCCACTCCCGGACACCGGGCAGGCCGGGCCCGAAGGACGCGTCCGGCAGCTCGTCGTACCCGCCGATGAACAGCGAGAGGTCCCGCACGTACGGGTACCGCTCCCGGTGCTCGATCATCTCGGCGTTGTAGTCCGCGGTCAGCGCCGCCTCGTGCGGGTCGTCCGTGGCCGGCAGGAACCCGACGACGTCGGTGAGGAAGACGTACGGCGCGATCTTGCGTTCCGGGTTCTCGTGCAGGAAGTGGTCGACCTCCCAGGACTCGTCCCCGACCCACAGGTCGTACGGCGTCTCCCGGGCCACGTCGTCGAACAGCAGGTAGTTCGCGCACAGGATCTCGTCCATCCGCCGGAACGCCTGGAACGCGTGCAGCTCGTGCCCGGACGCCTCGCTCTCCCAGTGCGCCGACTCCGAGGCCAGCTCCTGGCTGGCCGGGTGCACGATCTCGCCGGCCGCTTCCAGCACCTTCGTGACCGGCGACTGCGCGAGCCACTCGATCCGCAGGTCCGGCACCCGGGCCCGCACCGCGCGCGCCACCGCCAGGTCGCGCAGCGCGTGGCCGAGGCCGATCGGCGACGACACCCACAGCGCGGCCGGCCGCCGGTCGCGGGCGAACAACCATGGGGTACGGCGCGGCCGGCGCGGCGCCAGCCGCTCGATGAACACCTCGATCGCGTGGTTCACGACGACCGGGTGACGCGCGTGCGGCACGTGCCCGCCGCCCTCGATCATCAGCAGCTCGCCACCGGTCAACTCGGCCAGCCGCTCCGACCGCCTGGCCGGGATGATCCGGTCGTCGGTGCCGGCGATCGCGAGCACCGGGCAGCGCAGCTCGCGGAGCATCCGTACCACGTCGGCGCGGCGGGATCCGGCGATGGCGCAGGTCGACCCGCCCTCCGCGATCATCGTGGCAGCGTCGGTTTCGTTGCCCCAGGCCACCAGATCCTCCAGCACCTTCGTCGAGTGCGGCTCGACGGTCATCTGTTCGCTGAAGAACTGGACGAAGCCGGACCAGTCCCGCCGCCAGTAGTGCCGGTTGTACTTCGCCCACCCCTCGTCGGTGTCCAGCTCGTCGTCGTACGAGAACCGCACCCGCTCCGGCAGCGGCGCGGTCAGCTGGAGGTTGGTGCCGATGGCAACCATCCCGAGGACGCGCTCGGGCGCGACCTGGGTGAGGGTCAGCGCGGTCACCGTGCCGGTGCAGTGCCCGACCACCACCGCGGCCTCGGTGCCGGTCGCGTCGAGGACGGCCAGCGCGTCGCCGGCGACGAGCGGGCTGGAGTATGCCGCGGGGTCGGGCGGGCGGTCGGTGCGGCCGTTGCCGCGCGGGTCGAAGCAGACCACCTTGTGGCGCCGGGCGAGGTACGGGATCTGCATCTTCCAGAACCGCGAGTGCACCAGCGCCCAGGTGGGCAGCAGCAGCACCGCCGGGGTGCCGTCGCCGTACACCT
>WNGB01007608.1_pt1 | contig 17102 bp, 14 predicted proteins | sample 5400681 | NCBI WGS metagenome assembly WNGB01 (sample SAMN13153367, study PRJNA577476) | soil metagenome | isolation source: 115 cm soil or saprolite under grassland replicate 2 | place: USA:California | collected 2016-06-15 | reverse complement strand
GTCGAACAAGCGTGTGGCGGCGCGGGCAGCACCTGTGCCGACATCGCGGCGACCGAACCCGGAGAGTGGGCGGAATACACGATCAATGTGACGAGGAGCGGTATGTACGCGGTGACCCTCGGCGATGCGGCTCTCGCTCCTTCGCACCTGCACATCGAGATCGATGGGATCAATCGCAGCGGATCGCTGCTCGTCCCCTCCACGAACGGTCCGACACGTTTCGTGAACAACGTGACCGGCGTCGCCATCCTGCTCACACAAGGTCTACACGTGATGCGGATCGCGTTCGAAGAGGGGGGCATGGCGCTGAACTGGATCAAGCTCAACTACGCTGGACCGATCGACGCGGGTTCCGTCGACGCAGGCACCACCGACGCCTTGGCCGGTGGCTGAATGCCGATCAGGCACGCGGCGCTCGGCCCCGCCGTCGCGCGTGCTGCAGCGCGGCGGCAGCGCGCGACGCTACCTCGCGGTTGGAGGTCAACCGCTCGGCGGCCGTGCGGGCCTGCGCGTCGTTCGCATCGCGTTGTAACAGCTCTTCGACGTGCGAAATCGCCTTTTCGGGGGCCTTGGCTTCTCCCATGTAGAGGTCGATGAGGCGCCGGTGCTGTTCGATGATCCTCATCTCGGGTAGGGCGTGCTCCTCGATCGCTCGCTCGAGCAGCTCGCAGGCGAGAGCGTAGCGGTGGGTCTTGCGACAGTGTTCCTCGAGAACACTGAGAATGGCGGGACTCGCCGGCACCAGTGCGAGAAGACGTTTGCATCCGTCGTCGGAAACCGGCGTCTTGGCTGGCAGGAGCGCGATGATTTTCAGCGCTCGCCGTGCGAGCTCGTCCGGCTGCTTGGGCGGGGTCGCGGCCACGAGCGCGTAAAGCTCGACCAGTCGAAGCCGGTCACCGGCCGCTTCGAACTTGCGCTCCAGGCGGTGAAAAGCCTCCCTGTTCTCGGGTGCGACTTCGAGGACGTAGCGTAGAAAGCGCTCGGCGCCCTCGACATCGCCGAGAACGCCCTGAGAGAAATTCGCCGCGTGCATGACAACCTGCCCGTAGACAGCTGGCGAGAGCTGCCTCAGCCGTCGATCGGTGGCGATCTTGCGATAAGCCTCGGCGAGGTCTTGTTCCTTGCCGTCTCGCACGGCGGCGGCATGCAGCGCCTCCCACAGCTCGGGCTGCGCTTCGCCGATGCGTAGCTCCGACATGAGCGTCTCCAGCAAGGCGCGCGCATTGGTCAGGTGCTTGTCGACCATGGATCGAAGACGATCCAGCCGCGTGGCCCGCGCCTTTGCCGCCGTATCCGACATTCCGGTTCGGACTTTATCGCAAGTCCCCCTAGCGTGACTGTGTCAGTTCTTAGCCATAACAGATCACGATCGGCAATTGCCGCGTGTCGGCCAGGTAAGTTACGGCGAGGCCGTCGGAATTGGGGTATCTCGCCTCTGCTTGAGTTACTCGGCGTGGCCTTCGGCCCGCCTGCGGAGCTTCGCCGCTAGCCACTTCCGCCTGTCCGGTCAGTATCTCGAAAACGAGGTTTTCGCAGCTTTTTCGTTCCACTCGGAGTTACGATGAGGCGTGGATCTCCCCGTCAATCCGCCGGTGTTACCCATGCTCGCCAAGCGGGTGAGCGAGCTGCCGCAGGGCGAGGAATGGATCTTCGAACCGAAGTGGGACGGGTTTCGGGCGCTCGTCTTTCGCGATCGAGACGAGATCCTCATCCAGAGTCGCGATGAGAAGTCGCTCAATCGCTACTTTCCGGAGCTCCTCGATCCCTTGAGAACGCAGCTGCCCGCTCGGTGTGTGCTCGATGGCGAGGTGGTGGTGGCGAAAAAGGGGGTGCTCGAGTTCGAGTTGCTCCAACAGCGCATCCATCCGGCGGCCTCGCGCGTGAACCTGCTGGCCAAGGAGATTCCAGCGTCGATCGTCTTTTTCGACGTTCTCGCCGAGCACGATCGCGACCTACGCTCGGTACCCTTTCGCGAACGCCGAGCGACGCTCGAGCGCATGCTCGCCAAGGCGGTGCCACCGCTTCATTTGACGCCGGCGGCGGCCGACCTCGACGTGGCGCGCGACTGGTTTCGGCGCTTCGAGGGTGCGGGTCTCGACGGCGTCATGGCCAAGGTCGCCTCGGGCACCTACGAAGCGAACAAGCGTGTCATGCTGAAGATTAAGCACGAGCGCGAGTGCGATTGCGTCGTAGCCGGCTTCCGATGGCACAAGCGCGGGGAACGCACCGCCGTCGGCTCCCTCCTGCTCGGCCTGTACGATGACGCCGGCGGCCTGCAACACGTGGGAGTGGCGGCGAGCTTCACGGACAAGCGGCGCCGCGAGCTCGTGGATGACCTCGCCCCCTATCGTGAGGATGCGCTCGCCTCCCATCCTTGGAAAGAGTGGGCGCAGCACGCGGACGCCGATGCGAGCGGACGTCGAATGCCTGGCGGCATGAGCCGCTGGAGCCAAGGCAAGGACCTCTCGTGGGAACCGCTGCGTCCCGAGCTCGTCGTGGAGGTTGCCTATGATCACATGCAGGGCAGTCGCTTTCGGCATACGGCGCAGTTTCGAAGGTGGCGCACCGACAAGAATCCACGCGATTGTACCTTTGCCCAACTCGAGATCGTGCCCCCCGAGGAACTCACCACCATTTTTTCGACCGGTCGGTGACGGGAACAGGTGGGGGATGCTGAACGTCGCCATCGCCACCGATATCCCGGGAGAAACGGGCCGCGCCGCCCCCGTCGTTTCCAAGAGCTGCGAAGCGGTCGTGGGGAACGGACGCTGCCCCCTCGCGCAGGACCTCGCACCGTCCCATATCGTGGCCTGGTACGCGGTGGTGCGTGCCGAGGACGCCGAGGGTTCGCGGATTCGCATCGAGTTCCGTGATCGTTCGCTCACGGGTACGCTCGTCGAAACGCGGGACCTCGTCTTTTCGGAGCGCGACGCCGCCGAAAGCCGCTGGGCGTCCGCTGGAGCCGTCATCGCCGCGTTCGTGACCGCTCGCGACGCGCCCGAAGCGGCATCGGGCGGCGCGCGTCCGGCCGAGTTGCGGATCCCGCCTCTGCCCGCAGAAGCCGCCGTCGCCTGGGGATGCGATCTCGCGTTCGTCACCGGACCAGGGCTCGATCGGGGTGCCTATCGCGCGGGTGCTCTCGGGCGAGGATTCGTGGGTCTTGCGCGAGCTCCGAACGTGTTCGGCGCGCTCTCGTTCCGCTATGCGCAGCGCGCCGGCGACCTCGATGTGACCTGGATGTCCGCTTCGGCTGGCATGGGGGCCCGCGCCGACCTGCGCGAGACGCCGGTTTCGCTCGAGCTTTTGGGCGAGCTCGTCGTGGAGCGCATCGCGATCGTGGGGAGGAACGTCACCACGGGCCACGAGGGGAGCTCGGCGCAAAACCGGTTCGGGGGCCGACTCGGCTCCAATGTCGCCTTACGGATTTGGCGCGGACTCGCCTTCCTGCTCGGCGCAGAAGCATCCGTGTTGAGGCCCTCCGTGGAGATTACGTTTCTCGACGCCCCGGCCGGCCGCGTGCCGGCGCTCCAGTTCGCCGCCAGCGCAGGCGTTCGCTTCCGGCCTTAGCATGACTGCGTCAGATCTTGGCCATGACAGATCACGATCGGCAATTGCCGCGTGTCGGCCAGGTAAGTTACGGCGAGGCCGTCGGAGTTGGGCATCAGACTGGAACGGCCGTCAGGCCTCGCCTCCGCAGCCTCGCCGCTAGCCAGTTCCGCCTGTCCCGTCAGTACTTTAGTGGGCCTATGGCTACTCCGATGAAACGATCTGGTAGCGAGGATCTGACGCAGTAATGTCAGTCACTCCCAAAAAACACTTGTCCGGTTCGGGGGCCCCCGAACGACCTTCTCGATACAGGCCATGTTAGGCTCAAGAGATGGGTGCGCGATTGTCGGACATCGTCGATGCACTCCCGGGGGGTGCCGAGGATCGTTCACCGCCCGCGCACGCCGAAATCCTTCGCGGCGTCGCCGACGGGGACCCCTCCGCCAATGCGGCGCTCTATGACGCACTTTCGCCGGTGGTCGTTCGCACGCTGCAAAAAATCCTGCGCGACCCCTCGGCCGACTACGAAGATCTCGTGCAAACGACGTTCGAACGCATCGTTCGCACGCTCGTCGAGCGAGGCACCGGTTCGGTCTCCCATCTGGCGGCGTGGGGTGCAGGCATCGCCGCGCACGTCGCGCTCGACGCGCTGCGCGCGAAGATCCGTGAACGTAAGCTCTTCTTCCGAGAAGCCTCGACGGAGCGCGGCGCCGAATGGGTCGTCGCACCGAGCCTGGAGCGTCAACTCGAAGCTCGCCGCAAGCTCGCGTGGGTACAGGGAGCTCTCGCCCGAATGAATGCCGATCATGCCCAAGCCCTGCTGCTGCACGACGTGCTCGGCCACGATTTGGCGGAGACCGCGAGCATCGCTGGCGTGAGCCTCGCTGCCGCGCAAAAACGCTTGTCGCGTGCACGGCAGGAGCTCTTGCGACGGGCGAAGAACGGCGAAAAAGGAGGCAAGCCATGAGCGACGAGCCGCGCGTCGAAGATCTCCTGGCACCTCTTCGAGAGCCGTCGCCCGAGCGGAGCGGCCGCTGCTCCGCGGTCGACCGCGACCGGATCGTTGCGCGGATGAGCGCCGTCGCGAAAAGCCTCCCTCTCGAGCGGGCGCGCCGCCGACGCAACTTCGCCATCGCGGCGATCGCCGCCGCATTCGCGGTGACTCTGGGAGCGGCCGCTCTGCGTGTTTTTCCCGATCGACCTCTCGGCGTGACCGTGGTCGCCGGTGAGGTGCGGCTCGTCGGTCCGGCGACCCGCGGCTTGGCACCGGGTGAGACCGCACGCTTGTCGGCGGAAGGTGACCTCACGACATCCGCGCACGCCGAGGCGCGTCTCCTCACGGAGAACGGAATCGACATCGAGATGTTCGAGAACACTCGCCTCGGGCTCGCCGACTTGCAGCCTCGGTCGGACACCCTGCACATCGACGCTGGAGCGGTCCGATGCCACGTGCCGCGCCTCGCGCCCAAGCAGACGTTCTCCGTGGTCACTCCCGACGCCCAGGTGGTCGTTCACGGCACGGTGTTCCGCGTCGACGTTCGGCACGAAGGCACGGCGAGCCGAACGAGTGTGCGCGTGGAGGAAGGAGAGGTCGTCGTTCGGCATGCGACCGGCGAAGTGACGCTCCGCGCATCGGAATCTTGGACGCACGACGGCATGGCCGAAGCAGGCACTGCGTCGCCGCCAGTGGACGCGGAAGCGAACCAAAACGGCGAGCCGCCGAAGGCGAGCGCCTCGCCGCGAACGGGCGGGCGACGCGCGCCGGAAATCTCTCAGCCATCCCCCGGCACGCTCGACCAGGAGACGCGCCTTTTGCGGTCGGCGCTCGCCGCCGAGCGAAGCGGCGATTTCGCTGGAGCGGCTGCGTCACTGGAGCTGCTCGTTTCGCGATACCCGCAGTCGCCTCTGTTACCGGATGCCCGGGCCGCGCTCGCTCGCGTCCGAATGCGTCGCGGAGGACAGATACCGTGAGCGGCCGGGCCCTCGGGTCCGGTTGCAAGCTTCACCCTGCGTGGCTGGGCTGCGTGTTCGCGGGTGGGCTAGCGGGGTGCTCGGGCGATGTGTCGATCCAGATCTTGCCGGAGCAAGGACCAACGCGCGTCCTCTCGTTCGAGGGGCCCTACGATCGAGTCGAGGTGCCGAGCTCTGCGCTGCTCGACCTCCCGCAGGACTTCACGATCGAGGCATGGGTGCTGATCAGGACTTACCAAGGAGGTCACGGCGTCTTCAATCGATGGGTCTCCACGTCGGGCGACATTCAGCTGACGTTTGGCGCGCCCGAGATCGTGGCCGCGGCCGAGCTCCCGGCTCAGGAGCCCGTTCCTTCGCACACGCTGGCGACATGGCTCTACGTCAGCGCCGGGATCTGGATCACCGCCTATTCGAGCCAGCTACCGAGCGTGGCGGCTTGGCATCACCTTGCCTCTTCGTATGGTGGAGGTGCGCTCAAGCTCTATGTCGATGGATCGCTCTGGGCAACGGCGAGCGGCACCGAAACGATCCCCAGCCCCGATGGAACGGCTTTCATCGGCGCCACCGCCCGAAGCGAGCGGCCCATCGATCCGGGCCTCGGGCAGCAATGGTGGCCGCCGATCGACGGATGGATCGCCGAGGTCCGCATCTCCGCAATGGATCGTTATCCGAATGACTTCGTTCCCGAACGCCGCTTGGCGAGCGACCCGGCGACCATTGCGCTGTGGCACCTCGACGAAGGGAGCGGCGACATGGCGATGGACAGCGGTCCCAATCGACTGAACGGGGCCATCGTGCATGCGCAGTGGATTCCGGCACCGGCACGCTGACTTCGGCACTCTCGTCCACCGAGGTTTCAGTTTTCCGAAGCGGCTAGAGTTGCACACCCTTACCCACATGGCTGCCTTGGGTTGGCGAGTGACCACTTGTCAAAAATTGGCGCTTGGCGACCCCTAACTTGTCATTTCCCTAGACCAACTCGGAGGTCTCAAGCGACCTCATAACGTACGCCTCGCTGCAAGGGCGTACTGCGGCTGACGAACGGATTCACCCCCAATCCGAAGGCGGTGGTGCACCATGAGTACACGAACGCTGTCTCTTTGTTGCGTATCTCTCGCTGCGTTTTGGGCGGGCTGTTCGGCTACCGGATCTACTTTCGATTCACCGACGAGTTCGTCAGGAAGCGGCGGGTCAGGGACGAGCGGCACCTCGACGAGTAGCGGTGACACCGTCACCACCGGGTCCGATACCACGGGAAGCGGGAGCAGCACGACCGGGGCAGGTGGCGATGGGGCCGGCACGACCACCGGGGGCACCGGCACCGGCGGCAGCGGCAGTGTGATGATCGGGTTTTCTCGCCCCAAACTCATTCTTCCGAACGACGCCATGCCCGCCACGATGGTCAATGTCGCCCGCACCGACTGGCGAAAGGACCTCCTCTCGCCGACGCTGATGGATCATCACCACATGGATCAGCCGACGGTTCTGAACGGGTACTTGCTGCTCAACGGCAACGAAGAGTTCTTCGTCTACGATATGCGCGACCCGAAGGCGCCGGTTCTCGTTTCGCAGCGCACCACACCCAATCGCTGCGCGACCTGCGGTGGCAAGGGGGAGGGCGAGGCCGAGTCGCACATGACGTCCTTCGGTCGCTACGGCGACTCGTACTACCAGGTCACCACGTCCGGCAAAGGGGTCACGATCTGGAACGTCACCGATCTGGCGAAGCCCACGTTCGTGAAGTCGATCACGCTGGAGGGCATCAACTACGGTGACTTCACCGAGGCCGTCTGGGGTCTGTATTGGCAGGGGGACACGATTTATGTCGGCGCCACCAACACCGGCCTCGACATCCTCGATGCCCATGATCCCAACAACGTGACGTTCGTGAAGCGCCTGCCGACCTCGGCCTTCGGCGGCGTCAGCGCGGGACCGGTCTACGCGGTCGGCAACATTCTGGTGATCATGACTCCCAAATCGAGCGGCGGTTTGGCCACCCTCGACATCAGCGATCCGCAGAACCCGCTCGCGCTCGACGCTCTGAAGACGACCAACAGCTACATTGGGCAGTTTTATCGGCGGTACGTGTTTTTGCAGGCGCCGGTGCGTCTCTGGGATGTCCTGAGCGATCCGACCACCATCTCACCGACCCCCATCTCCACCTTGAGCACCGCGAAGAGCGAGTACATGAGCTTTTCCGATGACTTCTTGTTCCTCGGGCATCTGCGTCCCGATGCGGGAGCCTCCAAGATCGACGTCTCCGATCCCAAGAGCATGAAAATCGTCAATCGCATCTGGGGCCGGTTGGATCGCACCGGCAATGACGATCAATTCACCATCGCCGTCGGCAACTTGCTCGTCATGTGCGACGACCAAAGCCCGTACTACGGCGCGGTCATCGGCGTCCATGCGACCGATCCGGACAAGAAACCGCCGGTCGTCGACTCGATCATTCCGAAAGACGGATCGATGGGGCAATCGACCAAGTCTCGCGTCGGCATCTCGTTGTCGGACAACATCGAGTTTGCCACCGTGAATGGGGCCAGCTTCATGGTTCGCCCCGTTGGGGGACAACCCCTCGCCGGCAAATGGGGCGCCGCGATGGGCGTGGTGAACTTCGATCCCGATGAAGATTTGAAACCGAAGACCACTTACGAGGTCATCTTGCCCAAGGGCGGAATCACCGATCTCGTCGGGAACGCCCTCGTTGAGGATTTCAAGGCGACCTTCACCACCCAGTAAGAGCGCCGGCGCGGTTGCCACCATTGGGCGCGACCTCGAAGTCTGGGCGAACCGTTGGACGAGTCAATTGCGAAACTTCGGGCCCGTATTCAGTCTTGCGCTCCTGGTCACCGGCTGGGCTGCGCGGGCGCTGGCGCTGACGGCCGAGGTTCCCACCCGCGATCCGTCCCTGGTCGGTCAGGCGTTCACGTTTCGTGCGGTCACCTCGGGCGCCGTCGGCGTGACTCAATATCGGTGGAACTTCGGGGACGGTCCCGCCGGCGACTTCGTGGCGGACGCGAGCGAGGTGCAGCACACCTATGCGCAGCCCGGGCATTATTCGATCATCGTCACCATCAAGGATCAGGCTGGCTTCACGAGCGTTGCTTTCGGGCACACCGTGCACTACCCGGTGAAGGCGCGCCGGCCGAGCGCCTCGACGGACATCGTTTACGATCAAGCGCGCCATCGCATCTACACGACCAACGAGGATGACGACAGCATCACGGTCATCGATGCGGCAGGCCTCAAAAAGGTCGCCGAAATCCCGGTGTACCAGCGACCGGAGGCGCTTGCTCTGACGCCGGAGGGAAAGCTCTGGGTCGTGCATCGCGATGACTACGCAGTCGCCGTCGTCGACCTGGATGGGCTGGCGGTCGAGCGCGGGTTCCGGCTTCCCTACGCATCGCAGCCGATGGGACTTGCGATGAGCCCGACCGGCGATGCCGCCTACATCACGCTGATGGCGGTCGGCAAGCTGCTCAAGCTCAATCCTTCGACGGGCGATGCGATCGGCGCGGTCGCCGTGGGCCCGTGGCCGCGGGGCGTCTCGGTGTCAGAGGACGGCCGAGACGTTTACGTGACCCGTTTCATTTCTGCCGATGCTCACGGGGAGGTCGTCCAAGTCGACGGTCCCATGCTCAAAGTCGTCAAGCGAATCGAGCTGGCGCCGGACACGACGACGGCCGATTCCGATCAGGGGGCCCGCGGTTTACCCAATTATCTCTTTTCGATCGGGATTTCTCCGGACGCTCGTCAGGCGTGGGTTGCCGGCAAGAGCGACAATGTCTTCCGCGGCGGTTTTCGCGACGGTCTCGAGCTCAACCAGGACGACACGGTTCGACCGGCGGTCTCCATTCTCGACCTGGCGCAAGGCGTCGAGCAGCGCGAGCTCCGGATCGACATGGACGATCGCAACCTCGCTACCCACCTCGAGTTCAGTCCGCTCGGCGATTTCGTGTTCGTCACCGCGACTGGGTCAGGGCTCATCGAGGTGCACGACGCGTATACGAAGGGCTTCGTGACCGCGCTCAAAGAATGCGGCATCGCGCCTCGCGGCGTCGTGCTGGGGCCGCAGAATCGGCTCTTCGTGCACGGAGCGCTCACGCACAATGTCGTCGTCTTCGACGTGACCGACATCCTCACGTCGACCGATCAGCGCACCATCAAGCTTGCCGACATCCCCGCCGTTGCGAGCCCCAAGCTGAGCGCCGATGCGCTGCGCGGCAAACAGATTTTCTACAACTCGGCGGATGGGCGGATGACCGTCGAGGGTTACATCAGCTGCGCTTCGTGTCACTTCGAGGGTTTCGAAGACGGTCGCGTGTGGGACTTCACCAGTCGTGGGGAGGGGCTCCGCAATACCGTATCGCTCCTCGGTCGCAAGGGCACCGCGCAAGGGCGCATCCATTGGAGCGGCAACTTCGACGAGATCCAGGATTTCGAACAAGAGATCCGGGGGCTATTCAACGGAAGCGGTTTTTTGCCCGACGCGGTCCTTTCCCAAGGCACGCGCAATGACCCGCTCGGCGATCACAAGGCAGGACTGAGCAAGGAGCTCGACGCCCTGGCCGCTTACGTGGAGACGCTGGATCATGTCCACCCCAGCCCCTACCGCAATGCCGACGGCTCGATGACCGCCGCCGCGGAAGCGGGCAAAACTCTGTTTTTCAAGCTGGGGTGCGACTTCTGTCATGTGGGACTGGACATGACCGACAGCGCGCGCGGTATGCTGCACGACGTGGGGACGATCAAGGCGAGTTCGGGAAAGCGATCCGGCGGAGCCTTGCTCGGCATCGACACGCCGACGTTGCTCGGAATCTGGGAAACGGCGCCGTACCTGCATGACGGCTCCGCGGCGACGCTGCGCGACGTGCTCACCACCGCCAACCCGAAAGACGAGCACGGCTTCGTCAGCAGTTTGACGAGCGAGCAGGTGGATCAGCTGGTGGCGTATTTGCAGCAGCTCGATAGCGAGCTTGCGCCGCGCCGGCTCCCGTTCGAGCCCCCGCTGCCCGTCGATGGCGGAGGGGACGCTCCTCGGCTTCAGTCCGATGCCCAGGGGCGCTGCACCTGTACGTTGCTGAGAGCGCACGAGGAGCCTGCGGTTGGCACGTTGTGGACCCTGGTTCCGCTTTTCGTCTGGTACGAACGGCGTCGAACCCGAAAAGTCCGCCGCGAAGGTGGCGGATGAGATGTCTCCTCGCGCCTTGGATTCTCTGTCTTCTCGTCGCGGGCTGCTCCGCGCTCGTCGCGGGGGACGACAAGCACCCCGGCCCCGATGTGCCCTCCGACGACGCCGGATATCTGCCGCCGATCGAGCCGGCTCCGAGCTGGGCCAATCTTCCCCCTGTCTTGAATCCTGACCCCGAATTTTCGCGATTCCCCTCGCGCGAAGCGCAATACGAGAAGCTTTGCGCCAGCGGGCGAGGTGACAGCTTCTTCCAGCGCGTTTGCGGGGGCGTGCGGCCCAACATCCCTGACCTGGCGGCCTTGCTGAGGCTCGTGGGCCTCGATCAGAATCGCGCCTTCGCACTGACCGGCAACTCGACGTCATTGGTGGCGATGAGCGTGTCGGCGCTGAATCCACGGGTCATCATTTTCCCGCGCGCGAAAGACACGCTGGAACCGCTGCCGGCTCTCGTCACCATCGGATTCGTGCGAGGCGAACAGTTCGTGGAAATCGCAAGCCGTGACCTGAAGAGCGGGGAGCTCAATTTCTATCTTCTCAGCTTCGAGCAGGATTGTAACTACAAGAAGGGTTGCAGCCTCGGCAACCTGCTCACCGAAGACATCGAGCACAATTGGACTGCCTACAGCATCTATGGGGAGACGGATCTCGAGCAGACGACCCTCGACTGCCGAGCCTGCCATCAGCCGGGCGCGTATGGCACGCGGAAAATCCTGCGCATGCAGGAGCTCGTCAACCCTTGGTTACATTGGTTTCCTCAGCGCTTCGTTCGCCGTACCGATTCCGACCGCATCTTGACCGCACAGTTCACCGACACACACGGCGCTGATGCCCAGTACGGCGGCATCCCGGTGAAGACGATAGCCAACGCCCTGGACGAGGGGAGCGGAGCCCAGCTCGAGGCAATGCTCCGAGCCGAAGGATACGGAAATCAGCCGAACCCGTTCGATGGCCGCATCGAGTCCGAAATGGCCGACGGGGGGACGAGCCCCACCTGGCTGTCGCAGTTCCAGGCCGCTCTCCGCGGCGAAGCGATCACCGTGCCGTATCCCTTGGCCGACGTGACCGACCCGACCAAACGTGCCGCCGCGATTCGCTCGTACCGCGATGTGGTGGCGGGAGCAGCGGCCCGCGAAAGCTTGGTCGATATTCGCGAGGTGTTTTCGCAAGACGCGATGGAAAAGCTGAGCTTCGTCCCGCAGCCGAATGCGGACGGCCGCGCGGTGCTTCTGCAGATGTGCTCGCGTTGCCACGATGGTCGTGGAAACCCAGCCGTGGGCCGCAGCAGGTTCAATGTCCAAAAGCTCGACCAGATGACGCGCGCCCAAAAAGATCTCGCCCTCGCCCGCCTGCAGGAGCCTGCGCGCTCGGCGGCGAAGATGCCGCCCTGGCGCTCCGGCCGCATGACCGACGAGGCGATGCAAGCCGCGATCGCGGAACTGATGAAGTAGCACTACTGCCGCAGATTTCCGCTACCAGATCGATCGTCGGAGCGGCCATAATCCCACTTAAACTGACCGAACAGGCGGATTTTTCGGTGTTGCGGAGCGAGGCTGGCCAGGGCGTCGCGGCTCGTTTCGTCTATCGGAGTGATTCCGACGGCCTCGCCGTAGTTTGCGTTGGGTCGGCGCCGAATCTGCAGATCGTGATCTGCCGATGCCAAGACTGCGGCAGTAATGGTAGTCCGATTCGATCAGCTACCGAGCGCGCACCTCGCCGCACAGGCGCCGAAAAGAGATGGCGGCGCTGCAAGTTGCGCCGCCCGTTCCAGTGCTCCCCCCGGCCGACGAACCGCCCGATCCGCCCGTTCTGGCTCCGCTCGCGCCCGACGTACCGGGCGACCCACCACTCGAATCGGTGCTCCCGTCGGCACTAGCAAGATAGAACCACCGGCACGTACTCGCCCGACATACTGTGCTGCCCTTACCTATGCGAGAAAGCGCCGGAGCCGACCACTGGAGAAGGTACCTCGACTGGCTCGCCGCGAACGTGCCGGCGGCGGCGGAAACTTTGAATCCGCCGGCCGACGAAGGCGCGATGATCGAGCTCGAGACGCTCGTGGGGAAAGCACTGCCCGAATCGGTGAAGACTGGCTGGCGCCTCTAGCACGCCTTCGTGGCATTGGCGCGAACGTGCACAAAAAAAACGAGCCTACCACGAAAACGACGACGGCTATTTTTGCAGGGCGATGGATCTGCACTGAGGCACGCCACCGTTGGCGCAGGTCGCCCAGCCTGCCGAGTAAAGGCTCATGTCGAGGCCGTGAAACTCGGCGAGGATGAATACGTCGCGTTGTTCGTCGGGACCCATGAAAGGTCCCGCCGCTCGGACGCTCGCGCGAGAGAACGGACGATAGTTCAGGTCGACCGGCGCGGTTCCTGTGGGGCTTAGGAACGGGAGTCGACAACCCCGAGTCGTTTCGACATATTGCCTCGTCCGGTGGGTGCGAGCTCCCTCGCGTCAGCTCGGCGAAAAAAAGTTCGGCGGGCATGTCGAGAACGCGCGGCGGGCTCCGACGTCCCCCATGAACGCGCCATCGGGGCGCGAGTCGAAAGGAGCCACGAAGATGAAATTCATGCTGATGATGAATGCGCCGCGAGGGACCGGTGACTGGGGTGTCGTCAACTGGGCCCCCGAGGATCTCAAGGCCCATATCGGGTTTATGAAACGGTTCGGCAAGGAACTCGGGGCCGAAGGGACGCTGGTCGCCACCGAGGGGCTGGCACCCCCCGGGCAGGCGCGCATCGTGCGGGCGGGCAAGGCGGGTGCGCCCGAGGTGACCGATGGCCCATTTGCGGAAGCAAAAGAGTTTCTCGCCGGCTACTGGATCGTCGACGTGGAGACCGCGGAGCAGGCCTACGCGATCGCCGCAAGGGCATCGGTGGCACCGGGGCCGGGCGGCAAGCCGCTGAACATCCCGATCGAGGTGCGCGAAGTGATGAGCGGACCCCCCGTCGAGCCGTGATCGCGCCTCTCTCCGAGACTTCGGGCGAGCACCTGCTGCGCGAGCTGGCGCCGCAGGTGCTCGGCGCGGTCGTACGCCGTTACGGCGATTTCGCCGCTGCGGAAGACGCGGTGCAGGAAGCGCTCCTCGTCGCCGCCACGAAGTGGCCAGAGGAAGGAGTGCCGGACAACCCCCGCGCGTGGCTCATCCAGGTCGCCGCCCGGCGCATGTCGGATCATCTACGCGCCGAGCTCGCGCGAAGACGCCGCGAGACCGTAGTCGTGACGCACGCGCTCGCCGACGAACAGGTGGCGCCCGCTCCCGACAGCGGCCCGGAACCGGAGCAAGACGACACGCTCGTTCTCCTCTTCATGTGCTGTCATCCCGCGCTCACCCGTCCCTCGGCGATCGCGCTCACGCTGCGGGCCGTGGGTGGTTTGACGACCGCCGAAATCGCGCACGCGTTTCTGGTGCCCGAGGCGACCATGGCGCAGCGGATCAGTCGCGCCAAGCAGCTCGTCAAGAAATCGGGCGTGCGATTCCACATGCCCGCCGACAGCGAGCGCGCCGAGCGCCTGGGAGCCGTTCTACACGTGCTCTACCTCATTTTCAACGAGGGCTATGCGAGCAGCGGCGGCTCGAGCCTACAACGCCTCGCTCTCTCGAGCGAGGCGATCCGGCTCTCGCGTGCCGTGCATCACCTGCTTCCCGATGATGGAGAGGTCGCTGGGCTGCTGGCGCTCATGCTGCTCACGGATGCACGTCGCGCCGCGCGCACTGGGCCGGAGGGCGAATTGATCCCACTCGACGAGCAAGACCGAACCCTGTGGGATCGCGCGGCCATCGCCGAAGGTGTCGCGCTCATCAGCGAGACGCTGTCGCGAGGCTCCATCGGCGCCTATCAGCTCCAAGCCGCGATCGCAGCCGTCCACGACGAAGCCCCGGGTGCCGAAGACACCGATTGGCCCCAGATCTTCGCGTTGTATGGATTGCTCAAGCGGATGACCGATAATCCGATGGTGACGCTCAATCACGCCATTGCCGCTGCCATGGTGCACGGCCCTCGAGCAGGCCTGGAGCTTCTCCAACCGCTCGACACCGACCCCCGCCTGGCCAACCACCATCGTCTCGCGGCCGTTCGTGGGCACCTCTATGAAAAAGCCGGAGACCACGAGGCTGCCATGGCTCATTACCAAGCGGCAGCCATGCGCACGTCGAGTCTTCCCGAGCGCAACTATCTGATGATGAAGGCGGCGCGCCTGCGCCAGTCTTGATCACCGAATCGAGCGGCTTCATTCCTTGCGAGCTTGCCACTTCGCCCGCCACTCGCGGGTGGGATCGTCGTCGGGGTCGGGGGTTTCCTGGGGCGGGCGTATCGCTTCCGGCACATGACGGAGGTTCACGCGGATGCGGGTCCAGGTCGACGATCGGCCTCGCATCGAATCGACGAGCACGTCGTCCACGGCGAGATGCTCGGCAACGGCGGGGTGCTTGGCCTTCCAGCGCGCGAGCCCCGCGAGCGCCGCCTCCTTGTTGGGGGAGTTGGCGACGACGACGAGCGGCATCTTCGTGCGCGGCTGTTTCGCCGGGCTTTTGGCGCGCGACGGTGCGACCCGGGGAGCCTCCCCCTCCATCTTGCGAAAGTGGGGTGGCCAGGGTGCATCGCCGAGACCCGACGCGTCGTCCCGGGCGGCGAGCTCGAGCAGCTTCTCGAGGGAACCCGGCGCGCCGTCCATTTCGGCGTGGGGATCGCCGAGCTCGGCGAAACGCTTCGGCATCGTCAGCACCGTGAACGCGGCCGGATCGCAGGCGGGGACCTCGTTCCACGAGAGCGGTGCGGACACGCGCGCGTCCCCCAGAGGACGCACCGAATACGCAGAGCAAGTCGTGCGGTCCTTGGCGTTTTGATTGTAGTCGAGAAAGACGCCATGCCGCTCTTCCTTCCACCATTTCGAGCTCGCCAACTTCGGAACGCGTCGCTCGATCTCGCGCGACAGAGCGAGGGCCGCACGGCGCACGTCACTGAAGGTCCATCGCGGCTCGATGCGGACGTTGACGTGCATCCCGCGCGAGCCGCTCGTTTTCGGCCATCCGCAGAGGCCGAGCTCCTCGAGCAACGCTTTCACTTCGAGCGAGACGAGCCGCACGTCCGTCCACGCGACGCCCGGCCCGGGATCCAGATCCACGCGTAGCTCGTCGGGGTGTTCGAGATCGCGCGAGCGGACGGGGTGCGGGTGCAGCTCGATGCAGCCGAGGTTCACGATCCAAGCCAGGCCCGCCGCGTCATCGACGACGACCTCTTCGGCGGTGCGCCCCGAGGGAAAAGACAGGGTGACCGTGCGCAGCCACGAGGGCCGGTTCTCCGGGGCGCGCTTTTGGTAGAACGCTTCGCCGTCGGCACCATTGACGAAACGCTTGAGAACGATGGGCCGATCCCGAATCCCCCCCAGGGCGCCCTCGGCGACCGCCAGGTAGTAGCGCACGAGCTCGAGTTTCGAGAGCTTCGTCTCCTTGGAGAAATAGAGCTTGTTGGGATGGGTGATGCGGACTTCGCACCCCTCGATCGAAAGCACCTCCGGTGCCTCTTCCTTGGCCACGGTATCGAGGCTACACCATGTCTCATGGCCGATACGAAGCAAGAAGTCCTCGACATGCTTCGCGAGCTTGCCGAGCTGACCATCATCGAAGAGGGCGATCCGCAATCGTTTCGGGTCCGTGCCTACGAGAGCGCCGCGCAAGCCATCGCCGCTCAGGCCACCGATCTCGGCAAACTCACCGTCAAGGAGCTCCAGAAGATCGAGGGAATCGGCAAGAGCACAGCCGACAAGATCCGCGAGCTGCTCGCGACGGGTCGAGTCGAAAAGCTCGAGGGCTTGCGGCAAAAGCATCCAGCGAGCGTCGTTGCGCTCTTGCAGATTCCAGGGCTGGGGCCGAAAGCGTTGAATCGGCTTCGGGCCGAGCTCGGCGTGCAGTCCATCGACGATCTCCGGCGCGCGCTGACCGAGCACAAGCTGCGCGAGCTCAAAGGGTTCGGGCAGAAATCGGAAGAAAAGCTGGTCCTCGCGCTGGTCCGGCTCGACGAGCAGGGTTCGATCGGGCGCACGCCGATTTCGGTGGCGCTGCCTCTCGCGACGCGCATCGTGGCGCGCTTACTCGAGGTGCCCGGCGTCACCCACGCCTCGTTCTGCGGATCGCTGCGTCGGTTCTCGGAGACGATCGGCGACGTCGACATCGTGGTGGCCCCGAGCGCGCCGGAGCCGGTGATGGAGGCGCTCGTTTCGATGAGCCTGGTCGACCGCATCGTGGTACGTGGCGAGGCCAAAACGAGCGTCGTTACCCGCCGCGGCACCCAGATCGACGTACGCGTCGTCGCCGCGCATCAGCTCGGCGCCGCGCTCTTGTATTTCACGGGTTCGAAGGGTCACAACATCAAGCTGCGACAGCGCGCCC
>WNGB01011578.1_pt1 | contig 17104 bp, 24 predicted proteins | sample 5400681 | NCBI WGS metagenome assembly WNGB01 (sample SAMN13153367, study PRJNA577476) | soil metagenome | isolation source: 115 cm soil or saprolite under grassland replicate 2 | place: USA:California | collected 2016-06-15 | reverse complement strand
AGTCTCGCAGCCAGACATTTTATGGCCGACGGGATAGGCTGCGGGCTTTGCCGCGAATCTCCTGGGGGGGCGGGGACCGCCAACAGGGTAAGCGACTGAGTCTGTCTGCTTCTAGTTATCCAGAGTCAGGGGGACAGCCGCTTTAGGAGGAGGACCGAGATGAGAATGCTCCTAGACGTCAAGATTCCGCATGAGACCTTCAACGCTGCAGTTCGGGACGGTAGCGCTGGGGAGAAACTGAAGCGAATTCTGGAGGCTACGAAGCCGGAGGCGGTCTACTTCACTGAGCGCGACGGGCAGCGTGGCGCGACCATGATCGTAAATCTGGACGACCCGTCGAAGATTCCGGCGTTCGCGGAGCCATGGTTTCTCACCTTCAACGCGGATGTAGAGTTCCGCGCGGCAATGACACCGGAGGATCTGGCCCGAGCAGGCCTCGATGCACTTGGGAAGAAGTGGGCATAGGGCTGGCTAACTTCGCAGTCGAAGGGACCGCTGGCTCGCATTCGCTCGCCGCGGCCGCTCACCGCGGCGGTAGCCGGCGGTTGTGGCTCGTACGATGTGCCGGAGCGTAATCGTCACCAGATGGGAGGAACAATGACCCGGAACTCGTTCACTCACGGTGTTGTGCTTGCCACGCTTGCGATACTGGGTACCGTCGGAGCCGCGGCCGCCCAGCCCGGCTTCCCAGCTACGAGCTTCCTCACGCCGGCCAAGGCCACGTGGGAGAGCACCCGCAACCTGGTCATCGCGATCGTCGAGGTCATGCCCGAGGACAAGTACGACTTCAAGCCGACGCCGACCGTCCGGACCTTTCGCGACAACGTCATCCATCTGGTCGCCGAGAACTACCTATTCTTCGGCCGCGTGGCCGGCGAGAACCTCGGCAATCCCGCCCAGAACCTCAAGAGCCGCGACGAGCTGATGAAGGCGCTCCGGGAGAGCTACGACTACGGCGCCAAGGTCTGGGCCGGGCTCACCGAGGAAAGGGCTCTGGAGATGATTGAAGTGAGGGGCCAGAAGGTCCAGCGGTGGTCGGCCATCCTCGGCGCGATCCAGGACAACATGAACCACTACGGCAACCTGGTTGTCTACGTCCGCCTCAACGGCATAGTGCCGCCGCGCAGCGCTGGCCGGTAGTTGACGGCGACGCGGCCATCAGGAGGCCGGCGGGCGCGCCCGCCGGATGCCGTCGCGGGCCGCCTTCGGCGCGGGCGTGCTGGCGGGCTCACCGGCTACTGGGCTGGCCCGCCGAGCCCGCAGCCGGCGCCGCCATCCTCGAGCAGTTGCGCGCCTTCGGCGCGCTGGGCAGGGCGCAAACCAACAGGCAGTGGACCGGCTGGACGACGCGCCGCAAGCGATCATCCGCAACCTAGGCGCAACCGAAAACACGAAGGGCGCTACGGCCTGAACCGTAACGCCCCGTCGTACTTGGTTGCGGGGGCTGGATTTGAACCGACGACCTTTGGGTTATGAGTGCGAGACGGACATGACCGGTAACCCTCTGATCTCGCGGGAATCTCCTGCTGCAGCGACTAGTTCCACATTGCCTACCGATGCCTCGTTCTTCGTCTCGATTCACGCTAGGCCTCGTTCCAGGCATGCCGCGCCAGCGCCGCTCGCCCAGCAGCCAGGTCGCCGTGAGCCGCCTCACTCATACACTGAGTATAATGAACACTCGTGGTGCCCGAGATGAATGGCCGACGCCTCCGGAGGAACGCGATGCCCCAATGGCTGTCACACCTGCACGTGCGGAGCTGCGTCCTCAGGTCCGTGATGCAGACGCTTCTTGTCGTGGCAACCAACGTCGGGCTTGTCCTGATCCTGCTCCCGCGTCCGGCCGTGGCACAGCCGGAGAGAGGATCGATGATGGGGGGCTCGATGCCCATGATGGGCGGCTCGATGATGGTCGTCGTGGGGCTCTTCTGGGTTCTGTTGATCGTGATCATGGTCCTTACCATCCTCTTGCTCATCAAACAGCTCCGGAAATAGCATCACCTGAAGTGCCCCTAATGCGGGCCGCGAAGTGCCGATTGGCGCCCTTCGCTCGCCGGCCCTCGAATTCGATGCGGAAACCCGCCCGCTCGACGGCCGCTTCCCTGTCACGGTTGGGATGGCATCCCCCGGCCGCCCAGGTCCACAGCGGCTGGATGACATCCTGGAATCGCGCGCGCCACGGCACCCGCGAACGGACGTGCTCGAGCATGCGTAGCTGGCCATCGGGCCGGAGCACCCGCTTCACCTCCGCGAGCCCGCGAGCCGGCTCGCCCACGCTGCAGAACACAAGACCGCTCAGCACTGTGTCGAAGCTGCCGTCTCGGAACGGGAGGGCTTCGGCGCGTCCACCAACGACCGGCACGGCCGGCGCGCGACGTCGCGCACGCTTCAGGGCATCCAGCGACGGGTCGAGGGCGACAGCCCTGGTGTCGTGCGGCAGCAGCGGCAGGTTCCTCCCTGTCCCGGACCCGACGTCGAGCACCCGTCCGCGGGCGCCGGCCACCAGCCAGCGCCGCCACTCGGCGAGTCCGCTCCACTCACAGAGCGAGCAGATGATCTCGTAGAGCCACGGAATCTGTTCCACGCCCCGCACTAGCCGACCTTCACGAGCGCGATCATGCCGCCCATCATATGCATCGGCTTGTGGCAGTGGAACAGCCAGTCGCCGGGGTTGTGGGCCACGGCTTCGACGACGGCCGAGCCCATGTGCGCCTCCACGTCCACAACGTCCTTGACGAGCGGGTGCTCGTAGCGCACGCCGCTCGCCGACAGCACCCGGAACGACTGGCCGTGCAGGTGCATGGGATGCGCCTCCATGCTGTTGTTGCGCAGGGTGATCCGGAGGGGATCGCCCTTCCGGCACCGGATCGGTTCGGTGTCGGGATACTGCTTGCCGTTGATCGTCCAGACTTCGCTGCCCATCATGCCGCCGCCGAGGGTGAGGACCACGTTCCGCGTGTCTCCGGTCGCGACCGGAAGGACGGCGCGCCCGCGTCCCATGCCATACTCCCACAACGTCAGGCCCGTGATGCCGCGCTCGGGCGCGGGCGGCGTCGCGCGCGCGTGGCCTTCGTAGACCATGAGCATTCGTTCCCCGGCCTCGACGTGTCCGGGTTGCGTGCAGTGAAGGAACCACGCGCCGGGATGATTCGCCGTCACCACGACGTCGTAGCGCTCGGCGGGCGCGATCGGCACCGCGTCGACTTCCACGCCTGCGTCGAGCGGGTTCCCATCGGTGTGAGTCACGGTCAACCGGTGACCGGCAAGGCGGAGGACGTGGGTGTGCTCGGCGCTGGCATTGAGGATGCGCAGGCGCACCCGCTCGCCCTTCTTCACGCGCAGGGGCTCGGTGGCGGGATAGGCCTTGCCGTTGATCGTCATGACGTCGTGGGCGGGCTCGCTATCGCGGCCCATCATTCCGCCCATGCCACGCCCTCCCATCATCCCACCCATCCCGCGGCCTCCCATCATGCCGTCCATGCCGGAGTCGCGGCGCATCATGCCGCTCATCATGCCGCCCGCCTTGCCTCGGCCGCCGGCGGTGCCCGCGTCCGTCGGCGGGACCGGCTTGCCCATGCCCGTGGCCCAGTCGTCGAGGACCAGCGTGACCTCGCGGTCGTACCCGACCGGCTCCTTCTCCGCGGGCTCGATGATGAGCGGCGCCGCCAGCCCGAGGTCCATCTGACGCTGCTCGTCGAAGTGCGTGTGATACCACCGGGTTCCGGCGGGACGGGCGTCGAATTCGTACGCGAATGTCGCACCCGGCGCGACGGGCCGCTGTGTGACGCCGGGCACCCCGTCCATCGCGTTCGGCACGTCGACGCCGTGCCAGTGGATCGTCGTCGGCTCTGAGAGCGAGTTCGCGAGCACGACGCGCACCCGCTCGCCTTCGTGGACGCGGATCTCGGGACCGGGGATGCGGCCGTTGTATGCCATCGCCTTGACCGTTCGGCCCGGCGCCAGCTCCCAGGTCACTTCGCGCGCCTCGAGCCGGATCGTGGGCGCGGCGCGATCGGCTCCCGCGGCGACGTCGCGGCGCCCGAGGAGGGCCGCCCCGGCGCTGGCCGCCGTCGCGCCGGCCCCGAGACCGCCGAGCGCGAGGAGAAAGTCGCGGCGGTTCATGGGCACTTCGTCTCCACCGTGCGGCTGATCTCCTCCGGCGAGGCGAACACGATGGATGCCCGGTCGCCCTGCATCCCCGCCGCCAGCAGGACGGGGCGCCCACGAGGGGGCCCCTGCGGGCTCGAGTCTGTCTTGAAGCGCAGGTTGAGCTCCCAGAATGGGAGGGTCCGGCCGTCTTCGGTGGTGACGTGATAGCCGTCGCCGCAGTGGCGAATCGCTTTCACGCGGCGCTCCGGCCCGAGCGCCTTGAGGTCGGGGCGCGCCGGTCCCGTCATCATCCGCCCTCCCGGTGCTGCCGCCGGCGCCTGGCCTGCGGCGACCGCCTTGAGGTACGCGACGAGGTCGGCGCGCTGCCTCGCGTCCTTCAGTCCGGGGAACGTCATGAGGTTGCGCGGCACGACGGCCTGGGGGTTCTCGAGCCAGCGATCGAGCATCGCCGTGTCCCACACGACGGTGGCTCGCGTGAGCGGCTCGGAGTAACGGGTGAACCCCTCGACGGTGCCGGCGCGATGGCCCCACACACGGGCGAGGCTGGGACCCGTGAGATGGACGCCGGGCTCCACCGAGTGGCAAGCGACGCACTGCCCGAACACCACGGCCCCTCGAGCTGCGTTTCCCGCCGGTGTCTGAGCAGCGACATGCGCTGTCGCGCCGAGCATGGCACTGCCCAGGACGACGACAAGGATGGAACGGGCGATGGTCACGTCGCTCACCCCTCTCGGCCCGCCAGCGCGCTCAGCAGCTGGCGAAGGTTGGCTCGCAGACGGACCATCGACTCCGGGTCCGTCGCGAGGTGATACGCGCGGATCTGCCCGCGCCGGTCGACGAGCGCGACACGTGCGCTGTGCATCACGAGGCCCCCCGAGCCGTGGCTCGCCCAGGCGGCGGCAGGCGCGAGCCAGGACACCGGGCGGCAGTCCGGAGACTCCGCGGCGCTCGGATCGACGACGCCGAGGCGGAACCCCTCGCGCGCCAGACAGTAGATCTCTCGCTTCTCGCCGGTGAGGAACCACCACCGTTCGCTCGCGCCGTACGGCTCGGCGTACCTTCGGAGGACCTCCGGCGTGTCGTGCGCGGGATCGACGGTGATCGAGACGAGGCGCAGGTCCGGTGCCCCGCCGAACTCCCGCTGCAGCTGGGCGAGCTGGAGGTTCTGGGTCGGGCAGGTCTCGGTGCATGCCGTGTAGATGAAGTCCGCGACCCACACCGAGCCGTGCAGGTCGTCCCGGGTGACGCGACGGCCCGAGCGCTCGGTAAGCGCGAAGGGCGGCACCTTCCCGTAGCGGCCGAGCTGCTCGAGGTCGGTCGACGTCGCCGGCGGCGCGGCGCTGCGGGCGACGAGCATCGCGCCTCCAATGAGGAGGACGGCCACGGCTCCGAACATCCCCGCGATGACTACACGCCGCCCCGCCCGGGTCACCGTCTTCTCCTCACAGCGCCCAGTACACCAGCGTGTCATGCAGCCCCGCGACGACAAGGACGGCGGCGGCGACGCCGCGGACCGGGCGCTCCAGCCGGCGCATCGACCCGGCGAGACGCTCCGCCGCTCCGGCGCCGGCTGCGACGAGTGCCGCGACGGCGAGCAACGGCAGCGACGAGCCGATCGCGAACAGCCCCGCGAACGACCAGCCCCCGGCGCTCCTGAGCGCCAGCGGAAGCGTCAGCCCGAAGAACAGCAGGAAGAGGGTCGGGCAGAAGGCCAGTGAGAAGACGAGCCCGAGCAGGTACGCGCCGCCGACGCCGCTGCCCTTCACACCGCCCTGCAGGCGGGCGGCGAGCCGCCGTCCGACACTGAACCGCGGGCGCCAGAGGCCGAGGAGGGCGAGGCCCACCACGATCATGAGCGGCCCGAGCGCCTTGCGCGCCGCCACGACCACGGGGATCGACATGGCCCGGAGCTCGAGGCCGGCGAGCACGACCGCCGCGCCGACCAGCGTGTAGACGGTGACCTTGCCGGCGACGTAGGCGAGCGCCAGATGGATCGGTCGCCTCCCGCCCGGTCGCGCCGAGGCATAGGCCAGCGCGCCGAGATTCGTCGTGAGCTGGCACGGCGAGGTCGCACCGATCAGCCCGAAGATCACCGCGGCCGCGGCCGGAAGCGCGATGGCGTCGGCCAGGCTTTGTAGGCTGAGGACGAGGCCCTGGGTGAGCCCGCTGAGCCAGCCGTACCAGGCGAGGACCACCGTGCGCACGTCAGGCCTTCGGATACGGGGTCGGGGTCGGCATGCCCCGGTACTTGGCGTCGATAACGCGCTGCACGTCGAACAGCGACATCCCCTTGGCCCGCATGCGCGTCACGTCACGCGTGACGTCAAGGCAGACGGTTCACGTCGCGGCGTGGCTCGTGAAGGTCAGCGTGCCGTCTCTGTTGAACGCCTTGATGTAGCAGTCGCGGTTGCTCTTGTGCCCGAACCGGTAGCAGCCGCAGAAGCACGGGACGTACTGCAGCTCCTCGCCGTGCTCCACGGCGTACCGGTAGAGGCCCTGGATCTCTCCGGTCCCCGCGAACACCGGAAGTTGGCCCTTCGGCAGCGTTTGCACGTGGTCGCCGATCGCGTCGGTCGTCACGGGAGCCGCGGTGCCCCTCGCCGCGGGCCACATCTGCCACGCGGCGGCGGCAACGACGGCGGCCGCCCCCGCTCCATACAGGACCCGGCGGCGGGTGATCGCGGGTGTGTGTCGTCTGGGATGCTTGCGCGTCATGTCGATCCTCCGTTCACCGAGTGGCCTGGTAGTCGCCGCGCCCCTGGGTCGCGCTCACGACGCCCCGGCGCGCCTCGTCGAGCTTCGCGGCGAGCAGCGCCGTCCCGAGCGTGCCGATGTGCTTGTAGGTGATGCGACCTGCCGGGTCGACGATGAACGCCTCCGGCAGCCCCCACACCCCGTAGTCGATGGCGATACGGCCGCCGGGATCGCGTCCGTTCGGGAAGCTGATGCCAAACTCCTCGAGGAAGGCGCGTGCCCTCTCCTCTTCGTCCTGGGTGTTCACGCCGAGGAAGAGTACGCCCTCCACCCGGAGCCGGCGCCACATCGCCTCGAGACTCGGCGCCTCCGCCCGGCACGGCGGGCACCACGACGCCCAGAAGTTGATGAAGACGACCTTCCCACGGAAGTCCTCGAGCCGGACGGCTCGGCCGTCGAAGAGCGTCAAGGCGAAACCGGGGGCCGGGCGCCCGATGATCGGGCTCTCGATGTAGCGCGACTCACGGGTGAAGCCATAGGCCAGCAGCGCCAGCACGGCGAGCACCGGCAGCAGCACCCCGGCGGCCACGAAGAGCCGTCGTCGCTTCATGGCGCGATCAGCGCCGCTCCGGCGCCAGGAGCCACTCGACCAGTCGCCGCGCCTCCGGCGAGCTCCAGTCGCGCTCGCCCGGGACCCGCCCGACGATCCGACCGTCGCGGTCGATAAGGACCGTGCTCGGGTGGCCCCGCACACCGAAGGCGGCCGGGGTTTCGCCGCCAGGGTCGAGCCAGAGTGGGAATCCGACGTCGGAGCCCTTGCCCCACTCGCGCACTGTGTCGGGCGGCTCACGGAGACTCACGCTCACCATCGCGAGCCCTCGCGCCTGGAACTCTCGGTACAGCGCCGTCTTGGCGGGAGCCTCCCGCCGGCACTGCGGTCACCACGTCGTGAAGAACGTCAGGAGGACGGGGCGGCCCCGCAACGTCGCGAGGCGCGCCTGGCGCCCGTCCAGGGCCTGGAACGTGACGTCGGGTGCCGGCGCTGGTGGCGTCGCGTGCTGGGCATTCATCGCAACGAACGGATCGAGCTGCGCACCGGCTGGGGACGCTGCCACCGCGACACCCACGAACAGGCTCGCGGCGGCGAGCCTCAGCGGACGGGCGTCCATGTGTCCCCTCCGTCTCGACTGACGAAAATCTTTCCTTCCGTCGTCGCGGCATAGGTCTCGCGCACCTGTCTGGGATGGACGGTCACCGCCGCGGCGTTCTTCGGGGCGCCGCGGATCGCGGTCCAGCGATCGCCTCCGTCCTCGGAGCGGAAGATGCCGTCTCGCATAGCCACGAGCATCACCTTGGGGTTCGCCGGGTTTACGGCGAAACCGTTGACGGTCCCGGTGGGCAGACCGCCCACCGCGCGCCATCCTCAGAAGCAGTCCGGGTTGCGCTGTAAGCCTTCCCCCGTGCCGACGTAGAGGAAGATGCCGCCCATGCCGGTCGGGATGTTGACCGAGGCCAAGGTCTTGATCTCACCAGCCGGACCGTCGTCAACGCGCACCCAACCACCCTGGGCGCCAGTCGTCGTGCGGTAGATACCCGAGCCCTTCTCCCGCACGAGCGCGTGGAGCTTGTCCGGCACGTTGGGATCGATCGCGAGGCCGTGCACGTCGAGGCCTCCGAAGCCTCTGTTGGCCACCTTCCAGGTCTTCCCGCCATCGGTCGTCTTCAGCACGCCGGCCTCGTGCGTGCCGACGTACAGCACCTCGGCCTCGCCGGGATGGCCCGCGATCGCCATGACGTCGGGCCCGTGGTCGTGAGCGGGGAGCAGGATCGCCTTGGCCCACGTCCGACCGCTGTCCTCGCTCCGGTAGAGCCCCGCGTGGGCGCCGAGCCAGAGTGCCCGGCCGGCGGCATCGAACGTGAGCGCGTGCACGTGCTCAAAGACGGGCTGCAAAGCGCCAGGCTCCGCGCCTGCCGCAGCCCGCGCGGTCAGGAGGACGACGGCGAGCGCGAGCGGCCCGGCCCTACGCACGGCGATCCTCCTTGCTTCGCTCTGCCTCAGGCAGGCCGGGCTTGTGCTGCATGCTGGCCATGCTGCGCATCATGAAGTACATGCCGAGCGGGCAGGCGAGGAGCCCGAGCACGCTCAGCAGCGACCCCCCAGCCGCCGCCCATCCCCCGCTCCAGATCAGCGGGATCGCGAGCAGGAGCAGCACGGGCGCGCCCCAGCAGGCGGCGCGCTTCAGGGCGTCGCGCCAGCTCCCTTGACCTGCCGGTGGAAGGGCACGGGCCGTCCCACCTGTCGCCGCGGGGCGAGCGTCTCCATCCTCACGGCGGGCCGCGGCACGGATCCGCGCCGCACGCACCCCGGCCGCGAACTCGTCGGCATGGCCTTTGGAGCAGAACCGTTCGCCGAAGCGGTGGGGCGCGGCAACCTCCTCGGCGATACGACAACCGCAGTACCCACAATGCGACGGCGCAGCGGGCAGTCCCGTCTCCATGGCGCTCATCTCAGTAGGCCGAATGGGCGCCGCCGGGCTGCGTCATGCTGCCCCCCCATCAGGACTCTCATCATCACGGTGCTCATAGAAACTCCTCCGTCCCTGACGCCCGCCGGCGGCCTCGGACACGGGCCCCCAGGCGCACCGCCAGCGCGTCAGGCGGTCAGTTAGTCAGGCGATCAGTTAATTAGCTGTCGAGCTTTACGGAGATGGAGCTAGGCGGCGGGAGGAGAGCGCGAAGCGAGCGGTGCGAGCAACCACCACACCAGGCTGACGTGTGGCAGGTCGACCGCTGAAGTGTTGGCCCGGGGCGGCGCAAGGTCGGCCACGACGGCAGCCGGGATGGCGAGGAGGTCTGCTATTCGTCCTGATGGCGCTGGCATCGGGAGGCACCGACTGGCTACGACCTGCTGGTCGCAACTCGGCCCGGAGCAGTCCTGGCCGTCCGCTATAGCCATCGCCGGACCCGCCAGACCGCCAAGGCACACGAGCGCGCCCACCGCGATCAGGACGATGACAATCACGCGCCTCCAAACCAGAGCTTGACCGCTTACGCCAACCATGGCGATGAGCATACGCCGCCTGGCAAGTGGTTGCAAATCCGGGGAGTGTCTCAGCGCCGGCCGGGTCCGGGCGGTTTGAGCGTGGGCCGTGCGCCCTGCTCCCCGCGCACCCCTTCCCACATCGCCAGTGCCCAGAAGACCAGCGGCACCAGCAGGAGAGGCTGCAGGACCACGAGGACGCCCACACCCAACAGTGGAATGAGCGGATGGCCAAGCGCGTACCCCCAGCGTCCGAAGCCGATCATGAGCCGCTCGACCCCCACGTGGACGACGACGGCCGCCAGCAGGATGAGCGCGTAGCGGGCGAAGCGCGGCGGCGCGAACCAGCGTGGGGCTCCGAAGAGCCTCACGCCCAGCGCGTAGAGGAGGATCAGGATGACCATGTCGCCCAGCGTCGCGATCGCGCATGCGAGCGTCGCCGCCGCCCAGTCCTTGGACATGCCGGTGAACGCCGGCGCCTGGAACATCTCCCACGCGAAATACGGGATCAGGGCGACCGCCATGAGTCTGCCAGCGGGCCCGATCACGCTCCTGGCTCCTGGCCGCACGCTGTCTGCCGGAACTCAGTGGCGTCCGACAGGGCGCCCAACACTCAGCACGGCATCGAAGAAGAGCTTCGGCCGCCCCCAAAGCGAATTGAAGAAAATTGCCGTGACACTCACCGCCATCGCCGTCATGGCCCACACGGGATGGATGGGCCCGCCGCCGACAACTTCGCTCAAGGGGCGCACCCGAAGTATATCCAGGCGCAGCTCGCCCACGCCACGATCCAGACGACGCTCGACCGCTACGGGCATCTCATGCCCGGATGCGCACGCGGCGGAGGCGCGGAAGCTCGACCGGCTGGTGCTCGGCGAGAACGCTCACAACGCTGGGGCACGCGTGGCCGCTAACGCAGTGCAGCGGGTGCAAAATGGGTGCAGAGACGACGAAGGGGCCAGGGAGAACTCTCGCTAACCCCTCGTCTCTTCGGTGGTTGCGGGGGCTGGATTTGAACCGACGACCTTTGGATTATGAGCCCTTCCCGATTTTTGACACCGACGCGATCGCAATCTCCTGCCTCGTCGACGAAGCCCGCGAGGTCGGCTACTGTGTGGCGGCGGCTCCCTGGCGTTGACTCCCAGCCTGGGGGAAAGAGGATGGAGTGCCATGGCATATTGGCTCCTGAAGTCCGAGCCTGACGATTGGTCGTGGGCCGAGCAGGTCGCGAAAGGGCGTGACGGGGCGGAGTGGACAGGCATCCGCAACTTCTCGGCCCAGAACCACCTGCGCGCCATGAAGAAGGGCGAGCGGGCGTTCTTCTACCACACAGGCAAGGAGCGCGCGATCGTTGGCATCGTCAGGGTGATCGCGGAGGCGCATCCGGATTCGACCGACTCCGCCTGGCGCGCCGTCAACGTCGCCGCGGTGCAAAAGCTGCCGACACCGGTCAGCCTCGACCGGATCAAGGCGGACCAACGCCTCACCGGCATGGTGCTGGTCAGGCTCCCGCGCCTGTCGGTCCAGCCAGTTGCGGAGGCCGAGTGGCGCATCGTCTGCCAGATGGGGGGACTCGGCTGAACCACCCCGGCCGACCGGCTCAGTCACTCGGCAGCCGCATGGCCGTCGACCGTCAGCCCGCCGGAGTGATCGGCGTGGAGGCGGGTCAGCAGCGACGGCTCTTTCAAGGAAGTCGGCCCTCTGTGTCAGGATGAGTGAGACAGCCTCTACCCCCGAAATTACTGTAGAGGGCGAGACGGGATAATGACTCCATGGACACGCAGGGAGCGGTAATGGCGGAGGACGTGCAGGTGGCGGCGAAGCCACGGCGGCGGACGTACACGGCGGAGTACAAGCGGCGCATCCTCAAGGAGGCCGACGCGTGCACGACGCCTGGGGCCGTCGGGGCACTGTTGCGGCGCGAGGGGCTGTACTCGTCCCACCTGGTGGTGTGGCGGCGGGCGCGGGGGCGCGGCGAGTTGGCGGCCCTCGCTCCGAGAAAGCGCGGGCGCAAGCCGACCCGGGTTGACGCCCGCGAGCGGGCCGAGGCCCTGGTGGACGCCCAAAAAAACTTGGCGGCGCTGCTCGGGCGGCCGGGGACGAGCGCGCGGTCATGATCGCGTTGGTCGAGGAGCGCGGCCCTCGGGTCGGCATCGCCCCGCTGTGCGGGGCCCTGGGGCTGGCCCGCGCGACCTTTTACCGGCGGCGGGGCGGCTCGGCACGGCAGCCGCGGGCCCAACGGGAGCGGCGCCCGCCCCAACAGGCCCTGACCGCGGCGGATCGCGACGGGGTCTTGGCGCTGCTGCACGAGGAGCGGTTCGTCGATCTGCCGCCGGCCCAGGTCTGGGCTCAGGTGCTCGACGCTGGCCAGGTGCCGCCGTGTTCGATTCGCACGATGTACCGGGTGCTGGCGGCCAACGCCGAGGTCCGCGAGCGCCGCAATCAGCTCCGCCACCCGGCGTACCACAAGCCCGAGTTGCTCGCGACCGCCCCCAACCAGGTCTGGAGCTGGGACATCACCAAGCTCCTGGGTCCGGTCACGTGGACCTACTACTACCTCTACGTGCTCCTCGATATCTTCAGCCGCTACGTGGTGGGCTGGCTCTTGGCGCGGCAGGAGTCTGCGGCCTTGGCCAAGGTGCTGATCGTCGAGAGTTGCGAGCGGCAGCACATCGGCCCAGACCAGCTCATCATTCATGCTGACCGCGGCCCGTCGATGACTTCCCAGCCGGTGGCGCTGCTCCTGGCGACCCTCGGCGTGGTGCCCTCGCACTCCCGGCCCCACGTCTCCAACGACAATCCCTTCTCCGAGGCGCAGTTCAAAACCCTCAAGTACCGGCCGGACTTCCCGGATCGCTTCGGCGCCTACGAGGATGCCGAGACGTTCTCCCAGCGGTTCTTCCCCTGGTACAACACCGAGCATCGCCACGGCGCGCTCGGCCTGATGACCCCCCACGACATCCACTACGGCCTGGCCCCCACCAAGTGGCAACAGCGCGCCGAGATTCTGCGCGCCGCCTACGCGGCTCACCCGGAGCGCTTCCCGCGCGGGGTGCCGGTCCCACCGCCGCTGCCAACGGCGGCGTGGATCAACAAGCCTCCAGCAGCGCCGACTCTTGCCGTGCCAGAGGGGGCCGGTTCATGACGGTGACTCACAAATTTCCGATGTCGACTGTCTCATTCGACTTGACAACTTCCGCCAGATCGATATCGTTTCCTTGGGATTCTTGTAGATGGATTGTCCCCCGCGCCGGACCCGCTCCTTCAGCAGAAGCTCGATAGCCTGGTCCACGTGGAGGAGAGCAAACTTCATATCAGTCGAAGTGTTACTCCGCAAAAAATGCCACAAGCCGTGCTCCAGCACCTCAAATGCCGAACGAAGAAGCGGGGACAGGGATGCAGCACCCGCCGCGCGCCCCTTCCTTTTGGATTTCCCGGTCCCCTTCGCTGCCATGCGCCGGAAGCCCTACTTCGGTTGCTTTGAAAGGCGCCCCTTGACGTGCTCCTCTCCGGATCGGGTTAGTGTGTAACGCTTCTTGCCGCCTTTCTTCGCGGCCTTGGACTCCATCATGTAGCCGCGGCGAATATTACTGATGCACATCTGGCTCGTATTCGAGTTCTCGATCTTGGCCTCATAGTAGAGGTTGTTGATGTCGGCGGGGGTGAAGTCCTTGGTTTCGAGCTGATGTTCGAGGTAGTAGCCAAAGGCTAAGACCAAGTCGATGTGCTTTTTGAATCCTATCTGGCGTACGAACTCTCCTGGAGAGAGACCCTTACCCGCTGGCCCTTCGAGACGCAGCGGTTTCTCCGTTCTGCCCGTGCGTGGAGCGGCTCGAGTCGAACCTGTTTCGGAGGCCTCGGACTCGAACCGCTTCAGCATGTCGAGTACGAATCGCTTGTCTCCCTCGGCCTCAAACTGCTGTTCCCCGCGAGCGATTCGTAGCCGGTAGCTGCGATTGGCCATTCTTTCTCCTCGCTGTCAACGGGCGTTGACGAGCCAGCCCTACACTAAGCTGCTCACAAACAATGCCCAGCCGAGGAGTATACCAGTGGCAGAAGCTCTACAGTCTGACGTACAACCGCGGTCCGAGTGTATCAGCGAGTAGACGGTGACAACTCGCCACGAGGGCGTTAGTCTCGGGCCGTGCTGACACCCTACGACGCCCTAGACGCCTTCCTCCAGGAGCACCGCCGCTGGTGAGATGGATGGCGGCGTCGAGGCCGGGCGCGTGTGGATGACGTGCGAGTGCGGGGCCACAATCCTGAAACTGACTTATTCTTCCTCGTCCTCGTCGTCGTTGTCGTCCTTGTCGCCCTCTGCCCCGCCGTCCTCTCCCTGACCTTCAGCGCCCAGCAGGAGTTGTTCGGCCGAGCGGCTCTTGGGGGCCTTGGCGAAGGGGTCTTCTAGGGGCGGCGTGTTGGGCCGCTCGGTACCATTCAGCAACCTATCAATCGTAAGAATCTGGATCTTCGGATAGTCGTTCTTCTTCCATAGGACCGAGGCATACCGCCCCGCCTCGACCGCTTCTTTCTTCATGGCGCTTGTCGGAGCGTCGAGGGTCAGCAAGATACCTCCGGCCGCCTTCTGATTGTTCACGTCCCCTAGCAGCGTAGCGACGTCGCCACGCGTGACCCCGCCACTCTTGACCTGCACGAGAATCTTTCGTCGGGTGTCCTTGGTTTCGTGGAAGTGGAGAAGCCCGTCCACGCCCCGGTCGGCGCCCTTCCCAGCCCCGCCCTTGAACGGCATGGCATCAACAAGGTTTACGGCCCATTGCTGGAACTGGAATCTGTCCAGCTCCGCAAGATGCTTCGCGCCCATCAGGTCGGTAGGCTGCCCCATCTCAACGAAGGGTACGGACATCTTGCCGGAGGCGGAGGATGCGAGACGACGCTTGATAAGGTTGATTGCCAAGTAGGTAATATCGATGCCGATCCAGCTTCGCTTCAGGTCCTGGGCAACCGCCACCGCCGTGCCGCACCCGCAGAACGGATCTAAGATGACATCGCCTTCGTTGCTGCTGGCTCGGATGATCCGCTCCAAAAGCGCCTTCGGCTTCTGGGTAGGGTAGCCCATGCGCTCCTGCGCCCGGGAGTTGATGGGATCAATGTCCGTCCAGACGTTGCCCATCAGCACGCCCCTGGTTTTGTCGAGGTACCTCTTCAACCTTGGGCGTTTCTTCTTGGAGTTTGGGTACCAGATTCGGCCGGCGGCGTCGAGCTTGGCCATTGTTGCTTTGGAATACCGCCACCCCAATGGAGGGACTTGTGCCCTTTCCATTCGTACATCATCCTCGGCCGCGGCTTCGGGCTGGTCATGTTGTCAAGCATGTATCGGTGGCCGTTGTGTTCCTTGAATCGGTACTTGCTGGCGATGTACTCCTCGCTGTGGGGAACATAAAGCGGGTTCCAAGTCACCAGATTGCCCTTCGAGTAATGCAGATGTCCGCTACCGGGCTCCACCTATTGGCATCGCTGTGCGTCCCGGTGCGGCGCCATGTAATCTCCGCCAGAAAATTCCTCGGGTCGAAGATCGAATCCATCACCAGCTTTAGGTAGTGACTCGCGGTTGGATCGCAATGGAGATAGATGCTTCCGGTGCGCTTCAGGATCCGATGCAGCTCAACCAAGCGCGGGGCCATCATCGCCACGTACGCCATCATCGGTGAGGTTTTGAGAAAAGAGTGGAATGCTTCGATGACCGAAACAGCCTCTGGCAATTGACACGTATTCAGGAAGTCGCGATAGGCAGGCTCCGCGTCGACCCAGTGCCACGTGTCGGTGAAGGCGTGAAACTGCGCTCGGCTCACCTCGCCCGACTGCTCTTTGAAGAGGACGTTGTAATCGGCCTGCGAGTTGAACGGCGGGTCGAGGTAGATAAGGTCAACGCTCTCGTCTGGGAAGATGCTCCGATCCCGAAGCCATGGCAGGTTATCGCCGAAGAGGAGCCGGTTCACCGCCCTGATTGTACTGGAGCACAGAGCCTAGGACCACGAAGTAAGAAAGGCCCCCGAGTGGACTGGATGAGCCGAACGGCAACGGCCCCGCGCGGCCAGGACGCGCGTAACGCCGGTCTGTAGGATGGATCATCGTTCGCTCCTCGGTCTGGGGTCAACGGTAGCGGGGTAGCACCGGAAGTAGGTCGCAGCACCGGGCTCCGGAATGGTCTTCCCTTTCATCTCCTGATCACACTCTTCCTTGGTTGCATACGCCTTCCAAACTCTCGGCTCCATTGGCTTACCTGTCGGGAACCGGCCGCCCCCCGTGAAGATCGTCCACGCAACCCAGGGGCTTTCGCACTCCGCCGCCGCTCCCGACGCGGTGCCGAGCAGCAGCAGCACCGCCGCGCCCACTATCACTTTCTTCATGCTCCCGCGTCTCTTGTTCACTAATTTGTCTCCTCTTGTTCGGTTGGTGGTGGTGGTGCCAGTGTCGCACGGGAGAACGCCCGGAGCCTACACGAGCACCCCGGGCCGATGCGACAGGGCCGAGCGTACTTCGTCATGGGGGCCTTGGGAGGATACAATCAGCCTGGTGCGACAGGCCTGGAAACGCGCTCAAAGTCGCCGACGATTCTCAGCTTTGCTCCGGGTGCCGAAGGGTTCTCATCCGCTAAAGCTTGCCTGATCAACGCCAGTCCCTCCGCTGACGGAGCAGGCGGAGCAGCCAGGCGACGAGCGCTAGGAGGCTTACCTCCCGCCTTCCGGTTTCCTCCACTTTGAAATGCGACTACGCGGGCCGCGAGGGCCCCAGATTCGACTAACTTATATAAGTGGTCGCGACGAGCGTGAAGTTCCTTCGCAGTGAATTTGTTTCCTTTCGGGTGACGATTGTCGTAGGCGCCAGTTTCCTGGTGGCAGTCAAGGCACAAGGGAATGGCGTTGCTCTCATCATTCGGACCATCGTCAGCCTCGGCGACTATGTGCACGACCTCGATATTGGTTCCGCAGCGCTTGTAGCAAAGGCTGCAGATCCGAGCGCTGCGGATGAAGACGCTAGCCTTCGTTTCTCTAGAGAACGGCACGTCTTACCGTGGTCGGGCCACAGATCGGGGATATGGCACCGAGGGGAGAGCCTGAAGCCTGACCGCCTTAGAACTCATTGATCCAAGGACCCTTTACTTCTCTCTCTCGCCAAACTCCTAACGAACCTCCCCGGGGTGACGATCTCAACTCGCCTGTAGACCTTCAGCACCAGGAGGTCCTTGTCCCCGGTGACCACGTACTCCGCCTTCCCCTCGACCGCCGCGGCCAAGAACTTGTC
>WNGB01010125.1_pt1 | contig 17106 bp, 13 predicted proteins | sample 5400681 | NCBI WGS metagenome assembly WNGB01 (sample SAMN13153367, study PRJNA577476) | soil metagenome | isolation source: 115 cm soil or saprolite under grassland replicate 2 | place: USA:California | collected 2016-06-15 | reverse complement strand
CCCCCACCGGCACGCGAATGTCGTTCAGCGTGATGATGTCGTCCTTGGTGTTGAACTTCCCATCGGGCCCCGCGTAGCGCGCGTCCCACGCCCATTGGTGAGCGTTCACCTCGATCTTGATCGCCTGGGGATTGTTTTCCACGGAGTCGTGGTTCCAAAACAATCGAAAGGTGTCGGTCGTCGAGTTGTAGAAGAGATTGCCGTCGACCACGAAGAAGATGACCGCCGAAAGCGTGAGCGCGGTGACCACCGACTTCTTGGCGTCGCCGTGATCGTACTCGGCTTCGTGCTTCTGGTTATGCTTGATGCACGCCCAGACCATCCAGACCACCATGATGATGAACAGGATGCCGACGAAGACCATGGTCACGTCGATCAGCCAATCGATGTGGTGACCGTACTCGGAAACGTCGCGGGGCAGCCCCAAGCCCGCTTCCGGCCGCGGGACGGCGTGCGCCAGTCGGCTGGTCGCCGCGAGACACGTCGCGGCTAGGAGCGCAGTCCTTTTCATTCTGCCGTTCATCGATGCTCTCCGTAAACCGATCTCGAGGGTTGATCAGGCCTTGGCCAGGTCAGAGGCGTCGTTTTGTGTTACTCGGCGCGGGCCTTCGGCCCCGCCTGCGACTTGCTCTTCCTCGGCTTGCGCCGCTTCGGCTTTGCGAACGATGCGCAAGACGACGGTCGCGACGAGGTAAGGCGTGAGTATCATCCCTGCCAGCAAGAGTGGAACGATGAGACCGCCGCTGCCGCGCGTTGCGCAGGACGGACATGCCATCGCCGCGCGCGACGCCAGCGTGACGGCCGCGCCGAAAAGCAGAGCGGCATGGCGGTTCGTCACCACGGCAGCCGCCTCCAGGCACCTTCGGCGATGAGAAAGAGCGCATAAAATGCCGGAATCGACATGGGGATCGCGACCGTACGCCTGAGGATGGGCGTTTCGTATTTGAGGTGCATGAAGAACAGCCCCACGCACGAAGCCTTGACCAGCGCGAGCCCGGACAACGCCAGGAAGAGCGGCGTTCGCGGCACCCCCATGTAGACAATCCCCACCTCGAGAATCGTGAGCACGAAAAGGACAACGAATATCGTCCAGTATTCCTTGCGATTGACGTGCGCCATGGCGACTCTCACTTGGGAGGCGAAGGTATCAGATACACGAACGTGAAAACGATGATCCACACGAGATCGACGAAGTGCCAGAAGAGGCCGGCAATCTCGATGTGGTTGTGTCGGCCGCCGTCGTATTTGCCCATCGCCGTGCGAATGAAGATCACGGTGAGGTAGGTGACCCCGGTCAACACGTGCATTCCGTGAAAACTGGTAATGAGATAAAACGTGCTCGCATAGGCCGAATGGCCAAAAACCAGGCCCTCTTCGATGAGGCCGGGGCCGCCGATGCCGAAGTACTCTTTGAACTGTCCGGTCAAGAACAGCGCGCCACCGAGGATCGTCAGGCCGAGAAAGACGAGCGTCTCCTTGCGCTTGGCCTCGACCGCTGCGGCGTGCGCGAGCACCATGGTCACGCTCGAGCAGATGAGCAAAAACGTGAGGACGGCCGTGAAGTTGATCCCGAGGTCGGGCTCGCCGGGGTGGTGCCACACCGTGCTCGCGCCGCGCAGGATGCCATACGCGAGCAAAAGCCCGCCGAACGACAACGCGTCCGAGCAGAGAAAGAACCACATCCCAATCTTGCCGAGCGTCGCCGTTCCAAAATGCGGATCCGGCGGTACCTCCTCGTCGCCGTGCACATCGTGGCCGTGCCCGTGACCATGATCTGCCGTTGCGACCGGAGGAACGACCGGCTTGACCGCGGCTGATTTTTCGGTGGCGACAGTTTGGCTCATAGGGTGGTTTTTCCCTTGGTTTCTCAGCCGATATGACGCACTTGGTTAGTACGCGAAGTTTCGGACCGCAAGAGATTTCTCGACGCGTTCTCTCGCCGTTTCGCGGGTGACAGAGCGCCGCGTTCGCGCCCCCCGCAGGCGACTCGTTGCCCGTGTTTCGCGAAAATTGTGCGCCCCCGTTTCGACTTTGCTCGAGTCACTTTTATCCGCTAGACCGGCGCCGTGTCTACACCTTCGCCCGACGCATCGCGCACATCGACCACGAGCACCGTCCGTCCCCTGGGGATGCTGCACGAGGGTGCGGCGCAACGGGTTCTCGCTCGCCTGCTCGGAAGGCCGCTTTTCTGGGTGATTTTCATGGTCGTGGCTTTCGGGTGGCCGATTGTGCGTGTCGTACGTACCGCGCAACCTCCTCTGCTGCCCGTTCTGGGAGTCGTTGCGGATTTCCAGCTCGTCGACCAGAACGCGCGTCGCTATGGCAGCGCGGATCTCAAGGGTCGGGTGTGGCTCGCCAGCGCGATCGAGACCACTTCGCCAGCGGCGGCCGACAAGCTCGCCACCGAGCTCGGCAAGATTCAGCATCGCGCGCGCAATCTCGGTCCGGCCTTTCACATCGTCACCCTTGGAATGGACGCCGAGGTGGATAGCCCCGCTCGGCTGCTCGAGTTCACGACCCATCATCGGGTCAGTCCTCGCATGTGGAGCTTTCTGAGCGGCGACCCGGACGGCCTTCGCCGCGCCCAAGAAGTCTTGGGCTTACGCATGCGGGGGGCGACGGAGACCGCAGGCGCGCCGCAGGCGGCGCCGAGTAACACGTCGACCGCGCCGGTCGAAGCTGCGAGTCCGTTCACGGTGCTTCTGGTCGACGGCAAGATGCAGGTACGCGGTCGGTATGACCTTACCGATCCCAGCGCCATCGATGTCCTCCTCTATCACACCGGTCTGCTCGTGAACCGCGGCGGCTAATCTTCGCTGTGGCGGCAGCGGCAACGCCGGTGGAGACGCTTGCTACGCAGACGCCGGTTTGCTACCAAACGGCCCGATGATTCCCATTGGCGCTCGCCCTCGGATTCTGGGTTCGATACTCGGTACCGTGATCCTCTGGGGGGCGTCTGCCGCCCTCGTTGCTTGCGAAGAGGAGCCGTTCTCGAAGTCGATGACTCTCGGCGGCAAGAAGGTATCCGCCGACACCCTCAACGCAGGCAAAGAAGCGTATACGCACTACTGTCGCGCTTGTCACGGAGACAAGGGAGATGGTCGAGGTCCTGCAGCGCTCGGCCTTCGTCCACCTCCTCGCGATTTCTCGCAAGGCAAGTTCAAATTCGCAGCGGTCGAAAGTGGCTCGCTTCCGAACGACGACGACTTCCGCCGCATCGTGAAAAAGGGTCTGCATGGGACCGCGATGCTGTCGTGGGACGTGCCTGACCAAGAGCTCACGACGATCATCCAGTACATCAAGACCTTCTCGCCCAAATGGCAGAAGGAGAAGCCGGGCACGCCGATCGTGCCGCCGCCCGATCCCTGGGCAGGGCAAGACCCGGCCGCCATTCAGCGCGGCAAAGAGCTCTATCACGTCACCACGCAATGCGCGGGCTGCCACCCGAACTACGCGACGAGGGACGACATCGCCGCGATGACCCTCAAGCTGAAGAAGTTCCAGGTGACCAGCTTCCGCGACGACATGTACGGCTCGGTGCTGAAGGAAAGCGAATACCGCACGACGCTTGCGCCGCAAGACGAACCCGCCGTCCACATCAAGAAGGGCGCCAAGAGCGAGCACAAAGAAGCCAAAGACGAAGCGGCCAAAACGGCCGCGGCCAAGTACTTCGTGGTGAGCCTCCTGCCGCCGGATTTCGTACGCACGCCCCTCCGATCAGGCGACGAGCTCCCGGATTTGTACCGGACGATCGCCGCCGGCGTGGGCGGCACGGCCATGCCGTCGTGGAAAGCAACGGCCCCTTACACCGATCCCACCACCGGCGAGCACTGGGATGGCGACAAGGACATCTGGGCGATGGCGCACTACGTCAAGTCGCTCGTGAACCTCAGAGGCACCAGAGAGGCCAACACGATGCAGGACAAGCTGCTGCACCAGCCCGCCTACGTCGCGCCGCCTCCACTTCCCGAGCCCGCTCGAAACGATGCACTAGAAAATTCGCGGAGCGAATTTTGGGTCTGGGCGAAGCCCAGCAAAAACAGTCTAGTGCCGCGATGCGCGGCGCAGCCGCGCGTGCGAAGCACCCATCATCTCGATGGAATCGCGGCACTAGGCACCTGTCGCGGAGCTAAGAGCGCGTAGCGCGACGCCTTCGCGTCTGATGGCGCCGGAGCGGCATCGCGATTGAGCGCACGTTGGCTCGGCGCGTTGGCTGCCACTCGTCCATTCTAGCATACAGTGCCGCCCGCCCGGCAGCTGCCCGTGCACCCAAGGTGCAGGGTCGTCAGCCGGTATGAGCGGATGGAGTCGCGAGGCTGCCGTGCTTCTTCGGGGGCGCCTTGGGCTTGGCGCCCTTGCCTTTGCCTTTTTCCGGTTTTTCGGCAGCAGCGCTCGGCCCACCTTCCACTGCTTCGGCCGGACCGCTCTGCACGATCTGGCTCTTCGCCTCGTCGCCGGCTTTCGGCCAGGTGGTGTCGGGACGCAGCACGAAGAGAAAATCGCGCAACATCTCGATCTGATCTTCGCCGGTTTTCGGCGGCGGGCTGAGCGAAACCTTATCCCAAGGCAGGGCGGGACCGAACGGCTCGCTCCAGAGCGTGAGCATCTTGCTGTAGGGCAGCCAATTCATGGGCGCCGCAACCCACGCCTTCACCCACTCGGGGCGTAGGCGCTTGTAGACGTTGCCGAGGCTCGGCGCCATCTTCTGCAGATCATCTTTGCCGCGCTGGACAGGGAAGTCTCCGACGTAATGACAACTGATGCAGTTCGCGTGCTGTGCGGAATTCATGTGCGCGGCCAAATACAGCTTCTGATCCGGTGACGGCGCGTGCGTCTGCGCCGTTTGATAGGGGTATTCCTGGCCGTCCCATTGCGCGAAGTACCTCACGACGGCCGTTGTCTGCTCGCTCGTGAAGGGAAAGGTCGGCATGCGAACCTGTAGCTTCTCTGCGGGCACGTTGCCTTCGCCATACACCCACTCCGGATGCAAAAACGGGCGGATCGCCTGCTTCTGCGGATCGCGGATGAAGTTGAAGAGCCACTCCGGCTGAACGCGCATGCCCTCACCGGTGAGGAACGGCGGCGCGTTCTGCTGGTGTTCGACCTTCACCGCGGTCGCGAAATCGCCACCGCGGTCTTCGATCAAGTGGCACCCACGGCAATTGTAATCGTCGACGAGCTGCCGCCCCTCCAACAGCGCCGCGTATTCGGGCTTCGACGCGGGGTTGTACTCGGGCAGTGGCCGGCTTTCCACGAGGCCCATCACGAAGACGGTGAGCGCTCGGATTTCGCGAGGCGACAGATCGAAGTCCGCCATCCGGAGCTCGATCCGGTCGCGGCGATAGATGCGCGGCGAGTCGAGCTTCCACGCGAGGAACGTCTCGTGCGTCTGCAAGTGGTGATCGTCGATCGCATAGCCGTAGTCGAGCTTACTGATGTCCTTCTTGCCCCACCCGCTGAGCTCGGGCGCGATCGGGGCAAAGGATTCGAATCCCGCGATGTTGTGACAGCCGAAGCAACCGTAGAAGCCGATGAGCTTTTCGCCGCACTTGTCGCGCTCGAGCACCGCATCCGGCGCCACGACGGTGCAAGCGATTTTTTCTTTGCGCTTGGCGGGATTCGTGAGAATGCCCACCTCGTCCGGGACGACCGGCGCAGCGTCTTTGGGCTCGTCTTTCAGCGTCATCAGATACTGCGCGATGCTGGCCGCCTCGACGCGAGAAAGCCGCAGCTTGGGCATCCGTGTGTCGTGCCAGTACCGCGTGGGGTCCTCGATCCAGTAGGTGAGCCAGTCGAGATTCATTTTGTTGCCGACATTGGCCAGTGAAGGAGCGATGTCGCGTTCGCGCGGACGGAAAGCCGCAGGGGGGTTGTCGTCGCTGGTCACATGGCAGCCGCGGCAGCCGTAGCCGTCGAAGTCATGTTTGCCTTTGTCGGCGCTGGCCCCTTCTACGTTGCCATATCCCTTGAGCGCCTGAGTGAGCGGTTTCTCATTCGGCTTGGCGCCGGGGCGCCCCTCGGGGTGCTCGCTTCGCTCGATGAGGAACGACGCCACCGCGAGCGACTCGGCTTTCATTCCGGCTTCCCATTTCACGTACTCCGGCGAGGTTGGCGCGTAGGGAAGTTTGGATGCGGGATCGACCGGCGCCGGCCATACGCTCGGCATCCGCGTCTTGTGCCGCCAGGCACGGGGGTAGCGGATCCATTTGAGCAACCACTCCGGTCCGACCTTGGCGGTGATGTCGTTCAGCTGAGGGCCGGCGTTCCGGTTGCCGGGAAACCCGTCCAGAATGTGACATCCCGTGCAGTTCAATTTTTTGAAAAGGTGACGGCCCTCGCTGAGGACCGGCACCGGATCGGATTCGTCGGCCGGATCGGGCAACATTTCGGGCAGCTCGTCCGAACCCTTGTGGGCCTTCTTGTAGCCTTCGGGATCGGCTTTCTTCTCGGCCTCCGCCTTCTGCCGATCGAGCTTGGAAATGACGTACTTGGCCTTCGACGTGTGCGGCCGCAGATCGACGTCGCCGCCGTGGCAGCGGACGCAGCCGCCCTCGAGCTCGGGGAGCGCCTGAATGAATCGGTCGCGAAAATCGGGCGAAAGCGAAAGCCCCTTTCGCGCGGAGGGCGGCATGTACCGTCCGTTCTTGTCCCAAGATTCGGAAGCTTCCGAGCGAATCGGCACCGAAGGAGGCTCGGCCGCCACGTAGAGCGTCTGGCCGCGGTCGATCTCGGCGACGCCGGTGAAGCCGAGCAGCTCGGCCAGGGCGGGCTTCGGAAACTTGAGTCTTACTTTGGGCTTCTGCTTGGCGTCGATGACCTCGACGGGATTCTTCTGCTCGATGCCGATCTCGATGCGGTTATCGGTCTTGCGCACGACCGCGCGCCACTTGGCCGCGTCGTCCTTCTCGAGCGCGCCGCTGACGAGTTGCTGCAGCTTGCCAAAAAGCTCGGCTTCCTTGGCATAGTCCTGCCATTCTCGACGAGCTTTTTCGCCGAGGACCTTGCCTTTGGCGAGCGCCGACTCCTTCTCGCGGACGACGGATGGACCCTTGTGCGGAATCTCCACCGTTTGCCAGCCGCCCGAACCGATCTTGATTTGGAAAGCATCGTTTTCATCGTCGATGACCAGGTGATGCAGCTCGCCGACTGGATAGAGCACGTCCTCCCAGAAGTGATCGCCCTCGTGCGTCCAGCGCGGACCGCTCACCGAGGTTTCTTGAAAATGGCCGCGCGAGTGGGCCAGCGCATCGGTCGCCCGACCTTGCCCCTGATGGCACGGGGTGCAGCCGAACTTCTCGACGGGGTGCGTCGCGAAGAGCGTCTTGCGGAAGGGGTGGGTGCGAAATTGGCGGGGGAGGGACGCATCGGTGTAGTTCGCGCTGTCCGCACCCATGTGGCACGTCTGGCAGCGGTCGACCGCTTCGCGTTCGACATCGGCGTCCGCATCTTGCCAATGGGTGACGACCTGCTGGATCTGATAGGGCCCGACCAGTGATTGGATGAGATTTCTCGGATCGAGCTTCGGATGCGCCTTTTCGTCGGCTTTGGTCAACCGGAGCTTGGCGTCTTCCATTGGACGTTCGGCCTTGGCGATGGCGCGATCGAGCGCGGCGATTTCCGTATCGACCGGGTCGAGGTCGAGCCACTGCAGGCAATGGCGAGTGTCCCGAGCTCCGGAGGCGGCGCAGACTTCGGCCCTCTGCTTCCCTTGCAGCTTTTCGTCCTTTTCGCTCGGAGCAGGATCGGCCGGTCCGTCGATGCGGGTCATCTCGTTGACCGCGCGGTCGACTTTTTGCTGGTGCTCAACCTCGGTCTTGACCTTCGAGACCACCTTGCGCTCGGTGTCGCGCGCCTTCTCCCACGCCTCGCGGGTCTTGCCGGGCAGTGAGCCGAACGTTCTGTCGATCTGATCGGCACGTCTGGAGTTTCGCGCGATCTCCTCTTTCAGGTGCAGCATCTCCAGCGACACGCCCGGCTGGGGACTCAAAGGAGGCGGATCGGCGAGCATCTCGTCGGCCAGCTTTCGCCCATTGTCGTGGTCGGCGGCCTCGAGGGCTCTGCGCGCCTCTTCTTCCGCGGCATCGCGATCGTACTCGGCGAGCTGCCGGTAATAGTACGCTTCGTCGAGATCGCTCTTGCCGAAGGTCTTGTCTTGCTCGGCATCGGCGTAGTCACGGTTGAGCTGGGCCACCTTGTTCTTCGCCGTTGCGTACTTGCCGCTCGCCTGCTCGCGTTTCAGCTCCTCTTTGCGGCTCTTGAGTTTCTTGACTTCTGGTTCTGCCGTCACCGCAAACTCGTTCTTGACGCGCTCGAGGTTGCGTTTGGCGAGCTCGTGCTCCATCTGAAAGAAGGCTTCTTGCTCCTTCTGCCAGGGCACGCGGGTGACGAACTCCGCGTAGCAAGCCCAGATGGTGGAGAAAATGAAGAGGCCACCGGCTATGAGCCACCAGATCGGGTACGTGCGTTGCTCGTCCCTCTTGAATCGCGCCATCGTTCCTCGATTTTTTGCTTTCTGACCGAGCGGAAAGCAGGGCTAGACGTTGATCATGCCCTTCCATTCCATGATGTATTTCACGTTGAACCCGAGGCGCATGATCACCTTCACGACGGTGCCCAACATGATCATGAAAAACACCGCCGTGATCCAGTAGCGAACCTTCCCGAGCTGCTGCAAAACCTCGCTCTTCTTGGAGCGTAGATTCCAGTACACGAGCGGCAGCACGATGACCCACAAGCCGACGCAGACGGCGCCGAAGCTCGTGGCCAGCGTGGGATCGTGGATGCCGAACTTGTCGGCAAGATTCACGTTGGTGATGGCGACCGTCTTGTGCACGTCCCAATATTGGCCGGGCAAAAAGAGATACCAGCCGGGGCCACGGACGAACGTGCCGATGATGATGAGGCTGACCCACATCACCAAAAAGCCGAAGAGGAAAACGGAGATCGCGAACTTGCGGTCCTTGAAGCAGTAGTAGCCGTTCCCCTTGGGGTTGATATCGATATAGGGGATGACCATCAAGCCCACGATAATGAGGCTCGGCAATACGACGCCGGCGAACCAGGGATCGAAGTAGACGAGAATTTCCTGCAGCCCGAGAAAGTACCAGGGAGCCTTGGATGGGTTCGGCGTCTTGGTCGGGTTGGCCGGTTCTTCGAGAGGCGCGTCGACCACGATCGACCAGATCGTGATGAGCGCCATGACGATCGTGCCCACCAACATCTCGAGCCGCACGAGGTACGGCCAGGTGTGGACCTTGTCGGGCACCAGCTTGGACAGGCGGTCTTCGACCCTGGCTTTTGTTTTGGGCTTCGCCTTGGCTTCGACGCCCGGTACTGCCGTGGTTGCTTCAGCCATGGTTGCTTCTCCCTGTCGATGAAACTGCTCGCTTCATAGCGGACCCGAAATTCCGCCGTCCTTACGGACGCGCCAGAAGTGGACGATCATCAAAACTGCCGCGATGATCGGGATGAAGATGCAGTGCAAGACGTAGAAGCGCAGGAGGGTCGCCGCGCTGACCAACCGCCCGGCCGTGAGCAGCGCGCGGGCGTCATAACGGGCGTTCACGCCGATCAAATCGGCGAATGGCCCTTCGTGTCCGAGCAGCGGCGTGGCGCGGCCCATGTTGGTTCCCACGGTGACCGCCCAGATCGAAAGCTGATCCCAGGGAAGCAGGTACCCCGTGAAGGAGAGCATCAACGTCATCACCAAGAGGTTCACGCCAATGACCCAATTGAACTCGCGTGGGGGCTTGTACGAGCCGGTCATGAAAACGCGGAACATGTGGAGCCACACCGCGATGACCATCGCGTGGGCCCCCCACCGATGCATGTTGCGCATGATCATGCCGAAGGGGACGTCGAACTGCAGGTACTTCATGTCGTGGTAGGCGTACTCACCCGTCGGCCGGTAATAGAACATCAGAATCACGCCAGTGACGGTGAGGATCAAGAAGAGGAGAAATGTAATGCCCCCCATGCACCAGGTGAAACGCAGCCGAAGAGCGTGGCGCCGGATTTTCGTGGGGTGCAGATGGAGAAACACGTTGGACGAAACCTGCAAAACCCGGTTTCGATACGTGTCTTGGTACTCGTGGCGGAAGATGCTCTTCCACACGTACGAGCTCTTGACGATATCGAACCAGCCCTTCTTCCGTTCAGCCACGGCATCCTCCGGCGTGCATCACTGACGTCATGCGAAAGGCAAAAAAGCGCCCGGCTTCTCGGCCTCTTCCTTGTCGAGGCGAAAGATCACCCCTTTGTCGACCAAGATCTGACCATCGTCCGCGATCGCGAGCTTGAAGCGCTCGAGGGGACGGGGCGCAGGCCCTTCGAAGTTGGTGGCGATGACTCGCCACCCGCTGGAGAAGCCGCGAAAGCCCGACCCGTGACAGGGGCACTTGAACTTGTCCTCGGTGTTCAGATAGCGGGGCGTGCAGCCGAGGTGCGTGCAGGTGGCGCTGATGGCGACGAAGCGGTCGTCGAAACGGGCGAGCCAGAAGCGGTAGGCCCGAATCCACTTGTCGGCCACCGAACGGGGCGCGTACTCCACCGGACGGCCGAGCTTGAACTGACTGGGCGGCTCGAAGAGCACACGCGGATACATGAGGCGCACCCACGCGAGCGTCCCCACACCGATGCTGGTAAGCACCGCGCCCCAGCCGAGAAAACCGACGAAATCTCGCCGCGTCGGCGCGATGCGCCAGATGTGACCTTCCGGGTTCGTTCCGTCTTCTTTGTTGGCGGGCATGACCTATCGCTGTTTCGGATGGAGCGGGCTTTCGTCTCGCCGGCGCGCTCGCCGCTCGGGCCATGGTGCTTCTACTAGAAGGCCCTGTGTCCCGTCAACGAGCAACGTCCCCGGAACGGCCCAAATTTGCGGGGTTTTGTGGGTATGGGTCTGAGTTCGTGTTACTCGGCTCGCGTGACTCGGCGCGGGCCATTCGGCCCCGCCTGCGGCTCTTTAGGGAACGGATCGCGACTCGACAAGTCTCATCGCGCCCCATCCCCCAACGCGGGCCATGATACCTCGGTCTGGTCCGGGCAGAAAGCTCCGGGCGGGGGACGAAAATCTATCCGGCGGCCTCGACCGCGCGGCGCATCGCCGCGATGCCCTCGTCGATCGTTTCGGTCGAGCTCGCATATGAAAAGCGCAGATACCCGGGAGCACCGAAGGGCGTGCCCGGAACGGCCGCCACGTGGGCGTGTCGAGGAGCCAAAACGCGACGTCCTCATCCGTGGCTAGCTTCTTCTCGCCTCCGCTACGCAGACCGTAGAGACCGCGCACGTCGGCGAAAGCGTAAAAGGCCCCGTCCGGCATGCGGCATTTCACGCCCGGCACCGAGCGAAGCCCGTCCATCATGCACCGGCGAGCGTCCCAATCGTCCTCGAAAGTCGTGATGCGTTTGGATGCGCTCGCATCAACCAAGCGATGCGTCTTGATGTGTTACGCATCAGAGCATCGTGAGTAGAGCCTCCCTAGAGGGTCTAACGGTGGCCAGTGAGATGCGATTGCATACGTCTCGCATCAGTTCGTGATGCGAAACGATTCGAAACGCATCACGGCATTTCGCTGCATCTGGACCAGTCGTTGTGCCCGGACCGGTAGCGATTCGGGATCGAAGAGGCGGGCTCGGCCAGAACCGGCGGACGCGCAAGTCCAAGCTTGACGCCTCGCTGGACGGACGGAGGCCCCTCAGGCTTTTTTGCCGCTCTCGTCGGGCTTTACCGCTTCGTCAGGACCGGACTCGTCCTTCAAACCCTTTTTGAAGTTCTTGATGCCTTCGCCGAGGCCCTTGCCGATGTCGGAGAGCCGGCCCGCTCCGAAAAGGAGAAGAGCGATCAGCGCAATGATGAGCAACTCGCCGCCGCCGATTCGTCCCATGTCGTGACCTCTTTTGGGCTTCTGGGGCGCGCCCGGATGCGCGCCTGCTGCTTCAAGGCCTAGCACCCTGGGAATCGTAGGGCAACGTGCCAGGAGTTATCGACGGGAGAGTCGGGCGACGGCAGCCGCGGTGAAGAGACCCGCCATGCCTGCCATGGGCACCCAGAGGTAAGCCCACGCCCCATGATCTCTTTGCTCGAGACGGGACATGACGAGCAGCGCGGCGACCGGGCCCACGCCGCCGACGAGGAGCGACAACAAACGGTGCGACACGGACCTCGCCAGCACGAACCACGAAGCCAAGAGGGCGAGCGCCGCTCCGGTCGACGACAAAAGCAGCGCCCGCAAACCCGGGCGCAGGTTCGATGCGCGGCCCCAAGGAGAAAGGCCGGTCACCTGGGCTTGCTCGACCTTGAGACGGATGTTCCCCGCTTTGCCGAGGAGCATGCGCATGTCCGAGAAGTGCAGCGATCGAAGGTCGTCGCTGATCGCGAGATCGGCTGCCGTGAACGTACCCGCGCCCCCCGGCAGCGCGCCGGAAAGCCGTGGCTGCTGGGCCTCGAAGCAGAGCCAGGTCACCCCGACGAACGGAATGTGAGCGGCGTGGGGTGCCACATCGCCGGCACACGATCGTTTCGATTGCTCGACCAGCGAGCGCGCGAGTCTCCCCGGCGCCGCCGCCTCGGTTCCCCAGGCGAGTGCCGCGATCGCCGCGAGGGCCGCAAATCCAAGTGCCGGGGCGATGCTGGCGCGTACGATGCGTGCGGGGCTCATCCCGATGGCGAAGAGGGCCCGCGCTTCGCCGCGCTCGACGAGCGTCGCCGCGGAAAGGGCCCATCCGATCGGCGGCGCGCAAAGAAGCGTCGTTTCGAGGCCCACGGCAAAGAGCGCGCGCGCGAAGGGGAGCGCCACCCGGAGGGGCACGTGAGGCGCAACGAGCCAAGGAAGCACCCGCACGGCGCCGGCCAGCGTCGCGACCCCCAAAATCGCAACGGCGGCGACTCCGGTCGCCTTGGCGGCCCGGCGTGCCACGACGTTGACACCCTCGCCTCTTTGCCAAATCCAGCGAGCCCCGGGCATCGGTCCTACCTTAGCTCAACCCCGGTCGTTCCCCCTTTGTGGGTCGAGCGAATGCCGTGATAGGCTCCCGCATCAGTACTGGCAGACGAAGAGGGCCGAGGAGCCCGAGTGGGAGCGGATATGATGCGGAGAACTTCGTCGTACTCGTGCTTGTCGTCGTGTTTCATCGCAGCCGCTACGAGCGCGGCTCTCTTGACCCAAGCGGCGCCCGCGCGCGCGGACGAAATCGAACCGAGCCCCAAAGGCATCATCGGCGGGGCGCTTCTCGGAGGCGAAGTCGTCATGCTCGTCGAAGCTGCGATCGGGGTTCGATCGGGTTGGGCCTACGTGATCGGGGGCGTACTCGGGGCGGGAGCCGGAGGCTTGGGCGGCTGGCAGGTCGAAAAGAACGCCGACGCCAAGGTTTCGGTCTACATGCTCGCGGGAGGAATGGCCCTGGTGATTCCTACGACGGTTGCCGTTTTGCAGGCCACCTCGTACCACGCGCCCGAGGATTACACGGAAGACCGTCCGGCGGCGGGGGCTCCGGTGCCTGAACCGCCCCGTCCGTCGTCCCCGAGCGGGACGCCCCCCGGCGCAAAGCCGGGCGGCGGCGCGTCGAACGATGCGCCTCGAGGCCCCTCGAGATTGCACTACCACTGGCAGCCCGCGAAGCTGAAGCTCCCGGCCGGCTTGCTCGATCTCGACGATGGCGCTTTCAGCCTGGCGGTGCCCGCATTCGAGGTTCGGCCTCTCTACCGGATGGATGAGCTCCAAAAGTATGGGCTGGAGCAGAAGCATGAGCTCCGAGTCCCCGTCTTCTCTGCAACTTTCTGAACGGATCTCTCCGGCTCCTCGGCCGCGGCCATCGCGTTTGGCCGGCGCCGAGCTGGCCGCGATCGGTTGGGAATCGATCTCCGGGCTACTCTTTGCGGCCGCGGTTTCGCCGGTCGTCGTGACCGGCCCTTGGCCGACGCTCATCTTCACGGGTTCGCTCTGCGTGAACGCGCTCCTCGCGCCTTGGTTAGCCCGAGGGGGACGAGCGCTGTTCTGGGCGCTCGACGTCACGCGTGCCGCGAGCTGGGCCGTCGCGCTGGTTCCGGTGGTCGAGCTCACCGGCAAGCGGGCGCTCCTCGGGGCGGGGGCGTTCGGCCTGATGGCAAGCGGCGTCCGCCGCGCGCTCTACCGTTACGCCAGGGATCGCGAGGGGGGTAGCGTCGGAACGAGCGAGCTTCTGCGCTCGCTCAACGATCGCCTCGCCGAATCGACGTTCGTCGTTGGCGTTGTGGCGGGACACATCTTGATGCTCTTTTTGGTGGCATTTCTGCGGACCACCAACGATCAAATTCGCAACGCGTGGTGGCAGGTGCTGCCGTGGCTGACCCTCGGCGGCACTTTGATGTTCACCCTCGTCGTTCCGCGCGTCACCCGCTCGGTGATGCAAGCACTGTCCGTCCCGCCGAAGGGGGACCCCGAACGGCTCGCCCGCGGAATGCGCCGCGCCGTACGACTGCCGGGACAGCTCGCCCTCGTGAACTTCGGTCTTTGGCTTACGTGCACGACGCTCGGAGCGTTCGGCTTTCGTAATCTGTTTGGCTGGACTCCGATGGATGCCGCCATCGTCGTGGCCATCGGGCTGCTCTTCGCCTGGGGGATCTCGTTCTACCAGCGCGCCTGGCACCTCGGCATCCTGGCTCCGATCGTCGAGGAGCTGCGCCTTCGCGGAGCGGCCCGTTCTACGGAGCTGGATCGCGGAAGCCTGCGCCGCAGGATGCTCGTCGACTTCGGGCTGCCGCTCGTCTTCAGCTGCGCTCTCTCGCTCTTTGCTTGTCTCGGTCTCTACCGCGCGCTGGTGGGGTCTTTCGGCTCGAATGCCCGTGAGGTTCTGCCGCTGGTGGGATCCTTCGTGGTCCTCGTCGTCACTGCCGGCGGCGTGATGGTGCGAGCGGCACGCGACCTCTCGCGTCCGATGAGCGCGCTGGCGCAAGCGGCCGACCGGGTGGGACGCGGCGATCTGGAGGCCGCCGTCCCCCATGTCGACGGTCCCGACGAAATCACCCGCCTCCGCGAAAGTATCGAACGCATGCGCCGGACGCTTGCGACGACGATCGCCGAGCTCGAGGGGGAACGCGCCGGGCTCGAAGAAAAGGTGACCGCGCGCACCGCCGCGTTGAGCCGAGCCTTGCTCGAGCTGAAAGAAACGCAGGCCGCGCTCTTGCACGGCGAAAAAATGGCCAGCTTGGGGCAGCTCGTGGCCGGCGTTGCGCACGAAATCAACAACCCGCTGAACGCCATCGCCGGGTCGGTCGAATCGCTCGCCGGCCGGGCGGCCGAGGTGCGGCGCGTGCTCGAGGCGTATCGCGCCGCCGAGACCAGCCTCCCCGCGGAGGTGAAGCGTGAGCTCGCCGATCTGCGCGAGGAGGTCGATCTCGACGCGACGCTCGAAGACTTGGAAGGAATCGCCCGAGTCACCCGGCGCAGCACCGACCGAGCGGTCCGCATCGTCAGCGATCTGTTGCATTTCTCACGTGCATCGAGCGATCGCGTGCCGACCAATCTACACGCGGGACTCGACGAGGCACTCTCGCTCCTCGGTTCGCACCTGCGTCACGCGGGTGTCGTGGTGGTCAAGAGGTACGGCGCGATCCCCGAAGTGTTGGTTCGCGCCGACGAAGTCAACCAAATCTTCCTGAACCTTTTGACCAACGCGCTCCAGGCGGTCAGCGGCCGAACTCCCGCCTCGATTCGCATCCGGACGGGCGTCATCGCCACGGGCGTCGAGATCGTCATCGAGGACAGCGGGCCCGGCGTGCCGCGCGAGCTCCGCACACGAATTTTCGACCCCTTCTTCACGACCAAGCCAGCCGGGCAAGGAACCGGGCTTGGCCTTTCCATTTCCGCTCAGATCGCGGCGCGGCACGGCGGCACGTTGACGGTCGAGGATGCCGAGGGCGGAGGTGCCCGTTTCGTGCTCCGCTTGCCGAGCTAGCAGGACTCTGACAGTCTTCGGCAACCACAGATCACGATCGGCAATTGCAGCTGTTTCGGCCAGGTAACGACCGGCGAGGCCGGCGACGTCACGCCCCGCGCCGGAGGTGCCGCGAGGCAATGCCAGTCCGCTTTCCCAAGCAAAGTGGCGCCTGCTCGGTCAGTCTTGAGTGGGCGCAGCGCTACTTGCGATGATCGATCTGGCAGCGAGGAACCTGCAGAGTGGTGCTGGGGATCTTGCGTCGCAGCTTGACCTACATTGAGCCCCTTTTTCTCGGCGAAAGACGCTCGAGACGAGCTCCTGTCCTCTTCCCCAAGGAGCCCTCGTGCTGATAGGCTGGACTGTGTCGTCTCGTCTCAACAACGCAGTTAAGCCTTAGACCCACTCGAAGCTCTGATCGGACGAAAAACGTGGTGGTGGGAGCCAAGCAGAGTATGGAACAGGTGGTTGTCAAGGGCGGTGGAGCACGCTCGAGCTCCAACGATCCGATGCTGGGCAAAGTCGTTGCCGGCCGATATCGGCTCGAAGCTCGGCTCGGCGAGGGCGGGATGGGCGTCGTGTATCGCGCACGCCACGTGCTCATCGAGCGAGTGGTTGCACTGAAGCTGATCCGTCCCGATCTGCGAGGCGAAACGCACTTGCGCGCGTGGATGCTGCGCGAGGCACGCGCCGCCAACCGCGTCGATCACGCGCACATCATCGACATTCACGATATCGGCGAGACCGAGGATGGCGAGCTGTACCTGGTGATGGAGTACCTCGTCGGGACCGCCCTGGCGACCGAGCTCTCACGCGGACCGATGACCCTCGCGCGCGGCGTCGACATTCTCGAGCAGATGTGCGCAGCGCTGGCGCGCGCCCACGACCTCGGCGTCGTGCATCGGGATCTGAAGAGCGACAACATCCTTTTGACCGTGCGAGGGGGGCGCAAGGACTTCGTCAAGATCCTCGACTTCGGTCTGGCCGGCCTTGCTCGCGACCCGCGACTCGCGCCGAAGGGGGCCGTCTTCGGCACGCCCGAATACATGTCGCCCGAACAAGCTCGTGGCGAAGACGCCGGACCGCAATCGGATCTTTATGCGATGGGCGTGCTCTTTTTCGAGATGCTGACCGGTCAGCTGCCCTTTCGCTCGAACGACCGCGAAACGCTGCTCGAAATGCAGCGCAGCGCACCCCC
>WNGB01008158.1_pt1 | contig 17107 bp, 18 predicted proteins | sample 5400681 | NCBI WGS metagenome assembly WNGB01 (sample SAMN13153367, study PRJNA577476) | soil metagenome | isolation source: 115 cm soil or saprolite under grassland replicate 2 | place: USA:California | collected 2016-06-15 | reverse complement strand
AAGCTGCGCGAGCTCGCACGCACGCACACGATGATCGTACAGGATGTGGTGCGGGTGCAGAATCGGATCAAATCCGTGTACCGGTCGCGGGGCGTCGCAATCTTTGGCAAGACCGTCTACTCGGTTCACGGACGGCAAGGAGCCCAACGAACATAGCCGCGAAAAGCCGGCGCAATTCGGGCAATACGCGGTCGTGCGCGAAATGCGCGCGGGGCAGAATGGCGTGCGTATACGAAGGGCGCCATCCGCAGCTCGGGAGCCGGGTGGCGCTCAAGGTCATGCGGATGTCGCGGAAGACTGTGACCTCCGCGCCCGGTTGCCGATCCTAATCCGCGGCGGGGGCTTGCAGGTCGACCACGAACATGTCGCCCCCGTGGTAGAGCACGCGCCGCGTCGTTCGGAGTCGGTCGATCGCGTTCATCATTCCGACGAACGCCGGCCCGAGCAGCTTGTGTTCGGTCAGGACGTTCGCCGCCGCGTGCTCTTCCCAGTCCTTGCGCTTGTAGAGGCCAGTCGACGCGGAAAAATTGACGAACACGAGGTAGCGGATGGCGCGGCGCTCGAGATAAGCGATGAGCTCCTGCTCGTTTCCGTTCGTGGGCATTCCCGGCCTGGGGCTCACGCCGCCGGGAAAGTCGACGATATGGACCGGGTTTCGCGCGAAGTCGAAGCGGAATGGTTCTTCGACCATCACGAGCATGGGGGCCCCGGCCGGCACCGCCGCTTGTGCCTCGTCGTACGGCTGCGATCGCATTTTCGCGGGCTCGATCGATTGGGTCATCACCTTGCCCATCGCCTGGATGAGCCCGGTGTATCCCTTGGTGATCTCTTCTCGCGCCGTGTACATCTGCAGGATCAAGCCGACCGCCGCAACCAACCCGGGGAGCGCGCGCTCCGTCAAGCGCCCGTGACCTCCTTGGCCTCGCGAGGCCGCGAGCGCCAGAGCGAGAACGAGCGCGACCTCGCTCGCGAAGTAATACCGGCCATGGCCGTTGGGCGTGATGAGCGGCAAAAACCAAATTTCGGCGACGAAGCCGATCGCACTCGCGAACAGCAACGCCGCGAAAGGTCGGCGCGAGTTTTCTTCACGCACCAACATGGCTGCCAAGACCAAAATCGGCCCGGCGGTGATCGGGAACGCAAACATCGCGTTGTCCCAATAGCTCTGGATGCGTGCGACCGGGCTCGGAAAAACGCTCATGCCGCTCAGCGCGACGCGGAAGTTTCCCCGCGTGAGGGGGAACATCCAAGCCCGAAAGGTTTGGTACGCCTGCAACGACCACGGAAGCAGAAGGACTGCCGTCGTGCCCGCCGCCGCCAGGCACTCTTCCGAGATTCGCCTCGTTACTTGTGGGTGGCTGCGCGCCGTCCAGAAAGCAAAGGCGTAACTCGCGGCCACCGTGCCGACGGCAACGACGCAGTAGTTCTGGCGCAGCGCGCAGGCCCCGGCCACGAGCACGCCCAGCAAGACGCCGTGCTGCCATCTCGGGCGGACCGCGTTCGCCCACTGCACCGTGCGATAAAGCGCTAAGAAAAAAACCGCGCCGGACAGCTCGCTCGTCGAGTTCTCGCGGTTGTTCGGGAGGGTGAACAAAGCTCCGAGCGCCAGGATGGCGAGGAGGCGCCCGAGCTCCCCGCGCCGGGACAGGCGCCCGCCGAGCAGCAAGGCCGCCAGCACGAGCGAGCACAGTCCGCGATCGAAAATGTGCGGCCGAAGAAGGCCCTCCGGGACGCGGGCGACGAAGAGCGCCTGAAAGAACGACTGCCCGCCCCACGACTGCAGCCGGCGGACACTGAAGGGCTGGATCGAGGCGCCCCGCTCGAGCATCTCTTTCGGGAACACGAAGTAGGCGGGAGCGTCGTCCCAAACGTACCAGCGAGACGAGTCGAGGATGGAACCGCAGTAGAGGACGGCCCCCATCGCCGCAAGGAGCGCTGTCAGCAGCCAGAACCACGGATGCGCGTCTTTCCAGCGGCCGAGCGCGGCACGATCGAGCTTGGCACCCTTCGCCACGAAGAACACCTCGGTGCAGAGCGCCGCCAATCCCAAAGCCACGAGCGCGAAGGTCGTCACGCGCGAAACGATCCGCATCGCGAGCAAGAAGCCGCCGAACGCGGCGACGACTCCCATCCCCCACCCTAATCGGAGCCCAATATCCGCCGCGCGCCGAGGTAATCGGAGCCCAATATCCGCCGCGCGCCGAGGGGCGAGCACGCGTCGCAGGACGGAGCCCCACCCGAGAAATGCAAGCATGAGCACGACCCCCCACGCGGCGATGGCCAGTAGGGGCCGCGCGACGCCGTCGATCGCAACAAGCACCGCGATCAACGCCGTAACGGCCAGCGTCGCGACCGACCCGACCGCCACCGCGGCAGCGCGGACCGGGCGCCGTACCACCCCATGCTCCGAAAGAGACGGATCCGACTCGGAGATCGCCGTCAGGGTCTCTGCGTCGTTGTTTACGCTGTCGAGAGGAAGTGAACGTTGCATCAAGGTTTCACCGCGAGGCGAGTGCGCCGACAGAAGACGCCGCAGTCGAAGCAACGGATGTGCCACCGTCCGCGTTTGCCCGTAGCATGATTCCATGGCACACGTCGAGGCTCGACCGTTCAGCCGGCGCGCGGACCGTGGCACATTGTGCGCCACGCCGTTCGCGGACCGATGCGTCATGGCAAGGCCTGACGTAGACGGCAATTGGCAATTCTGCAGACTCCCAGCCGGCGTGCGAAACGGAGGAAGTCACCTATTCCTGCGGACGGTTCGAAGACAGCCCGCGGTCGTCGGATCGCTCTGCACGGCCGACGTAAGTAACGCAACACGGCTGATTGCGGTCGTTATTGTCGTCTGGTCAATGTCGTCGTGCCGTTGAAATAACCTCGGCCGCCCGTGCAGTTGTCGTAAAGCTGCACGAGCGTCAGCTTGGAGCACGTCGCGTCGAACGTGGCGGGATATCTGGCGTCGAACCACCAGGCGCATTGCCCCAAGCCGATGTTGGTCGTGAGGCTGAAGAAGCCCGGCGACAAAGCGTAGGTGCCGTACATCGTGTGCGAGGCACAGAGGTCGGATCCCAGAGGGCCGCCGACGAAGTTGCCCACCTCATCGAATGCGAACGTCGCCGCCGGAACGACGGGCGTCACGGGGTTCGCGGGAACGTCCCATGAGCCAAGCATCGAGCACTTACCGTCGCTCAAGGAGGGAAGATTGTCGCGACCATTCAGAGGTGATGGATCGGTCCTCGCATAGTTGAAGCTGTTCGCGGTTTCCCCCCGAAAATGGAGGGCATCGACGCCGGCGGCAAAACTGATGAAGAAAGTGCCGCCCGAAGTTTCGCCTCGGACGTTGAGCTGCCCGCTGCCGAGTGCGTAGTAAAACCCGGTGCTCGTCGCCAAGGGCACGAGCGCTCCGCTCGCATCCCTGCTGAGTAGGCGCCAGCGACCGTTCGCGCCGAATTCGACGGCGACGTGCGGCGTCCGAGAGAAGCCAGGAGTGCCGCAGGCGACCCAGCGGCCGACGATGTCGGCCCGCGCGTCACCATCGTAGCCCACGCCGCCGAGACCGCCGTCGGGACGTTGCCAGACCGTCGTCATCGACGCGGTCGCACAGGCGGCTTCGACCGTCATCTTCGGCAAGATCGGTTGCGGTTCCGGCGGCAGCTGCGACGCCCAACACGCCCCACTCACCGGCGTGCCGGCTGACCCTCCCACGCCGGACCCCCCGAGGGCACTCCCTCCGCTACCGCTTTGAACGGAGGAGGTAGCGCTGCCACCCGACGCGCTCGCATCGGAAGGGCTGCCTCCTCCGCGGCCGACGTTGGAATTGGACGCGCCTGGTTCGAATTTGCCGCCGCAGCTCGCGAGAGCCCCCATGCCCACGCCGAGAGCGACTACGGTGAATAAGGATTCGTTTCGTCGCATGTTAAGCCTCCAAGTTTGGCTCCGACATAGGGTGCCACGCCTGGCAGCTACTTCCAGGCGACATTTTCGATGTCGAGTCGCTTCAGCTCTTCGCGCTGCTCGCGGGTGAGCGCGCAGCGGACGAAATGCGTACCGTTCGGCGTGCACGAGCAGTTCGCCAGGGCGTAAGCACAGACCGGATCGGCCTGTGTACGATCGCTCAAGCACATCAGCGTAATCGTGGCGTCGGGGCCGGCCATCTGCTGGATGTGGGTGAACTGGGTGTTCGGATGTTGGTGCACGTTCGGCGAGATCTTCACGTGCCACGGATATCTGAACACACCCGGAGCGAAGATGGGACGACACCCGCGTAGCGGTACCAGGCCGACGTATCGATATAAGTGAGCTCCGGCGTCTGGCCCAGCCTGGCTCCGGCAATGGTTCTGCAGTTCATGCCATAACCGCCGCGGCGAGTGCTCTCGAACTCGCCGCGGACGGTCCACGCGCCGAGCTCGAGTTGCTTGCGCTCGCAAATCCAGTACACGGTGAACACCGCGGGTACCGCCAAGGCGGTCAATACCAAAAGCCGCGCCAGCGACGCACGGTCGATCCGGGACAACCAGAAGAATCCAAGCTCGAGAGCAATGAAGCAGGGCGCGATGAAAAAACGCATCGACTGACCCGTCGTACACCGATCTCTTGTGGGCGATAGGCCTTCTTGTCCAGTTTGCCCCTTGGGTCCTCTCGACGAACATACCCATTTTCGGCGGCACGAAACATTGGTTCACCGCCTACCCGTTCCTCTGCCTTTTCGCTGGCACCGGGCTCGACCCCACCATTTCCAAGTTGCGCGCGCTCCTGCCACGAGCCGAGTCGTACGCTTGGCTCCGCTCGTCGATGTGGCGGCTTTCGCGGCGGTGCTCGCGGCGCCTCTCGCGGAGACTCTTCATTCCCACCCTTGGGGGCTCTCCAATTACACCCCGCTCGTCGGAGGCGCGCCGGGGGCGGCATCGCTCGGGCTCAATCGCCAGTTCTGGGGTTTCACGACCGGCGCGGTCGTGGACTGGTTGAACGAGCACGTCGCGCCGGGCCAGAGCGTCTACATCCACGACACTGCGGGCGAAGCCTGGGAGATGCTCCACCGCGACGGGCGCCTGTTACCCAACGTGCAGGCGGCATGGTCCGTTCAGGCGAGCGCCTTCGCGCTCTATCATCACGAAGAACACATGGAGACCATCGAGTACCAGATCTGGACGGCGTACGGCACGTCGAGCCCGGCGTACATTGGCACGTACGACGGCGTTCCCATCGTCTACGTCTACGCGCGCCCCGGTCAGCTGCGTTCAGCTGGCAAGTAGCGCGTTCGATCCTTCGGTCGCCGCGGGACGCTGGTCACGCCGTCATTCGAAGCCTGGAAGGCGTCCAGCGAGGTCCTTTGACTTTTCCGCGAGAGACGTGATGACGAGTCATGGCTCGGCGCGCTCACCGAGAAGTGCGAGCAGCGCGTGTCCGGAGACGTCACAGCGAAGTACGCTCGCGATCGGCGATGCGGGAAAAGCTCCGCGCGCGAGCGCTGGCTCCAAGGCGGCCGGTACCTCGGGATCGAACTGCCAGCGGCGAAGGAACGCTTGGCCGCGGTTCACTGCTTCTTCTGCCGCGCGCGAACGAACTCGGGCAAGGGCCTCGATCGTTATCGCCGTGAGCGCGGTCTCAGGTGCGTCAGACATGCCCATCCCGCCAATGTGTGGTGGTTTCGTACGTAACGATTCGACGAGGGGGCGCTCGCACCTTGCCATGATTTCGGCATCCATGCGCGCTTGTGCAGCGAGGCAAGTCCACGGTGCCCATGGTCGCTCAGCGAGCGAATCGACGCATGCGCGCCACGACGCCTCGGGCGCAGCGAGGCCCAAGGCGCAGACGACCTGCGCCGCCTGCCAGGGATGGGCGCGGAGGTCCACCTTTTCCGCGTATGCACAAAGCTCGCGCCGAACGTCGATGCCCGCTCTGTGCACGAGCGCCAACGTACCTGCCACGCGGGCGGGATCGTCGGGCCACGCTTCCACGGTCTCGCCGCGGAGCGCACGATCGACGTCGCGTCGAAGCCATCGCCTCGCGCGTTCGACACGACTGTGGCCGCCATGCAGCCACAGGGCGCGCACCGCCACAGACGCCCTCGCGTGCCACAGGGGACCCGAGGGTGAGCGGCGTCCCGTACGCGGATCGATGGCAAAGCAGACGCTGCCATCCTCATCGATCAGGCGTGCGAGCCAACTCGCCGCATCGACCAGGGAAACCCTCGCCTTGCGCCGCTCGGCCCCCTGGCGCGCCACAACGTCATCCGTCTCGAAAGCGAAGAGATGACCACCGTCGAAAGGTCCCGTTCCGAGTCCCGCTTTGCGAGCGAGAATGTGCAAGAAACCGCGAGTGCCGATGCCCCTGTCACGTGCGACGTTCGGGAGCAGGTGAACCGGAGACCCGTCGGCTCGCAAATACGCGACGCCGTCGGTCCCGAGCTCGAGCACCTCAGCGACACGGTCTGGTTCGATGCTGCGTGTCGAGCGGATGTACGAGACCTCCGCCGCGAGAGAGTGCCGTTGTTCCGCTTCGATCGGCGAGAAACGCGGGTCGTGCAGCGCGCGCAAGAAGGCGCGTGTCAAACGCTCGGTTGGTGAACCCTCCTCGCAGCCCATGCAACCTCGCAGGACGCCTCCAGCATAGAGCGAGACGAACGGTGTGGCGTCGGGTGCCCAACGGACCCGGAACGACGTGGTGGGGCGGCATTGCCAGCGAAGAAGGTTTGCGAGCCCATCTCGAACCTGGCCGCGCTCCGCAGCCGTGAGCGGTGCGCGGAGCACTCGCCACGGGAAGGGCGCTACGATCCGCCCCTTCGCCTTGCCCGCCATGCGTGCGAAGCTCCGAGCCCCAGCGCGTCCAGCGCTGGGACGATTTCGTCTTCCATGATGTGGCGGATCACCGCTCGCTGCGAAACGGAGTCCAGGACGCCGAGCGCTCGCGCCCCCTTGCGTGCTCGAGGCGGAGCATCTCTACCGGTCCAGAAGCGCTGCTCGACGCCCAGCAAGAGCTCTCCGACGCTGTCGGCGAGGCGCTTGCGCTCTCGATACGTCCATTGCGGCCCGCGCCAGGCGCAGTAATACCAGCCGAGCCGCGCGTGATGAACTTCGTCTCCGACGATCGAAGTGAAAAGGGCTCGGGCTACTGGATCGGTGGCTCTGTCTCGACACGCCGCAAGGAGGGCCGCGGCCAGCGTTTCGCCGATTGCCGATACGTGGACGAGCGTGCGGTCGAGGTGTTCCGGATCCGACGGCAACTGCGAGGAGGTTCGCGCTCCCGTCAATGTGAGTACGACCTCTCGGGAGCCGCAAAGAGCTGCCATTCGACAGCAGTAGTCAGCGTGTCGAATTTCGTCGCTCGGGATTCGGCTGGCTTCCGCAATGATGTCGAAAGGCGCGCCCGAGAGGGCGAGGCTGGATGCGAGCCGAGCAAATGTGTCGACCGCGCCGTACTCGCCCGTCGCTAGCGCCCGCTGGGCTTCGAATGCGAGGGAGAGAGCGTCGTCGTGGTAGTCCGATCGTCGGAAGCTCTGCCAAGGGATCCGCGGCCGGCGGCGGGGCCGATCGAGGTTGCGTTCGTGCTGGCGCGCCAGAGGCGTTGCGGTGAGGACACGACGAATCTGAAGGGGAGTGAGCTTGGCCATGAGGACACTGGCTTTCGGGGTACCCGAAGCGCTAGCCCCCGCCGAAGGCGCTATCGGCGACGCCGTCGAATGGAACGAACCCCGTGTCCGCCACCGAAACTGGTCGCGGCGCTCGAAGCCGACATCCGCCACCGAGGAGCTGTCGCGCCGGTCAGAGCTGGCGTCTGCGTCGGCGCGGGGGACGAAGCCTGCGTCAGCTACGTCGCCGGGCACTGGGACGAAACCGCTATCTGCGACCGCGCAGCAGAACTCCTGGCGTACGTCGCGCGCATCGGCAGCGTCACGCGGCGGCAAACCGGCATCGCGGCTACCTGCAGCGCCACCGAACCCTACGTCACCGGATTGTCCGTCTTGAGGCGAGACGCCGTCGTCAGTCACGGCTCCCGCACAGCTCGCGACACACGCAGGGATGACTCCCACGAAGGCGGTTTGGAAGATGATGCGCGGAACGAACGCGCTGCGACGTCGAGCCATGACTGTCCTTCCCCTGCGAATGCAGACCAGAGCCGTTGCCGAGGCGCCTATATCGGATAGCAGATTGCGTGCCAGTTCGATCGATCGGCCAACTAGCTGGAAATACGACTGGCGTACAAAAAAGCGGAGTCGTGTGACTGTGCCAGTTGTGCCGTGGCACACGGGTATCGGGCGGCGCGTGCCAGGTTGCAATCGGCGGCAAACGTCAACGTCAGGGATTTCGACCGGCCTCTTCCTCGCCCTTGATCCAGCCGGCGAACTCGCGCAAGCCGTCGTCGAGGGCCAATCACCGGACGCCATCCCCAGAGCTCTCCGGCTCTGGTGATGTCGGCGAAGGTGACGTCCATTTCGCCGGGAGGCCGATCGACGGCCGAGACGCGAGGCTCGATCGCGAGCGCCTGGCCGAGCTTCTCGATGAGCGCCTTGACCGTGCACGGGGACGAGTTGCCGAGGTTCAGCACCCGGAAGCCCTCGGTTTCGCGCATCGCGTGCACGACGCCGCGGACGATGTCGTTCACGTGCGTGAAGTCGCGCGCCATCGAACCGTCGCCGAACATTGGCAGCGCCTCGTTGCGCAAGATGGCAGTGCTGAATTTGCGAATCGCCAAATCGAGGCGCTGGGAGGCAAGGCATCATGGGAACGTGGCGTCCGCGAGGATGGGGGCAACTCCATCTGAGACCACTCGGCCCACGTCGGATCTCGAGCGCGCGCGGCTTGCGGCGCGGCAATCGCCACGCCGAGGCGCGCAAGAATCTGGCGAGCCACGTCAGGCGCGGTGATGGCGGCGAGCACCCGCATGCGTTCGTGGCATCGCGGGCACGAGAGAACGTCGGTTGCGTACGTTCGGCGCAGAAGAGTCGCCCAGTTGAGCCTCGGGGACGACGCAACCAGTAGACCGCCGAGCAATCGATGCCAGTGGGCGATCGGAAGGACGTTCGTCAGCAGGTCGGTCTCGTCGCGAGCCGCAAAGTCGTTCGAGGTTTCGAAACGAGCTGCCGCCGACGGGCACGCCCCGATCGGAGACTCGTCTGCCGGGCGGCCCCGTGCGATTGTGCTCACCAACGCGGGGTGAGGGGTTGCACACCCCGTTCGCGCGCAGGTATCGGCCCTCGTGGGCGAGCGCGCCGGCACCGAGACACGTTCTTCGTCGATGCTCTGTGCTTCCACGTGATCTGCAGCCGCTCTTTTCCGGGCCCGCTTCCTTTCTGACGAGGTAGGACGACACAGCGTCGACTCACCAGGAGGCGGGCGAGGAACGACGCGCGAGCGGTACGGCGAGCTCGGGGCGAGCACACCATGGTAGCGAACGAGCGGGTAGCGGGGAGGTGGTATCAGGGCCACGGAGCGCCTGCAGCAACTTGCAAAGCAGGCAGGATTCCATCACGCATCAGCCGGCGCACGACGCTAGAGCTCACGCCGAGGGCCTTGGCAGCTTGTTCGAGCGACACGCGCGTGGCATCTGGCCTTGTCGGGTCGTGCGCAGGGAGTCCAAGGCGATGGCGGACGGCGTATACGCGCAACTCGGTCCACGTCAAACCAGTTCCCGAACGAAGACCGAGTCGGTTCAACGTGAGCGAGATGTCGCGATCCGATCACTCCCCAGCCATCCGGCGGATCACCTTGACGGCGCCAGGGTCGGTCCATCGACTCGTATGTCCGGGCTTGTTCTTCGCGACTCGAAGCTCGCTGTGCCGCCCTCCTGCCCAGTGGATCACGAGCACGATCTCATTGGCGCGGCCATCGACGTCGGCGACGATCTCACGCACGAGCACGCGCGCGATTCGTTGCTTTAGGCGCGCGTCGGCACGCGGAGAATTCCAAACGCGCGCCAGATCGCTCGCGAGAGCAAGCAGAGCTGCGCGATCGGGTTGCGGCGATGCGCGCGTCGCGGCGCCCTCATTCTCGCTCAAGCGCGACTCGATCTCGACCACGCGACGCAGCGCTTCGTTCCATCGCGCTTCTAGTTCGCCAGCTACGAGTCGGTTGTCCGGGTCCATGGCCATGTAGCGACGCTCGGCCAATCGTGCTTCGTAGCGAGCCTGGTCCAGCTCCAACGAGATTGCACGAAACACCTGTTCGTTCTGTTCCGACGACTGCGTAGCGAGTGCGATGGCGGCGTCGATCGCAGAACCATCGATGGCACGCAGCAGCTCCGCTGCGACGGCTTCATCGACGCGCAACCCCCCGAACGAGATACATCGATCGACTCCGTGGTTGCGACTTCCGCCGCCGCACAGATAGCGCGGAACATGGTTGGTCGACCCCTTGTACATCACACTCATCGCACGACCACAGCGACCACAGCGCAAGAGGCCAATCAACAGACTGCTGCCACCGCGCCCCATCTTGCCTTGGTTGATCATCGGCGAGTTCTTCTCGATCATCTTGAGATTGCGTTCGTAGCCGTCCCAACCAATGTACCCATCGTGGTGCTCGCGGATCAACACACGTGGCGTGCACGGCAATCTCGAGATCGCGGCCCAACAGGGTTCCCGCCATGGCGACTTGGTGCGCCGCGTGATTGGTTCCGCCCGCGACTTCGACCACGTGATAGCGCTGGGACGGTCCTTCGAGAGGCCAGTGCAGATAGGTCCAGCCGCCATCCGTGGGCGCCTCTTCGGACTTGATCTCGTAGGGGTTTCGACGGTTCGGAGTGAGCGAGAGTCCAAGCGTGAACTCGACGCACGTTCGGAACTCCAGGTATCCAGTATCTTCCGCAGGTCGTCACCGGCCGACGGCGTCCACGTGCTACCAAGCCGAGAATGAGTGGCGTCTACGTTGTAGGTCTTCACTCGGTCCTCAACCCGTGCCCAGCCGTCGGCGGAGATCTTGAAAGCCGATGCGGCTGTGGGGCCGGCGAAGAAATCTCCGCCAGCACCATCATGAAGGAAGTAGTTTCGAAGCGCGTAAGAGAGCGCGATGGGCCAACGGAAAGATTGCCGAAGCGAGTAGAACGCGATGGCTGCGGTCTTCGACTCCGGCCCCTTGCCGCCGACAAGGTGCGACACGAGCTGCGGCGCGTTCTTGGGATCCTGCAGGGAGTTGCGAACGCACAAGACCTGGCCCGCCACTCCGTGGCGCAGAGCAGAACGCCGATGGATGGACGCTCATGTGACTTCTTCACGTTCCGGTCGAGCGCCTCGACGTAGAACGAGAGCTGCCCAAGGTCAGCGGGCTTGAACTTCTCGACCTTCAGTTCGAAAGCGACGAGGCACTGAAGTGCACGGTGGAAGAAGACGAGGTCGATCGCGAAGTCCTGGTTGCCGACCTGCACCGGGTACTGCGAGCCGACAAAGCAAAAGTCGCGCCCTAACTCGGTGAGGAAGCGACCGAGATGACGGAGCAGGGCGCCGTGGAGGTCGGCCTCCGAGTGCCCATCGGGAAGCGCGAGGAACTCGAGATTATAGGCGTTTTTCAGCTCGTCGAGCGCGCCGGGATGAATTTGTCTCAGCGCTGCTGAGACTTTCTTCGCCATGTGCGCATCACGAAGCACGGCGCCGGAGCGGATCTGGCGTTCCAGCTCTCGGGATGATTCCCTGACCGCCGCGAGGATATAGAATTCGCGGGAAGCCGCCGGCCTGGCCTGCCCGAGGATGATGAGGTGGTGGGTCCAAGGCAATTGTCTCAGCAGTGCTGAGACTTTTCGATTCGACCGGTACGCCTCGTAGAACTGGCGCATCCGAAACAGGTTCGGACGGGTGAAGCCCCGGAGGCCAGGGAACTGCTGCGCGAGGGACGACGCGAGCTCTTCCACGACGCCATCGCCCCACTCGGCGCTCGCGATCTTCCGGCTGATGTACTCGCCGAGCTGCCAGTAGAGGGAGACCAGCTCTGCGTTCACCGCCTGGTACGCGCGGACACGAGCGGCCTCGATGAGCGCGATGATCTCCCGGAAGCGCGCGTCGCTCTCAACTACGACCCCGTGGTTCGCGCGCGCGACGATCGCCTTGCGGGCGGCGCCCTTCGCGCGCGTGATCTTCGTGGAGGCCTTCTCCGTCATGGTTCGAGCGAGATGCACAGGTTCTGGCGATCCCGGAGATTTCGCAAGCGAATCCGCGGGTCGGCTGCGTGTCCCGCTAGTCGCAGAACCCCCGGCTTTCGAACCTGAGAGGACACCGCACCCGACCAGCTCAAGAACACCTTCATGGGGCACTCCTCGTGAAGAGCAACGCGACCGGCCGCGGGCAGACGCCCACGGAAGGCGGCCGCAACTTGGGGCAAACGTGCCCAGCTCGCTGGCCGCTATGCTCGGCGACCTGAGCGGAGGCGGAGGAGCTGTCGTGCGAGAATACGACACTTCGGCATGCCCCGGCGCCGGTTGCGTCCGACGCGAGTTTCGTCTTGAGTGACTGAATGGGTTGGATCGCCGTTGACCGCTCATTCGTCTACACGGGCCTCCTGGCAACGACGCTCAAGGAGCATGAGCCTCACCATGCGGAGCGCGAATGGCGGTTCGTTCAGATGCGGGACCGGCGGGCAAGCGACATTCACTTCCGAACGACGGCCGAGGGCCGGCTTGCCCCTTACTACGAGATCGACGTTTCCGCCTCGATAACGGAGATTGGCCTGGGCGCGAAGCATCCTGCCGGCGCGCTCGCAGACTGGAACGAGTGGCTCAGGCGACACCATCGCGAGAAGGACGTCTCCGTGTGGCGTTCTTCAAAGTTGCTCACACCGGAGCCGGGGGGATGACGACGAAGGGGACGTGCGCGCTCTGCTTGTCCCAAAACGTGGACCTACAAGACAGCCACGTGCTGTCGCAGTGGGTCTACAAGCGCATTGCCTTCGTCCCCGGCACCACCGGTCCCAAGAATCCGGTGATGATAAGGGGAGGGGTCGCCGTGGAGACGTCGAAACAGATCCACGGGGACTTTCTCTGCTCTGCCTGCGAGCTGCGCCGCGGCAATCATGAGAACTACGTCTCGCGCATCTGCTGGGACAGCGACGGCACGTTTCCCATTATGGCGAAGCTGTGCCCGGTTCCGCGGCTACGACCTGGCGAGCCGTTCACGCTGGCGGATGTCCGCGACTTCGACGCTGGGAGCGCCGCCTACTTCGCCGTGAGCACGATATGGCTCGCGGATGCCATGGGCGCCGCAGGCGTGATCAAGCCCCTTCAGAAGCTCAATCTCGGCCCCAAGCACCGCGAGCAGCTTCGGCAGTACCTCAACGTCGAGCAGAGTTTCCCGACCGCAGCCCGGATCGCGATGACCGTCTTTCGGCCGGACAACGGTCCGGTCCACTTCTGGAGGATGGCGACGCTTCCGTTCACCGAGAGCGACCACGCCCTCGACGAGCATAGGCTCTTGGTCTGCGGGCTCGAGTTTCAACTGGTGGTTGGGGCGCTGCTTCCGATCCATCTGGACGAGATCTGCCTGGTGCACTCCTCGCGCAAGCTGGTGGGCTTCCGGTCGTCGTTCGCTGCTGGTGGCCACGCTAGGGGGTACTCGAGCTCGCAGCCGGCGCGAAGCCGCGCGGCAAGCTCGCGAAGAAGCATTCGAGGGTGATTGCATCGACTCGAAAGTGACCTCCGGCTCTTGGTACTCGGCGACGAGCGTGGGCGACCTCGTGCGCGCGAACGCGTAACCGTGCACGTCAGGGCCGAGGGGAACTTACGCGTCTTCCACGAGAAGCGACCGCACCTTTTCGCCCGCGGGCTCCGGGCGATGCCGGTGGAAGTTACCTGCTGGCAGATCAGCGACGTCTCCCGGCCCGAGCTCGAGAGTCTCATCGTCGAAATGGAGGATGAGCGTCCCTTCGAGGACGTAGAGTAGATGTCCTTTGGTGCACCACCCCGGTTCTTCGTAACCGCGCTCGAGATCCATCACGCGAATCTTGTTCCGCCCGAGAGCGCAGGCTTTCACGAGCTTGTGCGGAAGCTCTCTGTGAGCCGTGCGCTGCCGAGCCGAGCCACCAAGTTCTCGCGACCGGACGAGGTGGCTGTCCGCCGAGCCGCGATACTGAATCGGTCCTGCAAGAGACGGCGCGTTCACCGGCCACCATGTCGGCGCGGACCGGCCTCCAGAAGGCGTGACGTCGTAGCCCCGGATCGGTCTCGTATAGCCGACGTGAACGGCGGTGAGCGCGACGAGCAGCGTTTGGATCATCTCGAGGCGACGGACGTCCTTATCCAGGTCGTCGTGATCCAGTCGTCGATTCATGAAGTAATGGTGCGCGGGATCGTCTCTCCGCTTGACCTCGGCAAGAACGTCCTCTGGCAACGTGATCGTCACGCCCGTGATCGGCACGCGCGAGGTCGCGTGCAGTTGGCGTGGGCGATTTTGGTCCGCCGGCACGGTGCGCGCGATGCTTCGGCGCGAGATGTACGTGGGCGTTCTCGTGTGGGGTCGCGAGGGCAAGGAGTACAAGGGCGGGACGCGAGTACGAGTGGAGCGACAGGAGGAACAGCTCAGGCGCGCGACGCGGTCCGATTTGCGCATCATCGAAGATGACCTCTGGAATGCCGTTCACGAGCGCATCATGCGATGGGAGCGCTCAGAAGGGCGCAAGGGGTCCGGCGGGGCCTCAGGCGAAGTATACGCTTTCGGGGCTGGCGAGATGCGGCATCTGCGGGGGCCGCATGCACGTCGGTAACAGCAAGGCCGGCAGAGACATCGTGCGCGTCTACTACTGCGCGAAACACCGCGACTACGGCGTCGCTGCGTGCTCGAACAGTCTCCGGCGCCCGGTGGATACGGTGGACGATCGAGTGCTCTCGTGGATCGAGAAAAACGTCCTGACCGAGAACGTCGTGTTGGAAACGCTCGTCATCGTGCGGCGGCGGCTTGCTGAGCGAACCGCCAACGCCAACACAGGGTTGCCCGGACTCGAAGCGCGAGCGGCCGAGCTGAAAGGGGAGATCGAAATTTGGCTGCCCTCGTCGCGAAGGGTGTCGACTCGCCCACGATCGCGGAAGAGATCGCGGAGCGCGAGAAGCATCTGCGCGCGGTGCAGAGCCGCATCGATGCGACGCGCACCGCGCCGTCTGTCCTCGACTTGGAGATCCGACGACTGGAGGTCGAAGCTCGCAAGCGGATCGCCGATCTTCGTGGCCTGTGCCGTCGCCGCCCGGAGGAGGCGAGGCGAGCTCTTGAGGTGCTCTTCGACGGACCGCTGAAAATGGCGCCCGTCCAGACCGCAGACGGCCCTCGTTACGGCGTCGAAGGGCGCCTCGCTTCAGGTTTCATACTGTCAGCGACCCCAACGGGAATTGATCCGTCCGTGAAAGGAGTGAAAGGTCGGGTCGATCGGGCGTCGTGCTGCGGACTGCAGCGAACATAAGGACTCCGAGGACGGGCGGCGAAGGCCGCCCGCCGCAGGGCACCCGGATCCGATCGCGGATGCCCAACGAGAATCACGCGCGCGACGACGACGACGCAGGCAACCACGAGGAGGTGGCTTCGGCGACCCCAACGGGAATTGAAAACGCGTCGAGGCGGAAGCTCCCCGGGTTTTCAGGGGAATCGGCGGGACACTGCCCCCCGACACCGTGCCTGAAATTCCCGATGCGGCAATTCCTGGGCCGCTCGCTATGACGCACGTCATGAAAAGGGGAGGGGAAGGGCAGGCAAGGCGGGCTCGTTGTCGCGCTCGCGCACGTCGCCGAGGCCGCAACATAGCTTCCCGCCGGAGCGATCGAGCGGTTGTTGGAGCTCGGGAGTTAGTTCGACCTACGCGCCCCCAGGACGCGCCGAACCCGCGGGGCCGCCAAAGGACGTATGGCCCGACCGAGGTCCCGAACGCGCGGCGTGGCCGGCGTGGCGAGGTGTGTACGCCACAGGCCGGCGCCATCGGGCGCGGTGACCCAACAGCCCCCCTCAGTAGGCCAAGGCCTTGTTCAGAGCACCAATGAACTCGAAAGGATCGGATCGAAAGTTCGTCCGATCTTGTCAGTCGCGGCGGCGCAACGCAGTTGCTGACCGGCCTTGCGGAAAATCTCCTGGGGATCGCACTCGACCGTGTGGCTGTCGCCGGACTCGATGCGCTTTGGGGTTTGCTGTACTCCCTGAATGTCCCTCAACAACCAAAGGGCCTGTCCGTCTGCCAACTCGATCAAGACGCAGCTCAGAAAAAATGGCCCTGGCGAATGGTTTTCGACCGTGATCGAGAGAACGGAGCGAGGGGGCGCTTTCGACCCGACAGCGTACACCATTCTCGCCCTCGCACGAACTCGAACGTCGGGCATCGGGGCGGTAACCGTGCCGCTGCTCGGAACGGGCATGCTCCCAGCTCGATCGCGTGCGACAAGTTGACTGACGAACGTTGTGACGTGGGCTTGGAAAGCGTCTCGCAGCTGATCGACGGCGTCGAATTCCCCAAGCAGGCCGCTTTGCCGGTATCTTTCGAGCACATCTTGCAGGCGTCGGTAATCGTCTGTCTTAAGGTACTCCTGTGGTACCGGCGCTTTTTTGCGGTACACCATGACTCGCGCGTCCCTCTGGAGGAGACGGGCGATCTCCTCGGCGGAGCCAGACGGATGCGATGCGGTGGGAGTGCCCAACCGGGACCAAAAGATCGCGATGCCGAAGTCGCACGAGTCGCCGAGCTGGCGATTGATGATCGCCTGCGGTTCGGCGGACAGATCGGGCACCGCATGCTGCTCCCACCGGATTGGGTCAATTCTCGTGTCCAGCCCGTCACCAACCGTTCCGTTCCAACGGTCGATAACGGACGCGACAGCGTCACGCTCTGGCTCGACGTCGCCCGGCGAGATAATCAAGCAGCGGTAGGCGCGGACATCCTTGGCCATCCTTGCAGGCTACCGAATCAACCGACTGTTGCAACCTGGGCCGAAGTGACCGCAATTCAATTGCGGCCGCCGCTTCACCTGCACCGCTCTGATTCTGCCTGAGGTGGGGGGCTCATGGATTGGCGAGTTCAGGGCTCCACGGGTGGTGCCGAGCGGGGATCTCCGGGTCCCTTGACATACAACCCAAAGGTTGTATATTCCTTCTTGTGACCTCACGGGAGATCATCCGGCTTCTTGCCGACGCCGGTTGGGTTCTCGTGCGAACGCGAGGTAG
>WNGB01010042.1_pt1 | contig 17112 bp, 21 predicted proteins | sample 5400681 | NCBI WGS metagenome assembly WNGB01 (sample SAMN13153367, study PRJNA577476) | soil metagenome | isolation source: 115 cm soil or saprolite under grassland replicate 2 | place: USA:California | collected 2016-06-15 | reverse complement strand
TGACCGGCTCGGGCTCGCCCTGGGGCCACTCGGCCAGCAGCCAGCGCAGCGGCAGCTCCCCACCGCGGGCGGCGCGGCGCAGCTGCACCCCGGCCGGGCGGACCCGCAGGGCGACAAAGCGCGAGACAAGCGGCGCCCCCGTCGGCGCCTTCGCGCCAGGTGAGGGTGCGGGCCGCCTGCTCGCCGGCGTCCAGCACCAGCTGCTGCAGCGACGAGCGCGGCTGGCGGTAGCGTGGCTTGGATGGCTGCCCCCGGCCGGCATACGGCAGCGTCTCGGGCGCCACCTCCTCGGGGTAGGCGCTGATGGTGCCGGGAACCTGCACCACGTCGGCCAGCTCGCGCTGCTCCAAGCCCAAGCGGAACTGGTTGACCTCGCCGTAGGCGGCGTCGGCCAGCAGCACCGGCGGCACCAGCTCCCAGGCGGCCAGCTCGTCCAGCATCTCCAGGGCCAGCTGCCACTTGGGCCGGTGCCGCTCACCCTGGGGGACGTGGGCCTTGCGGCGCCGCTCGGTGTCGTGGTCCCACTCCTCGGGCAGGAACAGCCGCCAGTTGATCGGGCAGGAGGCCTGGTCGGTGGCGGCGTGCACGCTCACGCCGACCTGGCAGTTGGCGAGCTTGCCCAGCGCCCCGCAGTACTGCGGCGCGACCCCCACCGAGTAGCGGCCAAACTTGGGGAAGCCGGTGTCGTCGATGACCCAGGCGGCCGGCCCGATCGCGGTGGTCATGCGCTGGGCCAGGCGCTGGCGCACGGGGACCGGGTCCCAGGGGCTTTGGTTGACGAACTGCTGCAGCGCCTGCTCCAGCGCGTCGGCGTCGGCTTGGGGGTCACCCTTGGCGAGCCGGGCGGCCATCGGCTGGATCGACTTGCGCTTGCCGTCCAAAAGCAGCCCGCGCAGGTAGCTCTGGCCCCAGCGGCGCTGGTCTTTGCGGGGGATGGATTGGAAGAGGTCCTCGGCGAACGCGGTCAGACGGGTGCGGATGCGGCGAAGTTGTGCGGGTGTCATTGCTTGCCACCAGTGGTGGCGGGCTCCTTTCAGCTCAGGGTTATCGCTTCAGTAGGTACACCCAGCAGCACCACGTTCGCAAGATCTAACAGAGTACTGCTATTAGAGTAAGTTTCAATGATGCGTGTCCGGACGTGCCAGCACGCGTGATCGCCGACTCGGCGGTGCTGCTCGGGCCGGCCTGGATCGGGGCCGGCACGGTTCTGGCCCAAGGGACGGTGGTCCGCTCCCCACCGCGAGGCGGTGTCGATCGGCATCCACTCGGCGGTGCTGGAGAACTCCAGCGTCGTCGGCACGAGCGACCATCCGCGTCCTGATCGGCAAGCGCAGCGTCTTCGGGCACCGCTGCCACGTGATCGGCGCCCGGATCGGCAACCTGTGCGAGATCGGCAACGGCTCGATCCTCATGCCCGGCGCGGTCCTCGGTGACGGCTGCATCCGCCTCAACCTGTAGAAGCGTTCTTGACCTGCCGGTCCGATACCACGACTATGACGGCATCGGGTGGACTCAACTGGACCCAAGGAGGTCGCAATGCAGGTCCCGCGAACGGTTCAACTGGAGCCGGTGGTGGTGGGTGCTGACTGTACGGGCGAGTATGGCTGTCCCGGTGTGTACAGGATGGATCGGGGTGGCCTCGCCGTGCAGGGCCGGCTGCTGAAGCCTGGTGAGCTGCCCTCCGGGGCCGCGATCCCCGCTGGAGAGGCCTTTGTGGAGATTCCACACGAGCTGCTCATTGAAGCCGCCCGTCGACTCACTGAAGGTGGGCAAGCGTCATGACCTCACGGGCCTCCGCCTCCGCGGCGATGGCTCTCGACGACCTCCGCCAACTGTTCGAGGGCGCGAAGCGCTCGGTGTTTCGCCTGGAGACGCTGCCGGTCTACGAGGTCGGCGAGGACATTGAGCGGCAGCAGGCGTTCGCCACCGAGGGCCTCCTGCCGCCGCCGAGCCCCGACAGGGTGGCGTTCATCCGGCGGATGCAGGAGCGGACCAAACGCGTGGCATGGTCGCGCGTCCACGTCGTCGACCACCCCCTCACCCCGTATCTCCGCTACGAGCTTGCGGCCTACGCCGAGAACGAGCAGGGTGGCGAGCAGGTGTGGATCGCCGAGCGGGCAGCCCATCCCGGCCTTGCCGATCTGACTGAGGACTTCGTGCTCGTCGACGACGAGGCTGGCGTCTGGTTCCGCTACGACGAGCGCGGCCGGCTCGTCGGCTACGAGCGCGTGGCGCCCGAGGGCCTCGACCGCTGCCGCGAACAGCGAGGGCTCGCCCTTGCGCACGCCGTCCGCCTCCGCGATTATCAACCGCCGCCGCTACGGAGCTGACATCCGCCATGACCGGTCCCGATGGCTGACCCCGATCTGCTTGCGGCGCGGCGCCGCCTCGCCGCCGAGCTGCGGCGACTCCGTCTGAACGCAGGCTTGTCCACCCATCAGGTCGCCGCCGCGATCGGGGTCAGCCAGTCGAAAGTCTCCAAGATCGAGAACGGACATCGCAGCGCATCAATCCCCGATGTGCGCGCCTGGGCAGAGGCGGTCGGCCTCACGGGTGATCGCGTCGAGGAGCTTGTCGATCTCGCCGAGCGGTCCCTCACCGACCTGATCGCCCGCCGGGCGATCCTCCGTGGTGGGGCTCCTGCCCATCAACGCCGGTTCGGCGAGCTGGAGCGCGCTGCCGGGCTGATCCGCGAATTCGAGCCGGTCTTCATCCCGGGGCTGCTCCAGACCGCCGACTACGCCAAGCAGGTGATGACGTCCGTCCGCCCCGACCGTGACGATGTCGGCGCGGCGGTCGCCGCGCGGCTTGAGCGTCAGGCGACCCTCTACGACGAGACCAAACGGTTCGAATTCCTGCTCGCCGAAGGGGTGCTGCGCTGGCGGCTCGGCGCGATAGGGACGCATCTCGCCCAGCTCGACCGCCTTGTGGCCGTGTCGACGCTGCCGAATGTTGACGTTGCGATCCTGCCGCACACCACCGTCGTCCCGACCTGGCACGGTCACGGGTTTGTGATCTTCAGCCATATCCATCTTGCTGATGACGACGCGGCCGATGCGGACGATGATGGCGACACGCTGGTGTACGTCGAGACGCTTACTCAGGAGCTGCGCGTCAGTGATCCGGATGACGTGGCGCTCTACCTTGATGTCTTCGAGCGGCTCCACAGCCAGGCAACCTCAGGGGAGGATGCTCGCCGGCTACTGGCCAGCGTCATGGCAGACCTGCGGCAGCTCGACATCTGAGCTGCCGGCGGCCACCTGAACAACCAGCTCTCCCAGGCGTCGCGTGTTCTCCAGAAGGCGCACAATCCCGCCGTTCGACCTTGACTAGTACATTCGAGTACACTCATGATGACAAACGATTCCAACCGTTGGGATCGGGATCGTCCCTCGGATGTCGTCGAGGAGGCAGCGTGGCTTTCGCCCTCGCAACAGAGAATCGCCGCCTCTCGGCGCGGAGGTGGGGAAGCTGCCGGGCGATCGGAGGTACGGCAGTCACCGCGATACATCCCAGATCTGCCCGAAGGGGTGACTGCGCATGACCAAGAACGATCCAAGCCAGTTCAGTGACTACGCGCTCGCTGAGGTGGATGTCGATCCGAAGTTGATGGCGGCGTTCGCCGCGTGGCTGACCGACCTGTCGGCACGCGCGGTCTCTGCCAGCACTCGGGCCAACGTGCCCGAGTGGGTCGGCACCGCTGCGGAGCTGCTGTACGACTGGGCCGCAGAGATCCCCTGGGCCAACGGCCAGGCGGGAAGTGCGGGGCAGGCCGGGACTACCATCCAGCCCCCGAGAGCGGGGGGGCTCCGCGCTGAGTTCCTCGGGGACGTGCTCGCTGAGCACCTGGTTCCGGCCGTCCCGCCGTCCCTGCCAGGCTCGCCCTTGACCGTCCGCAGCCTGCTGGAGCAGGTGCGTGCCCAGCGTCGTGACCGGCGTGACCACCGTGCCAGGCGAACGCAGGGACACGCAGGTGGCCGCCGCGACGGCGGCGTGGGCGCTGGAGGTGGCCATCCTGGCGTCCTGGTCCAGCGGCGATGTCGTACCGGGCTGGGCCGGGCCGGTCGCCGAACTGCTGCACGGCTGGTCCCAGCAGCTCGGCCTGGGTGGGTGGGCAGCGGGGCAGGCCGGAACGGCGAGGACGCCGGGCGTGCTGGACGCGCCTTGGAGGATGGGCGTTCTCGATGGGAGCCGCGTACCGGCCGCCCCGCTGCCCACCCACCCCCTGCTGATCTGGTTGCGGGTGCGCTTCGGCGTGCGGCGCTGTCTTGCCTGCGGCCGGCTCGGCAACCGCAGCCTCCAACCCGCCCACCCCTTGGTGTCGCCGGCCAGGGCGCGGACCTGGCGGTGCACCGACCGAGACGGCTGCCGCCAGCGGCGCACCAGCAAGGAGGCCCGAAGGTGACCGCGACCGCCGAGCAGTACGCCACGGCCGCCGAGCTGCTGCGCCGGCTGGCCATCCGCCCTGACCCCTTTGTGCTCGACGGCGACCTGGCCGGGCTGACCGACGCGCTGAAGGTGGCGGCGCAGGCGTGTGAGGAGGTCGATGAGGCCGACCGGGCGCGCGGGGACGCCGAGCTGGAGTGCGAGGAGGTCATGCTGGGGGCCGCGCACCTGTGGTCGCTGGTGGAGCCGGCGGCCGAGGTGATCGACGCCCACATCGCCGAGGGCGACGGCGGTACCTGGGAGACGTTGACGCTGGCCTTTGAGCTGCACCAGGCGGTGGAGGCCGAGCCGGACGAGCTTGGCGCCCGGTTGCTTGGCGAGCTGCACGCTGCACGAGTCGCCCTGCGCGCTGCCCAAACGCTGGCGGCGGCGGTGGACCGCGGCGACGGCGAGGCAGCCGGTGGATGCATGGCCGCCTTCCAGCAGGCCAGTCGCGCCTGGAAGGCGACAGTCGCATTGGGCCGCACGACCGGCGAGGTCGGCGTGGTCGCCGGAGAGGAATCACGATGAGCACCTCAGTGCAGCCGTCCAGGGTGATGGACGAGCGGACCCTGCTGGAGGTCGCGCTCGACCGGCTCAACGATGCCGCGCTGGCGGTCGTGCGCAGCGCGGCCACCAACGAGGAGCAGCACGAGATCCTCGGCTGCCTGGTCGCCGCGCACAGCCTGCTGCACGCGCTTGTCCGCCTCGACCCGGCCGCGATCGACGAGCTGCTCGCCCGCGCGATGCGCCTGGCCCGACAGGTCAGCCAGCCCAAGACCGCCCCGGCAGGGGCGGACTACAAGGTGGTGGGGACGCCGGCAGGCCGGCTGCGAGAAGTCGGGCCGGCGTCCCCCACGACCACCAACACGATCGCGGCCGAGATCGACGTCGAGGTGGCGCATGCGGTCGGCGTGTGAGCTGGGCCGAGGCCGCGGCCTGCGCCGCCGTGGCATCGCGCTGCTGACGTTCGTCTGCTACCTGCTGATGACGCTGGGCTGTGCGGCCGGGATCATCGTCGGCATCTGGCACGGCCTGCTCACCCTGTCCCTGCTGGGCTGCGCCCTGGGGGTGTACTACGCCAGCGAGCTTCGCGTGCTGCTGGCCTGGCTGCGCCAGCCCGACCCGACCTCTCCCCCGATGGCGCCGGCCTGGCATGTGCTGGCCTGCGCGGCCGGGTTCGCCCTGCTGGCAGTGGGCGCGGCCTGGACGTGGGGGCCGCCGTGAGCCGCCCCGTGGAGGTGACCAGGCGGGAGCTGCGCGGCGTGCAGCTTGACCCGGCGCTGTCGCTTGCGGCCAAGGGCCTGCTGCATGCGCTGCTGCTACGCCCGCCCGGCGCGGTGCTCACCCGCGCGGAGCTGTTCGCCACCAACCGCGACCCGATGGCCGTCATCGACGCTGCCATCGAGGAGCTGGCCCGCGCCGGCCTGGCCATGAAGGTCAAGCCCCGCAAGCGCAGCCAGGGCCGCCGCAGCGGCGGCATCAAGCTGCCGCCCCCTGCCGTCGCCCAGCCGCAGGCCGAGCCCGACCTGGATTGGGCGCCGGTCATCGGTCCTCAGGCGGCCTCCTGGTGGGAGCGGCAGGGCTGGCCGGTGCCGTGGGACCAGGTGACCGTCCTGGTGCCGTTCAGGGGCCGGATGGTCGAGCGTGAGGGAAGGGGGTGAGGCCAGGAGAGGGTCATGTCCTGCGGGGGCCGGGCGCGTGATTCCCAGCAAGCCTCGTCCCGGCTTGTATGCCACGCGCCCGACCGTCCGCACCCTCTCACCAGTCGAGGTGGCCCCGAAACGCCGGCCTGCATGGGGCTAGAGAACTCCCCCAGGACGTAGCTGTGACCGCTACCGGCGCCCGCCCGTGGGGAGAGCGGCCGTGAACGACGGGCACGAAAAGAAGCGGAACCTACTGCTGCTAAACCTGCGACGGGATGCAGCCCATCCCAGGTGTTGGCCCGGAGCACGAACGGCACGGCAGCCCTTGGTGTGAGTACCCCAGGCGCGAGCGGTACCACCCGGAAGCGCCCGGGGGAAGGGGAAGCGCAAGGGCAGCCTCGGCCGCTTGCGCCCGGACGCCCCGAGGGCCCGGGGAAGCCCACCGATCCGGTCCCTCGGGGCACCAACACCACCGCTCACCCGAGCACACCCAGGTCACAGCAGCACTCACAGCCCGACTCACCGCAGCACCCACAGGTCACAGCAGCACTGACAGCGCCGCTCACCACAGTTACCACCGACACAGATGGAGACGTTGATGCACAGCATGTTGTCCAGCTTCGGCATGGCCATCGTGACCCTGCTCGGCATCGCCGCCGTGCTCGGCCTGGTCCTGCTGGTCGCGGTCGAGATCCGCTGCCTGGTGCGGATCAACCGCCAGATCGGCGCCCCCAACAACGAGCGAAGGTTCTTTCGCGATGTCGGAGCCGACGCTGATGGCCGCGCCGAGCTTGACCAGTACTGGTAGCGGCGCGCCGGCGAGAGGTAGGGCCGCGGCTGCCACACCTACAGGCCCCACCCCCGCCGACCAGACCCCAGGAAGAGCAGAGGTCCATGTTCATGATGCCCCACCTCCGCCCGCGTGGCGGCCGGTGGCTGCTGGGACTGGCGTTGGGCTGCGCCTGGCTGCTGGCAGGCCAGCACCTCGCCGGCCAGGCCGGCGCCGACCAAGCCGGCCGCCCGCAGGCGGCCGTCGCCGCGCCGCCGAGCACCGCCATCCAGCAACGCCCGGCGGCGCCACCGCGCGCCGCTGCGGCGCAGCCCCGGCCGACCTCACCGCCATCCGCAACGCCAACCTCAACACGATCCTCAACGCCGCCGCGGCACTCACCGGCAACCTCAACCAGAACGTCACTGCCGTACTCACAGACAGCGGCGCGGGCGGTCGCCTTCGCGCTCGCCCAGGTCGGCAAGCCCTACCAGTTGGGCGCCGAAGGCCCCGACGCCTACGACTGCTCCGGGCTGGTCTGGCGGGCCTGGCAGCACGCCGGCCTGGCCTGGACGCGCATGAGCGCCGCCGCCCAGTGGCAGTGGCTCCACAGCCGCGGCCACGACCTGCCCGCCACGCAGCTCCGCGCCGGGGACCTGCTGTTCTACGCCAACGACGCCACCGATCCCACCTCGATCCACCACGTGGCCATGGCGATCGACCAGAACCGCATGGTCGAGGCGCCACAGCCTGGCGTACCCGTCCGGGTCCGGCCGCTGCGCTGGCGGGGCCTGTATGCCGCCGCCCGGCCCACCGCCGCCTGACCACCCAAATCACCAGGGAGGCACTCGTGCACGACACCACCACACCCACCATCCCGGCCGCGCCCGCCAGGGTGCGCACTATCATCGCCTACACCCGCGCAGGCCAGAACAGCAGCGAGGGCCACCGCCGGGTACAGCGGCAGCGCACCGCCATCCAGGCCGAGGCCGACTTCCAGGGCTGGACGGTCGCCGCCTGGACCTGTGATCTCGGCCAGCCCGGCACCACCCTGGACCGGCCCGGCCTCAAGCGCGCCCTGGCGCTGCTGTCGGAGCACCGCGCCGACGCGCTGGTGGCCTACGACGAGGCCCGGCTCAGCCGGCTGTCATCGCACCAGCGGCAGCTCGCCCGCGTCGCCGAGCGGCAGGGCTGGCAGGTGCTGACCGTCCAGGCGCTGCGCGCCTCCGCCCCGGCGTAGCCACCAGCCGGGAGATCGCGCGATGGCTGCCGTTCCGCTCCAACCGGCCACCCCCGACCCCACCCGTACCCCGACCCAGCAGGCAGACCAGGCGGCCGGCGTGGAAGGCACGGTGGTGTGCTACCTGCGCACCGCCAACGCCGGCAGCGCCGGCCAGCGCCTGCTCGACCGCCAGCGCGCCAAGCTGGACCGCCAGGCCGCCGCCCACGGCTGGAGGGTGGCGGCCTGGATCGAGGACCTGCACCAGTCCGGCGCCACCCTGCATCGGCCCGGCCTGCAACACGCCCTCGGACTGCTGGCCGACCACCAGGCCGACGCGCTGCTCGCCGTCGACCACGCCCGCCTGGCCGTCACGCCCCAGGTCGCCGGCCAGCTCGCGGCGCTGGCCGACCGCCAGGGCTGGCGGCTGCTGACCCTCCAGACCCTCACATCCGCGCCGGCATGCCCGCCGCACTCGGCACCACAGGAGGCCCCATGACCAGCCCCGACATCTCTCCAGTCCACACGGTGATCGCCTACACCCGCACCGCCGACCCCAAAGCCCAGCGCAGCATCCAGGCCCAGCGCGACGACCTGGAGGCCGAGATCGCCTTCCACGGCTGGACCGTGCTGGAGTGGATCGATGACCTGGGCCAGCCCGGCACCAGCCTGGAGCGGCCCGGCCTGACCCGCGCCCTGGAACTGCTGGCCGACCACCAGGCCGACGCGCTCATCGCCTGCGACGCGACTCGCCTGGCCCGCTCGGCGGCGGTCACGCGCCAGCTCGCCGCACACGCTGCCGCCTACGGCTGGCAGTTGGTCATCGTCTGCGACGACCGGCAGCTTGCGCTGTTCGGCCACCAGCAGGGCGCGTAGCCGGCTCCCGTTGTCGCGGCTGGACGCGGGAGCCCACGGCCCGGGTTGACGGTGCCCGGCCGCGTGTGGCTCTCGTGGTGGCGCCCCCGGTTCCTCCGGCCGGGGGCGCCCGCCTGCTCGGACCCGGATCAGGGCCGCTACCGCTCGGCGGCGCGCAGCAGGATCTCGACCTGGCCGCGGGCGGCGCGGATCTGATCCGGGCCGCGGTCGATGATGGCGCCGATCATCGCCCCGTCCACCAGCACCTGGAGCTGGCCGGCGAGCACGGCCGGGTCGCGGGCGTCGGCGGTGGCGGCCACGTCGTGGAACAGGCCGCGCAGGGCCTGGCGGTGGCGGGCGACCACCTGGTGGACCTGGTGGTCGGGGTCGGTGAACTCGATGGCGGCGTTGGCGGCCAGCCAGCCGCGCCAGTCGCGTTCGGCCAGCCAGCCCTCCAGGAAGTCGAAGACGGCCAGCAGCTTGGCCCGTGGGTTGTCGTGGCGGGCGAGCTGGTCGGTGAGGCGCTGGCGCAGGTCGTGGTCGAAGTGGTCGGTGGCGGCCACGATGACGCCGTCCTTGCCGCCGTAGCTGCGGTACAGGGTGGGCGGCTTGGTGTCGGCCTGGCTGATGATCTGGTCGACCTTGGTGGCGTTGAAGCCCTGGCGGGTGAACAGCTCCAGGCCGGCGTCCAATAGGCGCTGGCGGGCGGGCGGGGTGCTTGGCTTGGGCATGGGGCCACACCATAACCGGCTCGGCGCATGGTGGGCGAGTGGGTTGGGGGTTGACGGGTGGGGGGTCGCCTCGCCCATCATGTTAAGTAAATCTACGTAACACACTTGGGAAGGAGGCCTCACCCCGGCAACCGCTCTGCCCGCCCGCCGTCCTGGAGGTGTCCGATGCGCCGCGCCACCATCGCCCTGGACCAGATCGAACCCGGCATCGCCCCCCTGGTCATCGCCGACCCCGACCTCACCCTCCAGAGCAAGCTCGCCCTGCTGTACGTGCTCAGCCACCCCCACCAGACCCACGGCCCCCAGGACCTGGCCGACGTCGACCAGCTCGTGGCCGATCACCTCGACGAGGTCGTGCACGAGCTGGTCGGCCGCCACTGGCTGGCCACCCTTCCCCCCGACACCCCACCCTGCCTTGCCACCCGCTTCCAAGTCCGCGAAGACCACGACCCCGACGTCGACGAGGACCAGGCCGTGGACGGCGCGCTCGGGCTCGTCCACCTGGGCGCCGGCGTCACCTGGGTCGCCGGCGGGGGCGGCAACGGCGGCAACGGCCGCGGCTGAGCCGCGAGCCCGACAGAGCTGGTGCCGCCGGCCCCTTCCGAACCCCTGCGGTCGGGCCGGCGGCACCACACCACCCGAGGGAAGAGTCCAGATGCCCCCGCCGGCCCTGCTGCCGCAACCACCCGACCTGTGCCCCTGGTCCAACTGCCACCAGCCCGCTCCCGTCGAGGTCCTCCGCACCAGCACCGGGACGCTGTCGCACGCCTGCTCGGCGGGCTGCTACTGCCTGGGGCACGCGGTGGTCACCGGCATCCAGGCGCAGACCCGCCACGGTGGCGGCCTGTGGTATCGCCCCCACACCCGGCCCCGCCACACCGTTCAGGCCAGCACACCATGACCGGCCCGCAGCCACAGCATCAGGGCCTGGTCGGCGTGCTGCGCGGCCCCTACGGCATCCTCTGGGCTGGCCAATGCGTGAGTCTGTTGGGTGATGGCGTGTTCATCTTCGCCCTGGCCTGGCAGCTCGCCGTCCAATGGCACCGGCCCGCCTTGCTCGGCCTGCTGCTCGCAGCCCGCGTGCTGGCCGAGATCGCCACCGCCGGGCTGTGCGGCGTCCTTATCGACCGGCTCCCGCGCCGCACGATCGTGCTCGGCGCCGATGCCGGCCGCGCGCTGCTGCTGTTCGCCCTGGCGGCCACGCTGCACCAGCCGCCACCCGTACCCGTCCTGGTCCTGGTGATGGTCGGCTACGGCGTGCTCACCGCACTGTTTCGCCCCGCGCTGGTCGCCTACCGCCCGAGCTGGTCGCGCCCAACCGACTGGCTGCCGCCAACGCGCTGTACTACATCGCCCTGCAAGCCGCCATGCTCGTCGGTCCGGCCATCGGCGCTGCGCTGCTCGGCCTGGGCTCGGCCACCACCGCGCTGCAACTCAACGGCGCCTCGTTCCTGCTGGCCGCCGCCACCACCGTGGCGCTGCCCGCCCGGCCACCCGCCGCGACCGCAAGCGGGGAGGGCGTGGCTTCGTTGCTGGAGGGGTTCCGGGTTGCCCCGCCGGGCCGGCTGGATCGGCGGCACCATCGTGCTCATCTCCATCACCAACCTGGGCATCATCGGCGCCCAGCGGGTCGCCCTCCCGCGGGCTGCCGCCGACCGCTACGGCCAGCTCGGTGGCTACGGCGCCACCATGGTGGCCATCGCTCCTGGCGCCATTCTGGCTGCCTGGCTGGCCAGTCGCGCCCGGCCGCCGCGCGAGCCCGGCCGCACCACCTACACCGCCGCGCTGGTGCTCGGCATGGCCACGGCCGGCTTCGGCGTTGCCCGCGGGATCGTCCTGGCGGTGCTGCTCGGGCTGGCGTTCGGCGCCGGCCAGCAGCTCGCCGAGCTGTGGTGGATCACCAGCCTGCAACGCCTGCTGCCCGACCGGCTACGCGGCCGGGTCGCCGCCGTGGCCGACTTCGGCTCGCTGGTCTTCCTGCCGTTGTCGTTCGCGGTTGGCGGCGTGGTGGTGGAGGCGGTCGGCCCCCAGGTGGTCCTGCTCGGCGCCGGCGCCATCGGCATGCTCACCGCCACCATCGGCCTCCTTGTCCCGACCCTGCATCGCTGGCGCCCGCTCATCAACGATACCGCGGCCGATGCTTCAAGTCGGCGAGATCCACGATCCTCCTCGCTCCCAAGAGGACAGCGCTGATGACAGTGCGCTGCGACTGTGCAGTCGGCCAGCCGACGTTCGTGCGCCGTCGTCAGCTTGGGCTGATCGAGATCGAGACCGAAGCAGCGGTACACACACAGGCCGTGGCCCGACAGCGGCGACTGTGAGGACCACGGTAAGCACCTTGGTCAGGTCGCCAGTGAGTCGTCTGTGATCGTGTAGAGGATTCAACGCGATTGTCTCGAACAAGTGTTCGAGCTAAGATCCTCCCGCCGGGCATAGAAGGGAGCTGGTGCGACGGAGGATCTGTTGATCCGGCAGAGCCGCCCAGCGCAGGCGAGCAGGCGCTACTGATCGGTGGACTCCCTCACAGGGTCAAAGCGATCTGGCGTTGCTGACCGCCTCGACGGGCTGAACCGGGGGATATCCAGCATGCCCACACCCTCTGACTTCGACGACACCGGCGTCGAGCGCGCCCTTGATGTGCTGCTCCGAGCGTTCCGCAAGAAATTCGGTCGAGATCCAAGGCCAGACGATCCGCTGTTCTTCGACCCCGACGCCGACGAGCCCCGTCCGCAGAAGCAGATCGCCGTCAAACCAGGCATGGTCGAGGCCATGCGGCAGGCGGGGGTGTCGCCAGCGTCTATCTACGCCTACCAGCAGACAGGAATCATCCCCGCCGAGGATGTGCTGGAGCAACTTCCCGACGTACAGCTCCTCGAGTTCTACCTGGCGGTGCGGTACTACCAGCGACAGTATCTGAGCGCCGAAGAGAAGGCGGAGATCGACGTAAGAGACGCCCACGAGGCCGCAGTTGTCGCTGTCGCGGCAATGCTGCAGCGTGATGACGACATGTTCCACGAGGTCTTTGCCTCCGGCGGGCCACTGATGAAGGTCGTTCCGCTGGGGTGGGTCCGCAACGCGCGGGACAACCTTCCCAGGGACCTGTACCGGCGGGCCATGGCCGAAGGCGTGGACTTCGCCGCCCGGAACATGCCCGTACCGATTCGCAAGGCGGCCGGCGAATGGCGGTCGGTGCTCGGGGCGAGGCCAGGCGCCCGGCCTCGCCCCCATGACGACATCTTCGACAAGTACGGGATGTGGGAAGCGGTCATCGCCCTGTTCTGCCTGGCATCCGGGTTGGTCCGTACCGTCGGTCGCGGTGACCCGGACTGGCTGCACAACCTTGATGACGGCCAAGAACACGGGCACGCCAACATCCCGGCCGACGAGCTGGAGGCGTTCGTCGGCGAGAAGATTCTGCAGCGGTTGGACACCGAGCCGGGCCTGATCCGGCGCGCGCGGCAAGCGCTGCGGGACACGCCGGATCTCGCGCCGGAGCGGCTCGCCGAAGTGGCCGAGCTGGAGGCCGATCCGCATACGCTGGAGGCTGCCCTGGCGGCGTCTCGAACGATCTGGCCGGTGCTGTCCCACGATGCCAGGCGGCTGGTGAACTTGTACTTCATCGAGGACGTGACGGTGGCGCAGCCGTGGCTGCCGCTGGAGCAACAGATCCAGGTCACGTGGCGCCTCTGAGGACCTGGACCTTGTCAACGCTCACCCGGCCGGCGCATCCGCGTCCCTGCGTCCAACGAGGTTGACTCCTCAGGTGGGCGGGCACGGAGTGTCGTCCCACCGCGTGGCTCTGTGAGCTGTGAGGGGCAATGAGGCGGCTTGTCGTGTCGCACGCTATGTCATGCTTGGTATGGAAATCGTCCCGGTGTGCCTACCTTCCAGGCCCGGAGCCGACCTGACACCTGAAAGGGCGAGCCACGGGATCGAGGCGATGGCCGAAGGGGAGGCTCACCGGGTTGTTCGCCTGGCTTCGCGGGAGGGGCCTCCAATGGTTGACGACGAGACGGCGAAGGTCCTCGCCGCGTGGGAGCAGGCCGCGTCGCGGCTGATGAGCGAGGTCCAGCAGGTTCGGGCCGTCCTTGAGCAGACGGCGCTTGAGCGTGCCGTGAGGCGCCCAGCCGAGCCGCAGAGCCCGCAGGAGTATCGGCTCCTGTACCGGGCGCGGGAGATCCCGGGGTTGATCGCCGACTATCGAGTGGAGTGGCGCCGCAACAAGCGGTTGGGTGATGCGCTTCAGAACGTCGTCATCGCCGGCTCGGTCATTGTGACGTTGACCACCGGTACGGTTGGTGTCACGGGTCAGCTCAGCCAGTTCAGGTGGGTCGCGATGGCGTCCAGCGGCCTGGTCGCCATCGCCGCGGGCGTCAGCGGCCACTACAAGTTCCGTGAGCGAGCAGCCAACGCGCACCGCGCGGCGGACGCGATGGAGTACGAGTCCGAAGCGGCCAATCTTGGGATCGGCAGGTACAAGGACCGGGACCCGGCCGAGATCGTGGAGATGCTCGTGGAGGAGGTCCAGCGGTTACACAAGGAGCAGCAGCAGCGCGAGCAGCAACTTGAGCAGCCCCCAGAGACTCGACGCGACCACAGCGGAGGGGCCGAACTGTCGTCGTAGACCCGCGCCGGGAGAGGCGCCTGCTGTTTCGAGCTGCAGTCCGGTCAGCCCAGCCGGGCTGCGTCGAGTTGCTCGCGACTGTAGGTGGTCGAGCCCTCACGAGAGGTCGTCTCGATCAGCTTTCGCAGGCCCGCTGGTGGTTCGGACTCCACCCTTTCCACAGGCTTGGCGGTGATGTCGTCCAGCAGCCGATCCAGCAGGATGGCCAGTGATATCGGACCGCTGCCTGTATATCCCCAGCTCACACCGAAACTAGGGTGCTCAGGGGCGATGAACAGGCCCCCGTTGGCGGTACGAATCCAGACCGTCGAGCCGCAGAGCGTGACCGAGTGCAGCAGTGCGGTCGTTGGCAGCCGCTGCGGAACAGCGGCGAAGATGCGCTCCTCGCCCATGTGGTCCACGCGGTGCACGGCAGGCAGGCCGGTGGCCGGGTCGTGCAAGAGCGTGCCGATGTCCACCTCGCTGACGTGCTCAAGCAGCTCGCGCTCCAGCACCGTTGGCGACTGATCGGTGGGCGCGGCGACAAGCCGGACGGCCCACTCAACGGCGGGCTGACATTCGCCGGGCACAACCTCAGCGACCGAGCTGGCGGGCCAGTCACTGCCGCTGTCCCACATCCGGGCAATCTTGGCGACCCGGGCGGCGAGGGTGTCCCGGCGTTCGAGGATCTGCAGCCACCCTGCCCGGCGGACGACATCGGGCAGCGGTTCCGGGTCAGGCCGGTACAGCTCCGCCGGCACCGCGCCAAGGGTGAGCCAGCAGCCGTCACCCTTCACATTCTCGGTGAGGTCGGCCAGATACTCTCGAGCTCCGACGGTGTCCTGGTGGCGCAGGTGCCGAGCAAGCCACAAGCACACTGCGGCCGCTGGGGAACCATCGGGTTCACCGGCGGCCAGAATGATGAGCGCCTCGATCGGCATCTCCACATGGCAGGCCGGCACAACCGCCGGTGGGGCGCCCGGCTTCCATTCCAGGATCGCATCGCGGTCGCGGAGCGCCGAATGCCACCAGGGTGCCTTGGTGCCGAGCACTGTCGCGAGCTGCTGCCAGCGGGGCTGGTATCGCTCGGAGAGCCGCCCACCTTCGTGGATGTCGATCGCCTCCAGCTCGGGTGCGTCGTCAAGGCCCCAGCGGAGCTTGCCGACGGCGACGGCGGCGTAGTAGCGGGGTAGGTACTCGCCGTAGCGGCCCCATAGGGCATCGATGAGATAGCGGGCGTTGCCGTTGCTGTCGATCAGTGAGTAGCCCAGACCGACGGGTCCGTGGCCGGTGTCCCAGCGCAGGACGGCATAGTCACCGACGATCTTTGCCTCCTGGAACACTCCTGGTTGTGCCGGAGCGGGCCGGGTCAGCACTGGAGTCGCGTCCGACGGCGGATCAGCCGGGGTGCGGTGCTTGCCGAAGATGGCCATGACGTTCTCCCCTTCGCGCGCAGCCACTCGCGAGGCGCGAACGACGGCGATCTGCGCCATCGAGCGCTCTCTCCCGTGGTCTGCGAATGTGAAATAGCGGTATAGCCATCAAAGCACACGGCACCGACATTCAACGCGACTACCTCAGGAACCAAAGCAGGCCCAATCGGCGGCCGGGATAGTGGGATAGGGCTACTCGAAGTCCAGCTCCAGCCCTAGACCGTCGCCGAGTTCGCGTCCCTGGGCCGGCTCCGGCGGCCACGCAGGGCGTCCCATCGCGGCCAGCTCCTGGCCCAGTGCCCGCATGCGCGCCGCCGCCTTGTCCGTCGCAGTGCACAGCGGTAGATGTACGTCGTCGTCGAGGTCCGCCCGCTGATGGGGCTGTGCAGTGCACAGCAGGTCCCAGCCGCTACGCAGCAGCGGATCGCCCCGCCGCCGCGCGTCCTCGAACGGGGCGGGCACGTCGTCGCGTTCTCGGTCCCCCAGCCGCTGGGTGGCCGACAGCTTGCGCGCGTCGCGCATCCAGCGCTTGGCCAGCGCCGCCAGCGGCTCGTGCAGTGCGTACTCGCCGGTGCACTGGCTGTCACGATCGACGAAGACGTGCAGCTCCTCAATGCAGCGGGTCGCCATCGAGTAGGCCGACTGCCTGCAGGTCTGCCACGACCCCGGCAGAATCAGCACGACCTCGGCCTGGCCGCCCTGCAGCCTGAGCGCATGCCCCGCGTAGCCCAGCCGCAGCGGCTGCGACCACTCCCGCCCCACCAGCTCCACCGGCACCTGGCGGCCGTCATCACAGGCGACCGTGACCCGCCGAAGCAGGGGGTCGATGTGGGCGATGGTCCCGGCGGTGCCGGTGGCGACCCGCTCGCTGTCCGCTGTGCGGTAGGGGCGGATGAACTGGACGCGGTCGCCGACCCAGACCTGCTCGCGGCGGCCGGCGGCATGGTCGACCAGCTCAGTGCTCGGCCACGACAGCTCCCCAGCCCGCGACCGCCGCGCCTGGCACAGGCGGTTGAGGGTATCGATGGTGGCGTTGCTGGTGTCGGTGACGATCCTCACCCCGTCCAGGCCACGCTGGCGACGATTTTGGTCCCAGGCGTGCACGGCTTCCTTGACCGCGGTGGAGGCGTGCGGCACCAGGTGCACCCGCCCGCGGGCGTTGAGGTTGGCCAGCGCCTGATCGGCGTGGCCCTCGCGGAGCAGCCGGCACACCTCCCGATCCTCGGGGTCCTTCTGGCGAACCACGGTGGTCAGCTCAGCGTGGCCGCCGATGGCCTGGTCGACTTGCGCGTGCCAACCGGCCGCGCCGACCGCCTGCGCCTGTTCGGGGTCGCCGAGGGTGCGGATAATCGCCGGCCCCGCCGCCTGCAACAGCCGGTGCATGCGGTGGGTGTCGACCATGCACGCCTCCTCCACGATCACCACCATCCG
>WNGB01014276.1_pt1 | contig 17115 bp, 12 predicted proteins | sample 5400681 | NCBI WGS metagenome assembly WNGB01 (sample SAMN13153367, study PRJNA577476) | soil metagenome | isolation source: 115 cm soil or saprolite under grassland replicate 2 | place: USA:California | collected 2016-06-15 | reverse complement strand
TGACGCGAGCGATGTGACTCACGGTTTTCTGCGGACGCCGTAAGCCGGTCAGTCCGCGGGAGCAAGCGCGTCCCCGTCCTGCGCTATCTCGACTTCTGATTCGCCGCTTCCGACTTTGGATGTTTATATGACAGCCACAGAAATATGAATCCGATGACCGGTATGAGGATATCGCTGGGAAGAACCAATCCGACGTTACCAGGAGAAAAATTATGCGCCGCGATCATTTGATAGATATGTCCGCCAGCTGCGCCCAATAAGAATGCGGCGGGCGGAATAAATGTTGCGACTCGAAACGGTAAGCTTGCCTTGTAAGCAAGGATTCCTGTTATGCCGACGCCGAGACTTGCAAACCCCTTGCTGCCGTATCGCCGAAGAAAACGTGGAAAACGAAGTTGATCAGGTTGCTTATGCCTATGGGGAAAAGCATGTAGTACGACAGAAATGCTTCGGCAACTGTGCTTGTTCTTCGCGGCCTCGGCTTGCTTAGCAGTGATATTAAGCCCGCGATTAAACCGATAATAAGGAGCGTGAAGAAATAATTACCTATCAGAACAAATAAGAACAAATGGACTCTCGAGCCGGTCATGTCGCTCAAACTAATTGTATTTGGACAGCCTTGTGAAGTGCGTTCGTGATTCCGGATTCGTGTGGGTCCGGGAATCTGAGCGTTTCTGCAGCGCGTACGTTTTTTTGGCTTGCAGAAAAACCCTGATTTCCCTACTTCACATCAACCGATGGAACTGCTGGCCACCGATCCGCTATTACCCATCCGTATCGTTGCCGCAATCGCCTTCATCGCGATGATTTGCGCTTACGTTTATGTGCTGCGGCATCTGCGAAAAATCGAGAAAACCATCGTCGCGAATAATCTCGTGCCGAGTGAGTTGGGACCGCGCAATAACATGGTGCTCATGGTCTGCCTGATTCCGCTCATTGCCACTGCGCTGTTACTTTATCTGATCATCAAGACGTAAACGACAGTGCCGGCCTCCTGACAATGATCTTATAACGCGCGGAATTCTTCACCGCGTTCGAGGGCCACTTCAGCTTTAAGATTTTCGAGGTCGCGACCAACACTGGCGACAGCGGCAAGCTTATCCCCGCTGCGGAAGACCACTGAGGCGTCTTTTTCTTTCAAATTCCCAGACACAATCGCCTGATCCTTGCCGCTGCCGTGACCAACGTAATGAATGTGCAGATCAAAATGATTGCTCCAGAAAAATGGCGGCAGGGTGAATGGCTCGCGCACTCCGAGAATATTACGCGCGGCGGTCTGGCCATGGCGCTGCGCCACGACCCAATGTTCCACCCGGATGCGTCCCGCGCGCGGATCAGGCCAACGCGCGATATCGCCCGCGGCAAAAACCCCAGGCACGTTCGTCTCCAAAAACTCATCGACCAACACGCCGTTGTCGGTCGCGATGCCCGCTTGTTCTGCGATGGCGATGTTTGGGCGCACGCCAATCCCAACGACCACCAAATCGCAATCTAATTTCGTCCCGTCATCGAGCTGCACATATCGATCTTGAATTGCCGCCGGCGTTCGACCGAGATGAAATTTCACGCCATTTGCTTCGTGCGTTTCGCGAGCCAACCCACCCAGTTCGCGTCCGAGAGCTTTTTCCAGTGGCAGCGATTCTTTTCCGACCACTGCAACTTCTAGCTTGCGCTCCCTCAAGGACCACGCCACTTCCAGGCCGATAAAGCTCGCGCCGATTACGACTGCGCGCTTTGCGCTTTTGGCCTTGTCAATAATGCGCCGGCTGTCGGCGAGCGTTCGCAAATAACAAACCTGCGGCAGATCGTTCCCCGGAATCGAGAGCCGAACCGGCGTCGCGCCGGTGGCCAGCAGCAGCGCGCCGTAATCTAACGCGCGGCCATCGGACAACATCACCCGCTTGGCTCCCGGGTCGATCGCGGTGACAGATGTGCTTGTTATCGCGTCGATCTTTTGTTCGCGGTAAAAATTAGCCGAACGCAACGGAATCCACTCTTCCGGAGCCGCCCCAGCGAGATAATCCTTGGAAAGGTTTGGCCGATCGTACGGCAAAGACTCATCAGCGCCGATCAACGTCACCGGCCCCCCATAACCTTCGCGCCGCAACATCTCAGCCGCGGCACCGCCGGCCGCGCCTGCACCAACGATCACCACGCTCGCTGGCGATGATTTGAGTTTGCGCGCCGGTTTCTTCTCAATCTTGCCCGTTACAAAAAACCGCTCGCCACGTTCCTCGATATGGTAACAGGAAACGTGGTTTAACGCCGGCGCAGCGATCGCCTCCCCGGTACGCAGATCGAAACGCGCATGGTGCCATGGGCAGCGAACGGTGCAATCCACCATCAAACCTTTTGCCAGCGGGCCGCCGTAATGCGTGCACGTCGCCCCGATGGCAAAAAGCTCGTCTCCCCGCCTGGCCACCAGAACCGCTTCACCAAACGCGTGCCCCAGAAGCATTCCTCCATCGGGCAGTTTGTCGATGTCGCAGCCCCTTTCGAAATCCGGTCCTTCGAGGTCTTGCGATGCCTCAGCCATAAGGGTCCTTCCTTTAAAATTAGAATCGCGCTGGAACAACACAACGCGCGTTCGGATCTATTGACATTCGAAAACTGCAAAATAAGGCCTGAGACCTTGAAGATAATTCGCGAGCGACTGTCTGTAAAAAGGCAGGACAGCGCCATGCTCTGCCCTGCCAGCCACCTTGCTCCTCTGTTGTGGGGTTTTGATCCGCTTTAGGCGGATCCGATTTCGAATCTTAGTTTCTACTGATCACTAATTACCGCTCACTGATCACGATTTCTCTCATCCAGGCAGTGCCGGGCGAGGCAGTGGTGTTGGGCGAGCTCTCGGTGTCGGAGTAGGCCGTGGCGTCACCGTAGGTATAGGCGTGGCTGTAGCTGTTGGCGTAGCCGTAGGTGTAGGCGTGGCTGTAGGTGTTGGTGTTGTCGTAGGTGCAGGTGTGGCCGTAGGTGTTGGTGTTATTCTGGGTGTCGCTGTCGGGGTAGTAGTGGGTGTCGCAGTAGGAGTAGATGTAGCCGTCGGTGTGGGCGTAGCTGTTGCAGTTGCACTAGGGGTTGTTGTGGCTGTAGCCGTAGGTGTCGGCGTTGGCGTCCCAGTGATCCTCCGTACGATTGCACCAAATGTGCCGACTGCCGTTCCGTTATCTGGATCGGGAAAAGAGACTCCCCAAAGTCCTTCTGCCACTCTGCTAAGTTCCCTGTTCCACGTCTGTCCACCGTCTGTTGTTCTGAGAACTGTGTCTCCGAAGCCAACAACCGTTCCGTTAGCCGCATCAGCAAAGGAAACCGCCGTGAGCGTGAATGTTCCTGCGGGTGTCTGATTGTTCCAATTGCTTCCTCCATCTGTTGTTCGGAGGATTACGCCCTGACCGTCAGATGTTCCGCCAACTGCAGTACCGTTGTTCACATCAGTGAAGCAAACACCATTAAGATCAGCAATGGTACCACTTGGCTGAGTCCCCCAACTGCTGCCGCCATTCGTCGTTCGGATGATTGTCCCGTTTTGCCCGACAGCGGTTCCAGTATCCGCATCAGTAAAGGAAACTCCAAAAAGGATAGTAGCTTGTGCTAGCCCGCTAGCCTGAGCTACCCAGGTATTCCCTCCGTCTGTCGTTCTTACAATTAGTGCGCCGTCTAAGGCTTCTGGACCCTGTCCAACAGCCGTTCCGTTATTTACGTCGCTGAAAGAAATTCCGAAATAGCCGGTAAACTCGTGGGTATGTTGAATAGCCCAATTTCCTCCGCCATCTGTAGTTCCCAGGATTGCACCATAACCCGATGCATGGCCGTGATTTTCGTCGGTAAAAGACACCGCTAACAACTCGGTGGTAGTTCCACTGACTTGGTTAATCCAGGTGTTTCCACTGTCTGTTGTTCTAAGAATTGTGCCGTTTGAACCGACTACCGTTCCGGTGGTTGGATCGGTGAAGGAAACACTATCCATACGGTCTGTGGTTGTGCCGCTGGATTGAAGCGTCCAGCTCGTGCCGCCATCCGTGGTTCTAATAATTTCACCGGCCAGGCCGACAACTGTCCCGTTATTTGTATCTGCAAAGGAAACTCCCTGGAGCAAGTTTGGCGTCCCACTTGTTTGTTCGATCCAGGTGTCTCCTCCGTCGGTCGTTCGCACGATTGTCCCAGAACTGCCCACAGCGGTTCCGGTATTTGTGTCGGTAAAGGAAACCGCAGAAAATTGCGCCGCGCTTCCGTTATATTGGTTAACCCATGTGGCGCCTCCGTCAGTCGTTCTTACTATGACAGCGGTACCGGTGTCGAAGTCTGCGCCTACAGCAGTTCCGTTATTCGCGTCCGTAAAAGACACTCCAAAAAGGTCGCCCGTTGTTCCGCTTGTCTGCTGAACCCAATTAGCTCCCCCATCAGTTGTCCTCACAATTGTGCCACCACCCCCGACAATGGTGCCGTTATTAGTATCTGTAAAAAAAATCCCATAATAGAGAACGAGTGGTCCAGTCTGATTAACCCATGTGTCTCCGCCATCTGTGGTTCTTAAAATTAGCGTCTGACCAAGATTAAAATCTACGCCTATAACCGTCCCCGTGTTTGCATCTGTAAAGGAGACCCCTGTAATCCAGGCCCCTGGGTTGCTATACTTGGTGAGCCAAGTGTTCCCGCCATCCGTAGTCCTGATAACTACTGCATTACCGGTAGAGATATTCGCGCCGCCCGCCATTCCAGTATTTGCATCTGTAAAAGACACGCCCAGTAAAGTAATCCCGGTTCCCTCGTATCCGCTTGTTTGAATAGTCCAGTGTAAGCCTCCATCTATCGTTCTCAGAATTGTGCCTCCCTCGCCGACGGCGGTTCCGTTATTTGCATCGGTAAAGGAAACAGCGCTAAGAGGATTCCCCTGAGGAAGAGGTTTTTGCCAGACCCATTGAGCAGCGCCATCCGGCGCCGCCGCTGATCCTCCTATTCCATCGGTTCGCGCGGTCGTGGAACTAAAGCCGAGCCCAACCGGATTTGTCTCAACACGGGGAGTCCGTCCACCCACGGATACGGCGAAAAGCAGTGCGGCAGCACTGCTTGTGAAGAGAGCAACAAAAATCAAAACGCGGACGTTAAAGAAAGCGGAGTGAGAAACGGATTTCTTTTTCATAGTATTTTACTGAAGATTCGCTGCTTTGACCTTCTTTGATTCTCTTTGGATAAAGTCGTTTTTAATCCCTACTTATGTACTGCGGAAAACCTGCGATTTTCTTACAAAGAAAGTTGCTCGGACGCAGGATTTCTTTGCAGAGAACAATTCCGATCGCTTTCGCGAGCACGCTTAGAAACTAAGGCTCTTCCCGAGACTGGAGCATGCTCGCCATACCTCATTTGGGCGCGAGGGAGGCGACGATCTTTTCAAAGCGCGGATCGCCACGAAGTGGATCCCAAAAGGGCAGCAATTTCAATTGGCCGTAACTGACGCAGCCGGGAAGCCGGCTGGCGCGAGCAAGCTGTTGGCAGGCGAGATCTTTATCTCCGGCCCATGCAGCGATCATGGCCAGATACTCGATTAGGACCGGACCATTGATTGAATCTTTTTCGATCGGAAGAAGTTCAACGGCGCGCCGGCCCTGGCGTAATGCCTCTTCCTTTCGCCCGAGAGCAGCCTCAATTAACCCAAGCACGCACAGCGGCGGGCCGTAGTTTGGCTCCGCCTGGATAGCTTTCTCCTGTTGTGCTCGCGCAGCAGTGAAAGCGGGGCGTGCCGCCTCATCATCATTCATCACTCGAGCGACAACGCCTTCCAAAAATGGACGATTAAACTGAATAACCTCATCACTGAAAGGTGTTTCACCCAGCGCAAAGAGGGCCTCTGTTGCGGCAGCGGCGTTGCGTTCGATCAGTGCACAAAGAAGCCAGGCATCAGCAATGCTTGGCACCGTGGCCGGATCTGTAGCTCGCACCGACTCGACCAATCGATGCAAAGGTCCAATATCTGCCTTCCATTGTAATTCTACGTTTGCGAGTTCTACTTTCGTATGGATGTCATCCGGCACAATGCCGAGTGCACGGGTCCAAGCGGATTTTTCCTCAGGATAGCGTCCCAATGCTCTTAGACTGAGGGCAATTTGTTGCAAGAGCAGGACGTTGCGCGGGTCGAGATCAGCTGCGCGCATGAGGTTGCGCAAGGCGTCTTCCCGCTTGCCTTGGCGGCGCTGTATGTATCCCTTTAGCTCCCATACCTGGGAATTGTTAGGCAGAGTCCGGCCAGCGGTTTCCAACTCCGCAAGCGCCCCGTCATAATCGAGGTATCCGCGATAAAGATTTTCCGCACGTGCAAGGTACGCCTCACCTGTGTCCGGACGCAGACGAAATGCCGCCTGAGTGGCCGCTTTAGCGAGTGCCAGGCGGACTGGGGTATGATCATACCCAAGGTGATAGAGACGGTCATGCGTGTTAGCGAGTTGGCAATACGCGTGGAAGAACGATGGATCGTGCATGACGGCCTGGTCCAATAGATTAGCGGCCTCCAGCAAATTCGCTCTTCCGCTAACGTGAGCGCTCGTCGTCAGAAGAAGATTCTTCGCGCGTGTGTAGAGATCGAATGCGGTGAGGTCGACGGTTGGCGGTCGTTCGATGGCCAGTTTCTCAGCGGCGGAGATTTTTGCGTGAAGCTGCTCAGCGACTTTTTGCGCGATCTCACTCTGGATAGCGAACACGTCCCGCAAATCGCGGTCGTATTGTTCAGCCCAGATGTGGGTGTCTGTACGCGCGTCGATCAACTGGGCGTTTATGTGAATCCGGTCTCCCGCCTTACGCGCACTGCCTTCGAGAAGGTGAGACACCCGAAGCGCATCCGCGATCTGGTGTGCGTCTCGCCTACCGCGATATTGCATGACGCTCGTTCGGCTGATGACTTTCAAGTCGGCAATCTTCGCAAGCTTGGTCAAAATGTCGTCCTGGAGACCATCCGCAAAAAACGCATCCTCTTTCTCGTTGCTCAGATTTTCAAACGGAAGCACTGCAATCCCAGTTGTTATTGGATGCCGGGCGCGTTCGCTTTTCCAAATCATCATACCCACAGTCGCTGCCAGTGCGCCCAAGGACACCACTGAAAGCGCCACGGTTGGATTTCGTCGCAGCCATTTCTTACCGCGAGTGAGAGCTCCCGTGCGACGGGCTTGAATCGGTTCGTGCCGCAGCCAGCGTTCTAGGTCTTCGGCCAGTGCGAGGGCAGAAGAGTAACGGCGTTGTGGATCTTTCTCGAGGCATTTCAGGCAGATCGTTTCCAGGTCGCGATCTACTTTCGGATTTAAGAGGCGCGGTTGTTGAGGGTCGGTTTCCAAGACCAGCCGAACTGTTTTGTAGATCGTTCCTCCAATAAAAGGCGGGCGGCGGGTAAGTAAGTGGTAGAAAACGGCGCCGAGTCCATAAACATCGGTAGCACTTGTGAACTGCGTAGCGTCGCCAGTAGCCTGTTCAGGCGCCATGTAACTTGGTGTACCCAGCGCTTCCGCCATTGTACCGGTCACGGTACTTTCTCTCTCGACGAGTCTTGCCAGACCAAAATCCGTGAGGTGCGGCTCACCGTCCGCATCTATCAAGATGTTTCCCGGCTTAATATCTCGATGCAGGATTCCTCGCTTATGTGCGTAATGAACAGTGCGCGCGAGCTTGATAATGAGTTCCACTGCTCGTCGAGGCGACAACGGCTCGCACTTGATAACTTCATCCAGTCGTCGGCCTTCAACGAGCTTCATGCTGAAATAGCAAGAACCGTCGCTTTCTCCAATCTCATGAATCGGGACGATGCACGGATGATCCAGGCTCGCTGCGGTCTCGGCCTCAAAGCGAAACCGTTTGATGTGCGCTTTCGTTGCCCACCGCCCAAGGCCGATGACTTTTAGTGCCACTATGCGGTTAAGACTTTTCTGGCGTGCGCGATAAACAACGCCCTGGCCGCCGCAGCCAATCTCCTCCATCAACTGGTAGTCACCCAGCTCGTCCTGCATCTCCGTGCTTCCTGTTCCATTAACTCCCTCGTGAACCATCCCAAGACTCGTCTCCAGCACGCAGGCGGCGCAGAGTCCTTCCGGTTCGTCGGCAAAAATTGCGGTGCCGCACTTTCTGCAAATTCTCAATACACGCGCCATTTGCCGGGAACTATTTGTGCAATTTCCTATGATGTACTGCGTAAGATTCTTTCAAAGATTACGCTCGTAATACCGAAATTAGATGTCGCAGCTCATCTTCAACATCCTTTGGCATAGCTACCGTATGGGCAATCTCTTCACGCAATAAGGACTGATAACGCTGTCGAAATCGGTAGAACGCCTGATTGACCGCGTTCTCGGTCATGCCCAACTTCGTGGCAATTTCCGCCTGCAATGGTGCTCCCGGCTCATCCGGCAGCAATTGTTTCAACCAATCGAACAACGAGGCTTTGTCAGCCTTGCGGTACTCGTCTCGTAGTTGCCTGAACACATGGTCCAAGAGTGTCAAAGCCCAGCGACGTTCGTAGATTCGATCAGCGGTCCATTGATCCGATGGTTCGACACTCGCTTCGGCACTCGCGAGTAGATCCTCCAGCGGGATGAGTGGCCGCCCCTTCCCTCTTTTCACTGCCATTGCCCGGCGCCTTTCATCGGCCAAAAAATGCTTTAGCGACACCAGCAGATAAGAACGCAACCGTCCCTTCTCCGCGCGGAGAGTGTCGAAATCTCTGCGCTCCAGTAGAACTGCAAAGAAACCTTGGGTAATATCCTCCGCTTCCTCATGGCCGTAACCCTGTCGTCGCACGAAGGCGTAAAGTGGTCGCCAGTAGGCATTGCAAAGCTTTTCGAGCGCTTCGCGTGCCGTTGGCGATTCGCCCTGCGCAGTCAACACCACGCTCCATTGAGTAGTGGCAAATTCGGCAGCGCTGTTTTCTCCAGCGGCTTCCGGCCCAATCGTGCTCGGTGAAACCCCGTTATCCTTGGCAAGCACCCTGCAATCAAAGCAAAAACGGCGCGACGAAATCAAGCCTATATATCTCGCGAACCGGGAACAACATCGCCACGAAATTTAGTGATCGACATCTGCAAGGCTGCTGTTATTCTGTTTCGTAATGAGCGTCGACATTTTCTATTCGACAGACCTTCGAAGGCCGCTTGCCTTGACGTTGGCGCTCGCGTGGTGGCGATAGAAAGCGACCGTTTCTCAACGGGACGCTGATTCTCTCTCTTTCTCTCAAGCGAGAGATCTGGCGTTTGCACTAATGAAAATAACTCGAGGCTTGTAACCATATGTTGATTGTCATGAAACCCGGCGCTGCGGCGCAGGAAACCGATGCAGTTGTAAACCTAATCCAGGAAATTGGGCTGCGCCCTCATCCGATGCCGGGGGCCACGCGAACAGCCATCGGCATCACTGGCAATCAGGGTCCTGTCGACTGTAGGCGTTTTGAAAACCTGCCGGGCGTCGCGGAAGTCATCCGGGTTACCAAGCCGTACAAGTTGATCACGCTTGATCTGCGCCCCGAAAAGACAGTCGTGCGAGTTGGGAACGCCGCCATCGGAGGAAATGAACTCGCCATTATCGCGGGCCCGTGCGCGATCGAGAGCCACGATCAGGCATTCGCCGTCGCCGAAGCAGTGCAGAAAAGCGGCGCGCGCTTTTTTCGGGGCGGTGTGTGGAAACCCCGAACGTCCCCGTACGCATTTCAAGGTCTGGGTGAAAAGGGTTGGGAAATCATCACCGAGATCCGCAAGGCGTTTCGACTAAACATCGTCACCGAAGCACTCGAAGAACCTCATGTCGATCTGATCGAACAGTATGGGGATGTCATTCAAATCGGCGCTCGTAACATGCAGAACTTTGCGCTCCTCAGGAGGGCTGGAAGGTCGCAACTGCCGGTCCTGTTAAAGCGAGGAATGGCCGCAACACTCGAAGAGTGGTTGCTCGCAGCGGAGTACATCATGGCAGAGGGCAATTACAACGTCATCTTGTGCGAGCGCGGCGTTCGGACTTTCAGCCAGCATACGCGTAACACGCTCGATCTTGCTTCTGTGCCGGCGATCAGGCGAATTTCTCATTTGCCGGTGATCGTCGATCCATCGCACGGCACAGGAAGCGCGTACATGGTTACTCCCCTCGCGCGCGCAGGCGTGGCTGTGGGAGCGGACGGACTCATGGTGGAAGTCCACGACCGCCCGGAACTTGCCCTCTCCGATGGGGCCCAAGCCCTGACGCCCTCCGAATATGCCCAGCTCATCAGAGAAGTGCGCGCGATCCGCGAAGTTACCACTCCAATTGCTAACGAGAGTCGAATAGAAACCAAAGTCGCCTAACAAGTTAAATCAATGCTCCTCCTGATCGATAACTACGACTCCTTCACTTACAACCTCGCCCAGTATTTTGGCGAGCTTGGGTGCGAGCTTCTTGTTAAGCGAAATGACGAAATCTCACTGGATGAAATCGGTGCGTTAGCGCCGGAGCATATTTGTATCTCGCCGGGGCCTTGCACGCCACGCGAGGCGGGAATTAGCAAAGACATAGTCCTGCGCTTTGGTGCGAAGGTTCCAATGCTCGGCGTTTGTCTTGGACATCAATGCATCGCCGAAGCGTATGGAGGAAGAATCGTTCGTGCTTCCAGTCTTATGCATGGGAAGTCATCCGCGGTCAGACATAACGGAAGCGGACTCTTCGCCGATTTGCCCACACGGTTTGAAGCCGGTCGATACCACTCGCTGGTCGTCGAACGGAGTTCCTTCCCCGCGTGCCTTGAGATCATCGCCGAAAGCGACGACGGCGAAATCATGGCATTGCATCATCGTGAGTTCCCCATGTATGGCGTGCAATTTCACCCGGAATCCGTCCTGACACGCGACGGCAAGAAAATTCTCGCGCGTTTTGTTTCGCATCCAAACGCCGGTTTCGGCATTCAAAAAGTTAGACCCTCAGGCGGGCTATAGCTTTCTGTTCGAATCGACTGAGAAAAACGACGTGTCTGGACGCTTCTCGTTCGTCGGGATCGATCCGCGGATCTTGATAAAGAATTACGAGCGCGAGTTGCAAATCGTCGAATTAGGGGTCGAGCGGCGGGTCGCAATAACAGGCGACCCATTGGATGAGATCCGCAAATTGATGGCGCGCTATCAATTTGTCTCGCGTCCAGAACTGCCGCGATTCAGCGGCGGGGCTGTCGGTTTTCTCGGCTACGAAGCAATTCATTTCTTTGAACCCAAAGTTCCGATAGCAGAGCGCGATGAACTGAAATTGCCCGAAATGGTCTTCATGATTCCGAGCAGCCTTCTTATCTTTGACCATCGACTACGCACCTTGAAGATCGTGGCAAACGCATTCCTCGAGGATAGCCCGCTCGAAAACGTTTATGCGCGAGCAGTTGAATCGATCGACGTCATCGTGCGCACACTTGCCAAATCTGCTGATCTTCCGCTCGTTCCAAAGGCGGATTCCGAACCAGAGTCAGTTCACAGCAATTTTAATTCGGACGAATTCAAGCGCGCCGTGGAACGAGCCAAGGATTACATCCGTGCGGGTGATATCTTCCAGGTCGTTTTGTCGCAGCGGTTCGAATCCGAATTCAGCGGCGATCCGCTCGATTTTTATCGATGCCTTCGTTTCATCAATCCTTCGCCGTACATGTTTTGTCTTAAATTCGGTGCGGAGTTTGCGCTTGTTGGAAGTTCGCCTGAGATGCATGTCCGGCTGACTAGCAATATGGTGGAGATTCGCCCGCTCGCTGGCACGCGCCCGCGCGGCGCCACCTTCGCACAAGACGAGAGGAACGCTGTCGAGCTTCTCGCCGATCCAAAGGAATGCGCCGAGCACATCATGCTCGTCGATCTAGCGCGCAACGACATCGGCCGGGTCTCAGACTTCGGCACGGTTCGCGTAACCGAGTTAATGGGGATCGAACGTTACAGCCACGTCATGCATATTGTTTCAAACGTCACTGGACGCCTGAGTACGGGGCGCACTGGCTTCGACTTGATCAAAGCAACGTTTCCCGCGGGCACTGTCTCTGGCACGCCGAAAATTCGCGCCATGCAAATCATCAGCGAACTGGAAGGGACCAGACGTGGCTGTTATGCCGGCGCGATCGGCTATTTTGGATTCGACGGCAATGTCGATTCTTGCATCGGGTTGCGCTGTGCAGTCTTGAAAAATGGAAAGACATATTTTCAAGCCGGCGCGGGCATCGTCGCCGACTCAAATCCGCATTCGGAATACGAGGAAACCGTTAGTAAAGCGCGTGCGATGGCAAAAGCGCTCGCAATGGCGAAACAGATCAGGCCGCCGCGAAGGGGCAAACGCGAATGCAAAGCACACAAGATCGGCGACTTCGAACTGCGCGAACTAACGCTGCGCCTGATGCGCGGCGAGAATCTCAGCCGTGCTGAGGCCGCAAATTTTCTAGGCTGTCTGCTCAATCCCATCGCTACCGACGCGCAGATAGCGGCCGCGCTTACCAGCCTGGCCGTGAAGGGCGAGACCTTCGATGAGCTGGCCGGGATCGCCGAAGCAATGCGGAATCGTGCGCTGCCATTGCGATCGCGTCACACGCGTTTCATCGACACAGCGGGCACTGGATCAAGCGTTGCAAAAACTTTTAATATTTCAACAGCGGCGGCTTTTGTGATTGCAGGCGCCGGTCTGCCCGTAGCGAAACATGGCTCGCGGGCGGCAACGTCGCGTTGCGGCAGCGCCGATGTGCTCCAGGCGCTGGGCGTCAACACAGCCGCTCCGGTCGAGACCGTGGAACGCTGCCTCAACGAGCATGAAATCTGTTTTATGTTTGCGCCGCTTTTTCATGCTGCCACAGCCCGCGTCGCGCAGGTGCGCCGTGACCTCGGGGTGCATACTACATTCAATTTGCTCGGCCCGCTGACGAATCCCGCGCGGCCACCCTTTCAGATCCTCGGCGTTCGACAGCTCTCACTACTCGAACGCGTCGCGTCAGCCCTTGCTAGTCTCGGCGTTGAGAAGGCGTGGGTCGTGCATGGCGCCGATGGCCTGGATGAAATAACAATTGCGGACAAAACTTACGTCGCCGCCTGTTCGTCCGCGGGGGAAGTGGAAACATTCATGGTGTCGCCTGAAGACTTTGGCTTGGAACGTCAACGCTTCGACGGATTTCGTGGGAAGGGACCGCAAGAAAATGCACAACTGATCCGCGCAATTTTGCAAGGCGTGAAGACGAAGACGACAAATGCCGCTCGCGATCTCGTCATCATTAACGCTGCTGCCGCGCTTCATCTTGCCGGCGTCGCTCCGGATCTCCGATGTGCAGCAGGCTTGGCTCGTGAAAGCATCGACAGCGGACAAGCGGCATCGAAACTGGACGCGCTGGTCCGGGAGACAAATCGAAGCCCATGATCAAGAACATTTTCTCCCAAATCCTGGATCGAAAACGAAAGATCGTAGCACAACTTCGAGCGGATCCTTCTTCACAGAACTTTCGCGAGCGCGCTTTGAAGATTCGAAAGAATGCTGAGCCGAATCGTCTCCTACGAGCGCTGAAGTCGGACTCACCGCGACTAAAGATCATCGCGGAATTCAAACGCAGATCGCCATCCGCCGGAATCATTCGCGACGATTTAACGGTCAGTGAAATTGTTCGCTGTTATGAACGCGCTGGGGCTTGCGCGATCTCGGTTCTGACCGACGAAGAACATTTTGGCGGTTCGGTTGCCGATCTTTCCGCAGCTCGATCCAGCACGAACCTGCCGCTCTTGCGTAAAGATTTCATCATCGATCCAATCCAAATTTTCGAGTCCGCCACTGTTGGGGCCGACGCCGTGTTGTTGATTGCCGCCGCACTGGATGACGTCTGGTTACCCAGACTGCGCGCGCTTGCCGAGGACGAACTGGGACTCGACGCGCTAGTCGAAGCGCACACGTCCGGGGAATTGCGCCGCGCCCTGAATGCAGGCGCAAGAATCATCGGTGTAAATAACCGGGATCTCAGAACGTTTCGGGTTTCATTAAGCACAAGTGAGCGCTTGATCGCCGAGGCTCCGCGCAACCGAATCCTGATTAGTGAAAGTGGACTGCAAAGTGCAGACTCGCTGCTGCGCCTTCGTAAGCTCGGATTCCGCGGATTTCTAATTGGCGAAGCGTTGATGCGCGAGCACGATCCTGAAACGGCTCTTCGCGATTTAGTTGCCGCTGCTGAAAATCGGCAATCTGCAGGGCTTCCAACTGGAGCGTACCAACCATGACTTCAGTGCAAATCAAGATTTGTGGCGTCACAAACGTTAAAGACGCCGGAGCGTGCGCTGAAATGGGTGCCAACATGATTGGGTTCAACTTTTATTCGCAAAGTCCACGTTATATTGAGCCGAAGCTCGCCCGGCGAATTGTCGAAACCATGCCGCCTGGAGTTTGCGCTGTCGGAGTTTTCGTGGACGCCAGCGCCGAAGGAATTCGGAACACCGCGGACGCAACCGGTGTTCGATGCGTGCAATTACACGGGCGCACCTCGCCAGATACATGCAGCGAACTAGCTCGTGAATTTCGTGTAATCCGGGCGTTCTCGACGGATTCTCAGTTCCGACCCGAAGAGGTCTCTTTGTTTGGCGATTACGACGTCCTGATCGACGCGCACCATCCGACCCTCCGTGGCGGAACTGGTCTGACGTGTGATTGGCCAGCCGCGCGCACCGCTCGTTCCTTTGCGCGATTCCTCATTCTCTCAGGCGGCTTGACCGAACAAAACGTCGGCCAAGCCATCGCAACTGTAGCGCCTCACGCCGTTGACGTTTGCAGCGGAGTCGAGAGCGCGCCAGGCGCGAAAAATCATCGCGCCATCGAAAATTTCGTTACCGCCGTACGAACGGCCAATTCATCGATGAACGCTTGGGCGTCCTAGTAACTTCCGATGCAGAAATCGCCGATCACAAAAAGCGAGCCAGACGAACACGGCCATTGGGGCGAGTTTGGCGGCCGCTACGTGCCGGAAACATTGGTGGCGCCGCTGGATGAACTGACTAACGAGTTCATGCGCGCCAGGGAGGATCCGAATTTTTGGGGTGAACTTAATCAATTGCTGCGCGATTACTGTGGCCGGCCAACACCGTTGTTTCACGCGGGGCGGCTAACGGCTTACGCCAGAGGGGCGCAAATCTATCTGAAGCGTGAAGACCTTTTGCACACGGGCGCGCACAAGATCAACAACGCTATCGGACAGGCGTTGCTCGCGCGTCGAATGGGCAAACGTCGCGTCATCGCTGAGACGGGGGCAGGTCAGCACGGCGTGGCAACCGCGACGGTTTGCGCGTTGTTCGGATTGCATTGCGTCGTCTACATGGGAGCAGAAGACATCCGGCGACAAGCGCTCAACGTCTTCCGAATGCAATTGCTAGGCGCTGAAGTGGTCGCTGTGAATTCCGGCACCCGCACCTTAAAGGATGCAATCAACGAGGCGCTCCGCGATTGGGTAACGAATGTGCATGATACGCATTATCTACTCGGCAGCGCGCTCGGTCCGCATCCGTATCCGCTCATGGTGCGCGAGTTTCAAAGAGTAATTGGACGCGAGGCGCGCGAACAGATTTTGTCTGCGACAGGAGAATTGCCGCACGCGCTGATCGCGTGCGTGGGTGGCGGCTCAAACGCGATTGGTTTGTTTCATCCTTTCATTGCAGACCGAGAGGTCCGATTAATCGGCGTAGAAGCCGGAGGACGAGGAGAATCGTTAGGCGAACACGCTGCGAGATTTCACAGTGGAACGGCCAGTGGCGGCGGGCAGGTCGGTGTCCTACAGGGCACGATGTCCTACGTTCTCCAGGATACGAACGGCCAGATTGCGACCACGCATTCGATCTCAGCCGGTCTCGATTACTCAGCGATCGGGCCTGAACATGCGTTCCTTCATGACACCGGGCGAGCCGAGTACGTCCGCGCAAGCGATGCAGAGGCGCTCGAAGGATTGCAACTTTGCGCCAAATTGGAAGGAATCATTCCCGCACTGGAGACGTCACATGCTGTCATGTCTGCGATCCGTGTCGCGCGTGAATTGCCACAAGACGAGTCTATCATCGTTAATCTTTCTGGACGCGGGGACAAAGATGTCCAACTCGTTGCAAATTTGCAGCCGCAATGAGTCGGATACGCGACACGTTTGTTGAGCTCAAGCATACCGGACGCGGTGGATTCATCCCGTTTATCACGGCAGGCGATCCCGATCTGGAAAGTACCGAACTTCTGTTGTTTGAACTGGCCGCGGCTGGAGCAGACATCATTGAGCTCGGAGTGCCGTTCAGCGATCCAGTTGCCGATGGAGAGGTAATTCAGCGCGCATCTGAGCGGGCGCTGCGAAAAGGTGCGACACTTTCCGATGCGCTAGAATGCGTTTCGAATGCAAAGGAACACATCGATGTACCGATTGTCCTATTCAGTTATCTCAATCCGCTTTTGAAATTCGGCAGAGATCGCCTGGCAAAGGAGGCCAGGCGAGCGGGTATCGATGCAGTGCTCATAACCGATCTAATTCCTGAAGAAGCAGGCCCTTGGATTGCTGCATTTCGTGAGTACGGGATAGATCTGATCTTTCTCGTCGCGCCCACAACCTCGGACGAACGGCTAGCGCGCATCGCTGAGCAAACGAGTGGATTCATTTACGCCGTTTCACGCGCAGGCGTTACTGGCGCGCGAGATGAAATGCCGCGCGACGCCGAACTTCTCGTAAAACGTGCGCGAACAGTGACCGACTTGCCCATTGCGGTTGGATTTGGGATATCGACGGCAGAACAGATCCGCCAGGTCTGGCGTTTCGCAGACGCCGCGGTCATCGGCAGCGCTATCGTGGGCCAAGTCGAAAAACTTGCCGGTTCGCCGGACCTGGTAGCTCGCGTCGGCGAATTCGCGCGATCGCTGGCCGCACCGAGACCGGCGCCGCGCGAGCTGATTGGCTAGGCTTGCAACGCAAGAAGTATTAACGAGCCGCCCCTGCCGGAAACATCACCCTTTCGGGTGCTGTGTTAAGCGCAGCGAGAAGTTTTTTTATCAAGCGCGTTTTGACGCGGCCTGCTTCACGCGGTGCGACAAGGTAGCGGACAATGGCTTCCAGCCACGTATTTTCGCTTACACGAAAAATAACGCGGGGCCGCTCGCGCACTTCGAGTTCGTCGACGGGTGTAC
>WNGB01030889.1_pt1 | contig 17118 bp, 12 predicted proteins | sample 5400681 | NCBI WGS metagenome assembly WNGB01 (sample SAMN13153367, study PRJNA577476) | soil metagenome | isolation source: 115 cm soil or saprolite under grassland replicate 2 | place: USA:California | collected 2016-06-15 | reverse complement strand
TGACCCGCCGCGCGCTCGCGAGGGGCGTGGCCATGGCCGCGCTCGCGCTGGGGACCGTCTGGCTGCCGGCGCCCGCCTGCGCCGGGGATGCTGTGAAGGATCTGGTGCGGAAGGTCGAGTCCCGCTACCAGAAGACGACCGACCTCACTGCTGAGTTCTCCCAGTCCACGGACATCAAGGGGTTTGCCAAGCCGCTCCAGTCGTCCGGCCGGGTCTACATCAAGCGGCCGGGTAAGCTCCGATGGGATTACCTGGCGCCCACGCTCGAGCAGATCTTCGTGGACAACGACAAGATCCAGTTCTACATCCCCGAGCACAAGCAGGTGATGGTTGGGCAGCTTTCCAAGATGGCCCACTCCCAGGCCCCACTCCAACTGCTCCAAGGCATCGGGCGGCTGGACCGTCACTACCTCGTCACGGCCGCGCCGGACGGAGCCAAAGGGAGCGGCGGCCTTCCGCTCCTCAGTCTGACCCGCCCCGACGACGGGCCGGATCACCCGCGGATCGTCGTTCCTGCGCCGGGTCGAACTGCACGACGTGAACGGGAACGTGTCCACCTTCACGTTCAGCGCGATCCTGGCGAATACCGGCCTCAAGGACAAGCTGTTTGAGTTCACCGTGCCCCAGGACGCGGAAGTCATCAAAGCCCCGACGCTGGCGGTCCCCTGACTGCTCATGCCCTGGACCGCCAAATGGATCGCCGCCATCGTGGGGACGTTCGTCCTCCTGGTCATTGCCGACCGCATCTGGTATGTCCAGGAGATGAAAGCCCTGGCCGCCAAGCTCGGCATGGAGTGGTCCAAGATCGAGCGGCGCGGGACCTTCCCCTACGAGTACTACAAGAAAGTGGTCCACTACGGCATGGCGAAGGACGAGGTCCGCAAGATCATGGCCCACTACGCCGGCCTGGAGGAGAAGCAGTACGGGCGCTATTTCTACGAGACCTACTACTATCGCTTCGGGACCTTGAGCCGCCACGGCGTTCGGGTCGAGTACGACCAGTTGGGGCGGGTCCGCAAAGTGGACGATGCGCCGCCCGTCCCGCCGCAGGACTTCTCGAAGTAACTCCTAGTGCAAAGTACGAGATTCCATTTAACGCTTCCAGAGCCTAACATAGACCCTCAACCAGTTTACGGGGACAGGTCAAAACGGAGGGTGCTCTTGACACTATCTGAAACTGAATTATAATACAGGAATCATGTTACGGAATATGCCTGTCAATCAAAGAGTGCGGATACTTCTCCTGGCCTTCATCGTTTTGGGCGGGATGTGCTGGCTGGACACTTTTGATCTGAGCGATGACATTCCGTTGCCTCAGCCTCTAACGATGGTGCAGCAGGCCCTTGCACCTGCTGAGGAGAACCGAGAAGATCTCCTGGGTTTGTTACATGGTCAGCAGGTCGCTTGGTGTGTCTCTTCGTTTGTTCCACAACCACGGACGCTTCCTGTTCCCAGTGCTCTCTCCGTACCGCCACAGTCCGACCTACCCCTCTATCAACGATTTTCGACGCTTGGCTGCGCGGCGATCGCGGCGGGACTGCTGTGCGGCGCGTCCTTCGGCGCGGAGCCTGCGCTCCAGTCTCCGGCTGGCGCTGAAGCCCTCAGCCTGACCGTGGACGAGGCGATGGCGCTCTTTCTCAAGCAGAACCTGGATCTGCTCATGGCCCAGTACGGGATCGATTCCGCCAAGGGGTTGGAAGTCACGGCGAGGCTCTTTCCCAATCCCAACTTGAGCGTGGATGTGACCGGCTCGAGGACGCTATCGTTCGGGCAGGTCGGTGTCCTCGCCTTGCGGATCGACCAGCTCTTCGAGCTCGCCGGAAAACGCGGCTATCGGCAGGAGAGTGCACGATATGGCGTCCAGTCGGCTGAGGCGTCCTTTGCGGACGCCGTGCGGACCTTGGGCTTCGCCGTCAAGGACGCCTTCTACCACGTCTTCCAGGCCAAGCAGAGACTGGAACTGGCCAAGCAGAACAGCGCGAACTTCGCCGAGGTGGTCAAGATCAACGACATCCGCTTCAAGAAGGGGGCCATCCCCGAGATCGATTTGATCAAACTGCGGGTGCAGTTGGTGGACTTCCAGAACCAGGTGATCACGGCCACCCAGGACTACCTGGCGGCGCAGAACACCCTCAAGGGTTTGCTCGGCCTCAAACCCACGGTCGCGCTGAATGTGGCGGGTGATCTTGAGTACAAGTCCCGCACGCTGTCGCTGGAAGCCTTGAAGGCGGATGCGTTGCAGTCGCGTCCGGATGTCCTGGCCAAGACGCGCAACGTGTCCCAGAAGGATGCGAATCTGAAATTGGCGCGGGCGTTCCGGGTGCCCGATGTGACAATCGGGGCGGACACGACGATGGAGGGGCCCCAGGGACCCAATACGCCGCACCAGTATGGCTTCGGGCTGAGCGTGCCCTTGCCCCTGTTCAATCGCAATCAAGGGGGCATTCTCCAGGCCGAGGCCGACCTTCGGACAGCGCAGACCGATCTGGACAAGACCCGGTTGCTAGTTGAAATCGACGTCGAGAATGCATACCGTGACTTTACCCAGACCCAGATGCTAGTCCAGGCGTATCGTGGGGGCACCGTTAACGATGCCAAGGAGGTCAAGGAGATTGCGACGAAGGCGTACCAGCGGGGGGGCACCACGATTCTCGATCTGCTCGACGCATTTCGGACGTTCAACACCACCATGTTGGGATACATTGACGCGCTGTATACTTATCAGCGAAGCCTGCTGGAGATCGACGCGGCGGTGGGGCGAGAGGTGACGCGGTGAACGTGCGGCGCGTGATCGGTTGCGTGCTGCTGCTGGCTTTGCTGGCAGGCGGCTGCGGTGAAGGAGGAAAGACCGAGGCCGTCCAGCCGGCCGATAAGCCCAAGCCGGTCGGTCAGACGAATCACACTCAAGCGGTCCCGTCCCAGATCGTTGTTGAGGCGGCGCAGCTCAAGCCCATCGCCGGTGAACTGTCCCTGCCCGGCAAGGTCCAGTACAGCGAGGACCGTTATGCCAAGGTTTCCTCGCCGGTTGTGGGGCGTGTCGTCGAAGTGCGCGCGAAGCTTGGGGACAAGGTGGCCGCAGGACAGGTCCTCTTGAGCATCGAGAGCGCAGACATCGGGGCCGCCTATTCCGATTTCGTCAAGGCGGAGTCCGATCTCCAGCTCACCACGCGGAACTACGAACTCGCCAAGGACCTCTACGAGACCAAGGCCCTATCCAAGAAAGACCTAGTCCAGTCGGAGAACGACTTTTTGAAAGCGCAGGCCGAATTCAGGCGTGCACGGCAACGCCTGCTCGGACTGCGAGTGCCAGCCGAAGAGCTGGACAAGCCGCGGGCGGAGCGGCTGATCACTTCGCGCTTCGACCTCAAGTCCCCGCTGACCGGCACGGTGGTCGAACGGAACGTGACCGTGGGCCAGATGGTGGGCGCCGATCCGACGCAGATGCTCTATACCATCGCCGATCTGAACGTGCTGCAGGTCGTAGCCGAGGTGTATGAGCGGGACCTGAGTCGCGTGTCCAAAGGCACGCCCGTCACTGTCACGGTCGAAGCCTATCCGGATGAGACGTTTTCGGGCACGATCGTCTACGTCGGCGATGTGGTGGACCAGACGACGCGGACGATCAAGGTCCGGTGCAACGTGACAAATCGTGACCTCAAGCTCAAGCCGGAAATGTTCGCGCGGGTGCGGCTCAAGACGGGGTCGAGCACGCCGGTGCTGGCTCTGCCGAAGGAAGCCGTGATTGAAGTGGGGGGGCAGGCCTTCGTCTTCGTGCAAGCGGCGGACGGACGGTACGTGCGCCGGCCGGTCGTGACCGGAACGATGGCGGGCGACACCATTCAAATCCGGGAGGGACTGCAGGCCGGAGAGCGTGTCGTCGTCAAGGGGGCGCTGCTGCTCAAGGGCGAGCAGGAGAAGGGGTAGGTGATCGCCCGGATCGTAGAGCTGGCGCTGGCTCAGCGGCTCCTTGTTCTTACCCTCGGCGTAGCACTCCTTTTCGGCGGCCTCTACGCCTTCCACGTCCTTGACGTGGTCGCCTATCCGGACCCATCGCCGCCGATGGTCGAAGTGATCACCCAGTATCCAGGGTGGTCCGCCGAGGAAATCGAACGCCTAATCACGATCCCGCTTGAGACAGCCCTGAACGGCATGCCCGGGCTGACCGATCTGCGCTCGATCTCGATTTTCGGCCTGAGCGACATCAAAGCCTACTTCGACTTCGCTACCGACTACTACTTCGACCGCCAGGAAGTGCTGAACCGGATCAACATGGTCTCACTGTTCGGCGGGGTGCAGCCGCAGCTTTCGCCCTGGTCGGCCATCGCCGAGATCTACCGTTACGAGTTGACGGGTCCGCCGGAGCTGTCCCTGAGCGACCTGAAGGCGATCCAGGACTGGCAGCTCCAGCGCCAGTTCAAGCAGGTCCGCGGGATCATCGACGTAACAGCGTTCGGCGGGACGACGAAGGAGTACCATGTGGACATCGATCCGGGAAGCCTGCTCCAGTACAACATCACGCTGGGACAGGTCCTCAATGCGCTGGCCAACAGCAACGCCAACGTCGGCGGCAACTATCTGACGGTCGGCGCGCAGAGTTTCAACGTGCGCGGCGTCGGTCTCATCAAGGATCTAAGCGACATCGAGAACGTCGTCGTCGCGGAGAAGGGCAGCGCGCCGATCTATGTCAAGAATGTCGCGAAGGTGGCCTATGGCTATCGCGTCCGTCTGGGCAAGGTGGGGATCGACGACCGCGACGATGTGGTGGAAGGCATCGTCCTGCTTCAGCGCCAGGCGAAGGCCATTCCGACGCTGGAGCGGGTGCAGAAGAAGGTCGAGCAATTGAACCACGGACGCCTTCCGACCGGCGTTCAGATCAAAACCTTCTATGATCGGACCGATCTGATCCAGATCACGATCAAGACCATCATGGAGATCCTGTTCAGTGGGATGGTGCTCGTGTTCCTACTGCTGTTCGTGTTTTTGGGCAACATGCGTGCGGCCCTCATTGTCGCCCTGACGGTACCCATGGCCCTGTTGTTCACCTTCTCCATGATGGTGTCGGTGGGGGAGTCGGCCAATCTGATCTCCCTCGGCGCCATCGACTTCGGGATCATCGTGGACTCGGCGCTGATCATGGTCGAGGCGATCTTCCTGCAACTCAGCCATCATGCGGCTCAGCAGCGTCCTGTGGGGGTGACGATCGTGCGCGCGGCCCGGCACGTGGGCCGTCCGATCTTCTTCTCGACGCTCATCATCCTGGTCGCGTTCATCCCGCTCTTCACGATGATCGGGGTTCCGGGCAAGATCTTCGCGCCGATGTCGGTCACCTACGGGTTCGCGCTCCTGGGCGCACTGCTAATTGCCGTGACGCTCAGCCCGGTTCTGTGCGCGCTGTTGCTTAAGCCGCCGCTACCGGAAAAGGACACGCGATTCGTCGCGTGGCTCAAGAGGCTCTACCTGTTTACCCTCCGCTGGGCCCTCGTGAACCGCGGCCTCACGGTCGCGCTGGCGGCGCTTCCGTTGATGGGCGGCGAGTTCATGCCAGCTCTGGAAGAGGGTAATCTCTGGGTGCGGGCGACGATGCCGGTGGACATCTCATTCAACGAAGCGGCCCGGATCGCGGCCGAGGCGCGGAGCGTCTTCCGCGCGCACCCGGCGGTCAAATCCGTGGCCTCGCAACTCGGTCGCCCGGACGACGGGACGGACCCCACGAGCTTTTTCAACGCGGAGTTTTTCGTCAATCTCAAGCCACGAGACGAATGGCCGTGGGATCATCCATGAGATCGAGGAACAACTGAAGGCGTTTCCCGGCATCATCTTCAATTTCTCTCAGGCGATCCAGGACAACGTCGAGGAAGCAATGTCCGGCGTCAAGGGGGAGAACTCGATCAAGTTGTTCGGCCGTGATCTCGCGCAGCTCGAGGACACGGCGCTTCAGATTGAGCGGGTGATGAAGCCCGTTCCCGGCGTCGCCGATCTCGGCGTGTTCCGGCTGCTGGGACAGCCGAATCTGCTCATCCAGGTGGATCGGACCGCCTGCGCCCGGTACGGCGTGCTGGTCTCGGATGTCAACGCGGTCGTGCAGGCGGCCATCGGAGGCCAGGCGGTGACCCAAGTCATCGAAGGCGAGCGGCGGTTCGATCTAGTCGTCCGCTTCCTGCCGCAATATCGGCAGGACATTCAGACGATCAGCAGCATCCAGGTCGCCACGCCGGACGGCGCGCGGATCCCGCTCAAGCAACTCGCCACCCTCACCGACCAGACCGGCGCGTTCATCATTTATCGAGAGAACAACGAGCGGTACATCCCGATCAAGTTTAGCGTGCGCGGCCGCGATCTGGCGGGCACCGTCCGCGACGTCCTGGCCAAAATCGGAGAGAACGTGTCGTTGCCTCTGGGGGTGCGGTATGAAGTGGCTGGCCAGTATGATCAGCTCCGGGACGAGCAGCGGCGGCTTGCCGTGATCGTGCCCGTGAGTCTGGTCGTGATCCTCTTCCTGCTCTATTTGACGTTCAACTCCTTCACCGACGCCTTTCTGGTCCTGGCCACCGTGCCGTTCGCGCTGATCGGCGGGATCCTATCGCTGGTGCTGACCGGGACGCACTTCAGTATCTCCGCCGCCGTGGGCATCATCTCGCTCATTGGCGTGGCCATCCTCGGCGGGGTGCTGTTGATCTCCCGCATCAAGGAGTTGTTGCTCGAAGGCGTCAGGCTTGAGGACGCGATCATGCGGTCAGCGGAATCGCAGATGCGGCCGATCCTCATGGCCGCACTGGGCGCTGCAATTGGGCTGCTGCCTGCGGCAGTCGCGACGGGCATCGGCGCGCAAACCCAGCAGCCGCTCGCGCGCGTGGTCGTCGGCGGGATGCTGACGGCCGCCGTGCTGATCCTAGTCGTGTTACCGGTCCTGTACTCGCTGTTCAGCAGAAGCGACGGAACGGGGCTGGAGCCGGGCACCCCGCCGGAGCTAGCCCAGGATACGCGAACGGGGGAGGACCATGTGGCTTAAGCGCTGGTTGCTCGGCCATCCTCTCGCGACCAAGCAGGCCGCCCACGAGCGGCTGTCTAATCCCATCGCGTTAGCGGTCTTCTCGTCGGACCCGCTCTCCTCGGTTGCCTACGCCACTGAGGAAATCCTCCTCGTCCTGGTGTTGGCCGGCACGGCCGCCCTGCACTACTCCCTCGGGATCAGCCTCGTGATCGTCGGCCTGGTGGCCATTCTCACCGTGTCCTACCGCCAGACCATCTACGCCTATCCGTCGGGCGGCGGGGCGTATGTCGTGGCCAAGTGCACCCTGGGCGAGCACCCGGGGCTTGTCGCGGCCGCGGCCCTGCTGATCGACTACGTCCTCACGGTGGCCGTGAGCGTTGCGGCGGGGATCGCCGCGATCACCTCCGCGGTGCCGGAGTTGCACGAGCATCGCGTGGGCTTGGGTCTTCTGGCGATCGCCGTCTTGACCTGGGGCAATCTGCGGGGCGTCCGGGAGTCGGGGAAGATCTTCGCGGTGCCGACCTACCTGTTCGTCGGCAGCCTGGGGTTGGTGATCGTCACCGGCCTGGGGCGGATGCTCTTCGGCGCCGGGGAGACGCCCCCGCCCCCGCCCGTTCCGGCGGTGGAAGGGCTCACCCTGTTTCTGCTCCTTCGCGCGTTCTCCTCCGGCTGCACCGCCTTGACCGGCATCGAGGCGATCTCGAACGGCGTGCCGGCCTTCCGGCCCCCGGCGTCGAAGAACGCCGCGACTACCATGATCTGGATGGCTGCGATCCTGGGAAGCCTGTTTCTGGGTCTCACCATCCTGGCCTATGTCTACGGGCTCGTGCCGCGCGAGGAAGAAACGCTGATCTCCCAGATCGCGCGAATCTCGCTCGGGGGGGGCGTCCTGTACTATTTCATGCAGGTCGCGACGATGCTGATCCTGATCCTCGCGGCAAACACGAGCTTCAACGGCTTTCCGCGCCTAGCCAGCCTGCTGGCGCAGGACAGCTTTCTGCCGCACCAGATGCGTAGTGTTGGTGACCGGTTGGCGTTCTCGAACGGGATTTTCATCCTGGGGCTGAGTGCGGCGTCCCTGCTGATCCTCTTTCGCGGCGAGACGCACGCGTTGATCCCGCTGTACGCCGTCGGGGTCTTCCTGTCCTTCACGCTCTGCCAGGCGGGCATGGTCCGGCACTGGCAAGACCGCAAGGGCCGCGGCTGGCGGAAGAAGTTCGCGATCAACCTGACCGGAGCCGTTGCGACCGGCGTGGCCACCGTGGTCCTGGCCATCACGAAGTTCACGCACGGCGCTTGGATGGTGATCTTTCTGATCCCACTCCTCATCAGCATGTTCAAGAAGATCCAGTGGCACTACAAGATGGCCGACTGGCAGCTGTCGCTGGCCATGTACGGCCGGCCTAAGCAGCCGCCGCCGAACGTTGTGGTGATGCCGATCGGGAGCGTGAACCGGGCGGTCGTCATCGCCTTGGACTACGTCCGGCAGAGGGCGCAGGACATCCGTGCGGTGCACGTGGACGTGGATCCCGACGAGACCGCGAAGGTCAAGACAGACTGGGAGAAGTGGGGCGCCGGCATTCCCCTGGTGATCCTGCCCTCGCCGTATCGGTCGTTTATCCAGCCGTTGCTCGACTATATCGAAAAAGTCCGGCAGGAGAATCCCGGCGGGTGGGTCACGGTCGTGCTGGGGGAGGTTCTGCCCGCACGCTGGTGGGAGAACCTGCTGCACAATCAACGCGCGCTGCTGATCAAGGCCGCGCTGCTCTTCAAATTCCGCGTGATCGTCACCGACGTCCCCTACCATCTGGGGCCGTACTAAGCCAGAATCATCCATGAATACCTACTGCGACGGCCGATCCTCTCGCCTGGCGCGGCTCTTCTCCTTCGGCCTCCTCGACGTACTGCTTCGAGTACGCCTGCGTCATCCTCAGTTGCGAGGAGCCACGGCGGGCTTCGGTCTCAGCCGCCTCGCTACGGCATCCATGGATAATCCTGGCTTGGCCCTCCCTGTCGGTGACAGTCCTCACCGCTGTGGGGTCTTTCGGTCCCTCTTCAGACCGTGCTAGAGTACAGCTCTCCTCGCTGTTGCTGCTTGGAGGCGTGGTATGGGGCGGTCGTGCGTGTCGCCTTCGCGTGTTTTTCTAGTGACCGTACTGGCGTGCATCGCCTCCGGCCTGTGGTGGGCGCTGTTGTTCGCCCCGGCTGCGGGAGCGGCGCCGGCGGCCGAGTACGCGAAGAAGGGCAAGCGGCCGGCGGCCAAGCCCTCTCCGGTGATCGCGGCGGCCAAGCAGTATGCGGAAGCCATCGCCTCGGGCGATCGGGTGGCGTTCGGTCGGCTCGACTTCGACTGCCAGTTCGCGCTGGTCTCGGCCGCTGCCGCCCCGTTCAAGGACTTTCCGCCAGGGTCCGATCCGATCTACGGGCAGTGCTGGAAGTTACTGGTCCAGGCCCATGACGCCGCCGTCGAGCAACGGGACGAGGGGATGAACGCGATCTGGCCGGGCAATGGATTCCTGGTGTTCTACAGGAACGAGCTCACCAGCTACCCGCCGTCGTATTATGTGATGGATCGGCTGGGCCTGTCGCCGCCTGGCGGGGGCCTGCGGGTCGCGCCGGTGGACAGCGCGCCCATTCCGGGAGCCTCGTTTCGGATGCGCCCGGGCGCGCCCCTGGTGTCCGTGCCGGCCGCGGTGGTCCGGCTCCGGGTCACCTATAAGGATCCGATCACTTCGCCGGTCACGTACGCGCCCGAGGAGGAAGGCCTGACCGCCACGGTCAAGACCACTGCGCAGCCGCTGAAGGCGGTCACCGTCAAGTGGGTGGTGCTGTCAGGCCTGCGGAAGCTGGGGTTCCCTGGTGACACGGCTGTGCTGAATCTGCGGGTGGCCGGCCCCGGCGGGGATCCCATTCCATTCGTGACCGAGACCGGCGGCTACATCCCAAGTTCCGGCGCCTGGTGGAAGCCGACCGACGCGCCCGAGGTGCTGAGCGCCGCGCTCCAGCGCATGGCGCAGTACGCCGAGCAACGCGACCGCATCGCGCTGTTGAATCGAGTGCTGATCGTGGACCCCGGCCACGTGGCCGCGCTGACGATACTCACGGGCGAGCTCTACCAGACGCTGGTGAACGCCGGCGCTGCCGTGCACCGCATGCCGATCGGCGATGCGACGCTGGCCGCCCGCTTCAACGAGCTCTACTGGAACGCCTACGCCCAGGCGTCCCGCATCGACATCTCCTACCCGAGGAACATGATCGGGAAGGACGGCGTCGCCGCGCCGACCCCGGCCGACCATCTGTACCGGATGCTCCCTGCGATGGAGCGGCTCGCGCGCCTGCAACCGGACGATCTGGAGAACCGGATTCGCCTGGGCAACGCCTATCGGTGGAACAACGATCCGCAGGCGGCCCTCGCCACGCACGAGGCGGTGCTCAAGAACATCCCGCCGGAGCGGGCGGCGCTCAAGGCGCGGGTCCTGCTGGAACTCGCCTGGTCCCGCATCGTCAGGGTCGCCTGGAACCGCATATTGGATGAGCCGCACCTGATGCAGGCTTACAAGGAAGCGGAGGAGGCGTTGAAGCTGACGGATCGGCCGCTGGACAAGTTCACGGCCGCCTACACGATGGCGTACGCGCAGGCCTACATGCCGAACCGCGACAACCACGCGATGCTGGAGGAGCTGACGGAAGCGCGCCGTTGGTATTTGCAGCTGGCTGGCGCCTACAACCACGCGATGCTGGAGGAGCTGACGGAAGCGCGCCGTTGGTATTTGCAGCTGGCTGGCGCCTCCGTGGACTCGTGGCGCTACCTGCTCCTGAACGACACGCTCAAAGGCGTCGTCGAAGCCGACCCCGCCTTCAAACCTCTCCTCACCGCGTCGTGAAAACGGGGACAGGCTACTTTTCGGAGCGAAAAGTAGCCTGTCCCCGTTTCTTCTTCCGCGTCAGTAGTGGAGGTGCTTAAGGGTCGAGGCCATGAGCACGATGAAGATGCCAAACCAGAAGGACGCGCGAAGAAACGGAATGCCTTCTGGATCCGCTTCCTCGTCCGCGGCCGTGCCCTTTTCGGCGGGCTCCGGCGGAAAGATGACGTTGTAGAGGAAGAGGGTCATGATGCACATGACGAAGAAGAGCTTGATGCCCAGCGCGATCAGGTACGGGTTGGTGAACCCTTCCCCGTTGGTCGCCTTCATCAGCCGGTTGACGTAGGCGATGTTGATCCCGCCGGTGACCAGGATGATCAGCATGAGGGCGCCGATGATCCGCTGGTACTTCCGGTAGATGGCGTTGGCGAGCGGCTTGACGAGCTCGCCCGGGACCGATTTCCTCAGCGAGGGCACGACGGCCATCATCAGCAGGCCCAGCCCGCCGATCCAGAGGATGGCGGACATCAGGTGGAGCCAGTGGTTCACGATCGGGATCCACTGGTTGATGAATGCGTCGATGAACTTGTCCATCAGAATTTGAACACGGGTTTCTCGTTGCCGAAGCGCGCCTTGCGGAGCTCTTCCATGAACTCGGGCGTGATCACCGACAGCCCGCGCTCACGGGCCTTGGCCTCCACGCTCTTCTTGACCATCGCCTGCATGAAGTAGGGAATGCGCTTGAAGCGGGCCGTGGCCTCGTCGGACCAGCGCACCTCGAACTTCTCGGGGGCGGTGTCCACGCCGATCTCGTTGACCTTGACCTTGGGGCCGCCCTTCGGGGTGTAGAGGCACCACTCGTCCGCGTCCAGCCAGTCCCCGTGGTCGGCGTAGGGGCGGGCGCGGCACCCGCCGCAGATGTCGGAGTACTCGCAGTCCGCGCACTTGCCCTTGAGCTTCGGCTCGCGGAACGAGTCGAACACCTCCGAGCGCTCCCACAGGTCCACGAAGCTGACTTCCCGCACGTTGCCCGCGCTCAGCGGCATGTACGGACACGGAGTGAGGTTCCCCTCCGGCGTCACGCGGGCGTAGTTCGTGCCGGCGAGGCAGCCGCCGCCCATGTAGCCGGTGGCCTTCGTGATCGGCGAGTTGGGGTCGCGCTCGTACGCGATGCGCTTGAAGTGCGGCGCGCACCGGGCGCGCACCAGCATGTCGGGGTACTGTTGCTGCACGTCCACGAGGTACGTGAGCACCTCCTCGTACTGTGGGGGCGTGATGTCGGTCATCTCCTCGCCGCGGCCGGTGCAGACCAGGAAGAACAGGTTCAACACGCGGGCGCCCAGCTTGTGCGTGAACGCGACCATCTCGGGCACCTCGCGGTAGTTCATCGGCGAGACGCTGAAGTGGATCTGGAACTGCAGCCCGTTGCGCTTGCAGGCCTCGATACCGGCCATCGTGCGCGCCCACGCGCCGGGGAGCCCGCGGAACGCGTCATGCTTGGCGGGGTCCACCGAGTCCACGCTGATGCCCATGCCCATCACGCCGATCTCGATCAGCTCCTTGGCCAGTGCGTCGTCGATCAGCATCCCGTTGGTCCCGAAGACGACCATGAAGCCGCCCTTCACCGCGTAGCGGGCGATGTCGAGGATGTCCGGGCGGGTGAGCGGCTCGCCGCCGGTGATGACGACGATTGCGTGCTTGTTCACGATCGCCATCTGGTCCAGCAGCGTGCACACCTCCTGCGTCGTCAGCTCGTCGGCCGCTCCGGACGCCCGGGTCGTCGCGTCGAGGTAGCAGTGCCCGCAGCGGAGGTTGCACCGCTTGGTGAGGTTCAGCGCGATGAGGTAAGGCTTCCAGTCATTCTGAGGGGTGGGCTTGCGACCCTCCGGCAGGAGGCCGGGCCGGTTGATGTACCGTAGGGGGATCGGATTGATGAGCTGGAGCGTGTCGTTCACGACTGCTTGTTGCCGATCAAGCTCTCGATGATGTCCTTGAGGTTGCCGGTCTTCATGGCCTCTTCCATGTAGCCCTTGGCCTGCTCGATCCCGGCCTCCGCGATCTCATAGGTGATGGTCGTCGCGGCGATCTTCTCGGCGTGCTTCTCGATCAAGGCCCGCGTGCAGTCGCGCATGTAGCCGGCCGGCGCCCGTTCGAGGCGGGCCACCGCGTCGGGGGTCCAGGTGAAACGGGAGCCCTGGGGCACGGCGGGCTGCGGCGCTTCTGTCTTCTCGGGCGGCGGGAACGCGCCGGTGCCCTTGTTGGCGAAGATCGGCGTGTACTCCTCGCTGGCGGCCTCGTCGATGTAAGGCTTGGCGAACTCCAGCGTGATGGTAGTCATGCCCATCTTGCGGGCGGTCTTCTCGATCTTGGCCTTGCACCGGCGGCGCTGGAAGCCGGCCGGGACCGCGCGGATGGCCTCCTTGGCGTCCCTGGTCCAGGTCATCGGCACGTCGTCGTAGGCGAGCTCGGTCTCGAGCGTGCCCTCGGTCTTGGCGGCCGCCTCGAACATGCTCTTGTCGATCAGCGTGAAGGTGTCGCCGGCGGCCTTGCAGATCGGGCACATGACGGGCTGGTCGCCCTTCGCCGTGTAGCCGCACCTGCTGCAGAGCCAGTAGTTCTGGCTCATCCGGTCCAGGTAGGCCTGCGTGCCCGGGCTGACCGCGGGCTTCTCTTCCACGACGCCGGCCATCATGCCGGAGAGCGTCGAACCCATCATATCGCGGGCCACGCCCTCGTCGGCCTTCATCGCGTTGCGGTCAATCCCCTGCGCGTCCAGCGTGGCGCCGAGCTGCTTCATGGCATCCATCGCGCCCTTGGGCAGGATGTGGCCGACGGCCGCATCCACCACCGAGTTGCTGATGATCGTGTGGCCCTTTTCGATCGCGTACCGGTGGATGGCGGTCTTGGCCACGCCGCGGGCGAACACTGGGATCTTCTCCATGCGGCGCAGCGCTTCCTCGGTCCACGCGATGGTGTATTCGGCCTGCTGGTCGATCGGCGGGACGTACTTCTTGTTGGAGATCATCACGTGGCAGTCCACCATGCGTAATAGATTTTCGGCGTTCGAGCCGATGTCCATGTCGTCGTCGCTGTGCACGCCGATCCGGCCCAGCACCAGCATCCAGGGCTTCTCGCGGCGGACGTACTGGAGCACCTTCTCGAAGGCTTTGCCGTCCAGCAGTGTGGTCTTGATGTCCTGCCCTTCGGCTTGGGCGATCTCGCGGCCGATGTCGAGGTGCGCCTGGTAGATCTTGGCCAGCCCGCTGTCAATGATCTCCTCATGCAGCTTTTCCTGCTCCTTGAAGCGGAAGACCTTGCCGGCCTCCTCGTTGAGGACGCCGGAGATGCTGTGGAAGGCGGCGTAGTGGAAGTAGGGATCGAAGGCCGAGACGGCCTCGACCGGCTTGTTCAAGGCCTTGCCGAGGGCCAGCGCGGTCTTGAGGCCGCCGAACGAAAAGTGGCTGCCGTCCAGCGCGACCAGGATGGAGCCGCCGTTCATCGGCAGGGTGTTCTTGATGACGAAGATGTCCGACGCGCGCACCCGCCGGACAACGCGTTCCGTGACGCCGCCGATGACGCTGTCCTTCACGGCGCCCACGCCCAGGGCGCCCATGATGACGAGGTCGTAGGCGTTGGTGTTGATGTCTTCGACGAGGACCTTGAAGTTCCGGCCTTCCAGCGACCGCCGTTCGACCGGAATGTTCGCCTCGGCGGCCTTCTTGTCTACGATATCCAGGTAGGAGTCGGTGATGATCTGCAGGCCGCGGGTGATCAGTGAATCGTGGATCTGCCGCTGCCGCTCGAGTTCGTTTTCGTCGTGGTATTCCTCGGGGAGACCCGCTTCCATCTGCTTGAAGCGTTTATCGTGCATCTTGGCCGCGTACACATGGCTGCCGACGAGTTTGGCCCCGAACGTCTTCGCCAACAAGACTCCGACATCCAATGCCATGTTCGAGTAGTCGGAGTTGTCAACCGGGACGTAAATCGTCTTATACATGCCGTCTCCTTACAGGGACAAAGAAGCTACTCCATCCGTGTCGGAAGGTGTCGGTAGCCTGTGGGATCGTCCTTTTTCGGGGCCCCTTTTTTATGTTCTAAAAGGGCAAAAGAACGGCGTATCCTAGCACCGGATTTTGAGGAAATGCAACAGTTTTCTAGGCTGGAAACGGGCCCCATGCGTGTCACTCAGGAGGGCGTGGAAGCTCCGGTTTTCGCCGGAGATTTACGTGTGTTGAGAATCTCTTCCAGGGTCAGCAACACGTCCCGTCCGGAGTTCAATTCCACCCCCCGGAGGAGGCTCGCGTCGGCATAGCGACTACCCCTTACGTCCAAGGCCGGAGAGGAGCCTTCTGTTTTACACCCTCCCGCCCCGGACATCATCACACCCGCCCGCCCCAAGCCTGCCAAGACAGGCTCCTGTCCCGGGGGACGAGTCGCTTTCCCGATAGCGCCGGACCAGGGCCGAGGATCGCGGCTGCCGGTGCGGGACCCCGTCTTGCGGTTCCAGGCCGCGAGGCAGGCCTTGCCGATTAGCTTGTTGAGCGGAGCGGGGTTGTACAGCATCTTCCGGATGCTGGACGGGCTCAGCACCAGCGGGTTATAGCCGGACGTCAGATACCCTTCGTCCAGCAGCCGCCCCTCTAGATCTGTGTGCGGTTGGATGCCCAGGAAGAACATCATCGGAAAGACGCGGTCCTCGCCCAAGATCGCCGCGACCCGCTTGTACGACTCGATGGAGTCACGCAGCGTCGCTTCCGTCTCATCGGGAGCGTTGAGCGAGTAGTTCAGGATCACCTTCCCTTTGAACCCGGCCTCGGCCAAGTGGCGGCAGCCGTCGTACAGGCGGTCGAGCACGAAGCCCATGTGGAGGCCGTTCAGGACCTCCGGCGAGCCCGAGGTGATGGCCACTTCCAGGTCGCCGACGCCAGAGCGGACCATGAGCTTGGCGAACTCGCTGGTGATGAGCGACGTGCGGATGTAGCCGGACCACTCGATCTCCAGGCGCTCGGCGATGATCCGCTCCATGATCTCGGTGCACTTGGGGTAGGTGGCTTTGCCGGTGATGAACTGGGCGTCGGTGAACCAGAACCGGCGCGTGCCCCACTGACGATAGTGCTTCGCGATGTCGTTCACGACCCGCGCGGCCGGGCGATACCGGACGGACTTGCCTTCCAGGTAGGGGTAGAGACAGAAAGCGCAGTCGTACGGGCACCCGCGCTTGCTCTGCACCCCGATGCAATCGTCCGTGTAGGCGGTGTACTGCGGGAAGATCTCCGTGATATACGGGAGGTCCACGGACAGGTCATCGAGACCGGTGTAGCTCTGTCCTGTGCCGGTGATGGTCTTGCCGTTCTGGCGTGCGATGAACCGCTCGCAGTCGAGTGGTTTGCCTTCGACCATTTTCAGCACGGCCTCTTCGCCCTCGCCCAGGATGCCGATGGTGCCCTCCGGCAGCTTCTCGATAAGCTGCTCGGCGAAGGCGCCGAAGGCCCCGCCGCCGATCATGATCGGCGCGTCGGGGCAGATCTTCCGGATCAGCCAGGCGTGCGCCAGGTTGGCCCGGATGCCGGAGTAGTACTGGTAGAGCGATTTCAGGCCGGAGAGCGACGCCGCGAGTTTCTTGAAAGGATTGGGCGAGTAGTAGAAGGTGAACGCTTGCTCCAGCGAGGCGTCCCCTTCATGCGGCGAGAAGATCTGGATGTCGCGCCAGGAGAAGCAGATCAGGTCGGGGCGAACGTTCGCGGCGGTCTCGCGCACGGCCTTTGCGCGCTCGCCGGGGGGAATCTGCGACAGGTCGAGGATGCGCTGGCGGACTTCGGGGTGGCGCTTGTGGATGTAGTCGGCGAGATAGGTGCAGCCGACCGGATAGATCGGCTTGCAGGGCAGAAAGATGTAGAGGATGCTCTTCACTTGACGGCGACGTGGATGGCGACGATGCCGCCGCTCAGGTTGTGGTATTCGACCTTCTGGAAGCCGACCTCGCGCAGCAGGCGCGCCAGCCCGTTCTGATCTGGAAAGGAGCGAATCGAGGCCGGCAGATACTGATAGACGCCGGTGGTGTCCCCGGAGACCCTGGTCCCGATCCATGGCAGCAAGGTGAACGAATACCAGTCGTACAGCCGGCGCAGCCAGCCTGCTACGGGGCGCGAGAACTCGAGGCAGATGAGCCGCCCGCCCGGCTTCAGCACGCGTCGGATTTCCTGGAGAGCTCGCGACAGATCGCTCACATTGCGGAGGCAGAAGCCGGTCGTGACCGCATCGAAG
>WNGB01006524.1_pt1 | contig 17118 bp, 23 predicted proteins | sample 5400681 | NCBI WGS metagenome assembly WNGB01 (sample SAMN13153367, study PRJNA577476) | soil metagenome | isolation source: 115 cm soil or saprolite under grassland replicate 2 | place: USA:California | collected 2016-06-15 | reverse complement strand
GGCGTCACGGACTTCGCACCGGGTGGCGTCGCTGCTGAGGAACCAGTCGTAGCGCAGCGTCCCTGTGTCCTTCTCCCGGGTCAGCCGGATGCACTCGGCGGCCTGTTTCTTGAACCCCCGCCAGCTGCCCGGGGCGTACCGTCATGTGCGCACTGAGCTCCAGCGCGCCCCGGACGCCGCGGCGTGTGATGTGGCCATCGCCTCTCTCGGCGCTGGGGGCGGCCGGGGTGATCTGGAAGACGGGGTACTGGTCGGGCGATCCGCTCGAACTCCTCCAGCGGGGCGTGCCGGTCCACCGGCAGGTGCGGCCGGGCTCCCGGTGCGACCTCCAGGTAGCGCCGCAGGATGGGCGCCCGGTCACCAGGTTCGACCTCGGCCAGGCGCACCTGCTCGCGGCCGCCGCGCCGCAGCCATGCACGGCCACCGGCCGCGCGGACGTTGGGCACCCAGTTCGCTCGGCGAACTTGCCCGCCATCTTGACCTGAGCGGGGCCGACAAGGTGGTCACGCGCCCACGTAGCAGAACGCCGCCGTCGCTCACGGCCAGCTTCAGGCTGTCAGGGAAGTACGCGGATTCAAGGGCTTCTACGTGCTTGCCAACCGCGGGGACCGGCAAGCTGACGACGATCTCGCTGTGGGAGACCTATGAGGACGCGCAGGCCATTGAAGCAAGCGCTGCGCAGCTTCGCGCCGAGACCGGAGCAAGCCTGGGAACCGGGACTCTGGCGGTAGACATCTATGAAGTCGCCATGGCTGCGTGAGGTGCCACTTCCTGCCAGGGCCGAACTGCCCGATTGGCGGCGTGGCCGTGCGATCGGCGGCATGGTCGTGTGGTGGCTGTCCGGGTCTAGATCGATCTCAAGTAGCGGTCCCATATTTGGGCTTTCCGATATGGTCCGTCGCCGCTGGCGTCATACTGCGGTGCGTCGAACGTGACAAAGTATGCAAGCTCCCGAGGCCGGGCCGCTTTGTTCTGGACAACCTGGGGAGGCCTTGTGGTGTCGATCGTGCCGTCAAATTCGTCACGCCACGGTCCGTCCCATTCCAGATCATGGATGACGCGAACGCGCGTGCCAGGCGGCCAGGCGTTCGGCGGCCAGGGCTCATCGTCAACCGAGTAGCCCAGGACGGCTGCGAGTGCTCGCCGATCAGCCTTGTCTTGAGGCTGGGCGTCAGCGTGGTCCGTCACAATGACATCCTGCCTGGCTAGTCATCTGCAATTCGGCAGTTCCGGTCGCAGTTATTAGACCCTGACGGGCGGTATGTCGGGATAGCTCGATCGTTTAGGTCGTCTGCTTGTGAAGGCTGGTCCCGGCCTTACGAATCTGCCGGGCAGCCGTATTGCCAAGTGCGTCCGAGGCCGATATGCGCGCAGCGGATCTGCGTGCGACGGGCCGACTCGTCACTGGTCTGATCGGGCGGGAGCTCCGCAGCGAGGGCCTGCCATCGGCCACGTTCGACGGCCTGGAGCCGGAAAAGATCATTCTCGCCAAGACGGCCGACCGCAGCGTCCTGGGATGCATGAACGACATGGCGTTCCTGTGCGAGAACGCGATAAGCGAATCTGGCGGGCTCTCGCGCACCGACGTGGCCGCGCTCAACCGGTCGCTTCGGGCAATATCAACAGCGCCCGCGGCTACCGGCCTCCGATCGAGCTGACCGCCGAGCGCCTCGCCGCTCAACGGTGAGGGAACGTGCTGGACCTCGGCTCGGCGACCCGCCGGTATGATCACGCTCCGCGGGCGCCACCGGTGCCAGAGCGCGTACTGGAACCGCCGTTCTGTGCTGACATCGGCTCGCCGCCGATCACGAGACGAAGACCGTCCAGATCCGGGCCTTCCGCGCGCGACCGGGGCCGGTCGGGAGAGGATTGCTCGTCTACATCCCTGGGTCAGCCTGGCAGGAGCCCCTTATGGGAGTGAATCGCACATGCTGGTGTTGGGGTCGCCTGAGCTGTCCTGCGGGGTCAACTATCGGACGTTTGGGCCACGGCGTCAGAGAATGGGCGGCCTGTTCTGCCCGCTTGGAGGCCCCCGTCGAGCAGCGACGTGCGCGGCGAGGGTCGGCTAAGTCGCCCGCGAATGCGGGGTGCCAGCGGCATGGCCGCACACGCCGACGCGAGGTAATCACGAGATAGCCATCGCGATTCGTGGCCTGAACTGCATTCTCATGTTGTAACAGTACTTATATAAGTACTGTTACAATAGTTGTGTGACCGGAGCCAAAGCTCCCACTCCGACCGCGCCCGACCCGACCGAGCACAGCCGCTGGCGGCTGCTGCAGGCTGCGATGGACGCTGACATCGCCCGCATTTACGCCGAGGCGCAAATTGGCGGGCTTAAGCCCAGCTTCGTGATGGAGCTGCTCCGGCTGCATGGCCGCGGGCCGATGACTATCAGCGAGCTGGCCGAATCGGTACAGCTCACCCACTCGGCAACCAGCAGAAAGTGGCCGCGATGCGCGCCGCCGGTTGGGTCCGCACCAACGCTGGTGCCGATGCCCGCAGTAAGAAGGTGACGCTCAGGGCCAAAGTCGGCCGCATCGTCGGCCGGCTGGCGGCCGAATGGCAAGCCACCGAGTCCGCCATCGCCGAGATCGAGGCGGAGATCCCGTAGCCGCTGAGCCGCGTAGTCGCTGACATCGAGGAAGCGCTGCGGCGCAAGAGCTTTCACGACCGCATCGCCGAGAAGCTGACCGGGGCCGCCGCATGGACATAAGACGGGCGCTGATTCACATGGCCCACCGCGATCGTCATGTGAGGTCCGTCCGCCGACTATGGGTCGGCCGAGCATTTCTAGGTTAGTCCCCCTGGCACGCGCTGATCGACCGGGAGTTGTACCTGCCGGAGTCGTGGGTCAGCGATCCGGGCCGGTGCGCCGCGGCGGGCATCCCGGAGGGCACCGTGTTCGCGACCAAGCCGGACCTGGCGCTGGCGATGATCGGCCGGGCGCTGGACGCCGGGACTCCGGCGGGCTGGGTGGCCCGGGATGAGGTCTACGGCGCCGACCCAGGATTACGGGCTGGCCTGGAGGAGCGCCAGGTGAGCTACGTGCTGGCCGTGGCCAAAACCATCCTGCCGCCACCGCGGCCGGTGCCCCGGGCGCGGATGCGCTCGCCAAGAAGCTGCCGGCGCGGGCCTGGCAGCGGCTATCGGCCGGGCCCGGCGCCAAGGGACACCGATGGTATGACTGGGCCTGGATCAGCATCGATCCCGGCCTGCCCGGGCACCGCTGGCTGCTGATCCGCCGCCACCGGCGCACCCGCGAACTGGCCTACTACCGCTGCTACTCACCCTGCCACCTCCCCCTCGCCGCACTGGTGCGGGCCGCTGGCCGGGGGCGGACCGTTGAGGAGGATTTCCAGGCCGCCAAGGGCCTGGCCGCCCTCGACGAGCACCAGGTACGGCACTGGACCTCCGGTGGGTCACCCTAGCCATGGCCGCGCTGGCCTTCCTCACCATCGCCACGCAGACCGAACACGCCCAGCCACCACCAGCTGGGCTGATCCCGGTCACCCGCAACGAGATCGCCCGCCTATTCGCCGCCCTGATCAGTCAGGCCGCCCGCGATGCCTGCTACCGGCTGCGCTGGTCCACCTGGCGCAGCCGACATCAGCACACCGCCCAGGCCGGCCACTACCAGCGGCAATCCGCTGCCGAGCCGTGAAGGTAAACGATCTACGGCTTCAGTGCCAGGGAGCGTGTGAATCGCCGCGCTGGCCGGCCAAGCAGGCACGCAACCGCCGCACCCGACAGCACGGCGCCTCCGCCGCCAGCAATGAACCCGCCAACACTCGACCACGCAAGGTAGACGCCGAAGCAGGTCATCAAGCACTCCAGCGCGATCGCCGCCACCCGGGCGCCAGCCTTGCGACGCCGCAGGCCCACCACGACAAGCGCCGACACAGCCGCCATTCCCGCCGTCAAAGCCAGTAGCACCACATCGAGTGCGAAAGCCCCAGCCCCGTGCGGCGGGGCGCCAGGGCCGGCGATGATCCCCCGTGCGTTGACCACCAAGGCGACGACGCCGGCAACCGCGACCAGTCCCCATAAAAGAGCCTGGACCGCTAGCAGAACCCCCGCATACTTCACCCGACCGCGGAACTGCCAGTTCCAGGCCGCGCACTGGCACCGAGTCCGGCGACCCGGACATGACACAAGTATGTGCCACCACGACACGGTGGCCGCCGTTGAGAATAATGATCCCAAACGGCTGCCGCGGGCTGTCACAAACGCGCTGCGGTAATGGCTGCGCCATCCGGGCACGCTCGCAGCCCGGAGGGCGGCGAGTCCGAGGGATTGGTGAAGTCCCGCGGTGAGCCAGTCGACCACGTTGGCTCAGGGGAGGTGTGAGCTGGTGACGGACGAGCCGTTCCGCACGATCATCGAGCCGTTCCGCATCCACTCGGTGGAGCCGATGCGGCTGACCACCCGAGCGGAGCGGACGGCCGCTCTGGCCGCGGCCGGGTACAACTTGTTCGAACTGCGGGCCGAGGAGGTGCTGATTGACCTGCTCACAGACTCGGGAACCGGCGCGATGTCGGCCGAGCAATGGGCCGGCGTCCAGCGGGGCAACGAAGCCTACGCTGGCGCTCCCTCGTTTTACCGGTTCCGTGAGGCGGTGACTGGCCTGTTCCCCTTTTCGGCACGTCTTGCCGAACCCTCAGGGCCGGGCTGCCGAGAAGATCTTGTTCACCGTGGTCGGCGGGCCAGGCCGGGCCGTCCCGAACAACACCCACTTCGACACCACGCGGGCCAACATCGAGTTCACCGGCGCACAGGCCGTCGACCTGCCCATCCCCGAAGGGCTTCAGCCGGGCCTGCGGCACCCCTTCAAGGGCAACATGGACGCTGCGGCGCTGGAGCGGCTGCTCGCCGAGCGGGCCGATGCGGTCCCGCTGGTGATGCTGACCGTGACGAACAATTCCGGCGGCGGCCAGCCGGTCAGCCTGGCCAATATCCGGGCGGTCCGCGAGGTCTGTGACCGCTTCGGCAAGCCGCTGTTCCTGGATGCTTGCCGGTTGCGGAGAACGCCTGGTTCATCAAGATCCGGGAGCCCAGCTACGCCAGCATCGCGGTCGCCGACATCGTACGGGAGATGGCCGCCCTCGCCGACGGGATGACCATGTCGGCGAAAAAGGACCCGCTCGCCAACATCGGTGGCTGGCTTGGCCTCGATGACGACAGCCTCGCCGAGCGGTGCCGCAACCTGGAGATCCTCACCGAGGGCTTCCCCACCTATGGCGGGCTCGCCGGCCGTGACCTAGAGGCGATTGCTCAGGGCTTGCGCGAGTGTATCGACGACGACTATCTGCGCTACCGGGTGCGCTCGGTCGCCTATCTAGGCGAGGCGCTCGAATCGGCGGGGATCCCCGTCGTTGTTCCGTTTGGAGGCCATGCGGTCTTCATTGATACGCGCGCCATGCTTGCCCACCTTGACCCGCTGCACTACCCCGGCCAGGTACTAGCTTGCACGCTCTACCTGGAGGGCGGGTCCGGGCCTGCGAGATCGGCACAGTGATGTTCGGCCTGCACCCAGACGGCACCGAGACCCCGGCTGCCATGGACCTGGTCCGCCTCGCCATTCCCCGCCGCACCTACACCCAAAGCCACATCGACTACGTGATCGAGGTCGCCGCACGAGTGGCCAGCCGTGCCGCCGACCTTCCCGGGATGCGCATCGTGTCCCAGCCCAGGCAGCTTCGCCACTTCACCGCGAAGTTCGCGCCACTTCGAAGACGACTCCGATGACATCGACCATGCGGCACTCGTGGCGTGGGCGGCGGACTGGCCGGAGTGGGCCTGTCATTGATGCGCTGTGGCGGCGGACTTTGTCGCTGAAGGCCATCTGGGCCTTGGCTGGTTCCGCCCGGCCAGCCAGCGCGACGCCGATCCCCCGTTCGGGGAACATCTCGGCGGCGGCGCGGGGTACTTCAACGTGATCCGCATTTACCCACCCCGCCCTGCCGGGATCGTAGTGATGGGCAACGCCACGCGCTACGACGACCCAGTTCCCAGGGATACGGGGACCTTCGGCCCTGTCCCGGCCGCATTGAAACCGGGCAAAAGTTGACTGTATGGACCTATAGCCGTCATCGCCGGCCAGGTCCTGACTGCGGGCGCGATCACTTGCTGCGCCTTAGGTCTTATGTAGGGGAGATAGCAATGTTCAGCGCAGACCTTATTGGTGACCAAACAGATACAAGCCTTCCCGGGCTGGCGAGGTGGGTCCGCGATATCTCGGAGCTGACCAAGCCTGACGACGTCGTCTGGTGTGACGGCTCGGAGGGCGAATGGGAGCGCCTGACCAGCCTGCTCGTGGAGAACGGAACCTTCACGCGGCTGAACCCGAAGTTGCGCCCGAACAGCTTCCACTGCGCTTCCGACCCTAGTGACGTGGCACGCGTGGAGGACCGCACATTCATCTGCTCGGAGAACGAAGATGACGCGGGCCCGACCAACAACTGGATCGCGCCCGGCGAGATGCGCAAGACTTTCGCGGAGATCTTCGACGGCTGCATGCGCGGCCGCACCATGTATGTGATCCCGTTTTGCATGGGCCCGCTCGGCAGCAGCATCTCCCAGCTCGGGGTGGAGATCACTGACTCGCCGTATGTGGCCGTGTCGATGCGGATCATGACCAGGATGGGAACACCGGCGCTGCGCTCGATCGAGGAGACCGGGTCGTTCGTCCGTGCCGTCCACTCGGTCGGCGCCCCGCTGGAGCCCGGCCAGGGGGACGTGCCGTGGCCCTGCAACCAGACCAAGTACATCTCGCACCTCCCCGAGACCAGGGAGATCTGGTCCTACGGCTCTGGATATGGCGGGAATGCGCTGCTCGGCAAGAAGTGCTACGCGCTGCGGATCGCCTCGGTGATGGCGCGCGATGAGGGCTGGCTGGCCGAGCACATGCTCATCCTCAAGATCACCCCGCCGGAGCGGGAGCCGAAGTACATTGCGGCGGCCTTCCCGTCCGCGTGCGGCAAGACGAACCTGGCTATGCTGCAGCCCACCATTCCCGGCTGGAAGGTCGAGGCCATCGGCGACGACATCGCCTGGATGCGGTTCGGCGCCGACGGCAGGCTGTATGCGATCAACCCGGAGGCCGGCTTCTTCGGCGTCGCGCCCGGCACCGGCATGAAGACCAACGCCAACGCGGTCGCGACCATGTGGGGCAACAGCATCTTCACCAACGTCGCCCGGACCGACGACGGCGACGTGTGGTGGGAGGGCCTGACCGACGAGCCGCCGGCGCACCTGATCGACTGGAAGGGCCGGGACTGGACCCCGGACTCGCCCGAGCCTGCGGCGCACCCCAACGCCCGGTTCACCACCCCGGCCGGCCAGTGCCCGATCATCGCGCCGGAGTGGGATGACCCCGCAGGCGTGCCGATTTCGGCGATCTTGTTCGGCGGCAGGCGCGCCAGCACCGTGCCGCTGGTGATCGAGTCCTTCGACTGGAACCACGGGGTGTTCCTCGGGGCCAACATCGCCTCCGAGAAGACCGCTGCGGCCGAGGGCAAGGTCGGCGAACTGCGGCACGACCCGTTCGCGATGCTGCCGTTCTGCGGCTACAACATGGGCGACTACTTCGCGTACTGGCTGAAGATCGGCCGGACGGCCGACCCCGCGAAGCTGCCTCGGCTGTTCTACGTCAACTGGTTCCGCAAGGACGCCAGCGGCAGGTTCGTGTGGCCAGGCTTCGGCGAGAACATCCGCGTGCTGAAGTGGATCATTCAGCGGCTGTCCGGCGACGCCAAGGCCGCGCAGACCCCGATCGGCTATCTCCCGGCGCCGGGGTCGCTGGACCTCGACGGCCTAGACCTCAGCTGGGCCGACCTGGCTCTGCTTCTCACCATGAACACCGAAGCCTGGAAACTGGAGGCCGAGCACATCCCCGAGTTCTTCCGCACCTTCCACAGGCACCTGCCCACCCAGCTCTGGGACCTGCACCAGGACCTGGTCGACCGCCTCGGCTGAGATTCGTCCCGACCCTGCACGCGCGAACCGGCCCGCTGTCCGATCAGGCCGGTCAGCCCCCTGATCATCGCCTGATCGCCAGCTGCGATGCCGCAACACCGCCCTAGACGCTAAATACCGGTAGCCGCCTCGCCCGGGCAGGCGGCGTAGTTTCCTGCGGGGGCAGGGGGCAGGTCAGGGCCGGCCGCCGGCGTCGGCCGGCAGACCGCCCTCACCAGCGCCGCCAGTGTTGCCGCCGGCCATGGTGGCGGGGTCTTTGGTGCGCTGACCTGGGCGGCATCAGCACCGCGGGCACGGCACCGGCATGCGGGCGCCACGCGGCCCGGCTGGCGACACGCCGCGGCAGCCGTTATGGAGCAGGGCTGAGGTGCGCGAGTTGCCATTTCCGCCCTGATCAGCGCCGAAGGTCCCTGCTGGCGGGACTATCGACGGGATCGCGCCTGAGCAGACCCGGCTTACGATCCCGATTGACAGTGAATTTCACGGCCGAGCCCGCTTGGACTACGTAGAGCGAGAAGCCCCAGGCCACACCGCAGGCACATCTTGCCTGTTCACGGGGCAACCAGGGTTCAAGGCCGCGGCGGCGCTGATCGCCTCCATGACAATCTGGCTCATCCGCGGCCGTGCCGAAGCATTCGCGAGCAGCCCCACGATCACCAAGAGTGAGCTGCGGACGTACCTGCGCTTGCGCGCCGACCTTGAATGGCTGCTCGGCTTTCTCGGTGCGGTGATCGGCCTGTACTGGCCGGCGCGGAGCTTCAACACGTCCTCTCCTTCGACAAGAAGGCCGATTTTGGCGCTGAGGGCACTGTCCTCTATGGCTTGGTCCTGTCACTCCTGGTTGCGCTCATCTACCTAATGGGCACATGGCAGGCCACCGCCGCTCATCTACCGGGCTTCTGAGCCCTCTGGGCAGATCGCGGGGCCTGCCGCTGCCAGATCGATGCCTGTCCAGGACTGAGCACATGGATGCCTTGGTGCAGAGAGGCAGGATCTCGAAGGCGTGGCTGGTGCCGGGTGACCCGCACCGTAGACCGGGGCTTGATCCTCGCGATGAGATCCGGGCCCCCGGCGCCAGCCGCCGCGACCACGTGGTCTTCGCGACACGCCGGGCCGGGTGCGGGCAATCCCGGCGGTGCCGGTATGGGTGGTCGTGGCCTTTGCCACCCGCAGGATGGACCCCTCACGCTGACGGGAGCCGCCGAGCTCCGGCCAGGACCGGGGCCCTGCGGGCAGCTGAGGTCACGAACGGCTAACCGGATGGCGGTGCCTGTGAGCCCTTCCATTAGGGAGCGTGCGTGACCCGCGCGGCCCGGGCCAAGCGCCAAGAGCATCACCGACGGCAAGGAGATGAACAGCTTATGGACGTGTTCTGCGGCATCGACTGGGCCGAAGACCACCACGACATCGCCCTGGTGAACCGGGACGGGCAGCTGCTGGCCCGCCGCCGCATCAGCGACGACGCGGCCGGCCTCGCGCAGCTGCTGGAGCTACTCGCCGAGCACGGCGACAGCGCCGACGATCCGATCCCGGTGGCGATCGAGACCCCGCGCGGGGCTGCTGACCGCGTGCCTGCGCGCCACCGGCCGCAAGGTCTACCCGATCAACCCGATGGCCGTGGCCCGCTACCGGGACCGGCACTCCATCGCGGGCCGCAAGTCCGACCACGGCGACGCGGTCGTGCTGGCGAACATCTTGCGCACCGGCCTGCACGCGCACCGGCCGCTGCCCGCCGGCACCGAGCTCGCCCAGGCGATCGCGGTGCTGGCCCGCGCCCAGCAAGACACCGTCTGGGCACGCACACAGGCCCACAACAAGCTCCGCTCCCACCTGCGCGAGTACTTCCCCGGCTTCCTGGCCGCCTTCGCCGACGCCCGCGGCGGCATCACCCGGCCCGAGGCACGCGTCATCCTGGCCGCCGCCCCCACCCCCGCCGCGGCCGGCAAGCTCACCCTCGCCCAGCTCAAGGCGCTGGTCAAGAACGCCGGCCGCCGCCGCGGCATCGACGCCGAAGCCGCCCGGCTGCGCGATGCGTTCCGCGCCCCGCAGATGCGCCAGCTGCCGCTCGCCGAGCAAGCGATGGGCCGCCAGGCCCAGGCCCTGCTCCGCCAGCTGGATGCCGCCTGCGACAGCGCCAGCGACCTGGAGCAGGCCGCCATCGAGTCTTTTAACCAGCACCCGGACGCCGGGATCATCACCAGCTTCCCAGGGCTCGGCCCGCTCACCGGCGCCCGGGTGCTCGCCGAGACCGGGTGACGACCGGTCCCGATTCCAGGATGCCAAAGGGCTCAAGGCCTACGCCGGCGCCGCCCCGATCACCCGGGCCAGCGGCAAAACCATCGCCGTCCTGCACCGGCGTGTCAAGAACCAGCGCCTCGCCGCAGCCGGCTACATCTGGGCGTTCGCCGCCCTGACCGCCTCGCCCGGCGCCAGAGCCCACTATGACCGGCGCAAGACCGAAGGCGACCGGCACGCCGCCGCCCAGCGCAACCTATTCGGCCGCCTCCTCGGCTGCCTGCACCACTGCCTGGCCACCGGCCAGCACTACGACGAAACCACCGCATTCCCCGCTGCCACCGCGAAACTTCCCCAAGCAGCTTGACAACTTAACCGCATCGGATGTCTGCCCACCTTCGCCACCCTCCAGCGCACAGGTACACGTATCCGTGACAGCGTCGAGGGACTTCCAGAGCCAGGCGATCCAATGCTCGAGGCCGGACTCGCGAAACGAAAAGCGCTCGACGAGCTGCTCAAGCTCCAGATTTCGGCGAACGCTAGCTTCCGCGCGAGCGTCGCGATCCTCTCGCCGCTCCTCGGCAGCCTCACCAGCTTGTTGCCCAGGCTCAGCGGATAGCCCAGAGTATGGATCGGAGTTCCACACCCTGGCCGAACCGTGGCACGGCATGAAGCCCAGGCGACATCCGCCGCTCTGCCCACCGAACCAACGCACTCTCGTGCCGCGTTCGGCGCTGCGACATGGCACCAGCTGGGTGGCCGTGCTGAGTGCGGCCACCATCCAGCGGCTCGCGTCGGATACCGCTCAATCTCTGGTTTCCGCGACGGCGTTCTCTGTGGCTAGCGTCGGCGTGTGCACTGCCCACGCTGCGGACGCCCGATGGATGAGGGGCCACAGACGGCTGTGCGCCGCGGCGACGGCCACCGCGTTGTCCATGAGGCCGGTGAATCCCGCATGCCTCCGCCACCTTCTCATCTGTGGCATCTGGGTGCTCTAGCCGAGCCAGCTCTGTATGTGCCGACCATGCCCGAAAGCAGGGCATGTGCAATCCCTGGGGACGGTGGATGGCGTGCAGTGAGGCGGTCAGCCTGGGCTGTCACTGACACTAGTTCCGGGGATGACCGGCAAGCGAACTCACGCGTGCTGCACCGAGGGGCCCCGCTGTGGTTGCCCGGACTCCGCAAGTCCCCTACAGTAGAGACGGATCAGAGAATACGTTTCAGAGAGTAGCGATCGGAGACAACATGCCGACGATGACGGTCTCGGGTCACCAGTACGACCTGGACTCACGGAGTGTCGAGTCAACCCTCCAAGGCGCATTGCCCGAACCGATTCACGAGCACTTCGTGGTGATCAACGGTCGGCGCTGGCCCCCCAAGCAAGTCTTGGCCCTGGTAACTGGGCTTGACCGGGCTGACTTCACCACGCATCAGGCACGTCGAGCGCTAACCCGTCTTGGTTTCTCGGCTGGGCGTGCGGTAAGCCGCCGGGCACGCCACCAGGTGACCTCCCGAGCCGCTACGCCACCACTGTCGGCCGCTTCCGGCACAGATGGTCGCCCGGCACCCGTGGCAGAGGCATTGCGTCCTTTCATTGGCCTGTGGGTGGCGGTGCGCGGCGATGATGTCCTAGTCGCTGCGCCCTCACCGAAAGAGGTCGTGGCATGGCTGGCGCAGCACCGTCAGCGTGCGCAGTCAATGTTCCGGGTCGTGGACTCCGAGCAGGCCATCACCGGCGCGGCCCCGCAATGAGATTCGCGTTCCGGAGGCTTCCGGCTGCGAGTGGAGGGGCTCTGACACCACGGCCTGTTGTTGACATCGCCCTGGAAGGACTGGAGGCCGCCCCCATAGAGTGCCTGCTCGATACAGGAGCACTCCGAACCAGGATGAGCGCGGAAATTGCTCCCCTCGCCGGCATCGAGCTCCCCGGCGACCTGACCGAAGAGTTCTACATCGGAGGAGTGAAAACTGTCGGCACGCTGGCCCGAGTCAATCTCACGGTTACCGACGGCACCGATGAGTTCTCCTGGGATGCGCCGGTCTGGTTCTGCGATCCGTGGCCCAACCCATTCGGCCTGGCCGGACTAGAAGGCTTCCTGCATCACTTCCTCGTGACGATCCACGCCTATGACGGATACCTGGAAATTGAGCCTGAGCCACGACTCCAGAATGCATAGCAATCCCCGTGGCGGCAATACCAGCCGAGTAGCGGAAACTCCTGCTACAGCAATTGCTACACGCGGTCCAAACGCCGACGTGGACGCAGTCTCCTGCCGCGTAGCGGTCGTTCCCGCCCCGTCACCAAGCGTGACCGAGGATCCGCCGGCACCAACTCGCATAGCCGCCGATATGGCGTTGTCACATGTCATCGGGCTGGCTGTTGGAAGCGCCCCAGAATTGGTTTTCTGCGCGCCGGGGTAGCAGGTGTTGCGCCGCTCGTGCGCCGGGAGACCGGTGAGCGGGACGCGGGGTGGCCCGGCTCCGTTGGCAGGGAAGTTGGGGACTGTCGCGCGTTGCGAAGAGGCCCGGGACAAGCAGACCTTCGGCGGTAGGCAGGGGACTTTCGCTCCATGCTGACGGCGCTCACCTGAAACTCCCCAGACCTGCTCACTGAAATTCCCCACCTGGGCCAACACGCCGCCCGGGTCCTTCGTGCCCGGGTGAGCTCCCCCCGATGCTGCGGGTGTCACAGTCCGTCAGCTCGGGGGGAGCCAGGATTCAATGCTCACACAGGGGGAAGCTGTGGATGCGCATGCGCTGCGCAAGAGAGGCTGGTCGGTGTCGGCGATCGCCCGGCACCTGAAGATCGATCGTAAGACCGTCCGGGTGTACCTGTCCGGGGCTCGGGTGCCGGGTCAGCGGAAGCCGGCCGGGCCGGTTCGGGCTGTTCGCGGAGTACTGCCGGATCCGGTTCGCCGATGACCCGCACCTGTGGGCCACGACACTGTTCGAGGAGGTCCGCGGGCTGGGTTATGACGGGGCGTACTCGTCGTTCACCCCGGGGGCTGCCGGGCGCGGGGGCTGCGTCCGCGGTGCGAGCAGTGCGCGGCGGCGGGAACGCCGCGCGAGTTCGCGGTTATCGACCATCCGCCGGGTGAGGAGACCCAGTGGGACTGGGTCGAGCTGCCGGATGCGCCCGACGTGGTGGGGGTGGGGGAAGACAGCGCACCTCTCGTAGGGGCGCTGTCATGCTCGGGGAAATGGCGTGGCGTGCTCGCCGGATCGGAGGAGCAGCCGTACCTGGTCGCGTCGCTGCACGGTGTCAGCGAGCGGCTGGGCGGCCTGACCCGCCGGTGGCGGTTCGACCGCATGTCCACGGTGTGCCATCCGGAATCGGGGGACCTGACCGCGTCGTTCGCCGAGGCCGCAAAGTACTACGGTGTCTGCGTTGACGTGTGCCCGTCCCGGCGCGGGTGGCGTAAGGGCGTGGTGGAGAAAGCCAATCATTCCGCCGCGCAGCGGTGGTGGCGGACGCTGCCCGATGACCTGTCCCCGGCGCGGGCCCAGGAGCGGCTGGATGCCTGGTGCGCCCGCACTGGTGATGCCCGCACCCGCATCCGGGACGGTCAGCGGGTGACGGTCGGGGAGCTGGCGGCCACCGAGCCGCTGGCCCCGCTGCCGGCCGTGCCGTTCCCCGCAGTCATCGAGGACACGCGGATCGTGTCTGCGCAGGCCCTGGTGTCCTGGCACGGGAATTTTTACTCCGTGCCGCCCGGCCACGGCGGGCAGCAGGTAACGGTCCGCTGCCGGCTCGGCGCCGCCACGCTGGACGTGATCACCGCCGCCGGGCAGTGGTGGCCCGCCACCACCGGGAGCCCGGCCATGCCGGGGTCATCGCGCGCGACAGCGAGCACGTGGCCGCACTGGAGAAGAAAGTCCTTGCCGCCCGCGGCGCCAGCGCTGCCGGGCCATGCCACCGCAAAGCCCGCCGCCCGCCGTCAGCCGCCGCGCTCGCCGAGGCAGCCGCCATCCGCGGCGACACCGGCCGGGCCGCCGCCCCGGTGACGGATTTCGCAGCCTGGGCGGCCGCGGCCCGGCCGCTGCACCCGGACGGCAGCGCGGCCGCGCAGCAGCACTGAATCCGTCCCCGGCCGCGCCCGGCTGGGGACCAGCTACCAGACGCCAGCCAGGGGACTCATCATGACCATCACCAGCACCAGCACCGGCGCCGCCGCCCGCCCGGGCCTGCTCCCGGCCCGGCCGCCGGCCGCCCAGGCACACGCGCTGCGTGCCGCCGCGCAGTTCCTCGAGCGCACCGGCATGGCGGGCCTGTCGGTCACCGCCGACGACGACGGCCTGCTCATCATCTCCGTGCCCCAGCACGCCGGGAACCCGCCCGCCAGGATCGCCACGGTCGCCTTCCTGGCCGCTGCCATCGGCGCGCCCGCCCCGCCCGCACCGTATTCCGCTCCATGGCCTGGGTCGCCGCCACCGGCGCCATCGCCGGGCACCACGCCCGCGTCACCACCACCATCGACCAGCAGGAAGAACAGGACAACACATGACCACCGCCACCTCCGGCCCGGCCGCCGCGAACGACGCGGCGGCCGCCTGCCAGCGGCTCCGCGCCCACCTCGCCTACCTCAAGCTGGGCGCCGCCGCCGAGGCGCTGCCGTCCATCCTGGACGCCGCCCGCGACACCGGCCTGCCCGTCCTGGACGCCCTCGAGCAGCTGCTGGGCATCGAGGCCGCCGCCGCCGAAGCCCGCAAGCTCACCTCCCGGCTGCACTGGGCCGCCCTGCCCGCACCGTGGACCATCGGCGACTACGACTTCTCCGCCCAGCCCGGCGGCGACGAACACCTCATCCGCGAGCTCGCCACGCTGCGGTTCGTCGACGATATTGGTAACCACCGATATCAGAACGTGCCGAATGATCCTCTGCGGGGGGTCTGTCAAGTCTCCGGTGTAACTGATCTTGTTGGTTCTACTTCCGTCCGGCGGTCAGGCGGCCATCGAAGGTGATGTCGAAGGCGTTGAGGGCGGCCTTCCACCGGTTCGTCCAGCGTTTGCGGCCCTTCCCGGCCGGGTCCAGGCTCATGATCGCCAGGTAGAGGCACTTGAGGGCGGCCTGCCCGGTCGGGAAATGCCCGCGGGCATTCACCGCGCGCCGCAGCCGGGCGTTGAACCGACTCGATCGCGTTTGTCGTGCAGATCACGGTCCTTATTTCCCGGTCGAAGCGCAGGAATGGCACGAATTCCGCCCACGCGTTCTCCCACAGACGTATTATAGCCGGGTATCGTTTCTCCCACTTCCCGGAGAACTCGGCGAACTGGTCGAGCGCCGCAGCCTCGGACGCAGCCGTGTAAACGGGCTTCAGGTCTTTCGCGATCGCGGGCCCAGTCCCTTTTCGAGGCGTACTTGAAGCTGTTGCGCAGCAGATGAACAATGCAGGTCTGCACGATCGTCTTCTCCCAGACCGTGCTGACCGCATCCGGCAGGCCCGTCAGCCCGTCGCACACCAGCATGCAGACGTCCCGCACGCCGCGGTTCCTGATCTCTGTCAGGACCCGCAGCCAGTACTTGGCGGAAGCGCACATGTTCGCGTGATCATGTGCACGGTGCTACCTGATGTTCACAGGTCGGCGAGCCGGGTGGGGTCGACGCGGTCGGCGAGGTAGGCGGTGACGGCGTCGCGGGTCATGCCGAAGGCTTCGGCGACAAGTTTGGGGTCGGCGGTGTTGACCATGGCCAGCAGCCGGGAGGATCGCAGGATCCGGGGCCGGACTCCGGCTGCGGCGACGGTGTTCTTCACATAGTGCGCGTTCGCTGGGACCTGGGTGGCCTTGGTGACCCGGGTGACCAGCAGGTGCGGGTTGTCGGTGCCCAGGGCCTGCCGATGGGCCAGGCAGCGCTGGATCGCGGCCCAGGTCCACGGGTCCAGCGGGGTCGGGTGCGGCCGCCCGGGCAGGTGCACGGCCTGGCGAGGCGGGTCGATAGCGGCCACGGTGAGGTGGCAGATCTCCTGGGTGGTAGCGCCGTGGACCAGGGCGAGCAGCCCGGTGGCCGCCTCGTGGGGGTGAATGTCGTCACGGCCGGATGTCCAGCGGCGGAACAGCGAGCGCTGCTGGTGGCGGGACAGGGCCCGGCCGTGGAAGCCGGAGGGCTGGCCGATGGTGATGCCCGCGACGGGGCTGGCCAGGATGAGACGGTGGCGGGCGGCGAAGCTGAAGAACCGGCGGAGCCCGCCGAGCCGGTGCGCCGCCCTAGACGGCTGGGTGGCCAGGAACGCCTCGATGTCGGCAGTGCTGACGGTGGCCCAGTCGGTGACCGCAGTCGTGGCAGTGAGGAAGATCGCCAGGTCGCGGATGGTTGTCAGGTGGGATTCAATGGTCGCGTGCTGGCGGGGCCGGGTGCCGGCGCGCAGCGCCCGTTGCCTGCCGTTCAGCTCGTGCTCGGCGAACGCCCCAGCCGCTGCCCGCAGCGGTGGCGGGATGGCCTGCAGGCGTCGCTGCCGGCGCCGGGCCGCAGCGGGTTCCTCGTGGCCGCGCGGGAGGGCCAGGCCATGGCGGGTGAAGAAGTCTTCCAGCGCACGGGCCAGCGGAACGCTGGCCGTGGCCGCGTGTTCCAGCAGGGCCTGGGGATGAGCCGGGCCGGGCTCGCGCAGCGGCCTGCCCAATACGGTGATCATCTGGCAGGCGCGGGCAGCGTGGTGGCGGGGTGCCAGGTAACCGGCGAAATCGGTCAGCCAGGAGGGCCGATCATTCAGGCTGGCAGCGAGGTTAGCGGCCCGGACGAAGATGCGGTGCGGCGATCTGTCATAACAGCGCGGGCACAGCCCGGCGCCTGCCAGGTGCGTGACGGTGCCGCAGCCGCGGCAGGCCGCGTCCGGCGCCGGTGGCCGGCCCGGATGAGAGCAGTGCCCGCACCAGCCGGTGTCCTCGCGGATCCGGCCCGGCTTCCCGCA
>WNGB01008684.1_pt1 | contig 17119 bp, 22 predicted proteins | sample 5400681 | NCBI WGS metagenome assembly WNGB01 (sample SAMN13153367, study PRJNA577476) | soil metagenome | isolation source: 115 cm soil or saprolite under grassland replicate 2 | place: USA:California | collected 2016-06-15 | reverse complement strand
AGCGGCCTGCTCGGCACGACCGCCGACCGGCTGGTCGAGCGCGCGCCATGCGCGGTGCTGGTCGTCCGAAACTCGCCGCTCAACGTCTGGGCCGGTGAGGTGATGCAGCGCAACGTCCTCACCGTGCGCCCCGAAACGCCGCTCGCGACCGTGGTCGAGCAGCTGATCGAACGCGGGGTGAAGGCCGTACCGGTGGTCGATCCAAACGGCTGGGTGGTCGGCATCATCACCGGCGGCGACCTGCTCGAGCGCGCTGGCCTCGCGCTCCGGCTCAGTCTGCAGCGCCAGATCGATCCGGCAATCGTCTGGGAACAACTGGCTACGCTGGCCGTCAGTGGGCAGGTCGCCGCGGATATCATGACCGCCGAGGTGACGACGATCGACGCGCGGACGCCGCTGCGCGAGGCCGCGCGGCTGATGGCCCAGCAGCACATCAAGCGTCTACCGGTCCTTGACGCGCATGGTCGCCTGGCGGGCATCCTCAGCCGCGCCGACATCCTGCGGCATATCGCGCTGGTCGCACCACTACCTGAACCTCTCGCCGACGATCGTGGGCTGTCGATGCGTGGCGCGTGCTCCGTCAGCGACGTGTTGGAGCCACACGTCCCAACCGTCACACCCGACACGCCACTCGACGAGGTGGTCGCCACAGTGGTAAGCACGGCGCTGCGGCGTGTCGTCGTGGTTGACCGCCAGCGCCACGTCGTCGGCATTGTGACCGACACCGATCTGATTGATCGTCTGAGCGGGGTGGCATCTGCCAGCCTTCTCCATGTACTGCGGAACCGTGTGCCCTGCATGGCTGCCGATGACACCATGGCCAGCACGCTGGCAGACCTGCACACGCAGCGCACACAGGAGGTGATGCGGCGCGATCCGGTGGTGATTACGGCCAGCGCGCCGATCGTCGAAACGATTCAGGTCATGATGGAACACCAGATCAAGCGCCTGCCAGTCGTGGATGCGCACGGCCGATTAATTGGCATGGTTGACCGCCAGGCGCTCCTGCGTGCGCTCAGCCAGCTGCCCTAACGTCTACGGAACCGTGATATCAACGCCTGTTGAGGAAACCTATGTCACGCACGCACGTTCCCCCACAGCCCTGGCGCACGCTCAGTCACGCGATCGCGTACAACCGGCACATCCAGGTGATCGAAGACCTGGTCGGCACGCCGGATGGCGATGAGTTTGTCTACGTCTAAATGACTGTGCCGCGCCCACATGATGATATCGTTCGGGAGCGCTCAAATGAAGCTGCGCTATCACGCGCGCACGGACGTCGGTCGCGCTCGCGGTCGCAACGAGGACTTCTACGGGATCGGCCAGGGTGAGATCGTCGACCGCCTTGGCACGCTGCTTGTCCTCTGCGATGGCGCGGGCGGCCACGCGAGTGGTGAGGTCGCCAGCCGCATGGCGGTCGAGGCCATCCTCACGACCTACTACGACGACCAGGACGCGGATCGCGCATCGGCGCTCAAACGGGCGTTCGCGTTCGCCAACGCCTACATCTACGCCCAAGGTCGCAACATGCTTACCACCGCGGTCGCGGCGTTGTTTTATCACGCCACCCTGCATGTCGCAAACGTCGGCGATAGCCGTGCATATCTCATTCGTGCCACCGCAGTTCGCCAGATCACGCGCGACCACTCGTTCGTCAGTGAGCAGGTCGCCGCCGGGCTCATCACACCCGACGAAGCCCGCGTGTCGCCGTATAGAGGCATGATTACACGCTCAATCGGCTATCAGGAGGAGGTCGCGATCGATCTCTTTCAGGTGCCGCTGGCGATCGGTGACGACGTCGTCCTCTGCTGCGATGGGCTGCACGGTCTCGTCACCGACGCCGAGATCGGCCAGATCGTCGTGAACGATTCGGTTGAAGCGGCGGTGGATCGGCTGATCGATATGGCGAATCAGCGGGGTGGCGACGATAACATCACGGTCGTGGTCGCGCGCGTGGAGGCACTCGATGGCGCGGCTGGGCAATCCCGACATGATCCGTCGGCACGCATATGCCGACAAGCACGGTGAGGTGCCAGCTCGCCGGCGCGGACGGGCACGCCAGATGCAGGCGACCGCAAACCTACGGTTGCGCGTAGCGCCTCGCTAGCGAGCTTACAAAAGGCTTGCCCATCGGATTGACAGCACCTGATGACGCTGGTATACTCACGCCAACACGTTCGCGATGAGGCTCGCGTACTGCCGGCTAACCGGCTGATGGCCTCTACGGAGGGTCACCTTGCAGAAGGTGGCGCCGTAGAGGTTTTTTGTTTGTCGACGAGGCATGACCTATGCCGCTGAATAACGCTCAATCGCTCTCGCTTGCCACGACGCTGCGGTTGCTGGAGGAGCGCTGTGACCAGATGCAGCGCCTGCTTGTCGGAGCTGAGCATGCGGGAGTCTTGCTCCGCACCGTGCGGGACATTCCAGCGGACACCCGGTCAGCGCTGGTCGATCAGCTTGCGGCCGTGCGGGCGGAGATCGCGCACCTGGCGGCGCGGTTCCAGCTCGCCATTGCGCCGCGCTCGGCCCGCCAGGCGCTGGCCGCGCTGCTGGCGACCGGCTGGCAAGATCTGGAAGACGAGCGCCCCGACAAATTGCGCCGCTATGGCCCGGTCGATCCCGCGGTGATCCCAGCGCTGGATGCGAGTGTGTCGCAGCTGATCTGGCATATTCAGACCATGCAAGCGTTGCTTGCCGGTGACAGACAGCCAGAGCCGCCGCAATAACCCGCTGGTGCCGCGCCGGCGGCGTCCTCAACTCTCACCTGATTGTCGCGACCGGCGCGCTGCCGCGCGTGACCGTCTGGAGGCCTGCATGAGTTCTCTCGCAATCGCGACCGTGGCAGCGGCCCTGATCGTCCTCGCCAGCGTGCTCTCGGTCGAGTTTGGCATCTCAGTTGCGCTGATCGAGATCATGCTGGGGGTGGTCGGCGGCAATGTCTTTGGCCTCACCTCCACCCCCTGGATGGACTTCCTGGCGTCGTTCGCCAGCATCGTCCTGACCTTTCTGGCCGGCGCCGAGGTTGACCCGACCCTGCTGCGCGCGAAGTTCAAGGCCAGCATGCTGATCGGCGGCCTGTCGTTCCTGCTGCCGTTCGCCTTCACCATCCCGGTGACATTCTTCCTGCTCGGCTGGAATCTGCGCGCATCCGAGATCGCCGGCGTGGCGCTCTCGACCACCTCGCTGGCGGTCGTGTATGCCGTGCTGGTCGAGACCGGACTGACCGAGACCACGCTGGGCAAGCTGATCATGGCCGCCTGCTTCATCACCGACTTCGGCACCGCGCTGGCGCTGAGCCTGCTGTTCATTACCCCGACCCCGGCCATCCTGCTCTTCATCGGCGTCTCGCTCGCGGTCGTGTTCGGCGTGCCCGCTCTTGCGCCGCGCTTCTTCGCGCGCTACGGCGACCGCGTGATCGAGCCGGAGATCAAGCTGATCTTCGTGTGCCTGTTCGTCCTCATGCTATTCGCCGAGATCGGGCAGAGCCACGCGGTGCTGCCGGCGTTCCTGTTCGGGCTGACGATGGCGCGCACGCTGGCGCGGCACCGCGCGCAGCAGCGGCGGCTGCGGGTGGTGGCCTTCGCGCTGCTGACGCCGTTCTTCTTCCTGAAGTCGGGGCTGAACATCTCGATCGGCGCCGTCGTCGCCAACTGGGGCTGGCTGCTCATCCTGCTGGCGGTCAAGCTGATCACGAAGTTCGCCGGCGTCTACCCATCGGCGCGGCGCTACGTCCCGCGTGACGCGACGTACACCACGCTGCTGATGAGCACCGGGCTGACCTTCGGGACGATCGCATCGCTGTATGGCTTGAACGCGGGTATCATCGACCGCGCGCAGTTCTCGGTGCTGGTGACGGTAGTCATCCTGAGCGCCGTGGTGCCGACGCTGATCGCCCAGCGCTTCTTCAGCCCGCAGCGCCCGCGGGTGCTCGGCGGCCTGGAGGGTGATGTCCCACAGCGGCTGCCCGAGCCGCCGTCGCCGGCCGGACGTGCCAGGGCGCCGGATACGGTCGTGATTGAGGACTAGCTTCATGCACGGTGGAGGGCCGATCGGCCGTGTCCAGGACTGCTCCTGATGATCGCCCGGGCGGTTGTACCTATATCAACGCGTCGGAGCACGACGCAGGAGGTGCTAGATGTATCGACACATCCTCGTGGGGTTTGACGAGTCGGCCGGCGCACAGGAGGCGTTCACGGCCGCACTGGAGCTCGCGCGCATCCACGGCGCCACGCTTACGCTGCTCTCCGTGGAAGAACATCTGCCGCATTATGCGGCCGACGTGGGCGAGGTCGAGGAAACCGCCCAGGAGCTCAGCGCGCGCTTTCGCGCGGTCCAGGCGATCGCCGCACGGCGGGCCGCCGCGCAGGGCCTCGCGGTTGAAACCCTGATCATGGCCGGCTCCGCCGCCCCGGTGATCACCCGCACCGCGCAGGCCGGCGGATACGACCTGATCGTGATCGGGGCGGGCCGGCACGGGTCGCTGTGGAGCGGCCTGCTCGGCGCCACCGCCGACCGGGTCGTGGAGACCGCGCCGTGCTCGGTCCTGGTCGTCCGGCACTCGCCGCTCAACGTCTGGGCCGGCGAAGTCATGCAGCGGGACGTCGTCACCGTGCGCCCGGAGACGCCGCTCGCGACCGTCGTCGAACTGCTGATCGCGCGGGGCGTGAAGGCCGTGCCAGTCGTCGACCAGATCGGCTGGGTGGTCGGCATCATCACCGGCGGCGACCTGCTCGAACGTGCCGGGCTGTCGTTGCGACTCAGCCTGCAGCAGCAGGTCGATCCGAGCATCGTACGTGAAGAGTTGACGGCGCTGGCCGCCGGTGGGCAGGTCGCCGCGGATATCATGACCGCCGAGGTGACGACGATCGACGAGCGGACGCCGCTGCGCGAGGCCGCGCGGCTGATGGCCCAGCAGCACATCAAGCGCCTGCCGGTGGTCGACGCGCACGGTCAGCTGCGCGGGATTCTCAGCCGGCTCGACGTGCTGCAGCATATCGCGGCGATCACGCCGGACAGCGCCCCCCTCCCTGAGGAGGGAGCGCTGCCGCCGACCGGCGCGCGCTATGTCAGCGACGTCCTCGATCCGAGTGTTCCGACCGTCGCGCCGGAGACGCCCCTGGACGAGGTAGTCGGCAAGCTGGTGCGTGCGCCGCTGCGGCGGGTGCTGGTCGTCGACGCGCAGCGGCACGTCGGCGGAATCATCACGGATGCTTATTTGATCGAGCGTGTAATGGGCGGCGCCCGCGCCGGCCTGCTCCAGGTATTGCGGAGCCACATGCCCTTCCTATCCAGCGACGACACGGTTCGCTCGGCCCTGGCGGAGCTGCACGCGCAGCGCGCGCAGGATGTGATGCGGCGCGACCCGGTGGTCATTGCGGCCAGCGCGACGATTGTCGCAGCGATACAGGTGATGCTGGAGCATCACATCAAGCGTCTGCCGGTGGTGGATCAGCACGGCCGGCTGGTCGGCATCGTGGACCGCCAGGCGCTCCTGCGCGCGCTCAGCCAGCTGCCCTAATGTCTACGGAACCGTGGTATCAACGCCCGTTGAGGAAACCTATGTCACGCACGCACGTTCCCCCACAGCCCTGGCGCACGCTCAGCCACGCCATCGCCTACCACCGGCGCATCCAGGTGATCGAAGACCTGGTCGGCACGCCAGATGGCGATGAGTTTGTCTACGTCTATATGAAGAGCGCGCACGACGTAGTTGCGACGCTCGCGATCACCGACGACCACCAGGCCGTGCTGGTGCGCGAGTATCGCCACCCGATCGGCAAGATCATCTTCAACCTGCCATCGGGGAGTATCCCCGACGGCGAGACGCCATCCCAGGCGGCGCGGCGCGAGCTGGCCGAGGAGGCCGGCTACCTGGCCCACACGCTCACGCCCCTGGGCCGCATGGTCCCGTTCCCTGGCGCGGTCGTCGGCACGATCCACCTGTTTCTCGCCCGCGAGCTGCATCCGACGACACCACGCCTCGACACGCACGAGTATATCGAGGTCGTGCCGATGGCGGTGGATGCGGTGCTCCAGCGGACGCTGCGCGGCGAATTCGAGGACGGCGCGCTGCAGCTCGCGGTGCTACGCGCGGCCCAGCAGGGGTTGCTCTGAGCGTTCCTCTGCTATAATGACGCATGCTGCAATCACGCCTGGCCGTTCGAACGATCGGACTCCAGCGTGGCCCACCGAACCAGAGACACGTGGAGGGGCAGATGACGGATTCAGAGAACCGGTGCGTGTTCTGTGCCATTGCGGCCGGCCAGGCCCCTGCCTATTACGTGCATGCGGACGACCTGTCCTACGCGATCCTGGATATCAACCCATTCACCAACGGCCACTGTCTGGTCATTCCGAAACGGCACGTGCCGTGGTGGCACGAGCTGACCGAGGCAGAGACCACGAGCCTGTTCAACGTGGCACGGGTGGTCGCGAACCAGATGATGCGGGTCTTCCAGCCCGATTTCGTGATGACCTACGCGCGCGGCCGGCGGATCCCCCACACCCACATCTTCCTCATCCCGACGTACAGCGGCGACCTGCTGGATCGTTACTTTAACACGCTGGAGCTGATCCAGGAATCGCCGCCAGAGCTGGTGGGGCTGCGGGCGCCAGCGGTCATGGAAGAGGCTGCGCGGATGCTCAGGGAAGTCGAATAACCAGCGTTTACTCATCACGTCCATTGGCAGCGCGGAGCTGTGAACGCACCAACAGCGCCGCCTGTGTGATGCGGTTGACGCTGCTGCCGGGCGCTGCTATAATCATGGTGATAACTGTGCTGCGATGAGGCTCGCATAACGCCACGCGCTGATAGCCTCTACGGACTGCAACGCTTTTGTGTTGCCCGTAGAGGCTTTTTCGTTGGCTGGGAAAACGAGCATGCCGATGAGGTGAACCAATGATATTCGATGTGGAATTCTCGGCTGCTATCCAAGGGAATCGCGTAGGGCCTGTGTCGCTCTCGGACGAGCTTGCGCAGACCCTGCTGGCCGTATGCGAGACGCGCGGCTGGAGTCTCGGCGTGGTTCTGCACCTCGCTATCGCCGCTGGGGTACGCGAGCTCCAGCGGCGGTGGGAGCGACCGACGGCCAGTGCAGACTCGGCTGCGACCGATCAGGCCGATCGCGCGCTCTCCGAAGCAATCGCCCGCTTGTGTGTTGAGAACGCCCGGCTGTGCGCCGAGAACGCGCGCCTCCACGACTGGGTTGAGCAGTGCCGGACCGGACGCGCGCCGGGCATCCCGACGGTCGACGCGCCATCGCCGGCCTGGCTCTGGCGCTACCGGCCGTTCCGATGATCGCAGGGAGTCAGCGGTCACGCAAGGCGATCGAGGCAGTTGTGCGGTTGGATTGCGTGAAAGGAGACAGCAATGCCAATTGGAAGTGCATGGCCCGTCGCAGCGACGACCGTCGACGAGCTGCCCCCGCCGATGGGGCGCCAGCTCGCCGAGCAGCTCGCGCGCGGCGAAGCCATCCAGCAACTGCTCTACGTGCCGGCCGATCACCTCGCGCGGGGCGCTGGCGCATGGGAGCGCACGCGCGGCCTGCAGGTGCTCGCCCTCACCGACCGGCGCCTGATCGTCGGCGCCCAGGCCGTCCGCCGCGGCGAGCCGTCCTGGGTCGCGCTCCCGTATGATGCCATCGTGACGTGGGAGATCGGCGAGATCCTGCTGTACGGCCGGCTCGACCTCTGCGGCGAGCTGGATGGGCAGGTCGTCCGCACCTTCATCGAGTTCAACACAGTTTGGACGCACCTGATTGCGGCGGCGCTTGCGCCGCTCGAGCGGGCGACCCTGGGCGTCAGCCGCGGCGCGGGCCAGCCGTGGTTCCCCACCACCCCCCAGCTCCCGTTCAAGTTCGGCAATTTCCTCGCGGAGGCGCTGCTGCCGGGCGAGGAGCTGCGTGACCTAGTGTTTCAGGATGCGATCGTGACGCCGCTGTTGCGCTTTTGGCGCCGGCTGATCGCGCCCGGGACGGTGATCGCCGGCACCGATCGGCGGCTGCTGGTCATTCGCGAGGAGGCGAAGCTGCGCGACGATCGCTACGGCCACAGTGCCCTGACCCTGCCGCGCCGCTGGGCGGGTGGGCTCGCCATCCACGACGACGGCACACGGCTTACGCTGGTTGATGCCGCGCACCCGGATGGGTGGCGCCTGCGGATCGAGCGGGCGCAATCCACGGCCCTCGGGACGCTGGTGACGACCCTGCGGGATGCGGCAGCAGCGCCGGCGCCCGAACCCACCGTTGAACACGCCGTCGGAACCGTGTAGGATCGCGCTCGCTGTGAATCGCGCTCGGTTAAAGAAAGGATACCCCATGCGCGTAGTCTACACGTCCGACCTGCACGGCAATCGCGACCAATACTCGCAGGTGCTGCATCTAGCCGTCGAGCGGGGAGCGCGGGCCATCATTCTCGGCGGGGACCTGTTCCCCAACAGCCATGAGCCGGCGCACGGCCTGATGCTCCAGCGCGAATTTGTGTACACCGTATTTGGGCCGTGGCTGCGGCGCATCCGGACGGAGTTTCGTGCGCTCGCCGTCTACGCGCTGCCCGGCGATGAGGATTGGGCCTCGACGGCTGACCTGCTGGTCGACCTGGCCGAGGCGCGGCTCTTCTTTCCACTCCACCACCGAGCCTGGCACCTGAACCGTGGGGTCTGGCTCGCCGGCTCCAGTCTGGTCCCCGTCACGCCGTTCACCGCGAAGGATTGGGATCGCCTGGAGGGGGTTGACCCTGAGCTGCCATTTCCCGCCGGAGGTGGGTTCCGGAGTGCATACGGTCTGCTCCGGTCAGTGACGCGGGCGGATCTTGAGGCCCTGCCAACCATCAGCGAAGAACTGGCGATCCTTGCCACACAGAGCAAGCCTGCGAAGACGATCTATGTCTTCCACAGTCCGCCCTACGCCACCACGCTGGACCGGCTGGCCAATGGGCACCCGGGCGGCAGCCGGGCGGTGCGCGCATTCATCGAACACCATCAGCCGCCGCTGACCTTGCACGGCCACGTCCACGAGTCGCCCGCCATCAGCGGCAGCTACGTCGACCAGATCGGTCGGACGCTCTGCGTGAACCCCGGCCAGACGACTGAGCGGCTGCACGCGGTCGTCTTCGATACAAACGATCCCCCGGCGACCATGGGGCATACCCTGTGCACCGACCTGGCGATCCAGATCGAATGACGGTCGTGATACAATGACGATCCTGGCGGCCGGCTCCACACTGGTCGTGCAGTATACGTCCCGCATGCCGCCGCAGCTCTGGCTGGTCGAGCACGCGACCGCGATCGCCAGCGCGCATCTCGTGATTGGCGGCCTTACGTACGGCATGCAGGTGATCACGAAGGACGCAGGTGGTGCGCAGCTCGAGCACATTCGGCTGCTTGATATGAGCCGGACGTGGATCGCGCTCGCGGCGGCCGGCATCAGCAGCGTAGAAATCACCCGACTGGACGGCACACCCCCATGGCTGACGCAAGAGCTGATCTACCAGGTCGGCGACCTGTGGATTGCACAGTAAGGAGACCACCACACGACAACCGGATTGCTCACCGAATCGCCTGGAGAGGTCCAGTGGGTCACGATGATTCGCAGCATCACCACGCAGACGATCGGCGTCGTCGAGACCCTCAATCGCGCGCACTGGATGGCGTCAGCGAACGGCATCGACGAGCTGATCGCCGCGGCCGCGCCCGGCGGCGCGGTGGGGCGCAGCGGGATCTCGAAGGAGCACGCGGCCGCGCTCCAGCTGCTGCAGCAGAGCTTTGCCGCGTATCTGAACACGCCGGTCACGATCGGCCAGAACGCGGATGGGACTGATGTTCAACTGACGCCGCTGCAGATCGCGTTTCGCCAGTGGCCGCTGCCGACCGCGTAGTCATTGTGCGGGGCGGTGTGGAGCTATGGCGCGGGAGCGCCCCGGGCCGTCGGCAGCAACCAGAGTCGCAGCGCCACGGCATGCGTCGCTCCGACGCATGTTGGTTTGACGGCAACACACGTCCGTGCTACAGCTTTGCGCTCCACGGTCGGGAACTACGAAACCGGGCGCCGGTCCCTGCCGGCCATCTGTTGCTGCAGATTGCCGATGTCTGCGGTGTGCCGTTGCAGGCATTTGCGCTGAGTGACGCACCAGCGGGCCAGCGCACCCCTGTGCCGCCCATGTCCCGCGATGATCGGCCGTCAGAGGCAACGTCGGGAGCCAGCGCGACCAGTGCCCAGGCGCTGACGCTGATCAATCACATCCTCCAGGAGCGACCGGACGTGATACCATTCGTGCTGGAGCTGCTCGCGGGGTTCGTCGAGGAATCACCGCCGAGCTGAGCAACACCGCGTCATGCACGGTCGATTCGCTGTCACGTGCGGCGCTGTTAGGCGTCAACGGTGCTGGCAGCAGAGAAGGGCGCACGCCCTGCGGCCGTTCGCAGACGTCGCGCAGGCACGGACGAGGAGCACAACACAAGTCAGGACTTTCGCTCAATGCTAAATACACTTACGCAATACTGAGTGCTCGTATGTGTGGTTGCTTCAATTCAGCTATCAAATAATTCGATAGCAGCTCACGTTTCACGCGGTAGAGCGTTTTCTTGAGCTCTGTGGCATACACTTTTTAATGCCAGCCAGGCATGGTAACAACATGCAATATGATTGCGTTGTGACCACGCGCTCTGACATTGACACTTCTCAATACCCGTCAGTTGTTTTAACTCACGGTGAAAGCACTCGACATCCCAGCGCACATCGTTCCGGCCGCGAACAATGGTTATGGTCAGGTTGGCGGCAGGATAGTTCGTGATCACCCAATCAATGGCGCCGTCTTTGGCGACCAACTTGAAGAGTTTCACGAGGAAAGGCACTTCCTTGAGTTTCACCGTGATACCATGTTGCAGACGCTCAGGCGTCCAGTCAATGTCTTGGAGCTGAATGTACCCCGCTTCTTTGGTGATACTGACCAAGCGATTGGATTTCAACGTGGTATAGAAAATACGACCCTGTCGATTGATGTATTTCAGATTGGTAACGCTTGCGTACCATGAGTCAAATAGAATGTATTTTGCGCGTATCTTGCGCACCTCAAAGGCTTCTTTCAACATTGCCAGAAAATGATCGTTCTTTGTCGCTCGTTCGTATTCTGGTGCGTAAATACGATAGTCGACCGGATAGTACTCACCATCTTCTGAACGGTGAACCAGATTCACACGGTCGATTCCGCGAACGACGGCATGTTTGTTGCCACTATAATGCGGATAGACGAGTTCAATTGCTCGTGCAGATGGTTTCTCTTGCACGCTCTCATCTGCGCTAAGAAAGCTTTCTTCCGTGTCGTGGATCAACGTCTTTGCACACGTCCACACCGATTCGGCAGTCAACCGCGGTGACTTGAGAAAATCGGTGATGCTATCGTGCGAAATACCAGAAACATGATCAGCAAGATGCGTACACGTATAATTGACTGGTGTGCTGATCAAAAATTCGATATACTGCTCTTTGGTACTCATGGCGCCACCTATCTGCTGATGACCGCGTTTCAGTCACCTTGCCACACATGGCGCCGCAAAGCAAGCGGTTCAGGGCGGGATTTCCCACAGTCATGCACCGATACGTGTGCGGAAGGCAGACGTTTTGTCATGGAAATATTGCTACTGGTTAATATTTTCTACTACAAAGCGAAAGTCCTGCATGATCCAAGCGAGAAGGAGCGCACTGAAGATCAGCGCAGGAATGCTATTTTCGGGGCTCAAGACCGTAAGGTGTGGCAATTCAATGCGATTATGGACATACAGCCCAAGCCACGCAACGATGGCGCATGCGGCGACCCATCCAATCTGACCGCTCGTGGCAACAGCTACCATTGATCATTGCTCCTGTCAGTGTCAGGACACGCGCCTGTATGTCCACGCGTATCACTGACGTAACAATCCTTGTTCGCTAGCTTGATTAACACCTTGCATCAGGACCCAAGGAAGTATCCCTCTGAAGTGAGTACCAGGGTATGGCTAGATAGCTGGATGAACACAGATGCTAGTGGCGTCCCGGCTCCGGTGAAGGGATCAGGCCAAGCTGTTGAAAGAGCCCCAAATCATCTCGGCCTGCCCAGTGTTCGACAATTCTGCCCTCAACAATCCGATCGATTACGATCGCTGTCACCGTGATCTGCTTTCCTGTCGGCGGAACACCCATCAACTCGCCCTGATGCGTGCCCTGCGCTGTCCAGCGTGTCACCACCCGGTCACCTTCTGCGATCATGTCGTTGATCGTGAAATGCAGGTCGGGCGCGGCATTGCGGAAGCTGCCAATCAGTTGTTTGATTCCTTCGGGCCCAGCCATCTGTCCGATGGACGGAGTGTGATTGATGTAATCTGGCGTAAACAACTCGTCGATCAGTGCGAGGTTGCCGTTGTTCCAGACCTCCTCGATATATCGACGTGCAATAGCCTTCAGTTCTTCAGTCGACATGCGCTTCCTCGTGTACGAGATCGGTCGTCTGCTGTAGAATACAACTACATCTTCCCTTCCTGCATCACGGAATCCCGTGATCTTTGGGGAACAGGTGTAATGCTTCGCTGGGAGGTGCACCGATGCCACGACTCTCACGTGCGCAGGAACTCGCGCGACAACAGATTGCCCAGCTTGCGAGCAGTGGGTTGTCGCCCAGCCAACTGGGAGAGAGACTATTAGCCGCGATCGAGCTTGCGGTCTCGTCCGACGGTGCGCAGTTATGCGCCGTGGACCCGACCACACTCTTGTTCAACCGTCTGCTGGCGGTAAGTGCAGGAATGCGACCGCACATGCACTGGTATTGGCGAAACCTGTACCTGAACGAACCTGTGGCTGACTTCACGCATCCCAGTTTGATGCGCGCCCGCCTCACCGCAGTTGTCCTCCACGACCGACCCGATACATCGTGGGGTCTCCCAAGGCATCTCGCCAGCCAGTTGTCGGCGCCTGAACTGTACCGGGCGTATCATGAGATCACTGGAGCAGATGGTGGAATCTTGCGCGCCTTTTTTCCAGCAGACGGCCAATGGATCGGTGCGCTTGACCTTGCACGATTCGACCCAGATGAGCCATTTCGACCTATCGATGTTGCTTTCCTCTGCTTGGTTGCACCCTTGATTGGGCAGGTCCTGCGCACTGCCTTTGATCGTGAGCGCGCCGTCGGCAATGCAAACACGACTGACATCGATGCATGTGGTGTTTTGGTGCTGGCGCCGAATGGGCATGTCCAATCATATACACCAGCGGCAGAAAGCTGGCTCAATGTGCTTCAGGATAGCGATGTATCCCAGGAGCACCACCTGCCAACCGTGATCTGGTCGGCGATCGCTGGACTGCGTGCTGGTGGACAGCGAAGCACGCAAGCGAGTGTATGTGTGCCGACGCTCAAAGGCCAGTTACGAGTCGAAGCATCGCCAGTGGGCGATGACGGGACAGTAGCAGTGGTGCTGGTGCCACACTTTCGGCCGGTACCACCAGCGATACCCGCACACTGGGACCTCACCCGCCAGGAACGGCAGGTGGTCGAACAGGTGGTGTGTGGACTGAGTAACCGGCAAGTCGCCACGACACTGGTTGTCACCGAACATACCGTTGAGTCGCACCTTAAGCACGTGTACACGAAGCTCAATGTGCATAGCCGCAGCCAACTCCTCGCTCGGTATTTCGCCGAGGTGTACAATCCAGATCTGTTTTGACCATGGCCATAGATAGATGAACAGCGTCGCTGCCGAACAAGGCGCTGTAGCTGACGCCGCTACGCGGCCCTAATGCCGTGGCGATTTTGACATCCAGACGCACTCAAACGTTGTTTCGATCGATTGGTGCGGCGCAGCTAAGCGCCAAGCCGTTAGGCTGGGCGGGGCGTGTGATCGCGGCGCATTGTATACGAACGATTGGCACGTATTACCTTGCCAGCACAACCAGCACGGAACTTACAGCGTGCTTCAGAAAGATGACAATTTTGTTCATTGACACGTAGGCAATTCAGGGAGTATATTAGCGGCATAGGAACATGTGCTCATACTCGCTCCGCTTTCTTTCGTCGCGCCGCATCATACTCACCTACTGCCCGTCCCTTAGCCGATCGACTGCATCTTCTCCTACAACGATTGGCTGACAGCCATTCGTGTGACTTAGTACGAATCGCATCCCTATGCTGTAGAGAGGAGGTGATGCCTATCCTCCACCGGTGTGGCTGATGGCTCTACGTCACTGAGAAGAGGGATAAGGGGTCATCGGTTAACACGTCCACCATGAGGAGCTACACGATGAAAGCGGCATGGTTCTCACGGTTGCGCCTCTTCCGCTTGATAGCCCTGCTGACATGTGGGCTGAGTCTGCTGGTGAGCACCAGTATCACCCAGGCAGAAGCGGGCACCCAGAGCGAGTTGACGGCCATTACGGGCGCAGGGATGGGGCGTGTCAACGTCTCACCGACGGCGGAAGACCCGGGAACATTCGCGGCCGAAATTACGATCAATGTCCACGATGCAGCGCCGAATACCACGTTCTTCGTGCGCCGTGCCCCCGATCTGATACCCAACGGTATCTGTACGGGTACGTTTATCCCGAACGTCGGGGTGACCCTCATGACCTCAACGGGCGGCGCCGGCGCGACGCATTTCCACTTCGAGCGTGGGGCGCCATTTGTGTCCGGCGTCCAGTTCGATGTCGTCTTCCAGGTATTCACTGGTGATGGGACGACCGTATTGCAGAGCGAGTGTATGACCGTGACCGTGAAGTAGAGCGGTCGCTCGAGCACAAGTGCAAGGCAAGTGTGTATCCCTCGCCGCACACACTCCATCGCTCTGCTGATGTCACTCGGTGGCTCCTAGTCTACTATAGCGCCGTGGTACCGGTGGTATTGCGATTGCGCGTTGGTCAACAGAATAGCTCTGAAAGGAGAAACGGACAATGACCAGGATCATGATGACGGTGTTCGCGCTTGTCCTCGCGCTGTTGCCGCTGGCAAGCGCGCACGGTCAGGCAGCTCAGCAGTCCTTTGGCTTTAATGCGGCGCGCATTAGCGGCTTTCCCACCGGCGCGGCCTTTCTGACGGGGGGCGGTGCCTACAACCTGGAGCGCGCGTTTCTGAAGACGGGTGGCGGGTTCCGCTGCTTGGAGGACATCAACCAGGGCCCCCTCAAAGGCTGCCTGGCCGGCGAAGGCATCCGCTGGGATGCGAAGGATGGGGCGACCCAGCTCCTCGAATCGTTCAAATTTAAGTGCACCGGCGCCGCGAGCGAAGTGCTCAAAACGGCAGAGACCGACGACAATACGGTTGTGATGTTTGCCGATTTCTATCGGCAAGGGGATGGGGTTGACGAGTCGTTCACGGCCCACATGTTCGTCTCCGCCGTCGATGAGGCCCCGGACCTGCCGGGCATCCAGAACGTCTGGATCGAGGGTGTGGGGTGCGGTACGGCCATTGCCAATCTCGGCTAGTGGCGTCAGCTTGGCACTGGCGGGGACGACGGGCGTCCTGGTACGCTAAAAACGAGAAGCGCTTTCCCGTCTCGGCAGCACAACCTGACGCAAAAACTCCGCATCAGAATGCGGAGTTTTTGCAAACCGCCCGATGTTGCTCCAGTACCGGCGGGCCCCCAAGTCAAGGGCCCTAGGGTAAAGATTTTTAATACAACATAGACGCCTCAATGTTGTCTTTAAAGCACCCCAATCTTGCTAAGTGCCTTTCGATTGTAAAGCCTTATCAAGCCCGCCGTCCAACAACGGGTTGTAGCCGACCGCGCTGCGCGCGTGCAAGATCCTAGCTTTTTTGCGTGTCAGAATCCATATCAACCCCAAAGCCGGTGGCGTTGGCGAGGGTGCGCAGCGCGGCGGCTAAACCTTGGCCGTTGGGCGGCAGCCCATCGACCCTCTATCAGGTAGCACACCCGTTCAAACATCTCTCACTCCTCCGCCGGTTGAAAAACGGTGCAGCCTGTGGTACGCTACACGCCGTCACGAAACGAACGATGCTAGGGGCCGGCATGGACTTGCGCTTTGAATGGGATGAAGCGAAAGCTGCGGCGAATCTGGAGAAGCACGGCGTCAGCTTTGACGAAGCCCAAACCGTATTTGGCGATCCACGGACTGTGACCATTTTTGATGATCAGCATTCGGACGCCGAAGATCGCTTCATCGACATCGGCATGTCTGCGAGTGGACGTATCTTGGTGGTCGTTTACACGGAGACAGCGGAGCGCATTCGGATGATCAGTGGTCGGAAGGCTACCCCGAAGGAGCGACGACACTATGAGCGACAAGATGCCTAACCAGCGAGACGATATGGACGAGATGCTGCCCGAGTATGACTTTTCCGGAGGTGTCCGCGGCAAGCATTACCGTGCGTTTCAACGCGGCTATAAGATCATTATTCATAAAACCGACGGTACCACCGAAGAACGCGATTATGCCCTCCCCGAGGGAGCGGTCATACTCGACCCCGACGTTCGTGCGTATTTTCCCGATGGTGAGACTGTCAATACCGCACTCCGTGGACTGATTAAACTGATACCCCACGAACAGGCTCCAAGCGAAGTCTCATAACAAATGGCTATTTTCCTCTTTGGAATGCCATACAAGGGCTGCCGTCCAACAAGCGCGTGCAGCCGCCCGCCCCTGCTGTGGCGTTTTTGAAGGCTAGCGATTTTGACGAATGCTTTCCCGATCTATCAGTCTCGCTCCCGCAGGGGCGGCGGCTGACGCGCAGAGCGTTAGCCCGCAGCCAATCACACATCTCGCAAAGTCAAAGCTTGGCAAAGTACTATAATTCAAGCTGAGCTACAACGAGCCTGCCTTCTACCCACTGAGCCAACAAGGTCCCATTGCAAAGCCTTTATCGAACGAATGTTGCAAATGTGTGATATACTTGGAGCGAATGTCGAAGGTGAAGTATGTGGTGCGGCTAACCAATCGGAGGCACCGATGGGCGATGAGGGTCAGTATCATCAACGTGAGTTGATCCGCGCATATCAGAGCCGCCTACCTGACTGTTACCCATATCTTCCTGACGTGAGTAGAATGGGCTGAATCGATAGGAAGTGGCTCCGAAGTGGGGTCATGCAAGCAGCAGTTACCAGGCAAACAGCCCACTCACGCGCCGAATCTATCACCCGAAAACGTAT
>WNGB01006522.1_pt1 | contig 17122 bp, 11 predicted proteins | sample 5400681 | NCBI WGS metagenome assembly WNGB01 (sample SAMN13153367, study PRJNA577476) | soil metagenome | isolation source: 115 cm soil or saprolite under grassland replicate 2 | place: USA:California | collected 2016-06-15 | reverse complement strand
GTCGTCGCGGGTGGAAATGCCGGCACCGACGCGCGGCGAGCCGACGGAGGTCACCACGAGCGGAACATTACGCGGAGGGCCGGGCTGTGCCGAGGGCCGGGATCGAACCGGCGACACATGGTTCTTCAGGTCATGTCCCTAGCGATCCGCAAATTCGCGCCTGAACCCAAGCGCGACGACACATGGTTATGGCTGACGACAAATGGTTCAACGAATGGACGGCGAGCAGGCATTGTCGTCCAACGTCTGAGCGAATCGATGGGCTGGAATCGATCCCCTAGCCCTCGCGGTTAATGCGGGCGTCGCTCGCGGCCGAGAGCCCGTCGACGAAGTCCTTGAAGCCCTCGGGCGAGGTCATCTGATCCCGCAGCAGGTCGACCGCGTCCGGCCGAACCGGAATTGCGAGCCCGGACTCGACGTAGATCATCGCGTAGCGGTAGGGATCGATGCCTCGGCACGCGCTCAGGAACTCATCCGCAGCTGCAACGATCCGCTTCGCGCCGGCGACGTCGATCATCTGTGCGCCGTGATGCGGTTGGCTCCGCAAGAACTCATACGAGATCGGAACGAGCTCATCGTTGAGGTTGACGAGTAGTCCGCGCTCACCGAGCAGCCCGTGGGCAAGGGGGTTCCGGTAGGTGCGCTTGAGGTCGCGGGCCGCGTCCGCTGGCGTGGTGTTTGAGAACCACCGCGTCGTCCTCTGATCGCGCACTCTAGCTCGCTGCCGCGAGTGCGTTCATCGGTTCCTCCTCTTGCTTGATCTCGCCGCTCATCTTCGCGAGGTACTCGAGGCTCATGTAGCGGTTGGCGACCTGCCATTCGTCGTGCTGCTCGGCGAGGACCGCGCCGATGAGCCGCACGATCGCGGCACGGTTGGGAAAGATCCCGACGACGTCGCTGCGGCGGCGCAGCTCGCGATTGAGCCGCTCCTGCGGATTGGTCGACCAGATCTGCCGCCAGTGGTCCGGCGGAAAGGCCGTGAACGCGAGCAGGTCCTCGCGCGCGTCGTCGAGCAAGGCCGCGGCCTGCGGGAAACGTGCGCGCAGCTCGTCGGCCACGCGGCGGTGCTGGGCCCAGACGGTCGCGCGGTCGGCCTGCGCGAAGATCGAGCGGTTCATCGCGGCGACGAAGTCCTGCGCCGAGCGGGGCACCTTGGCCAAAAGGTTGCGCGCGAAGTGGGTGCGGCAGCGCTGCCAGGTCGCGCCGGGCAAGACCGCGGCGATCGCGGCCTTGAGCCCTTCGTGCGCGTCGCTGGTGACCAGCACCACGCCGACCAGACCGCGGGCCACCAGATCGCGCAGGAAGCTCGTCCAGGCCGTGCCGTCCTCGGTGGTGACGACGTCCAGACCCAGGATTTCGCGTCGTCCCTCACGGTTCACGCCGATGGCGATGAGCGCGGCGGCCGACACGATGCGGCTTTCTTCGCGCACCTTGAGCGCGAGCGCGTCGAGCGAGACGAGGCGATACGGTCCGCCGTCGAGCGGCCGGCGGCGGAAGGACTCGACCTCCGCATCGAGCGCCGCGGCGATCTCGGAGACCTGCGACTTGCTGATGTTCTTGACGCCGAGGGTCTGGACCAGATCCTCGACCCGCCGTGTCGAGACGCCCTCGACGTACGCCTGCGTCACCACGTTCAGCAACGCGCGCTCGGCTCTGCGGCGCGGCTCCAGCAGCCAGGCCGGGAAGTACGCGCCCTGGCGCAGCTTGGGGATCGCCAGATCGATCGTGCCGGCACGCGTGTCCCAGCGTCGGGTGCGGTACCCGTTGCGGCGGTTGGTGCGCAGCGCGCTGCGCTCGCGGTACGCGGCGCCGGCGAGTGAATCGACCTCCACGCCCATGAGCGCTTCGACGACGCCCTGCAGGAGCTCGCGCAAGAGATCGGGTTCGGCCTCTTCGAGGTGCTTGCGAATGACCGCGATCGGCTCCATCGTGGGGTTGGCCACCGTGTCTTCTCCTCAGCGGTTCTTGGAACGTTCCGCAGAGGATGGCACGGTGGTTCTCTATGCCGCGAAGCTCAGCTCCGGGTCGCTTCGTACACCACGTCCGTGGACGTCAATGAGGTCGCGGATCTCAGTGCGCAGTCGCGCGAACGGGTCGACCGCGCTAGCGAACACGATCTCGTAGCGCGCCTCCCATCCCCGACGCTCGAAGCTGCGCAGGTTAGTGTCACGCCGCTGCAGCGCATAAAGCGCGCTAAGGAGAAACTCGAGCAGCGAGTAGAACGCGGCAAGCATCCCAAAGGCGTAACTCGCCATGCGGTCCTCGGCGTCGAGCTGCGGGAAGATGCGCCAGCTGATCGGATCGTAAATCGACGGGGTCGTCTCGCCCTTGGGTCGCTTCGGGTTCGCGCGGAGACGAGCGGCCTGGTTCCAGGCGGTACGCGTGCGGGAGGCGTAGAAGCGGTAAAGGCGCTGGAGACGGGCGAACGCGTTGTCCAGAAAGTAGCGCTCGGCGTCGATCTCACGTCGCAGCAGCGGCGCGAGCTCGCGATCGACCTGCGCGGCAGCATCCTGGATCGTACGCACCAGTTCTTCACCTATCGCGCGTGCAGCGTCGGGATCCGAGCGCGACTCAACGCTCCACGTTCCGAACTTGAAGTCACGCACCTTGAAGCTGTGGCCCTTGTAGCCAAGGTAGGTCTGCCAGTTGACCTTGTCGGCCCTGCCGTAGTCACGCAAGCCGAAGCCGTCGATGAGGACGACCCGAACAAGGTAGCCGGGTGGGTCGGTCAGGCCGACAAAGACGTTGTGGAACCCCTGCGCATCGCCGACCTCGATCTCGCGCTCGCCGTCACTGCCGAGCTGCGCACTGGTCTCGGCAAGGACGCGCGCCATGAAGTGGAGTGGTTCCTGTCTCATCCTGCTCCGATTGCGCCCTCGGTGACTACCTCGAGGGTCGACCTTCCGCTGATGCGGCGCGGTACGTGCTGAACTCCGTAAGGGTCGGCGTTCCTCCAGATGGAGTCTGGTCTGGGTCGGAGCGTTTGATCACCACCCGTGGCTTCGGCACAGCTGGTGGCGGAAGCCGGCGATCGGGCCGATAGGCGACGCCGCGACGTTGCATGTCATTGCGATGGGCACCTTTGTCGGCATCGTGTTGTTGCCGAAGACGTTTCCCATGGATGGGTAAGCCTCTCGTTTCTCCGAACGCGAACTGGTCTGTGCGGATTTGGTCGGCCGGAGGATCGATCACGTGGCCTCCACTCGCTGCGACCTTCGACCAGTTGAACGCGCCGCTCGCGTAGGTCACCGTGGTTCGCCCTCCAAAGAGCCGAGCGGAACCAGAAGTGTGACTGACAGAACCCGGCGGGCGTGAGCAGGGAAACGAGACCGCTCTAGCGCCTCAAGCGCGTCAGCGTTCTCATTCTTGATGACCGCGATCCGCTCCTCGTCCGCGCGGATGCGCCCACTAACAGCTGGTATGACGCGACGCTGCTCTTCAGTTCCCCACGCCTCAAGATTCTTGATTAGGGATTGGTTGCGTTCGATTTGCTTTTGAAGATAGTTGATCTCAAAAGAGAAGCGACGTTGGAGACGAGCCCGTTCCGCCGCCATGGCCTGGTCGTTCGAAGCAACGAACGCCGTGAACCTGCGGCGAATCTCGTCGTCCGCGCCTATGTCAGACCAAAGGTTCAATGTGTCCGCTGTCTCCGAAGGCAGTGAAGTCGGCGCTATTGCGAGAGCAGAATCCTGAGGGCACGCCAGGATCACGGCTGGCCCGATGCCGTCCATATTCACGGCGTGTGTGTACAGCTCTTCCTTGGGCCGGACGCCTGAGAAACGGAACTGATAGTCAACCAGCAACCTCGGCTCCTCGAGAGCATCGGGATTCTCTAGATGGACCAGCGGGGAGGTCTCGTCGTCCGTCGCCACTGTCACCAGATTGTCCACAAGAGGATGACCAAAAGCGAAGAACTCAAGCGTCTCGTCGTCGAGTGCAACCTTGTAGTCGAACGATCCACGGTAGTAGTCCGAGAGCGTCTGCTGGCGCTGCCGGCGAGCCCGTGCCCGCAGAACGTCGGGCACTTGAATCACAAGAACACCAGGGCCGCGCTCCTCGACCACAGCGCTTGGATAGCGGGCTAGGGCCCGACGCACGAATACCTCGAGGTCGCCGTGGGTCGCCATCGGATGCTGCTCCATTAGGCGAGCTGCCTCGTCCCTGCGAAAACTCTGTGCGTCCATGACGAGGTCTTGGAGCTGCTGGTCCTTTTGTTTGGCCAAGCCCAGCAGCGTCTCGAGGTCGAGTTCGTAGCGAGCGATCTCTCGCCTTGCGGTGTCAACATCTTGCATGAAGATCTCGCTCAGCCGGGCTTCCACATCGCCGAGGATCTGATCAAGAGCACCGACGCTCTCAACAAAGAGGCGAATCCTCGTGTCGAGGACGTCGAGAATCTGCTCATCTAGTGTGCCCTGGACGGCGAAGTTGTAGATGAGCACATTGCTCTTCTGGCCAACGCGGTCTAGCCGCCCGATCCGCTGCTCGATCCTCATCGGGTTCCACGGCAGGTCGTAGTTCACGAGGATGTGACAGAACTGGAAATTACGACCTTCTCCGCCAGCCTCGCTCGATACAAGAATCTGAGCGCGCTGCTTGAAGGCTAAGTACGCGCGGTCCTTCTCTTCGCGCGTGAGCCCCCCATGAAAGACCTCGACGAGAAAGGCGCGACCGAGGCGCTCGCGGATCATTTCGAGCGTGCCAAGGAACTGAGTGAAGATCAGAACTTTCTCATCTGGATGGTCCCGGAAGTGTTGGACCATCGTCTGTTCGAGTTCGACGAGCTTGGTGTCGTCGATCTTGCGAGCTCGCTCTGCCAGACCACGTAGCTCTGTGGCCTCGAGCGCCGCATCCTTCGCCGAAAGCGCAAGTAGTTTCGCAAGCTCATCGGCAGTGTCGGGGTCGTCCGTGAGGTCGCCGATATCGACGTCCCCTGGCAGTAACAACCGCTGGGCGCGCCTCTCAAGCGCGCCCGCGAGGGCGCGCGTGGAGCTTGCAAGGAGCTTCCGGAAGGTAACCAACACAAGCCCAATGGCCGAATTCGCAGTGTCGATTGCCCTGTACTTGCGGTGGATGTATGCGAGGACATCGCGCTCGAGCTCCCGCTCCGCTTCGGTCGGCTCGACCGGAATGCGACGGGCGATGCGCTTTGTGAAGCCGCCGACCTCAGCCTTGCGATTTCGGACCAACGCGTGGCTCAGCCGGTGGCGGCTCTCGAGCCACGTGATCACGTCCTGGCGACCCTTCAGCTGAGCGAGATCAGCGCCGACGACTGACGAGGGTCCGCTAGCAGCGCTCAAGTAGGCGGCCAAGTCCGCCCGTTCACTCGACGTTCCGGACCCGACGCGCAGCCACGCCACGATACGGTTGATGCGAGCTACTTCGCCACGAGAGCTTTGAAAGTCCGCATAGTCACGGAAGAGTCCCGGCTCTACCAATTCCACGAGCGAGTACAACTCGAAGTCGTGTAACTGCATCGGAGTCGCGGTCAGGAGCAACATGCCACCGACTCGGTCACGAAGCGCCTGCATCAGCTCATATGCCTTGGTGGGCCTCGGATCACCGTCATCCCAGTGGCGCCTGGCGTGGTGAGCCTCGTCGAAGATGACCAGGTCCCAGTCGGCCTCAGCAACGCGTTCCGCGTCGAGGCGCGCGAACTGGAATGAAGCAATTACGTTCTGCTCACGCGCCCACGGATTCAAGTCCGGATATTTTTGTTCCAACGAGCGTATGTAACTCGCGTCGTGCAGCACGAACGGCTCGTTAAACTTGCTGCGCAGTTCCCAGATCCATTGCGTAAGGAGGCTGGCGGGGGCGAGAATCAGGACGCGCCGAAGCACACCTCGAGCGCGAAGTTCCTTCAGAATCAAGCCCGCCTCGATCGTCTTCCCGAGGCCAACCTCGTCCGCCAGGATGAGCCGGGCCTGTGGCTTCTCGAGGGCGCGAATGAGGACCGAGACTTGGTGCGGTTTTGGTTCCACCCTTGAGTTCGAGAGCGCCGCCGCGGGATCGTTCCGGTAGGCATCGAGCAACCGGAATGCCTCGCGGCGAAGCCAGCCGTCGTACGGATACAGGACGGTGGGAGGGTTCGTCAGAAGCTCGAACGGATCGTCGCGAACTGCCGCCAGGTCCTGAGCCCGCACATCCCACGTGCCGTCTTGGAACGCGACGCTGTAAAGCGTTTCGCCTCTAACCTCGCGCGCCGCGCGGATCGTTCCAACCGCCTTGGTTATGCGATCGCTTACACGCTGTCCTACCGCGAACGTCACGATCGTCCCACGTTGAGGCGTTCGGGCACTGCGGTGTTCGAGAGACTGGCCTCATCCAGCGCGTTAGTGATCAGATCCCGGATCGCGTGATGAACTTCCCAGTTCTCGAGAACCTCTTCGATGTTGAGATCAAGAAGTCGAGTGGCCACTCACAACTCCTTGACTGCGTCACGGGTGACCTCGTCGACTTGCGCCAAACGCAGGACCTTGTCCTGCGGCGGTTCGAGATTCTGAGCTGCCCAATCCACAATCGCTTGATCGTGGGTGAAGATGACAACCTGCCGATCGCGAGAGACGACGCGGAGAACGCGCATGATCTCTCGCGCTCTTGTCGCGTCTGATTGAGCAGTGACTTCGTCGAGAAGGAGCGGGGCCACCCAGCCAGTCGACGCGAGATGCTGTGCCATTCCGACGCGCAGAAGGAGATAGACCTGTTCGCGAGTACCACCGGAGAGCTGCCGGGCAGTACGCCACCGGCTGGACGAAGTCTCCTTCACACGCACGCTCAGATCGGCTGGATCGACAGCGACCTCGTCATATCGACCGTCCGTAATCGCAGGTAAGTGCGCTCGAACGGCGGAGGCAAGCACCGGCGCGAGATCTCGCTGCACGCGCTCCTGCGCAGTTCGCAACAGGGCAATCGTCCGTTCCAGAACAGCAGCGAGCGACTGAATCCACTGGAGCTCCTCTTCGAGGCCGAGCACCTGTTCTTCGGCCTCGGCCACGCTTCGCATCGTTTGTGCGAGCGTGACACGACGAAGCTCGGCGGCGTCGGCCGCGCGAAGAAGGTTCTCTGCCGCGAGGTCCAAATCGGCGAGCCGTGGCTCCGACAGCGACTCAGAGGGTGGGAGTCGATTCGCCGGAATTCCACGGACAAGCTCCTCCGACCGCTCTGACGCGCGGCGGGCACGCTCGCTGAGCTCGTCAACAGTCGAGCCTGCCAACAGGGATTGAAGCTCGTGCCATTCTCCGAGGTCTTGATCGTTCTTTGCTGCCGCGTCGCCGCGCAGTCTTTGCCACGATTCGAGCGATGCGACGAGGCGCTCCGTCGGACCGGCGCTGCTGCCACACGCCTCGTCCGCAACGGCTCGAAGGGCTGCTTCGGTGTCAGCCATTTGGCGTTGCGCGGCGGCGTAAGCCTCCTCAGCCTTGAGCCGCGCAGCTAGTTCTCGCCGCAAACTGTCGCCCTGGGCCGCAGCTTCAGCTTGTAGATGCCGCGCCTGGCAAGCGGCGACATAGTTCTTGTACTGCTCCTCCGACGCTTCGTCGCGTGAAAGATGACCACGAGCACGTAGGGCATCTGCCAAAAGACGCTCAGCGCGAGCAACGTTGCCGCGCAGCGCTTCATGCCTTGTGGCCCAGTTCGTGTGATCTCGTATCGCGATTGAATGCGCTTCGACCCTCGCCGCCAATGCGAACAGGTCAATTGGATCGGTTGGCAACCCTTGACGCTCGGCGCGAGCGAGTGCCTCTGCACGCCGCGACTGCGCGATGGCGCGTGCATGCTCCTCGGGCTCGATGGCAGCGTTAGCTACGGACAACTCGGATCGCGCGGCAGAGAGCCGGTTCCGCCTGACGAAGATCCGAAGAACAACTGCGGCCAAGCCGATTGCGGCAAGTGCGGAGGCGAAGAGAACTCCAAGGACGAACGCCGCAATGGCGACGACGAGCAGAATGCCGAAGCCGAAGGTGACGAAGCGATCAGACCGCTCCAGGGCGGCAACCCCTTGCCGTAAGACGAGCAGTTGATGCCGAGACTCCACGTCCTCACTTGGCAACTCAATAGCGAGTTCGTTCGCAAGAGCCCGTAGTTCGGAACCAGAGTGCACCGAGGGGGCATCTTCCACGATTGGCGCACCGAGAAGAGCCTCAAGCGCTCCTTGAGCCCTGACCAGCTCTTCGTGCCGCGTAACAACCTCCGAATCCGGCTGAATGTCACCAGTCGCAGATTCGGGGAGCGCCGAGAGCCGTAGCGTCAGTTCATCGCTGGACTCGCCTGACATCGGAGTCGGATTTCGGCGATTGCGCCATCCGGTCACCGCGGCTGCGACTCGGTCACTGATCTCACCACGCGCAAGAGCGCCTGCCGGTGCGCTCGGGTGTTGGACTGCAAGGCTTGCTGCGCGGTCCGCTCTCGCTTGAAGCTGCTGCGCTTCTTGGATGGCGATCGCTGCCTTCATCGCGCGCCGGTCAATATCCGCCTGCTCATATGTCACACGGGCCTCATCTGCCTGAGCCACCAACGCCATGTACTCGGCGTGCTCCTTCCGGGCACGATCTAACTCCGACCCGGCAGCAGCGAGCTGGTCCTTCGTGGAGCGCAGCGGCTTTGTCGTCGCGTGCTCCGAACCGACTGCATCGCGAGCGAAGAGCTGCAATCGATCCAATGCTTCCGCCGCTGTGGCGTCGGCCGCCCGGCTGCTCGCTGCCCGTTGCAGGTATTCCTGAAGAAACTCGGCACGATTGCCGATTCGGAGAACGCCGCCCTGACTCACCCAGACGGTTTCCGCGAACGCTTCACGGTCAAGACCCAGCCATACGGACGCATCTGGCGACCCGTCGTGGATGATCTCGTTGGACACGTCGCGGCCCAGGGCAACATCGACCGCGCGGCTGTCGACTTTGTTCGCGAGGTCCTGAACCAGATCGACTGTGCGCCCATCGTCAAGGATCAGACGCGCCTCAACTCGCCATTGATCTGGGGTATCCCACGGCCGATGGAGTGCCGCGAACTCTTCGGCTTCAATGGTCGGCGCGCCCCGACCTCGCTTGACGCCTGTTAGCGCTGCCCGGATCGCCGCATGCCACGTGGATTTGCCTGCCTCGTTCGGCCCACCGATGACATTCATCCCTGGGGCTAGCTCTAGCTCTTCGCCTGTCAGTCCTCCGAATGCATGCGCCCTCACTCGGACAATCCACACTTCAGCGAACCTCCAGGTCGGGCCGACCCTCAAATGCGCGAAGGCCCGTAAGAATCACGCGCCTTCGGAGATCTTCATCCGCCACCTCAGCCAGAGCGTCTTGAACAAAGCGACCCCGTACGGTCGGTTCAGCGGCGACAGCCTCCACGTCGTATGAGAACCCGAGGCCGCTAGTTCTCACAACCAGCGCATCGAGGTCTGGGGCAACCTCTTGCAGCTCGCGAAGATCAAGCTCGACCGAAGGAGCGAGCTCCCCTCGCAGTGTCACACGTACGCATCCGTGTAGTCCTGCGATGGCGACCCTAATGCGTTTAGCGACCTGATCTCGATGTCGCTCGCGATCGAGGAGTACCGGCACATCGTGCACTTCGCTGGCGGCCACAACTCGTCGCTCTCGCGTCATTCGCCCGTCGGCGTCGATGTGGACCAGTACCGCCCCGCGCTGCCCCGTCTCGCCGAACTCCAGGGGATCGGGATTGCCGGGATAGATGAAGCGAGCACCTTCGCTGGGAAAGTGATAGTGGCCGAGAAGCGCGACGTCGACTCCGGAGGCTTCCAACTCGCCCGCATCGAAAGGCGCATGCGGCAGTTTCGTGTTGCCCTGGACCGGCAACGCGCTGCGCTCAGATGCGTGGGCGAGGACGAGATTGATGCCGCTACGATCAACTCGGAATCCAGAGAAGAAGTCGTCGGTGTTGGCGGGGGCGCGATGTGCCGCGCCCCAGAGGGTTAGGCCAGGCGCCAGCTCCACGGGTGTGAGCCGATCTTCACGGAAGATGGTGATGTTGTCGGCCCAACCCACGCGCGCATAAGGGCTCTCCGGGCCGAACCAGTCATGGTTACCCGGCGCCAAGAACGTTGGGATTCCGCTATCGGCGAATGCCGCGTGGAGGAATTCAACGGTGTCAGGTTTAACTCGATCCTGCTCGAAGAGATCACCTGCGCATAGAAGAAAATCGACCGATTCTTGCTGTGCTAGGCGAATGATGTTTTCAAGCGTGCGACGGCGATTTGCGCGTCGCATGCGCGCTGTTTGCTGATTGGCCCATGCGAACGGCACATCGAGATGGAGGTCCGCGAAGGCAAGAATCTTCACGACCTTCCTCTCACAGCGCCTACGGGCCCAATCACGCGCCCTGGCATCTACGTATGCGAGTCATCGGTAAGGTTGTACTTCCGCTGCTTTCGGAAATACGTCTGTTTGCCGCCTTCCAACAAGAGCACGACCTCTTCTCTGACTTCCAGGTCATCGATGGCGCCAACCGCGCCAACTTGCGCCCGTTGGGCATCCGCCTGTAGCACTACGAACTTGTCCGTGTCTGAAGCTACGGCCAGGCTGGAGTTGTGGCTTGTGAACACGAACTGCCTCGATCGCTTTGAGAGCCGCAGGCGAACGCACATGTCCTCCCAGATCGATCGGATGTCGAGTGAGTCTTCCGGCTGATCAACAACGATCGGTTTGTTGCCTTCACACAACGCCATCACCAGCATGGCCGTGCACTTCTGGCCCGTGGACAACTTCTGAAGTGGTGAGTAGGTCCGATCCAGCAGTCGAAGAGAGATCTCAGGTCGATCGGTAGGCGGAGCCGAGTACTGAAGGTTGAGCAATTGCTCGTATTCCCCACCATCGAGGAGAAACTGGGCTAACTGTCGAATCCGGTCGAGCTCTAGGGCCGTTTCCTGCGCCAGTCCTTCGAGATGGGAGTCCTTCCGAGAGAGATCAAACCGCAGCAGCGCGCGGATCAGCTGCCGCGGCTCGACTTTCGTGACGATAGCGTCGATCTCGCTGCGACTAAGGTATGAACCCTTCTTGAGCTCGGTCAGCCTCTGTCGATACTCATCTACGTTGGAACGAGCGGCGACAGTTGCGTTGATGCGACCATCCGATTTCTCGGAAAACCAGGCACATCGTTCGACCCGGGCCTGCGTGTACGCGGTCTGCTTCTTGTCTAGCTCTGCCAGGAGCTCGTCGCGCCGTTTCGCCGTCGGTGCCAGCTGCTCTGCCCGCTGTCGCTCTCTCCCGTATTCGGCATCAAGACGATCCAGTTGCGTCCGAAGCGCAGCGCGTTGCTGGCTGATGGCCGCCTTATCCCCTCCGCTCCGTCGAATCTCCTCCGTGTATTTCTCGCGCACGGAAGCCAACTCAGGTCGCCATGCTTCGATCTCGCCAGCGCCAGCAATTCGAGCCACTCGAATCGCCTCGACGAGCTTCTGCAAGCCCTCCGACACTCCCCTCTTGGACTCTTCAAGGGCAGCGACCGCTCTTCTTGCAAGCGGGTCTGCGGTAAGCGACGGTTCCAGTGAGGGCACGAGCGCTGATTCCGCGGACGAAACCGAATCTAGAAGTACCTGTTCGAGCGCGCTGTAGGCACCGATGGTTCCCTCAAGGACCGCGAGCTTGGTCTCGGCATCCTGATACCTCGTAAACACCGGGCTCGCGAGAAGCTTGTCCTTCTCTTCGAGCTGAGACCTCACGGTTGCTCTCTCAGTGTCCAACTCGGCGATCCGCTTCGAGGCGCGGATCTGCGCCGCTACTTGTCGATCGAGGTCTGCCATGGTTGTCGTAATCGCATCTATCTCGCGCTGAAACGAGTGGAAGTCGAAGAATGAGTCAATGAACCGCAGCTGTTCTTCTTCGCTCTCAGCGAGCCGCACGATCTCTCCCTGACTGAGGAAGTGGCAGGGAAAGAACTCCCTAATCGCTAGCGCGATGCCATGGAACGGATTGTTATTGGCAGGATCGTATTCGCGCGCAACGATGTGCTCAGTTCCGGCCTGGTCGCATACGGTCACCGAAACGCGGCCGTAGAGGCGGAGCCGTTCCTTTAGTTTAGTTTCGTGATCTTTACGGATGTCTGGCTGCGTCGGCTCCTGATCCAGGGCGAAGCGCAGAAGTTCGACGACGAGCGACTTGCCCGATCCCTTCGCTCCAACAATCGTCGTCAAGGCCGGATGGAGCGAGATGTCGAGGCCGTCCAGAAAGCCCCCTTTTATTTGGAGCCTCCTGATATGTGGAACACCGACTGGAATTGACAAGTACGCCTGCGGCTTCTCGTCAGGCTGTGGGATCTGTATGCGTACGTCGCGATCGACGAAACATTGACGCAGGCTCTCCAGACGAAGCGGTTCATCGACGTAGAAGTACGTGAACCGCGAACCTATCCCCGTAATGCCATGACCGCCAGCGCCTGACGGATTGTCGGACGCCTGGTAGACGGCGAGCTCACGCTTGTAGTTGGCGTCGGTGCCGTCAAGCAGGTCATAGGTTCTGGTCTTGTTCACGCGTTTCTCGTCGTCGAAGAAGTCGCTAGCCGGTGCCTCTGCTGCCATTACTGCGGGATGGCGCACGATCTGTGTCCTTAGATCACCGCGCATTTCAGCGAGTGCGCCTTTGGAGCTCTGACAATGCGCGAGTACAGCGATACCGCCGTACGAACGCACGGCCTCGAGTACGTCAAGGGGACCCTTCAACGCTGCGCCCCTCGTGGTGCGCGCGCCCGTCCCTCGCACGACCTGAACGGTTGCCAAGAATCTCTCGATGTCCGCCGACGTCGTGTCGACATCGAAGAGCACGATCAGGTGCACGCCTTTGCTTCCCGCGAGATTCACCAGCTCAACGCCCGGAAACACAACGAGCCCGCGCGCCGAAGCAGCCTTCCTTATGTCATCCACTGCCGAGCCGGTTTGGTGGTCCGTAATCGCCAAGCCGTCGAGTCCAGCGGCAACAGCTGCCTCTACAAAGCGATCAGCGTCGACGCTTGTGCCCTTCCAGTCCTCGGACGCAGGCGTGTGCACGTGCAGATCGAGGGCAACTCGGCGAAGCCCGTGCTTATCTGCCATGCGGCAGCACTATCGAGTAAGCAATGCTGGACGTCCACGTTTCACCGCGTGCTCTAGGGGAGTCGGCGGTATTGGTATCGATTTCGCACGTGCTCGGCAAAGAACGATCCCGTCGATCCGGCCGCCATGAGGTCTTGGTAAACCGCGACCAGTACTTCTCAGTCCCTCCCAGACGGCGTCGTCGAGGAACTCGATCTCCAAGAGGAGCGCTTCGGGGTCGGAGCCGACCGACCTCAGGTTCGTAGACGACACTGGAATCCGGCCCACTTCTCTACCACCAAACTTGGCCCGCGCTGGCCAGCCCAATTCTACGCGGTTCAACATTCTAGAAATCTGGGAGTGTGGGCGCGACACGAATCGGACGATTCGTGGTATTCGGACGTGACCCGATCAAAGCGCTCGCCCCCAATGGTCTTGACGGATTCGATTCATCGTCGAAGCCGGAGATTCCTCGTAGCGGGCGATGGACGGCCGTTCGCGAGGCGGGAGCGCCGGTTCACTGCTGCGGTTACTCGACGGCGCGGCTCTTTGAGAACGAGCCCGTAACGCCGCGCCGCGGCTCGCAATACGGTTTTGACGTCGGGGGAATCCCAGCTCCGAAGGTCGGACGCAGCGTGGCGCTTCCCGTCGTGGTCCACATACCAGGTCCAGGTCCTCGTCTCGTACTCGCGCTCGTCCGGCGCCGCCGCCGCCCGCGGGGCGAGCTTCGGGAATTGCTGGTAGGGGAACTGCGAGAGGAAGTTGATGAGCGGATCGGGCGCGGTAGGGGCCGGAGTCGGCGGCCCGACGAGGCGCGAGACCTCCTGGCCCACGCGACGGGCGATGCGGCGCACCTTCGAGCGCGTCGTCTCCTCCTGGTACTCGTAGCTCTGGGCCTCGACGCACCGTAGCTCCAGCAACTCGTCCAAGACTCTCGGGCCGAAGTCAGCCTCGGTCCGAAGATATCGGGCCTGCAGCGCCGCGACATAGGCGTCGATCTGCGTCTTTCGCACCTGCTCGGCCTTCCGGCGCTGAGCCGCGTCGCGCTTTGCGGCCGCCGCGGCTTCGGTCGTTGCCGCCCGAGCGCGGCCAATCTCCGCGAGCGGGCTGAGCACTTCGCGCTCGACGATCGCCTCAAGTCGCACGAGCTCCTCGAGAGCGCGCGCATCGCGGATCTCATCGCGCCAGGACTTCGCTCTGCCCCGCGCACCGCCTACCCGCGGGACCTCGTCGCCCCGGAGCCCGCGCGGCATCGACTTCAGGGCGTGCGCGATCCGAGCGAGCAACTCCTCGCGCTTGCCCGTGAAGGCCGCCTGCACTTCCTGCACGCGGCGTCGTTCTTCCTCGCGGAGCTCACGCTCGCTCGCACTGCTGGGCCGCGCGGCGGCAAGCGCCTCTTCTGCTCCGCCGGTTGGCGCCGCGGTCGCCACCGCCTCAAGCCGTGTCGACCAGTCATCCACTACCTCGCCCGCACGCGTAGCGGTGCAGACGAGGTAGTCCGCGGCCACACCGAAGGCCGCGCGCTCGGCACCGGCACCAGGGTCCGTCACCCAGCGGCCGAGGGCGATCCGGGAGAGGGATTCGATGTCCGCGCGTCGCCAGCCACGCTCCGAGAGGCAGCTTTGCAGCGCGGTGCGCAGGAGCTGATAGGCGGCCTCGGGAAGTGTGAGCTCAGGTGGAGCGAGATCTTCAGGCACTTGGGGGAGCCGCACGCCGAGCACACGCCGCGCGACCTCGTCGATGTCGGCCGTCGCGCGCAGGAGCTGACCCGTGTCGAGGACGACGCTGCGACGCAGGTACGGCTCAGGGAGCAGCTCGATACCGCGGTCCTGGTTGAGGAGCACGAGCGGGGTGGCGCGGACCGCGGCACGCCCCTCCTCCGCCGCGAACTCGCTATCGCCCTGGAGGTAGGCGTGGGCCGCGCGCTGGACCTCCGGGGTCGCCTTATCGAACTCGTCGAGCGCCACGAAGGGCGCCGCTAGCAGCGGGGCAGCTTCGAAGCGCCAGCCGCCGCCGGGCTCCGCGGCGCGGCGGCCCCAGATGCTGCCCGACGTCTCGCGCGGCAAGACGCGAATATGGAGCGTGGGATCGAGGGCGAAGCGCCGGCAGACCAGTTGCGCGATGAGCGTCTTGCCGGTCTTCGACGGCCCGAGGATCACGAAGCCCGGCCAGTTCGAGGTGTGCACCGCGGCAAGGGCGCGCCGGGCGACGATTGCATCGGAGATGAGCCGGATGAACGCCTGATGCTCCGCGGGCAGCCGGGCGAGGGCGCCGGGCTCCGGCGCGGAGACCAGTACCGGCTGGCGCGCCGCGAGCACCCGGGCCTGACCCGCCCCGCTGATGCGAAAAGTGCCGCGCGGGGACTCCTCGACCAGCCCCTGCTCGCCCAGCCGCAGGAGCCGGTGCTGCACGGTGCGCCGGTTGATTCCGGTGCGCTGCGCAATGAGCTCGCTCCCGGCAGGACCGCCAGCGAGCACGTCGAGGACTTGTCCATCGCGTAGCTTGGCCGCGGCGCGGCCTCGTGGGCGAAGCGCCGCTTTCGCCGGCTGAGATTCTTTGCCTTGCGCGCTCACCCCAGTAGTTTGCGCGAGTCGGCCTTCGCGCAGGCTCATCCTTGCGCGGGACCGGCTATACACATGGCCCGAGCGGGTGGGTGGGGCCTCGCCGCAATCCTTGACCCCCTGCGACTGCGGGTGGACGTTGACGCTCGTGAGCACGTCAAGCACCGCGGGCGACGCGCGGCGAGATCGCCAAGAGGCCGTCGACGCCCGCACGCGTGGCGCCGGTGCGGCCGCTCAGCGACAGCGGTCGCCTCGCCCATCTGAACACCGTGCGCTAGGTTTGTCTCGCCTGCTCGCCGTCCTCGTTGGGAGAGGACAAGCAAGATGGCGAGTCGAACCTTTACAGCTCGGTATAAGGATGCCCGCGTGAAGCGACCGACCTTCGAGCTGCTCACCGCGATCGAGTGGTACGTGGCCGACTACGAGGTCGAGCCGACGACGATGCAGTCCTATCGCTCGCACCTCACGCGGTTCGCGGCCTGGCTCGCCGCGACGGAGCGGCCGGTGATGCTGGCGAGCGTCGAACCGGAGACGGTCGAGGCCTACCTGCGCACGGCGAAGAACCAGCACACGAAGATGAACAAGTGCATCGCCCTCAAGAGCTTCGCCCGGTACCTGGCAAAGAAACAGATCTGGTACGCCGGAACGAAAGAGCAGCGCAGCTCGGTGCTTCAGGAGGTCCAACAACCCAAGCCCAGTCCGAGCGGCATGCCGGGCTATGCGGACGATGAACTCCGGGCACTGCTCCGCGCGGTCGATCGCGGCCCGAACCGGCTGCGCAACAAGGCCGTGATCGCGGTCGAGCTGCACGGCTTCCGGAGCAAGGAAGTCCGGCTGATGCTCAAGCGCAACGTCGTCATGGCGAAGGCCAACGAGATCCAGGGCGAGTTCATCATCGACAGCGAGGCTCGAACAAAGAAGGGCACCGGCGGCGTCCGGAACGTCCCGATGGAGCCATTCGCGAAGGACGCGATCCTCGCCTACCTACGGATCGAGCGCCCCGACTACCGCGGGACGCCCGAGGACGAGCCACTCTTTCTCACCGACCACGGGACGGCGTACTCATCGAGTGGGTGGCACTCGATGGCCCAGCGGCTCCGCCGCTGGTCCGCCGAGGAGGGCATCCCGTTCAAGCAGCACCGCCTCCGCCCGACCCGCACCCGCCAGCTTCACGAAGCGGGGTGGGAAGACAGCGCGATCATGGAGGCCCTCGGCTGGAAGTCGACCGCCATGCTGCGCCGGTACCTCGGCAAGATCTCCGTCACCCGACTGAAGAGCTATCCGATGACGCTCAACCGGGTCTTCGGCCCGGCGGCGTAGGCAAATGGTTCGCGTGGTCCGTTACACGCCCTTTTGGTAGGCCGGCGCTCAAGAAGCCCAGCAAAAGCGTTCTGTGCCGAGGGCCAGAATTGAACTGGCGACACATGGTTCTTCAGACCATTGCTCTACCGACTGAGCTACCTCGGCGCTGCGGAGCGCTCACCAGAGTAGCGAATTCGCGCGGCACGTCGGCGCGAAATAAGGGCCGACATGGACGTCGGCACGGGAGGGCCAC
>WNGB01007568.1_pt1 | contig 17123 bp, 15 predicted proteins | sample 5400681 | NCBI WGS metagenome assembly WNGB01 (sample SAMN13153367, study PRJNA577476) | soil metagenome | isolation source: 115 cm soil or saprolite under grassland replicate 2 | place: USA:California | collected 2016-06-15 | reverse complement strand
GCAAGGGCGTGCTTGGGCAGCTGGCAACGGCGTCATTCAGCAGCGCGACCGCGGGGATGCTCCCGGCCGGGAGCGTCGTCCTCCCGGCCGACCCGGCAACCAAGGTCAGGCTCGCCAGCGCTGGACGCTCCAATGATGTCTGGTTCCACCGGCTGAGCGAGTCGTCGGCGCTGCCGCCGCTCGAGCCGATCGACCGGATCCCACGCATCCTCGTCTTGACGGGAGCCGCGAACCAGGACGTGTGGTCGCTTCGGAACCTCGGCTTCCCGACGGACTTCCTGTCCACCACCGCCATTGACACCGCGGCGACGGACCCGCTCCCGGGCTACGACGTCATCTGGAACACGGGAGCGTATCCCTCAGCGAGCCTCGCCACGGCCAGGGCGCGGCTCCAAGCGTTCTTCGCGGCCGGCGGCGGGTACCTGGGGGCCGGCACGAACGGCGTCAACTTCCTGACCGCCGGCTCGCTCGTGAGCGGGCTCACGGCGGCGTCGAGGACCGGCAGCGGCAGAAGCGCCATCGTGTACTGGAACAACGAGGCCGGCGCCGGCAGCCCGATCGTCGGAGCCTTCCCGAGCCAGGACACGGCGATCATGGATCCCCCGACCTGGTTCCCGCTGGTACCGGCGACGTGGACCGTCGACGGCCGATTCCCGGGGCTGCCGTGGTCGAACATCGTCGCCTCTGGCTTCTGGAAGCAGGACGCGCAGTCGGCGTCGGCTCCGAACTCGGCGGTGATCGCCCACGGCCTCAACACCGCCGGGACGGCCGGTCCCGGAACAGCCCGGCTCACGGTATTTGCCATGAACCCGCTGTACCGGGCCGATCCCGAACGAGAGTGGTCCATGGTCGGGACCGCGGCATACTGGGTCGACCGTTAGCCGTCATCATGTCCAAGCCGTGGGGCGGCTACGGCGACGACCCCTTCGCCGCGACCGCATACCCACGGCCGCCCCGGTCAGTGCCCGGCGAAGTAGACGAGCAGCGCCACGGCGGTCACGATCACCGCGCCGAACGACAGGAGCGTCGGCGTCAGCCGCCGCGACGCGACCGAGCGCCGGCGTGGCCGCGCCGGCGGGGCGAAGGCGCCCAGCCGCGGCATCGGCGAGGCCACCGGGGCGGCGGGCACGGCTGGGAGGGGCGTCCCGGCGCGCTCCGCCTCGCCCGCGGGCGCCGCCTTGGTGGCGGGAGCCGCGGCCGGACCGGCCTCGACCGCGAGCGTGATCCTGCCGACCCGGAGCTCGTCGCCAGGGGCGAGCCTGGCGGCCCGCTCGATGCGTGCGCCGTTCACCCAGGTGCCGTTGAGCGAGCCGAGGTCCTCGACCTCGAGGCCGCCGGGCACGGGCCGGACCAGCGCGTGGCGCCTGGACACCTCCTCGTCGTCGAGGGTGACGTCGGCGTGCTCCCGCCCGAGGACCAGCTCGGCGCCGACCTCCACCCGGCGGCCGGCCAGTGGGCCGCTCCTGACCACCAGTGCGGGCATCGCCACCGCGGCGGCCGGCGGTTGGGGTCCTTGGCCAGGGCGCGCCGCACCGCCCATCCCAGCATCGGCGGCAGGTCGTCCCGGTCGGCCCCCGGGTCGGGCGGCTCGTCCTGCAGGTGGGCCAGGCCCACCTGGATCACGCTGCGGCCGGCGAACGGCGGTACGCCCGCCATGCACTCGAAGATCACGCAGCCGAGGGCGTAGATGTCGCTCGGCGGCGCGGCCGGGGCGCCTCTGATGATCTCGGGGGCGAGGTAGTCGAGCGTGCCGACCACCGCCCCTGGCCTGGTCAGGACCGTGTAGGCCCGGCCCTTGGCGAGGCCGAAGTCGGCCAGCATGGCGGCGCCGTCGCGGCCGAGCATGATGTTGGAGGGCTTCACGTCCCTGTGCACCAGGCCGGCGCCGTGCAGCGCGTCCAGGCCGGCGCCGACCTCGGCGGCCAGCCGCAGGATGTCGTCAGCTGGAAGCCCGCCCTCGGCGTCGAGGCGCGCGGCCAGGGTGCGCCCGGCCACGTACTCGACCACCAGGAAGGAATGGCCGTCGGCCTCGCCCGACTCGATGACCCGCACCAGGTGCCGGTGCTCGACCTCGGCCGCCGCCCTGGCCTCGTGGGCGAACCGGTGCCGGTACACCGCGTCGTCGGAGAGCTCGGGGCGGAGCACCTTGAGGGCGACCACCAGGCCGCCCGGCTCGCGCACGGCGCGGAAGACGACGCCGGCCGCGCCCTCGCCGAGCCGCGCGTCGATCCGGTAGCGCCCCACCCGGTCGCCGACGCCGAGGCCGGCACCTGCCGATTCCCCACCACCCCTCATCGTCCGTAGCATATCGTCGCCATGAGGACGAGCCGGCAGGTCCCGAAGAGCCCGTCCGGCCGGCGGATGGCGATTGCCTACACCCTGCTTGCGGCGCTGGCGCTGGCCGTGGTGCTCGCCGTCCTCCAGGCCGGTGCGCAGCGGCGCCCGGCACGGCAAGTGCCCGCCGGCCAGCGGGTCGCCCAGGCGACCCTCTGTCTCGGCCCGGCCGGGACGGAGCTCCGCCTGGAGCAGTCGGGACGCTTCCTCACCCTCGACGGCCCGGGCAGGCTCGCCGGCCGGCTCCGCCTCGATGGCGACCGGCTCCATGGCCAGGTGGCCTGCCGCGACGGCGGCAGCGCGGCGCTCGACGTGGTCCTTGACGGCGGCGGTCTGCGCGGCACGGTCGGCGGGGCCGAGCTGGCGACCACGGCGACCGCCGGGCAGGTCGGGGGCGGCGGCGCGGCGGCCCGGCCCGCGGTGCCGCGTTCCGCCGAGGAGGCATTCGGGCAGCTCATGCTCGCCGTGGCCGTGGTCATCCTGGCCGCGAGGCTGGTCGGGGCGGCGGTCCGCCGGGTAGGCCAGCCGCCGGTGATGGGCGAGGTGCTCGCCGGCATCCTGCTCGGGCCGACGCTGCTCGGCACGGTCGCGCCGGGGGTGTCGGCCTTCGTCTTCCCCGAGTGGGTGGTGCCCTACCTGCGTGCTGGCGCCGACATCGGCCTGGCCTTCTACATGTTCCTGGTCGGGCTGGAGCTCGACCCCGCCCTGCTCCGCGGGCGGGTCCAGCAGGCCGCGCTGATCTCGCACGCCAGCATCGCCCTGCCCATCACCCTCGGGGTGGCGGTCGCGCTGCCACTGTTCGGACTGGTCGGGCCGCCCACCTCGTTCGTGCCGTTCGCGCTGTTCATGGGCGTGGCCATGTCGATCACGGCCTTCCCGGTGCTCGCCCGCATCCTGCTGGAGCGGCGCATGCTCAAGCATCCGGTGGGGGCGATCGCCATGGGCGCCGCGGCCGTCGACGACGTGACCGCGTGGGGCCTGCTCGCGCTCGCCTCCGCGGTCGCCGGCAGCGGCTCGGCCTTCACCGTGGTCCGCGTGATCGCCCTGGCCGCGCTGTTCTGCGCGGTGATGCTGCTCGTGGTGAGGCGGCTGCTGGCTCGCGTCTCCGACGCCTACGACGAGGCCGGTCATGTGCCGGGCGGCTGGATCGCGACAATCTTCGTTGGCGTGCTGCTGTCGTCGTTCGTGACCCAGCGGATCGGCATCGCCGCCATCTTCGGTGCCTTCGTGATGGGCCTGGCGATGCCCGCCGGGCCGACCTCCACCCGGCGGGTCGAGGACTTCGTGGTGACCGTGCTGCTGCCGCTGTTCTTCGTGGTCACCGGCCTACGGGTGCGGGTTGGCCTGCTCGACCGGCAGGAGCTGTGGCTGCTCGCCCTGGTCCTGCTGGCCGTGGCGATCGCCGGCAAGTGGCTGGGCGCGGCGGGCGCGGCGCGCTTCACCGGCTTCACGCCGCGCGAGTCGGCCGCCATCGGGGCGCTGATGAACACCCGCGGGCTGACCGAGCTGATCGTGCTCTCCATCGGCCTGGAGCTGGGCGTGGTGACGCCGGCGCTGTTCACCATGCTGGTGCTGATGGCGCTGGTGACGACGTTCATGGCCGGGCCGCTGCTGCGCCTGATCGACCCGCGAGGGACGCTCGGCGTCCAGCCGGAGGAGGAGCTGGCCGTGGCCCGGCCGGTCACGCCCGAGCCGGCCAGGGCGCCCGACCGCAGCGTGCTCGTCGCCCCACAGGACGCCAAGAGCCTGGACTGGCTGATCGCCCTGGCACGGCCGCTCGCCCGCGGCCGGCCGCCGCGCGCCGTGGTGCTGGCCCGGCTGCTGGTGCCAGCCCGGTGATCACTGGGCTGGCGGCGGAGAACCGGGAGCTGGCCAGGGCCGCCGCCAAGCTGCATCGCCGCCGCGACCAGCTCGTCGCCGAGGGGCTGACCGCCAGGGCGGTCACCTTCACCACCGCCGACCCCGGCCACGACCTGGTCCGGCTCGCCGCCGAGCAGGAGGTCGACCTGGTCCTGCTCGACGGCCGCCGGCCGCTGCTCGGCGAGGGCGTGCCCCGCGGGCCGGTCGGTACCGTGCTCCTGCACGCCCCCTGCGACGTGGCGGTGCTGGTCGAGCGGGAGGCGGGGACCCTGGCGGTCGGCCCCGACCGGCCGGTGCTGGTGCCGTTCGGTGGCGCCGAGCACGACTGTGCCGCGCTGGAGCTGGGCGCCTGGATCGCCGGAGCGCTCGGGGCGCCCCTCAGGCTGCTCGGCGCGGCCGCCGACCTGGCCGAGGGCCAGCGCGACGCCAGCCGCCTGCTCGGCAACGCCTCGCTGGTGCTGCAGCAGCTCGCCGGCATCGCGGCCGAGCCGGTGCTGGTCGAGCCCGGCCGCGAGGGCGTCCTGCGGGCCGCCGCGGGCGCCGGGCTGCTGGTGGTCGGCCTGTCCGAGCGCTGGCGCGCCGAGGGCCTCGGCCCGACCCGTTCCCGCATCGCCCGCGCCGCACCGGCCCCGACCCTGTTCGTCCGTCGCGGCACCCGCCGGGGCGCCCTCGCCCCGCGTGACGACCTGACCCGCTTCACCTGGTCGACCGCTGGCGCCCCGGCCGACCGGCCCGCCGCGCCCGGCCCTGGCACGCCGGCCGGCGGCGAGCCCGCCGGGCCCTGAGCCACCCGAGGCTCAGTCCGCGGCGTCCCGAGCGCGGCACGCTCCGGGCCGGCCCGCTCGGCGGGCGAAGGCGACCAGGTCGACGCCGGGCCGTCGTGGTGGCGCAGGATTGGGTACGAACGTACCGGGACGGGCATGGCGCCCAGATCGGCATGCTAGAGCAGCCCATCCGCCTCGCCCGCTTCGTAGATGGGCAGGATGTTGGGGTGGTCCAAGCGCGCCGCCCTGCGCGACTCGCGGATGAAGCGCCGGCGGAAGCTGTCGTTCTCCGCCAGGTCCGGGGCGAGCACCTTGAGCGCGACCTTCCGGCCGAGGTCCAGATGCTCGGCCCGGTAGACCACGCCCATGCCGCCGCGCCCCAGCAGCTCCTCGATGCGGCATCCGAGGAGCCTGGTCCCGACGCGAGGATCGCTGCTGCCACTGCCCATCAGGCTCTTGTACCACGGCCTGGCGGCGCCGTGAACGGCTGTGCGGTCGTCTCCTCGCCTGCGCCTCGACCGGCTCCTCCTCGTCCAGTGGCAGCTGCACGGAAGGCTCGGATAGCCCAGATCACCAGCGACGGGGTGCGGACCTTGACCTCCTCGCGGTAGACGCCGGGGCCGACCAGGACCAGATCGCCGGGTTTGGCCGCGTCGACGGCCTTCTGGATGGTGCGATAACGCGGTGCGGGATCATTACGCCACATGTACCGTAGGGCGCCGCCCCGGATCGGGCTCCGCGTGGCGCAACACCTCTCGGGTGACGGGGGCGACCTCGCCGTCGCCGAAGATGAGATAGCGCAGCACGTTCACGATTGGGTTGCCCTCGGTCCAGCTGAAGTAGACATGCGGCAGCTTGCCCGTCTGGTCGCGCATGTAGAGCAACAGGGCCGCGATCGAGTTCGCCACGGCCGAGCTCTCCGCCCGCAGGATGCGGTAGCCGTACCGTTCCTCTCCGGTGACCCGGAGCACCGACTCGAAGTCCGAGGGGTCGCGCACGGTGATCTCCAGGAAGAGCACCGGGGCGCCGGCCGGGATGTTGTGGTGGGCGCGTTCCTCGCGTTCCTTCTCGACGTACTCGCGCTCGTCGCGCTCGTTCGGCTCGTTGGCGATGATGCGGATCTCCCCGCCGGCCGCCTCCTCGATGAAGCGTCTGGCGGTCTTCCCCATCTGGACCTCGGTCACGCGCAACTCGGTGGACCGGGTCACCCGGGAGATCAGCGAGGTGGTAACGATCGCGGCGATGAAGAAGGAGGCGATCTTGACGCCGTCGGGTCGCTCGAGGGTGTTCGCGACGGTGGTGTAGACGAACAGGAGCGTGATGACGCCAAATGCGATGGTGGCGGGTCGCTGGCCGCGATGCCGGGCGGACAGTGTCACGGCGATGGCCGCCGACGACATGAGCACCAGCACGCCGGTGGCGTACGCTCCGCTCTGCGCCACGACGTCGGCCCTGAACAGCAGGGTGACCGCGAAGGCGATGGCGGTCCACACGAGCACCAGCGGGCGCACCGCGCGGGTCCACTCGGGAGCCATGCCGTAGCGCGGCAGGTACCTGGGCACGATGTTCAGCAGCCCCGCCATGGCGGAGGCGCCGGCGAACCACAGGATGCAGACGGTGCTCAGGTCGTAGGCGGTGCCGAAGGCGTTGCCCAGGTACTGGTGCGCGAGGAAGGCGAGCGCCCGGCCGCTGGCCTTGCCTCCCTCCTCGAACTCCCGGTGGGGGATGAGCACGGTCGTCGCAAAGCTGCTGGTGACCAGAAAGCCGCTCATGATCAGCGCGGCGGACATCAGGAGCTTGCGGGTGTCACGGATCCGGCCCTCGGGCCGCTCGGGTGTGTCGTCCGCCCCGCCGCGCACGAGCGGCATCACCGCCACGCCGGTCTCGAAGCCCGAGAGGCCAAGCGCCAGCTTCGGGAAGACGATGAGTGCCACCCCCACCATCGTCAGCGGGCTCGCGTACCTGCTGACCAGCAGGTTGCGCCAGTCGGCCACGACGCCAGGGTTCCCGAGCACATGCACGAGCGCGACGGCCACCACGATGAGGTTGAGCGCGAGGTAGACCGCCACGAGGCCGACCGCGATCCCGATCGCCTCCCCGAAGCCTCTGAGGAAGACCCCGCCCAGCAGCGCGATCAGCAACACGGTGACGGCGACCGCCTGGCCATCCAGGAAGACCGGCACGAACGGGTTCTCGAGGACGTGCGCCGTGGCGTCCGCGGCCGAGAGCGTGATGGTGATCACGAAGTCGGTCGCCACGAAGCCGAGCAGCACCAGCACGAAGAGCTTGCCCTGCCACCACGACAGTAGCCGCTCGAGCATCGAGATCGAGCCCGCGCCGTTAGGGCTCTCGCGGGCGACGCGGCGGTAGATCGGCAGGGCGCCGAACAGCGTCAGCAGCACCAGGAAGAGCGTGGCGATAGGCGAGAGGACGCCGGCCGCGAGGGCGGCGATGCCTGGCTGGTAGCCCAATGTCGAAAAGTAGTCCACCCCGGTCAGGCACATGACCTTCCACCAGGGGGTGCTGGTGGTGCTCGGTCGGCTCCTTGTGAGGGCCCGGCAGCTGCTTGGGTTCGGTATGGCCCTCGAGGAGCCAGCTCCTGAGGCGGCCCGGCCGCCGGGGGCTGGCGACGTCCCCCGTAGCGGTGGCCAATAGCTCCTCCAGTGCCGACCTTAGGGCTCCCAAGCCAGGATCATCCGCCCGGACGACCTGGCATGAAACCCAGGTTCACGAGCGTCCCCTGTGGGTCAGTGCAGCAGCACCTCGAGCACGATGATGGCCACTCGGCGTGAGCGGGGCATGCCTGCCGTCGAGGAGGAGCTCAGCATGTGGTCCGGCACGTTACCGGCCGGTCAGGGCGGTGACACGACCCGCAGTCACGGCGGCCTGCAAGGCGGTGTGGTCACGGTCGTTCTGGTCGGCGTAGGCGCTTGCGTAGTCGGCGATGGCCTGGTCGAAGGTGTCCTTGCGGCCGAGGTAGGCGGCGATGGCGACCCGGTCGCCGGAGCGGGCGTGTGCCCGGGCCAGGGTCCAGCCGCAGAGGCGCGCGTAGGCGGTCATGCCGCTGGGGATCATCGCCTCGACGTCTGCTGAGCCCTTCCAGTCGCGCAGCTGCCGCACGTAGTAGTCGCGGGACGCGCCCCCGGTGGGGGTGGTGGTGCGCTGCCAGCCCAGGAAGACGTCGCTGCTTGCCTGCATGAGGCGCTGGCCGAGCACGACCCGCTGACCCTGGTTGCCGTGCCTGCTGGCCCCGGCGAACGGTTCGAGCACCGAGGGTTGGGCCTCCTTGGCCTGCAGGAACATCGGGTCCTGACCGTCGATGCCTTCCATCAGCAGGATCCAGGCCCGCGTTCCGACGCTGCCGACTCCGACGACCTTGCGGGCCATCTGCACGAACTGGAACTGCTCGAGCAGGTGTCGCCGGTCCGGGGGCAGGCTGCGGGGGTAGGCGCGGATGAGCTGACGGACTCCCTGGTACAGCTCGCCGGCATCGGCCTCGGGGAACAGGTCTTCGACCGGGACGACCAGTGGCGGGTCGGCGACGATGCGAGGCCGCCCGTCGACCACGGTGGTGAGCTTGGTGAACGCCTGCATGCTGTCACGGGTGCGGGCCTTGGCCAGGGCCGCCTGCGTCCGCTTGCGCTGGGTGGGTCGCAGCTGGTCGCCGAAGTCGGCCAGGACCTTGTCCGCGTCCAAGCTGGCGTACCAGACGGCCAGGTTGGGCTGGTCGGCGAAGCCCCGCATCGCCAGCCGGTAGGAGGCCGCCGCCGCCAGGACGGCGGCGCGTCGGGTCCTGGCCTTGAACCCGTTCCCGCGCCCGGCGATCTCCAGGCTCGCGGCGAGCCGCTTGAGGTCCCATTCGAACGGTCCAGGCAGGGTCTCGTCGAAGTCGTTGAGGTCGAAGACCAGGCGCCGTTCAGGGGAGGCGAACACGCCGAAGTTCGACATGTGGACGTCACCGCACAACTGGGCGCGCAGCCCCGAGTCGGCGTGGCTTCCCAGGTCGGTGGCCATCAGCTGGGCCGCGCCGCGGAAGAACGCGAACGGGGAGGTGAGCATCCGGCCGTAGCGGATCGGCACCAGCTCGGCCACCCGGCTGGCGGCTTGCGCCTCGAGCTGGTCGATCGGGTCCGGTCGACCGGTGGCCGGCGTGAACTGGGCGTGCCCGGCCAGCGGGGCGCGCGTGCGTGCGGCCTTGCCACGCGCGGCCCGTTCGGCACGCGTCAGGTGCACGACGTTGCGTGGCTGCCTGGCCGCGGCGGGCTCGTGGGGACGGGTCGGTGCCGGCGAGCCGTCGACCATCGGGGTCCTCCGTGTGGCGGTCGGGCTGGCGTGCTCCTGAGTGTGGTCAGGGTGCCAGCCCTCGTCCAGTGCCCATGCGGTGATGAACTCGCCGCCGCCGTTGGCAACTTGGAGGCCGGGTGCCGCCCGGCCGGGGGTTGGGACGGCCCGGCGGCACCCGGCGCCCGCGCGGGGCGGGACGCGGCCCCACGAGGGGTTCCTACGGCACCTTCGGCGCCGGCCCGCGGGTCCCCCTGAACGCCCGGTGGCGGCCGCGGATGCTGGACAGCTCGCGTGACGGGCTGGCTCCGGACCGCCGGGGCTCACCCGCTGGCCGGCGTCGCAGACCGGCTAACCGCCGTCGCGCTCCGCTAACACCCGACTCCGCGGCCACGCCGGGACCGGGTCCCGCCGGCGGCCGCTACGGCCCGGGCGAGCGCGGCCACCTGGTAGGCGCGCAGCGCCAGGTGGCACAGCCACCAGGGAAGCGCCTCGGGGAGCCAGGTCGGTGTGTTCGGCTGCGCGCGGCGGCTGGCGACGGTGGCCGGGGTCGGGGCGGTCCAGCGCCGGAGGTGGTCGAGGCGCCGGCGCCAGGACATGGCGCCGAACCGCCGCAGGATCTCGGCGGCGCCGCTGGTGTCGGCGGCGCAGAGGCGGGCGAGGAAGGTGGCGGGCGGCAGGCCGAGCGCGTCCGCGACCCGGTCCCCGCCGGCGGCGTGGCAGCGCAGCCCGGCGACCAGGGCCGGCTCGCCGCCGAGCCGGCGGGCGACCGCCAGCGCCCGCACCCAGGTGGGCAGGGGCAGGCGGGCGACGGCGCGGTCGAGGTCGGCGCGCGGCCTGGGGTTCCGGTTGCCGGTCTGGACGGCGTGGATCGCGAGGTGGCAGGCGTGCGCCGCGTCGTCGAGCGCGCGGACCGAGCGGCCGTGGAGCTCGAAGGCGACGCTGTGCCGCGCCAGCACCCGCCAGGTCCGCTCGGGCGTGGCGGAGGTCTCCGGCAGGGTCAGGTGGAGGTCGACCGTCACGCCGTCGCCGGGGCGGCGGAAGGTCGAGGAGCCCGCGACCAGCGCCCGGAAGCCGTTGCGGCGCAGCCAGTCCCGCAGCGGCGGCAGGCCGTGGGGCGCGACGAGCAGGTCGACGTCGACGAAGGAACGGAACTCGCCCGGGTACAGGCGCCGCGCCGTGACCGGTCCCTTCAGCAGGATGGTCTCGACCCCAAGGGCGTCCAGCTCGGCGAGCATGCCGGCGGCCGCGACCTCGAGCGCCAGGCGCCTGGCCGCCCAGCGCAGGTCGACGGCGTGGTCGCCGCCGGCGCCGGCCGTGGTCCGCAACGCCGGCGGCCCGACGCCGGGGCGCGCTGTCGGGCTCAGGTCCCGCCCTCCCCCGCCCGGGCCGCGACCACGCGCCCGCGGTCGAGCACGACCACCTGGTCGGCCCGCCGGATGGTGGCGCGGCTGTGGGTGACGGCCACGATCGTGACCGTGCCGCGGAGACGGTCGAGAGCCGCGGCGACCGCCTCCTCGTTGTCGCCGTCGAGGCTGCTGGTGGCCTCGTCGAGCACGAGCACGTCCGGACGGCGCAGCAGGGCGCGGGCGAGGGCGAGCCGCTGGCGCTCCCCGCCGGACAGGCGCACGCCGCGGTCGCCCACCGAGGTGGCGAGCCCGTCGGGCAGGGCGCTGACGAAGCCGTCCGCGGCGGCGAGCCGCAACGCCTCCCACAGGTCGTGGTCCGACGCCCCCGGCCGCGCCCAGCGCAGGTTCGTCGCGACGGTGCCGTCGAACAGGAACGTCTCCTGGGGCACGTAGGCGACCCGGCGCCGCCACGGCCTGGTCGGGCCCGCCAGCGCCCTGCCGTCGATCTCGACCGTGCCGGTCGACAGCGGCAGCAGGCCGAGCAGGGCGTCGACCAGGGTGGTCTTGCCGGCGCCGGACGGGCCGACGACGGCGGTGGTCGAGCGGACCGGGATCACCAGGCTGGCGCGGTCGAGCGCCGGCGGCCCGTCCGGGCGGTAGCGGACGGTGGCGTCGCTGAACCGGATGGAGGCGCGCAGCCGCTGGTCGTCGTGGTCGCCGTCGTCGGGCGTCTCGGCGGCGGCCTCGGCGGCCTCGGTGGCCGCCGTGACCGCGGCGTAGGCGGCCAGCATCTGAGCCGCCTACTGCGCCCGTCGCACCAGGTCGGAGGCGAGCGGCAGCAAGCGCGAGAACACCAGGACCAGGACGAGCAGGCGGGCGGGCTGCAGGTGGGCCATGCCGACCGCGGCCCAGACGACGCCAGCGAGCAGCACCACCCCGTCCGCCTGCTGCGCGGCCGCGGTCGCGCCCCTGCAGCGCTCGAAGTCGAGCCAGGCGTCCCGCTCGGCGTCCAGCGCGGCGGCGAACGCCGCCACGTGGACGTCCTCGCGGCCGTGGCTCTTGGCGAGCTTGACGCCGTCGAGGAACTCCGCGGCACAGGCGAGCAGCCCGCGGCTGCTGCCGCTGAGCCGCTCCCCCTGCCGGCGCGCCCGCCGCACGGCGGGGGTGGAGGCCGCCAGCAGGACGGCGGTAGCGGCGATCGCGGCCAGCGCGATCGCGGGCGAGAGCACCACGGCGACGGTGACGTGCGCCAGCGCCATCCCCGCGGCGACGGCACCCTCGAGCAGCAGCCGGGTGCCGGCCGCGATCCGGGCGGCGTCACTGGTCAGGGCGTTGAGCAGGTCGGAGCGGCGCTGCCGGCTCAGCCACGGCCACTGCGCCCCGGCGACGGCGGCGAAGAGGCGCTCGCGCAGGCTGTCGGCGAAGCCGAGCTGCAGGTCGGCCAGGAGGAGGTCGCGGCGGCGGGCGAGCAGCGCCCGGCCGGCCACCACCGCGACGAACAGGGCGAGCACCAGCGGGAGCTCGGGCCGGAGCCCGACCACCTCGAACCAGGCGGCGAGCCTCGACGGCGGCCGCGCGCCCAGGACGCCGGCCAGCTCCAGCAGCGGCACGAGCAGCAGCAGGCCGGCCCCTTCGAGCACGGTCACCAGGGCGAGCAGCGCCAGCGCGAGCGCGAGCCGCCGGCCTCCGTGGCGGGCCAGGCCGCGGACGTAGGCGCGCGCCGCGGCCCGCCCGCCCGCGCCGTCCGGCCGGAGGGTGGTCACCGGGCCGCCGCCGGCTCGCCGCGGCGCTCGTGGAGATAGCGCAGCAGGAGCCGTTCGCTCGCGGCGTCCGCCTGGCGGCGCAGGCGCGGCAGCGGCACCTCGCCGTCCCAGCCGTCGCCCAGCAGCGCCCGGAGGACACGGCGGACGGCGCCGCCGTAGTCGCGGGCGAGCTCCTCGTAGACGAGCTCCACCACGGGAAGCCGGAGCTGCTCCAGGCACTCGCGCCAGCGACGCAGCTCGTAGCCGAACTGGGACCGCACGCGGTCGATGCGCTGGCGGTCGTAGGACGGGTGCGGTCGTGGCTCGGCGGCGCCGTCCGGGATCTCCCGCCAGCGCCCGCTCTGGTGCGCGACCAGGTCCGAAACGGCCTGCCGGAGCAGATCCTGGCGCCACAGGAAGACGACGGACGGGTTCGGGAACAGGTCGCGGAACAGCGCGTCCACCTCCGCATGGACGCGGGCGCCGCCGGCGACGTGCGCGGCGGCCGCCGGGCTCCACCGGTGCAGGGTCTCGAGCACGTCCGGCCAGAACAGCTTGACGCCGAGGGTGCCGTCGGCGGCGGTTCGGTACCGGTACAGCGCCTCGAGGTAGTCGCCGAGCTCGGTGGCGCGCCAGCGTGCCTCGAAGTCCGGCCGCCACACGGGGTGGAAGTACTCCACGGGGCAGCCGAGCCCGGCGCGGAAGAGCGCCTCGCCGAGCAGGGTGGAGCCGCAGCGGCGCATGGTGCACACCAGGACGCTGCGGCGGGGACGCCGGTGGCCGTGCTCGTGGTCGTGGGCGGCGGTCGCTAGGTCGTAGCGCTGGCGCACGCGGCGACCTCGGTGGCGATGCGGGCGAGACGGTCGACGGTGTGGGGCACCAGGGCGAGGCCCATGGGCCGCCGGAGCCGGAGCACCCGCAGCGGCCGCATCCAGGCGACCAGGAACGAGAACTCCCGCGCGAGCGCGGCGGGATCGGAGCGGTCCAGGCGCATCAGCTGGTCACGCAGGTCGGCCAGGCGGCGGGACGGGCTCGGCTCCTCGACCGCCAGCTCCTGGGCGGCGACCAGGCGCACGACCGTGGCCACCGGCGCGGACCGGTGGGCGCGCGCGGGCAGCGGGTGACGGGCCTTGCCGCCGTGCCGGGGCAGGCGGGCGCCGGGCGGCAGCCCGAGCCAGTCGCTGGCGTCGTCCCACAGCCGCAGGTCCTGGGTGCAGGAGCCGACCGTCGCCTGCCCGCCGGCGAGGCCGAGGACGGCGGCGTCGTCGCCGAGCAGCGGCCAGCCGGTGACGCGGTGCAGGACGGCCGCGACGGTGGACTTGCCGGCGCCGGACGGGCCGCAGAGCAGCAGCGCGCCGCCTGGGCCGAGCACCGTGGCGGCGTGCAGGACGTGGGCGCGCTGGCGGGTCAGCGCCCGCGGCAGCACGGTGGCGACGACGAAGTCGGCGTCATCCGGCCCCGGCTCGGCCGCGCCGAGATGCCAGGAGAGGGTCCGGCCGTCCGGCTCGACCGTGCAGGCGGCGGCGCCCTCGACGCTGACGGCGTAGCCGCCGTCGGGCCGCCGCCAGACCTCGAGCAGACGGCGGCCGCGCCCCCGCAGCGCGAGCCGGCCGCCGGCCGGCGGGTCGCCGGCACGGCGCAACCAGAAGCCGAAGGGGGCCTGGCCGTCCGTGGCGGGCACGCGGCAGTGGTCGAACCCGTCGAGCGGGACGTCGCTGTCCAGCCGGACCCCGCCGAAGCGGTACCGGAGCCGCTCGTGCTGGCCGGGGATCGCGCGAGTCATGACACGGTGACCTGGTCGAGCCAGGTGGCGGCCGAGAACAGCGGCCAGAACGACACGATCGCGTCGTGCCGGCCGGTCGGGGGGAGCCCGGCGAGGTGACGGGCTGCCGCCTGGCGGTAGTGCCGCCGGGCCACACCCAGGTCGACCCAGCCCTCCACGACCAGCGGATGGCCGGCGATCGCCTCGATCCCTCCGACCGCGGCGACGGCATCGTGGTGGATGGCGTCGAAGCGCGCCTTGCCGTCGCGCCGCCGGATCGCCGCCGGCAGGAGGTCGCCCACCGCCCGCCGCAGCAGCGGCTTGGACTCGTTCGCCGCGAACAGCACGCTGCCGTGCAGCGCGAGCACGTACTCCACCACCCGGCGGTCGTGCAGCGGATGCCGCCAGTCGACCCCGAGGGAGGTGTGGCGCTGCCTGGCCGCCTCGTAGACGGGTGCCACCTGCCGCGCGAGCGGGAGACGCCAGCGTCCCCGGTGGTCGTGGGAGGCGAACGCGTCCGCGTCGAGCGCGGACGCCGCCTCGAGCCGGTCGTGCAGGCCGATCCGCGTGAGCCAGCGGCGGCTGATCCAGTCGGGAGGCGGCGCGGCAGGCGCCGGTCGCAGCAGCGGGACGGCTGCTTGGCGGCCGAGCTGGGCGAGGCGCCGTAGGCGCTGGTGAGCGGTCGAGGGGCCGTCGCCGCTCTCGTGCCACAGTGCGCCGAGCCGCCCGGCCAGGAGCAGGTCCGGCCAGTGCCAGCGCCACCCGCGGAACCAGTCGTCGCCGCCCTCCCCGGTCAGCACCACCCGCACGCCCTCGGCGGTAAGCCGTCGCAGCGCGTCGCAGCCGAGCGCGGCGCCCGGGGACGGCGGCGGTTCCAAGGTCAGCGCGGTCTGTGCTCGCCACCGCTCCCAGTCGTAGGCGCCGGGGAGCAGCCGCATCGTGCGGCTGCCGAGATGCTCGTCGAGCGCGTCGAGCCAGCCGGACTCGTCGTGCGCCAGCCCGGGGAAGGTGACCGCGACGGGCTGCAGCCGCCCCTGCGACCTGCCGGTCGTTCCGAGGTGATGGGCGAGCGCGCTCACGGTGCTCGAGTCCACGCCGCCGCTGACCAGCACGCCGGTGAGTTGTGGGTCCATCGCGGCGGCGACCGCCTGCTCGAGCCGCTGCCGCAGACCGGCTGCCGCCTGGTCGCGGTCGACCGGTGACGGGGCAGGCACGACCGAACGGAGCGTATCGAAGCTGCGCCGCACCGGGCGCCTCCCGGGCGCAGCGACCGCGAGCTCACCGGCCGGGAGGCGCTCGACGCCGCTGAGCAGCGTCTCGTGGAAGGTCGTCGCCGCCCTGCACAGCATCTCGGCGAGCACCGGCTCATTCAGGCGGGTCGGCACGCCGGCGGCGACGAGCTGGGTCAGCTCGGTGCCGAACACGAACCTGCGCCCGTCGTGCCAGGTGAGCAGGCGGCGCATGGCCAGCGCCGCCCGGGCGCAGGCGAGCCGGCCACGTGCCGGGTCCCAGATGACGCCCACCCAGTCGCCGGCGAGACCGTCGAAGCCCGCCTCCCCGCCGTCCCGGTAGGCCGCCGCCAGCCGCGCCGCGCCGCACGCGGCGCCCTCGCCGTCGGCGGGCGCGCCCGCGCCGAGCCAGCCGTCGAGGACGACCACCGTCCCGCCCTGGTCGACGGCCACCGGCGGGGCGCTGCCGAGCGCCGGCTCGGCCGCGGCGACGAGGCCGAACGGGCCGTCGACGTGGAGGCACCGGCCCGCCGGCCGTGGGACCGTCGAGGCGGCGTACATCGCCTCCAGCACCGCACGCTCGGCCGGCTCGCCGTCGAGCCGCAGCAGGCCACAGATGGTCATGCGCCCACACCGGGCCGCCGTGGCGGCCCGTAGCGGACCAGCTCGTGGAAGCGGGCAGGTAGTTCCCCCGCCTCTCCGTGGACCCGGCCGCCGACCTCGACCCAGGCGTGGGCGCTGAACGGCTCGCGCCGCACGCCGATGACGATCGCGGCCTCCTCGTCCCTGGCCAGCTCGATCCACCAGGTCAGCAGCGCACGCGGCAGGCAGCCCCGGTCCGCCCGCCAGCAGCGCGCGGCGAGCGCGACCAGGCGCTGCAGCCGTCCGGGGTCCAGCCGGCCCGCCGCGAGCGGCAGGCGGCGGCCGACCCCGGACGTCGCCGCCGCCGACCACCCCGCCGCGAGCTCGGGGAACGGCCGGTGCCGCAGCGCCAGCTCGAGGTAGGTGGCGGCGCAGCACAGCTGGACGGCGACGAGCCCTTGGACCAGGCGGGCGGCGGGACGCATCGCTACCGCTCGACCGTGACCAGGCCGTTGCCCTCCAGGTCGGCCAGGAAGCGCCTGACGTCGGCGGCGGCGAGGGACGGCTCCACCAGGTAACCGCCGACCAGGCGGCCGACCAGGTCTTCCTCGGCGGCCGGGCCGTCGGCCAGCAGCCGCCAGAGGTCGGCGCCGGTGCCGTTCAGCGCGTAGTAGCCTCCCGTCTCCGGGCGCAGCAGCACCAGCTCGCCTTCGACGTCGGCCCACACGACGCTGTGCCGCAGTGCCACGCGCACCGGCCGCCAGCCTCAGCTCTGGTAGCCGATGGGGCAGTCGGGCGTGTGGGTCCCGATGCCGGCGGCGGTGTCGACCGGCAGGCTCCCGTAGCTCGTCAGGCGGGGCGGCGAGTACGGTAGGCGACCCTCCTCGCCCGGCCCTGACGCCGGTGCTGCTGCCGCAGTGGCTTCGTGGTCCATCGCCGGCCCCCCTGGTGCGTCCGTTGCTCGTGCGCCGAGCGCCCGGATCCTAACACTTCAGATGAGACCGTCGATCCTGTCGAGCCTCTCTATCCGTTCAGGAGAGCATGGGCTCAGCCCCGGGCGGCCGGGACCGCCGCCTCCTCCCGCGCGACCACGTCGGCGAGCGCGCGGGCCAGCAGCGGGTCGGCGTTGGGCAGCTCGATGCGGTGGAAGGCCATGCCGGCGGCCTCGGCCTCCTCGGCCGCGGCGATGTCGATGTCGTAGAGGATCTCGAGGTGGTCGG
>WNGB01006520.1_pt1 | contig 17123 bp, 12 predicted proteins | sample 5400681 | NCBI WGS metagenome assembly WNGB01 (sample SAMN13153367, study PRJNA577476) | soil metagenome | isolation source: 115 cm soil or saprolite under grassland replicate 2 | place: USA:California | collected 2016-06-15 | reverse complement strand
CCGCGCTACATCCGCGAGGTCGCGGAGGGCATCGCCTTCGCCGCCCGCCGCGACAAGAAGATCGACAAGCGCAGCGGCGTCAGCCAGCGCCTGCCCATCACCGCCCTCGAGAACGCGATCTCCAACGCGGAGCGGCGGGCCGTCCTGCGCAAGGAGGCCATGGTCGTGCCGCGGGTGTCCGACATCTACGCCGCCCTGCCCTCCCTGACCGGCAAGTTCGAGCTGGAGTACGAGGGCGAGCTGATGGGCGCGGACAACGTGGCTCGCGAGCTGATCCGCGCGTCGGTGGGGGAGGCCTTCTCCGTCTACCTCGGCTCCGCCGACCTGCGTCCCGTGGTCGCCTACTTCGAGGCGGGGGGCAACCTCAAGCTGCGCGACGATGCGTCGTCGGGCGACATGGTCGCGCAACTGCGGAAGGTGCCGGGGTTGTTCGAGGCCGTGAGCCATCTCGGCATCGGCGGCGGCGAGCCCGCCCCCGTGACCGCCTCCGCCGCCGAGTTCGTGCTGGAGGGCCTGTACGGCCAGAAGAAGATCGGCCGCAGCGACGACCGCGGATTCGTCGCCCCCGAGCGCCACAGCGACGCGGACATCGACCTCGAGAAGCTCGAGCGCCTGCGCCGGATGAAGAAGCAGGTGAATTAGTGATTGAGCAGGGGGGTGCTGCGCCGCACCCCCCTGAACCCCCCGCGCGTCGCGCCGGAGTGAATCCGTCGCGCCGCGCCGTCCGTGGCTTATGGCATTGATTAGATACCACCGCTACGTCGGCGAGCTGTGGGACGACCTCGACCTGGGCGAGCTGGTCGGGGAGCTGTCCGACTTCCTGCTCCAGAGCGGGTTCGGCACCGAGGAAGGCGAGTACGACGAGGACCAGCTCCAGGCCCTGCACGACGCCATCCTGGAAGCGCTCATGCGGCGGGGCCTGCTCTCGGACGAGGACCTCCAGAAGCTGCTCGACGACGGCGACGCGCTGGAGCAGTTCCTCGACAAGGTCGTGGAGCGGTTGATGCGCGAGGGCTATCTCTCCATGTCCGAGGGCCAGCCCTTCCAGGATCCCACCCAGGGCCGGGGCGGCTTCGGTCCCGCGGGTCCCCCCATCAAGTTCGAGCTCACGGAGAAAGGGGTCGATTTCCTGGGCTACAAGACCCTGCGCGACCTGCTGGGCTCGCTGGGCAAGTCGTCCTTCGGCCGCCACGACACGCGCGACCTCGCCACCGGCATCGAGTCCTCCGGGCCCTCGAAGGAGTACGAGTTCGGCGACACCCTGAACCTGGACATCTCCGGCACCCTGCTCTCCGCGCTGGCACGCGAGGGGCTGAAGGTCCCGCTCGACGTCGACTACAAGGACCTGCTCGTCCACCAGGCCGAGTACCAGTCCTCCTGCGCGACCGTGGTCATGCTCGACTGCTCGCACAGCATGATCCTGTACGGCGAGGACCGCTTCACGCCGGCCAAGAAGGTGGCCCTCGCCCTGAGCCACCTCATCCGCTCGCAGTACCCGGGCGACAGCCTCAACCTCGTCGTGTTCCACGACTCCGCGGAGGAGGTCCCGCTCAGCCAGCTCGCCCGGGTGCGGGTGGGGCCGTACTACACGAACACGCGCGAGGGGCTGAAGATGGCGCAGCGCATCCTGGCCCGGCAGCGGAAGGACATGAAGCAGATCGTGATGATCACGGACGGGAAGCCCTCCGCGCTCACGGAGACGGACGGACGCATCTACCGCAACCCCTTCGGCCTCGACCCGCGCGTGGTCGCCCTCACCCTCAAGGAAGTCGCGAACTGCCGCCGCCAGGGGATCCTCGTCAACACCTTCATGCTCGCGCGCGACTACGACCTCGTCGCGTTCGTGAAGAAGGTCTGCGAGATGTCGCGGGGCAAGGCCTACTTCACGACTCCGTACACCCTGGGCCAGTTCGTGCTGATGGACTACCTGAACAAGAAAGTCCGGACGGTGCATTGATCGAGGTGGGGGCCGCTGCGTCGCGGCCCCCACACCCCCCGCCGCTGCGCCGAAGAGAACTTCGGCTCCGCGGCGCGGTCCGTGGCTGTGGGCTGCGTTCGCCAGGGTTAGAATCAGCGAAATGATCGTCCAAGAGCGCGTATACCAGCATCCGCACCAGCCCAGCCAGGTCCGGCTCGTCGCCTACGAGACGGCCGCGGGCGCTCGCCGCGTCGAAGGGATGCCGGACGACGCCGGCTACCTCGTGACCGAGGAATGGCGCGGCGCGGGGAAGGTCGTCAAGACGCTCGGGTTCTATCCGGATCGCACGGCCGCGCTGGACCTTTGGTCCGCCCGCGCCCAGGAGCTCGAGGGGCAGCTCTACCGGCCCGTCGCCCCTGCCGCCTGAAGTCGCGGCGCGGCGCACCGTCCTCTTCTTCGCGCTTGCGCTGGCCCTGACCGCGGCCCTGGTCACCTGGCAGCAGGAGCGCCAGCGCGACCCGCACGTCGCCTACGGCCGGTTCCAGCTCCCCGGCTTCGATGCCAACGTGTACGTGGTGATGGCGGAGCGGCCGGCCGTGTTCACGGTCGCGCCCTGGGGCCATCGGATCCTGGTTCCCGCGGTCGTGCACGCGATGGGGTTGCGGACCGTCGTGCGCGGGTTCCGCCTCGTGTCCTTCGCCTCCATCGTGGCCGCGGGCGCCCTTCTATTCCTGTTCCTGCGCCGCCGAGGGGCCACGGACGGGGCCGCGCTGCTCGGGGTGGTGCTCTTCGGCCTCACGCCGCCGATGGCGCGGGTGGTGGAGACGCCCTTCTTCCTGGAGCCGGCCGGCATCCTCCTCGTCCTCTCCCTGCTCCTGGCGATCGAATGGGGCGCGGGCTGGGCGACGCTCGCGCTCCTGGCCGCGCTGCTCACGCTGGCGAAGGACGGCGTGATCGCGCTGACCCTCGTCCCCGCCGTCCTCGCCGCGCGATGGCCGGCGGGCCGCCGGGACGCCATCCTCGCGGCCCTCGCCCTCGCCCTCCCGGGCGCGCTGCTCACGCCCGCCTTGCGCTGGTGGTGGACGCCGCACATTCCCGTCGTCGCCGCGCGCTGGAACCTCGATCTCGTGCGCGCCGCTCTGGCGACGCTGCGGGAGGTCTGGCCGACCACGGCCCTCAGCGCGCTGGTGGGCGGCCTGGTGCCGCTCGCGCTTCTGGGCGCGCTGCGGCCAAAGGGCCGTGCCCACCTGAGGCGCTACGGGATCTCGCTGGGGCTGCTGGGGGCGATGGCCTTCCTGGCCTGGCTCAAGGTGCCGAGCCGGGAGCCGGTGCCGCTCTTCGGCGACAACTTCGAGCGTCTCCTCATCTATTCGGTGCCGCTGCTCCTGGCCCTGGCGCTGGCCGCGCTCGACCGCCTCTGGCCGAGCCTGGGGCCGCCCCCGGCACCGCGCGCTCCCCGGCCCCAGATCCTCCCCGCGGCGGCGGCCCTGGCCGTGATCGTCCTGCCCTTCGTGCTGGTCGATCGCTATCGCCGCGTCGATCTGCAGGGGAGCCGCGACGGCCCCCTCGTGCTTGCCGTCTGCCGCGAGACGTGGCGCATGGCCACTCGCCTCGCGGGCGGCGACGAGGTCGTGTTCGATCCGCAGTCTTCGCGCTTCACGTGGAGTGATTCCGAACCCGGGTCGGTCTCGCGCCTGCGGTGGTTCCTGCGCGAGGGATGGGGGGACCGCGCGCACTACGGCACGGGCGAGGTCGTGATGCACGCGCCCGCGGCCACCGTGCTGCTGCCCGTGCTCGTGCCCGCGGACCTCGAGGTGCGGCTGCGCATGATGTCGCCCTCGCCTGTGACCCTGGCCCTCAGCGTGAACGGCCACGCCGTCGGATCGTGGCGCGCCTCCCCCGAGGAAGCGGAGCAGGCGTTCCGCATCCCGGCGCGCTACCTGGTCCGCGGGGACAACCTCGTGACCGTGTCCTCTCCCGACGGGAGCCTCGGCGCGCGCCTGCGCGAGGTCCGCTACCGTCGGGTGCCGGCCGCGTGAGCTCGCCACCCCGGGTATGGACCATCGGCCATTCGACGCGCGCGCTCGCGGAGCTGCTCGCCCTGCTCGCGGAGTTCGAGGCCACGGTCCTCGTCGACGTGCGCCGATTCCCGGGCTCGCGCCGGTATCCCCATTTCAGCGGACCCGCGCTGTCTCGTGCCCTTTCCGGAGTCGCCATCGCCTACGCGCACGAGCCGGACCTCGGCGGGCGGCGCGATCCCGTGCCCGGCTCTCCCAACGGGGCCTGGCGGGTGGCCGCTTTCCGCGGGTATGCCGATCACATGGCGACGCCGGCCCTTCGCGCGGGCCTTCTCCGCGTGCTCGCGCAAGCGGAGGAGGGCCGGCCGGTGATCATGTGCGCGGAGGCCGTGCCCTGGCGATGCCATCGGCAGCTCATCGCGGACGCGCTGGTGGCGCGCGGAGTGACCGTGCGGCACATCCTCGGCCCGGGCCAGGAGCGCGCGCACGAGCTCAACCCCCGCGCGCGCCCCGGCCCCGACGGGGTGCTCGTCTATCCGGCCACCGCCCAGGGCCGCCTCATTTGACGGCGCCGAGGGCCCGCCGCCACGCGGCGCCGTAGTCTTTGATCGCCTTTTCGGGTCGGCCGAGGGCGGCGTCCTGGTTGCCCTCGGCAAGGTCCGCGTTGGCCTTGGCGATGTCCCCCGGATCACCACCGGCGGCCACCGCCTCGCCGATCGCGGTCTCGGCCAGCAACCGTGTGGCCTTCACCAGCAGGTCGATGAACCCCTGCAGAAGTGCGTCCGGAATCGCGCTGTGGCCTTCCCGCTTCAGGCGGACGAGCTCGCGGACCGCCTGCGCGTCCTCGTCGAAGACCTTGTCGCCCTTCCGCGGGTCGAGGTGCGAGGCGTCGACCCAGTACGGCGATTGCACGGCCTCGGACAGGTCCTCGATGATGTCGTCGAGGATCCTCCCGTCGCCGCGGTCGGTGACGCCCTGTCGCAGGAGCTTGATCCGATCGAGCACGTCCCGTTCCATCCCCAGCGGCGCGGTCACGCTGACCGCGACCGCAACGGAGGTCGAGGCGACGCCGTCCGTCACGGAGACGTTGAAGGCATAGGTCGCGCCGGACTGCGCCGCCGTCGGCGTCCAGGTGAAGACGCCGGTGGCCGGGTCGATGGTCGCGCCCGCGGGCACCGCTCCCGACAGGCCGTAGGTCAGCGTCTGGGCCGGGACGTCCGCGTCCGAGCCCACGGCGACGAAGGTGAGCGTGTCGCCGAGCGAGACCGTTTGGCTGGTTCCCACGATGAGCACCGGGCTCTGGTTGACCTCCGTCACGGTGATGAGGACGTCCGCGTCCGTCGCGGCCAGGCCGTCCGACACGCGCACCTTGAAGGCGTACGGGGCGCCCAATCCGCCCTGGGCTTCCGTCGGCGTCCAGGAGAACTGGCCTGTCACGGGATCGATGGCCGCGCCCGCGGGGGCGCCCAGGAGCGAGAACGTCAGGCTCGGGCTGTCGACGTCGCTCGCCTGGGCGACGAACGTGTACGGGGCCAGCTCGGGCGTCGTGGCCGCGCTGGGGACGGAGGTCAAGACGGGCGGATCGTTCCGCGGTGCGACTTCCACGTTGACCGTGCCCGTTGCGCACTTCGGATCGGACACGCCGGCGCTGAAGCCGTCGTCGCAAACCTGGTAGGTGAAGCTCGCGCTGCCGTTGAAATCGGATTCGGGGACGTAGGTCACTTGACCGCCGGCGAGCCCGACCGCGCCGTGCGTGTGGGCGCCGGCGGCCACGCTCGCGACGGTCAGGATCTGGCTGGCCTCGTCGGCGGGGCCGGCGCTGTCGTTGGCGGTGAGATCGGCCGCCGCGAAGACGAGCGGACTGTCCTCGTCGGCCGTCTTCGTGTCGCTGACCGCGACAGGGGCGTCGTTCACGTCCAGGACGTGGATCGTGACCGTCGCCGTATTGGAGGTCCCGATGCTGTCGCTGACCCGGTAGGTGAAGCTGTCCGTACCCGCGAAGTCAGGGGCCGGAACGTACGTGCGACCTCCGTCTGATCCCGTCACCGCGCCATGGGACGGCCCGCTGAGGATCGCGTAGGTGAGGCTCGACGGGTTCATGCTGACGGCGTTGAGGGTGAAGGACTGGGAGGAATCCTCTTCGGCCGTCACCAGCTGGTCGGCGGTGCCAGGTGGGTTCACGCCGTTGACGCCGGCTTCGATGCTGTGCTCGACCGCGTCCTCGACGCTTGCGAAGAAGTCGTAACCGGTCAGGGCTTCCACCGCGTCCACGGTCGTGAGGTAGGCCTGCCAGTCGTTGGGATCGCTGGTCTCGGGGATCTGCGTGTTGGGCATGATCACGGCGATGGTCCGCGTGGACGCGCTGACCCGGGCCACGTCGTCGCCCGGCGCCTTGGGAAGGACGAGGGCGACCTTCCATGTGAAGGCCGGGACCCTCACGTGACCGTTGGCCAGGGTCGTGGTGAGGCCGCCGTTGCTGCCCGTCCCTCCCATACCCGCCGGACCCGAGACGATGTAGACCTCGCTCGCGGGCAGGAGCGTGCGCAGATGGTTCTCGAGCTTCGCCCATGACCCCTGGTTGTTGTTGGGAGCCTGCGGAACCATGTTCGACATCAGGAACGTCGCCTGGTTGATCGGGATCGAGTTCTCGTCGTCGCGGTCCGCGTTCGGCGTCATGTGGCCGCGATCGAATCCGGTGCTGAAGAAGTCGGTCGCCTGGACCCGATACCAGTCCGGCGGCACGGCGGGGTCGGGCCGGAAGGTGTCGTTGCGGACGAGGTTGCCCGTCCACGAGTCGTCGAGGTGCCAGCTCACCCAGTTGGGCGTGCCGCGATCGCGGTTGTAGGAGAGCGCGAACTCCGGCTTCTCCATGAGGTAGTTGTTCGGCGTGTTGACGTCCGGGGTCGCCGCGGATGGGTTGCCCATCGTGAGATGCACTTCGGGCGGATAGGGCGGGGCGGCGCCCGTCGCGACGGTGAAGGTCCAGGTGTAGTCGGCGGGGAGCGTGTCCGTGTTGGGCCCGGCATCGTCGAGGTCCTGATCGTGGACGAGGTCCTTGAAGATGGTGACGGTGCAGGTCTCGCCGGGCAGGAAGTTCGCGTTGGGCGTGACCACGTAAGTGGTCGGCCCTCCGGCGTGCGTGGCGTCGTCGTGCGTGCCCGTGGTGATGCACGTGAGGTGCAACCAATCGTCGGCGACATCCACCGGCTCGGAGAAGGTGACGGTGATGCTCGAATCGCGGGGGGCGTTGAGGCCGTTCGTTCCCGGATCCGTGCTCTGCACGCGCGGCCCGACTTCGGCGATGGGGGCGGTGCGGCGCGGGTTGGGAGATCCGGTCACGAAGTCATTTCCGTTCTGGTCCGTGTCGGTGCTGCCGCCGTTCTTCCTGAGGATCGCCGTCACGTTGTTGCCGGAAGGAGGCCCGGGGGCGTTCGCGCTTCCTTCTCGGCAGTTGGCCGTCGATCCATAGCCGACGAAATCGATGAGATCGGCGTCCACGAGCGGGCACGATGCCGCCGACACCGGATCGGCGTTGCTCACGAGAGCGACCTTGCCCGCGGTGGCGCTCATGTTGACCTCGGCCCCCGAGACGTTCGCGGGGGGCAGGTCTGCGCCCACGCTTCCCCCGGAGCCCAGGGCCACGAGGTAGTACTCGCCCGGCCCGATGACCCCCGCGAGCGGCTGGCTGAGGCTCGCGGAGAAGCCCCCGGTGGCGGAGGCATACTGAACGGTCCACCCGGTGACGTCGACGGCCGCGGTGCCCGGGTTGTACAGCTCGACGTAGTCGTTGCGGTACGTCGCCCCCGAATTGCCGCCCCCGCCGTAGATCTGGCTGATGACGGGGTGGCCGAGCGGTGGAGGCGGCGGGTCGACCTGGAGGCTGATGGTCGTGCTGCCGGACCGGCCCTCGGCGTCCGTGATCGTGACGGCCAGCGATTTGGCGCCCGTGGTCGTGCCCGGGGCGACGGTGGCGTTGAAGCTGAAGCTGTTGCCGCCGTTGTTGGCGAAGGCCTGCGTCGGCGATCCTCCGATGGACGACAGGTCGGCGCTCACCTGGATCCCGGTGCTCGCCGGGTTCGCGCCGGGCGTGACGGAGACGGTCAGGAGCGAAGCCTGGCCCGGAAAGACGGTACTCGGGCTGGCGGAGCCGGCTCCGGAGGGGTTCGTGATCGAGACCGCCGTGCCCGTGATCGCGATGTCGTCGATACCGATCCACTCGTCACTGCCGACGGCATCGGTGGTGATCACGCGGATCTGGACGAGGGGCTGGTTCTCCGCGGTGGTGGGGAGGGTGACGCTGACCGGAGTGACGGCGGTGGCCAGACTCGGGCCCGTGCTCGCGTCGGCCACGAAACCTTCCGGGACATTCGTGAAGTTGCCACTGGCGCCGACGCGGAACTGCAGGGCGACGGGCTGGACGGCGTTGTCCGTGGAGCCATCGATGTCGCGGAGGCTGTACGCCACGTGGATGGCCGTCATCCCGGTCGTGTTGATGTGGAATTGGAGGTAGGGAGCCCTGGCGGTACCCGAACCCTGCAAGGCGACGACCGGGTTCGCGATGTGGAACTCCGAAACTCCGCCGGTAGTGAAGGTGTTGGGATTGAGCTGATTGGCGTTGACATCGACAACCGTGCTCTCGACCACGATCGATTGCGGATTGACGCCCGTCGTACCCGCCAGACCGTCTCCCCGGAAACCAACGACACCGGGAACGCCAGACCAGTTGTCATCTGTGGTGATCAGCCCGGTGTTGGTCCAGTCCTGGCTGAACGGGAGCGTCTGCGGCGTGCTGTCCGCGCGCGACGCGCCCGACGGGAGGATGGCGAGGAGGACGGCGGTGGCGGCCAGCACACGGCGCGCGCGTGCCGGCAATTGGCGGAAAGAAGAAGACATGCGACCTCCCGAGGGGCGTTGATATGCGGTGACCGACGCGCGAGGAAACGGACATGATAACCGAACGTACCCTGGCCTGGCGAGGTGACTCCGTGATGACGACGGCGAGGCCGTGGTGCCGCGCGCTGGTCGCCCTTTTTCTCGCCGCCATCCCGGTGGCGGCGTACGCCGCCGACCCCTCCGAGGAGGCTCGCCTCGGGAACGATCTCGAGGTGCGTCTCCTCCGTCGCGGCTACCGCACAGCACCCGCCGTTAGCTCCAGGCGCGGTGACTTACTCTGCTTTCGGGGTCCAAACCTGCGGATGAGCCAGCGCGTCAAGAGAGTCGTGCCTACGGCAAAGAGTGCGCCGCACAACAGACCCACGGGTAGAAGCCAGGAACCCAGCAGTTCTCGAACGGGACCTTCCGTCGGGCTAAGAGTACCTAGCACGAACAATGCGGGCGGCCGTACCGAGATGCCATACACCTGCGTCCCGGAGAAACGGCCGTCCCAGTAACCCAGTGTGAGTGTGTGCTCTGGTCGAAGCCAGAGCCCGATGCGGGATGGCAAGAACGGCTTCAAGAAAACGGACAGATAACAAACTGCTGCGCACCCGTAGCCGGTCAGCGTGACGAAGAGGGCGATGACGCCCGCAATGCCGGTCGTGGCCCACGTCAGGGTACTGCGGAGCAGCACCCAGGGCGATTTGGTCTTCAATGCTCGCCGCAAGGTCGCTTCCGTCCTGTCCTGCGAAGCGAGTTCCTCGGGGTCGCCAACGGCCCGCAGTATCCCATTCACGAGTTGCTCGGTGACGCACGGCTCGGCTTCAATCCGTTCGAGAACGTGGCTACGCACCTCTTCAACCATCTCGTCTCTTTCGGCAGACGGAAGGTAGTCGAAGGCCTTCCGCAGGCGGGCGAGATACTCATTGACGGCTGCCATCGCGCTATCGGTGGACACTGGCAAGCTCCTTTCCAGACAGCACAGGTTCAAGTAGAGCGTCGAGGTCCCCGCTGAACTGAACCCAGAATCGGGCCATGGTGCGCAGGCGATCCTTGCCCGACGCCGTAAGCCAGTAATACTTGCGGGGGTGACCAGACCCGGCGTCCACCCACTCGGAGTGAACCAATCCGTCGGCTTTGAGACGGTTTAGGATCACGTAAAGCGTCCCTTCCGCCAATCCCAGACTGGAGCTGCGTTCAAGCCGGCGGAGGATTTCGAGGCCGTAGAGCCTGCTCTTCCACAGGCTGGCAAGGATCGCCATCTCCAGACATCCCTTGCGGAACTGCGCTCCCCAGTGATCCGCGCGATCGTCTGCAATCCTGCCCAGAGCCACTCCTTACCGTATACATCGCATTAACGGGTATTATGTGAGACTAGGAATTGCCTTGTCAAGCCGCCGCGCTGTTCGCTCTCCTCCCGAGGCCGGTCAAGGGAAAACCGGCGCTGATCGCCTCGTCATCCTGGGGACCGGCGCGCTGGGCTCGCGCGATGGGCGCGCGCGCGGCGGACGTTCTCCGGGTCGTGGTGACGGATGGACTGCGGCTAGCCGGCGGCTAGCCGCAATCGGCGTGGTGCTCGGGCTCTTCCTGTCCCTGGCCGTCGCGCGGCTCCTCCGCGGTCTGCTGTACGGTGTCGGCGCCTACGATCCGGCCGCGTTCCTGGCCGCGCCCATCGTCCTCGCGCTGGTCGCGCTGGTGGCGTGCGCGCTTCCGGCGTGGCGGGCCGCGCGCGTCGATCCCACGGTCGCGCTGCGACAGGACTGACGCGGCCCGGGCCGCGGGGGCTAGAATCCGCGCGGAGGACCGACATGATCAGGAAGCGCATGAGCGCGGGCGTGGCGTGGCTGGCGGCCTGGGGCCTCCTGGCCGCGGGAGACGTGAGCGCGGTGGCGGCCATGCAGGCTCCGGCCGCGCAATCGTCGGCGACGGCCGAGCGGACGGCCTGGTACTTCTACAAGGTGAAGTGGGGATTCCAGGACGAGTTCGTCGCGCTCTTCAAGAAGAACCACCTTCCCGTCCTCAAGGCCCAGCAGGAGGCCGGGCGCATGACGGCCGTGCGCACCTTCGTCCCCACCTATCACGGCGACGGGCGCGCGGACTGGACCTTCGCGGTGGCCATCACCTTCCGCGACACGGCCGCGATGATGGCGCCGTCGGGCGAGGAAGCGATCGTGAGGCGCCTCTATCCGGACCAGGCCACGTTCAAGAAGGAAGAGCAGCGGCGCTTCGAGATCCTCGACGCGCACTGGGACGTCCCGCTCAACGAACTCAGTCTGGATAAGGAGACAGCGAGGCGGTAAACGGCGAGGCTGTAAACAGCGAGTCAGGAGCGCGGCGCCGCGCAGCGGCGGCGCAGCGGTGGGGGGTTTCAGGGGGGGTCGCGAACGCCCGCTTGGCGATGCGTGAGTGCCCCCCCTGAGATAAGACGTTGCCGGCGCTAGAGCTCGGTGGACTGGCTCACGCCGGTGGCGGCGAACACGGACGGCATCTCCGCGCGCGCGATCGGAATGAAGTGCTGGACGACGGCGGGATCGAAGTGGGTCCCGCTGTCGCGCACGAGCCTTCCCAGCGCCTCCTCCAGGGGCAGGCCTTCCTTGTAGGGACGGCTGGCCACCATGGCGTCGAACGCGTCGATGACGCTCACGATGCGCGACCCGATGGGGATCTCGTCGGCCTTCAGGCCGGACGGGTAGCCGCTGCCGTTGAACTTCTCGTGGTGGTGCAGCGCGTAGAGGCTCGCCTTCTCCAGCCCGGGCACGAGCCGCAGGACGGCCCACGAAAACTCCGGGTGCATGCGCATCACGCGCCATTCGTCGGGATCGAGCGGGCCCGGCTTCTTCAGGATGGAGTCGGGCACGCCGACCTTGCCCGCGTCGTGCAGCAGGGCCGCGACCTCGATGTCGGCGAGGCCGCTCTCCTCCATCCCCAGCTCCTGCCCCACCCGCACCGCCCACTCGGCCAGACGCGTGCTGTGCATACCGGTGTTGAGGTCCTTGAGGTCGAGCATCTGGTTGAGCGCGCAGATCGTCGCTTCGCGCGTGGAGCGGACCCTCTCTTCGAGCTCCTGGAGCTTGAGCGGGCTCCAGGAGAACGGTGCGCTCGGGAAGAGGTCGCCGGCCTTCACGGGGCTTCCGACCAATCGATCGAATCGGACGCGCAACTGTCGGGCACGGCGCTGTAGGGTGCGCTCGGCCAGAGGGAGCGGCCGGCCTGGACGGCCTGGTAGAGGTCGACCCGGCCGTAGTGGAGGTCGCTGGTCAGCAGCTTGGCCTTCGAGACGGCGGAGGCCACCTGGCTCTGGGTGGCGCTTCCCTGCATCCCGACGAGCAGGGCCGCCTCGCCGGAGACGATGGGCGTGCTGAACGACGTGCCCCAGGCGGCGGCGAAGCTTCCATACGGATACGTGGTGATGATTCCCTCGCCCGGCGCGGCCACCCACACCAGCGTGGACCCGTAATTGGAGAAAGATGAGCGGACGTCGCTGTTCGAGGTGGAAGCCACGCCGATGACGTTGTCGTAGGCGGCCGGATACACGAGGGTCGACTGGCCGTCGTTGCCGGCGGAGCTGACCGCGATGAGCCCGCGGCTGGTCGCGTTGTCGAGCGCGCGCTTGAGCTCCGCGGACGAAGTCGGGCGGCTGAAGCTCATGTTGAGGACCTTGGCCCCCTTCAGCGTGGCGTAGTAGATCGCGCGCAGGATGTCGGAGGTGTAACCCGATCCATCCGTGGTGAACGCCTTCAAGGGCATGATCCGCGCCGTGGGGGCCACGAGGTGGATGACCCCCGCCACCATGGTGCCGTGTCCGAAGGCGGCATGGTCGGGATCGTCGAGGACGGCGGCGGTAGCCTGGTCGAGGACGGCCGCCGTGGCCTGGTTCACCCAGCAGGTGCCGTCGAGCACGGCCGCGGTCGCCTGCTGCACGTCCGCCTTCTCGTCGCCGCCGCCCACGTTGCGGGTGAAGTCGTAGCCGTCCGTCAACACCGCCTGCAGCGTGGGATGAGTCGGGTCCACGCCCGTATCGATGACGGCGACGATGCCCGACCCCGTCTCACGGAGCCCGCAATGGGCGTCGCGAAGGCGGACGATTCCCGTGGCCGGCTGCTTGAGGTAGGACTCCCAGGCCGTCGTCCCGTAGTACGTCATGGGAGTGCGGTCCCAGAGCTGATCCAGGACGGCGGCCGTCGCCTGCGAGGAGGCCCAGGAGTCGTCCTGCTCGACCCCGACCGGCAGGTCGGGCTCGATGGACTGCAGGCCGAGCAGGCTCAAGGTCCAGGACACGGTGGTGGCGAGGAGGCCTCGGACCAGGAATAGCGAGCTCGGCGCCGTCGACCCGGGAAGGATGTCCAGCGATCCCAGCACCTGACATCCGAGCAGCGCGCACACGGACTTGATGACGGGCAGCCCGTCGAGGCTCTTCGTGCGGACGATCTTGTCGCCGCTCGCGGCCATCGCTGCCGGCGAGAGCGAGAAGACGAACACGGCCAATATCAGGCAGGCCAGCCATCGTGACTTCATCGTTCCCTTTGCCTCAGCGTCTCGGCAGCACTACCGCTGCCGCGCCCTTCCACGACGACCCGACATGTCGAGCGCCCTGACCGCGTCGCCTTCGGCCCTTCCCGTCGCCTGGCGCGGCACGACGGTGAAGGTCCCGATCTCGGCGACGCCGACACAGAGGCGGAGGTTCTCGGCAGAGTCGGGCTCCAACACGAATTCCCCGAGGTGATTCGTCAACGTCCGGTCCACGGTCTTCGTTCCCTCCAACGCGATCACCGCGATGTCCTGGACGGCCGCGGCCGAGTGCTGCTCGTCCACGAGCTGTCCCACGATCGACAGCCGCTGCGCATCGGCCCCCGGCTCGAGCCGGAGGCGGATCGAGTAGCGGCCGGCCTTGTAGAGGAGCTGCCGCGGGGCGGCGCCGGCGGTACGCACGCCCGCCGGTTGCGGCTGCCGGAAGCTGTCGAAGACCAGCGCGGCCCGCGCGGCCACTCTCTCGAGCAGCCCCTTCGGCCGGCGGCGAGCGAAGTCGCCCTTGAGCTGGCGGAGGGCCTCATCCGGGGGACGGTAGGCAGCCTCCTGATCGGCGACGTCGAGCACCGCTCTCCAAAGCTGGACGGTCCGCGCGCATCGCGAGCAACCCTTTTCGAGGTGCTGCTCCAGGCGTGCCCGAAGGGCGGGCGCCGCCTGCTGGCGCGCAAAGTCGAACCAGTCCTCTTCGCTGGCATGCTCGCTGTTGCGGGTTTTCACGTCAGTGTCGGCCATCACCGTTCTCCGTCCGCGGCCACCTGATGGGGGTCAGCGATAAAGAGACGTCCCCTGGGTCGTTCGATATAGGGTCTGCAAAAAAAGCTGGCCCCCGGGGCCTAGGTCGCCAAGACCTTGCCCATCAATACGAAGGGGGCCCAGTGGATGGGATGCGGGTACTCTTCCCGCAGGGCGAGGACGGCCTCGCGGAGCGCCGACGCCCGATTGGGGGCGGTGAGGACGCGGTCGTAGAAGGCCTTCATGAATTGGGCCGTGCTCTGGTCGGGCACTTCCCACAAGGTCAGGAGGAGCGATGCCGCCCCGGCGCGGAACAGCCCGCGCGCCAGCCCGAGCAGCTCGTCGCCGGCGGCGATGACGTTGACGCCGGTGACGCAGGCGCTGAGGACGACCAGGTCCGCCGGCAGCTTGAGGTTGTACAGGTCGTAGAGGGTCAGGTAGGACGAGGAGCCGAGGCGGATCCCGGAGAACATCGGGTTGTCGGGCCGGAAGAAGCCGTGAGCCGCGATGTGCACGACGCGGCGCCCTTCCGCCTTCTGACGCAGCACGTCCACCGTCGCTTCCTCGCCGACGTACAGCTCCGCGCCGGGAAGCCGCGCCGCGACGGAGCGAAGCTCGTCGAGGATGAACGGCGTGTGGGCATCGGCCACGCCGAGGACGAGCGAGGATCCGCTCCCATGCCCGCCGCGGGCGTGGCACAAGGCATAGACGGTGGCGCTGGGGGCGTACGAGATCGAGAAGGAGTCGATCAGGTACTTCCGGCCGTCGTGGAGGGCGTGGAAGGGCACGTAGTGCAGGAGGTCGTGGGGGACGAAGATCAGGTGGTCGGCGTCGAGGCGGGCGCGCAGGGGGGCGATCAGCTCCGAATACAGCTCGGCCAGATGAGCCTGCGTCGCCAGCCGCGACGATTCGCGGGATACCGGAGAGACGTCGGAGGCATTGGGGCGCGCCCACGCGAGCTGGAACTGCAGCAGGCGCAGGATGTGCTGCACGCGCGGCACGAGCGCGACGGGCACGACCTCCAGACGGTCGCGCGTGACGAGGAAGGCGAGCAGGCGCGAGCCGATGCGGAAGTACTCGACGAGCATCGCGTCGTCGGGGAGGGCGGCTCGGATGTCTTCGAGGGGCAGGCTGACCGGGGCCAGCAGATCGACGGATTCGCTCTCGGACGCCGGCAGCTCGCGGATGACGCGCAGCAGCTCGCTCTCGCGCGCCAGAACCTGCTCCTGCAGCGCCTCGATGCGCTCCTCCGTCCGCTCCTCCGGCGCCATCTGCTCCGACTCGATGCGGTGGTAGTACCAGTTGAGCTCCTCGCGCAGATCGCCGACGCGGCGGACGAGCTCGCTCTTGCCCACGGCGATGGGGCTGACGGGCGTGGCCGCGCGCAGGAGCAGGTCCTGCAGGCTGCGGGACTTGGCGTGCTCTACGTACGAGAAGGCCTCCGCCACGCCGTCGTCGCCGCGGCGCTCGAGGGCGAGGTCGACCAGCGCCTCGTACACCTCGAGCTTGTTCTTCATGAAGGCGATCTTCAGCTCCTCGCCGCGCAGGCTGCTGCGGAGCATCTCCAGGGACCGCTGGGCACGCCGGTACGCGTCGTAGGCGGCGGCGGGCTCGACGGCCGCCTGCTCGATCTGGCCGCGCACGAAGTCGAGCTGGAAGCTGAGGGCGGGCAGGTCCAGCGGGGCCAGCGTCTGCCCGGCCGCTTCGCACTGCTGGCGGGCGACCTCGAGCTCGCCCATGCGCAGGGCCAGGCGCGCGAGGAGCAGGCGGCAGAGGATCGCCTTGCTGGCCAGGGCCGTGGAGCGGAAGGCCTCCAGGGCGGCCGTGCAGTGCCGGCGCGCTTCGAACAGCCGCGAGGCCCCGAAGAGGATGAGCGCCTGGTAGAGGTCGAGCAGCGCGGGCCACACCGTGTTCTGTTCCTGGACGAACAGGCGCCGCGCCTCCGTGCACAGCTCGAGGGCGCGGAGGACCTTCCCCTGCTGGCCGTTCGCGATGGCGAGGTAGGCGAGCGATTTCGCGGCCTCGTAGCCCATGCCCAGCCTTCGGAACTCCGCGAGGCTCTCCTCTGCCATCTGCGCGGCGTCGTCGCTGAGGTTGAGCTCGAGGTAGATCTCGGACAGGTCCATGCGGCACAGGGCGGCCAGGTAGGCGTCGCCCACCTTCTCGCACTCGTCGCGCGTCGCCTTCAGCTCCTGGATGGCACGCCCGTACTGGCCGCGGAAATAGTAGAGATAGGCGATGTTGTAATCGGCCAGGGCCACAAGCTTGGGCATGCCGTGCTCTTCGCAGAACGCGCGCGCCCGCTGGTGGGTCTCGAGGGCGCGCGTGAAGTCGTTCAGGCTGATCAGGCACACCGCCATGTTGCCGAGGGCGACCGCGATGCCTTCCGCGTTGCGGTGCGGCAGCAGGCGCTCGTAGGCCTGCTCGTACGAGCGCAGCGCCTCCGCGAAGCGATCCTGGCGGTGGAAGATGTTGCCGACGTTGACGTCGAGCCGGGCCAGGCGAAGCTCGTCCCCTTCGCGGGTGAAGATCTCGCGCGCCTGCCGGGCCGCCGCCTCCGCACGCTGATAGGCGCCCAGGAGGATCAGGGGCTGGATGGACGTGCTGAGGGTTCGCGCGACCTCGTGCGGCTGGCCGGCCTTGGCGAAGAGGCGGGCCGCCTCGTCGTGCCGTTCGACGGCGGCGGCGTGCTCGTTGAGCGCGTAGAGCGCGTTCCCCTTGGCGCGCAGGCTCTGGGCCACCGACTCCGGCCGGCGCAGCCGGCGCGCGATGAGCACGGCCGCGTCGGCCAGGGCCAGCGCTTCCTTGACGTCCACGCGCACCTTCTGGGGAACCGCTTCGCTGAGGCGCGTCACCGTCTCCGGCCGCACCAGCTCGGGATGGCGCGCGACGAACTTGCGCCGGCCGGCGGCGTCGAAAAGACGCGCGAGCTGCGCGTAGAGCCGCTCCGGCCGCGCCTCCGTGGGTCGCCGCTTGCGTGGGCGCGGACGCGTCGTCGCCGCCGTCACCGGAACCCCTTCTTCTCGAGCTCGCGGCGCAGCCGGGTCAGGCAG
>WNGB01034244.1_pt1 | contig 17124 bp, 16 predicted proteins | sample 5400681 | NCBI WGS metagenome assembly WNGB01 (sample SAMN13153367, study PRJNA577476) | soil metagenome | isolation source: 115 cm soil or saprolite under grassland replicate 2 | place: USA:California | collected 2016-06-15 | reverse complement strand
GGGGGGGGGGGGGGGGGGGGGGGGGGGGTGGGTGCCGTGGGCGCTGGCTGGCCCTGGCTGGCGGGTGGATCCGGCTGGCGCGGCCGGCGCGGGTGTGCTTCTTCCGTCCGCCGTATCGGGTACGCCTGCGCCCACGGCACCCACCCCGCCTCGCGCGATGCGCTTCGGTCCTCCGGTCCGGCCATCCGGTATCTGCCCCACGGCATGACGCCGGCTGCAGGGCGCGCGGGACGGACCGGCGGACTTTGAGGGGGGACGCGGAGGGAGGGCCGGGCGCATGCGGATGGGGCCCCTCCGAGTATGAGTCGGAGGGGCCCCACCCGGCCGCGCCGCACGGGGGCGGCCGGTTGCCCGGCTTCCTGGCGGTCTGCGACCGTCCGCCCGGTGCGGAAGCAGCAACTGAAATCCCGGTTACCCGGCTTTCCCGTCGTCCGGGTCTCCCCGGCGTTCCGGGAGTTTCCTCCCGGAAGGACTTCCGCCTTAGCGGTGACTGAATTTGTACTCTGGGCCGGGGAACTGGCGCAAGGGTTTCCCGCCAGTAATTTCAAGATTTTTCCCGGCTATCCGCGAAATCCACAAGAAAGCGCGTGTTATCCCCCGGGAAAGGTGACTGTCCACCGCGGTTCCACAGGGTGGTCCACAGGCCGTCCCCACGGGCAGCCGACGGGGAGAGGGGCCTGCCTGAGCGGTCCCGGTCCTGGTGCATGCCGGTCCCGGTCCTGGCCGGGAGGCGGTGGCATAGGGGCGGGAATGCCGCACGCAGCAACGAGGCCCCCCACGTATGAGGTGGAGGGGCCTCGCCACAGCCATCCAGCAGGGCCACCGATTACTCGGCTACCGGGGTGCTGTCCGGCCGGACCACCGGGGCGGGAAAATCAGCCCGGAAGGCCAGTTTCCCGGCTCTCCGCGCGCCCGCGAAGACGGCCCGGTTTCCCGGGCTGCCGGAGTGCGGGGCTCCAGCTGATCTCCATACTTGGTGGTGCCGAATTTCTACCGCTTGCCACGGAGTGGCGCAAGGGCTTCCTGCCAGGAATTTTGCGGATTTATTGTTATGAACAGCTTTTCCACATCGCCGGCCTGGTTATCCCCCGGGGCGGGCGGCTGTCCACCGGATCCTCCACAGCCCGGTCCACAGCCCGGTCCACAGCCCGGGGGGCCGGCCATCCTTGCGGGATCAGCCGGCCCGGTGGGGCTCAGCCTGCTCGGCGGAACCGGGATCCGGCCGTTCCCCGGCGGCCAGGGCGGGGGAGCTGCCCGGGACGGTTCCGTTGCGGACCCTGGAATTGGCCGGAGCGGCGCGGCGGCGCAGCAGGCTGCCCAGCAGGGCCAGGCCGAGCGCGCCCGCCGGCGGGAGCGTGACCAGGGCCGGCAGCTGGTATCGCCAGGAGAACTCGAACAGGTCGGAGGCGAGCAGCACGGCCACGGCCGAGCCGAAGATAAGCAGGCAGGCCAGGGCGAGCTGGCGCTGCCGGGGGCCCAGGAAGCCGCGCCCGAGAGCCCGGGCCAGGCCGCCGGCCAGGGCGATAACCGCACCCGCCAGCCCGGCCAGGGTGGCCAGCGCGAGCAGCGGGCCCGGGGTGTAGCCGCCGTGCAGCTGGTAACCCCGCAGGAACCCGGCGAGCGGCCGGTCCACCGTGGCCCGCCCGCCCATGCCGGCTGGCAGCGCCCGGACCTGGACCGGGCCTCCGCTGGACGCGAAATGCAGGCCCAGCATGATGGTGTGATCACGGCTGAGGTAGATGCTGTCGCCGTACGTCGGGTAGCTGGCCTGGAACTGCCAGCGGGAGATCGGGGTGTCCCCGGTGCTGGTCACCCGGTGCAGCTCGAACAGCCTGGTCGCGTCGCCGAGGACGCCCCCCACCACCCGCAGTGGCTGCTGCGTGATCACCCGGTGCTCGAAGTTCCCGATGACCTCGCCGTGAGTCCGTCCCGGGGGGGCCACATACGTGTGGTCGGGAGACGTGGCGTCGTGCACCAGCCCGTCCGGGCCGAGCCGGATCGCGAGGGCCCGCGGCGGGCACACCGCCCGCTCGTAGCGGGGGAGCTTCAGCGCCGCGCAGTCGGCGCTCTCGGCCAGCCGGCCGTAGATGGTGCTGCCCGCGGCCGGCGCGAGCGAGAACTGGTGCCCGACCACGTACTCTTGCAGCGAGAAGCCGGCGATGGGGACGGCGAACGCGGCGCACAGCACGACCGCCCGGAGCAGCTTGCGCCGCCAGCCCGGCTCCACGATCAGCAGGTAGACCACGGCGGGGACGATCAGGATCTGGCCGACCTGGGCGATGGGCGCGCTTGCGCCGAGGGCGAGGCCCCCCGCGGCGATCAGCCGGGGCCCTGGCTCGGGCCGCCAGAGCAGCAGCGCCAGCCCCGCGAAGATCAGGGCCTCGAACCAGACGTCCGGCATGATGGTCTGCTCGATCTGCACCTGGTAGGCGTCGAGCAGCACGGGCGCCGCGGCCAGGGCGGCCAGCCAGCGCGGTGTCCCGCGGCGCAGCAGGAGCAGGTACAGGACACCCGCGATGGCCAGGCCGACGAGATGCTGGATCACCGTGACCGTGGCGAGGTTCCCCCCGGCGAGGAGCACTTTGAGGATCACGTTGTAGCCGAGCGGATCGTTGCCGGGCCAGGCCCCGAACAGGTACTTCAGGCTGTCGATGTAGAGCAGCGCAGGCTGGTAGGCGGCCACCGGGAAGGCGCGCAGGAGCAGCCCGGCCAGCAGGAGCGCGGCGATCAGCCAGTGCCTGCGCAGCGTCACCGCGGCCGCCCGGCCCGGGCCGCGCCGGGCGCCGTGAGCCTGCGCGGCGGCGTCCCCGGCGGTGCCGTCCGGGGTGCCGTCCGGGGGGCCGTCGGCGGGCTCATCTCCCCCGGTCGGCCCCGAGCCCGCGGTGGTTGGCATTCGCATGACGGTCATCCCGGTAGGTGGGCGGCGCTGACGTAGAAGGCTATCCGAGGTGCCCGGGCGCCGGGCGCAGTCTGCGGTCAGGGATGGATCCCGTCGTCAGGCATACCGGCAGTGAGCCACGCGTTCGAGCCCATGAGCGTCAGTTGTATTTTCGCAAGTAACGAACCGCTGACCCCCGAGGGAGTCGTGACAGAGCCGAGCCGCCGCAGGCGACTACTCATCCTCGCCATCTGCTGCATGAGCCTGGTCATCGTGGGCCTCGACAACACGATCGTGAACGTCGCGTTGCCGTCCATTCAGCGGGACTTGCACGCCTCCGTGTCCGGGCTGCAATGGGTGGTGGACGCCTACACGCTGGTGCTGGCCAGTCTCCTGATCCTGTCCGGCTCCACCGCCGACCGGCTGGGGCGGCGCAGCACGTTCCAGGCCGGGCTGGCCACGTTCACGGTCGGCTCTCTGCTGTGCAGCCTCGCACCCAGCCTGGGCTGGCTGGTGGCGTTCCGGATGGTGCAGGCGGTCGGCGGCTCGATGCTCAACCCGGTGGCGATGTCGATCATCGTCAACACCTTCACCGACCGGGCCGAGCGGGCGCGGGCCATCGGCGTCTGGGGTGGGGCTGTCGGGGTCAGCCTGGCCCTGGGGCCGGTGGTGGGCGGGCTGCTCATCGCCTCGGTGGGGTGGCGCGGGATCTTCTGGGTGAACATCCCGGTCGGGGTGGCCGCCATCGCGCTGACCGCGCTGTTCGTGCCGGAGTCCAAGGCCCCGCACCCGCGGCGGCTGGATCCGGCCGGCCAGGCGCTGGTGATCGTGACGCTGGCCTCACTGGTCTACGGGATCATCGAGGGCCCACGGCACGGCTGGGGATCTCCGGAGATCGCGGGCTGCTTCTGCGTGTCCGCGGCGGCGCTCGCGACCCTGCTCGTGGTCGAGCCACGGCGCCGCGAGCCGCTGCTGGACCTGAGGTTCTTCCGCAGCGCGCCGTTCTCCGGGGCCACCGTGATCGCGGTCAGCGCGTTCGCCGCGCTGGCCGGGTTCCTCTTCCTCAACACGCTGTACCTGCAGGACGTGCGCGGCTACTCGGCGCTGCACGCGGGGCTGCTCACGCTGCCGCTGGCCGCGGTCACGGTGGTCTTCGCGCCGCTGTCCGGCCGGATCATCAGCCAGCGCGGCCCCCGGATCCCGCTGATCGTCGCGGGGATCTGCATGTCCGGGGGCGCGCTGATGCTGACCGGGCTCACTGCGCAGCAGTCCACCGGCTGGCTGCTCGCCTCCTACGTGATCTTCGGCATCGGTTTCGGCGTGGTGAACGCGCCGATCACGAACACCGCGGTGTCCGGGATGCCGCGCGCGCAGGCGGGGGTCGCGGCGGCGATCGCGTCCACCAGCCGGCAGGTGGGGCAGTCGCTCGGGGTGGCGGTGGTGGGCTCCGCGGTGATCTCGGTCATGGCCGGCCCGATGCGCACCGGCTTCACCACCGCGAGCCACGTGGGCTGGTGGATCATCACCGGCTGCGGGCTGGTCGTGCTGATCGTGGGTCTGGTGACCAGTGGCCGGTGGGCGCGGCAGACCGCGGCCCGGACCGCGGACCGGCTCATGTCCGAGGAGGAGCCGGTCCCGGTCGGGTGACGTACGTTACCCCCGGGCGGTTCAGCCTTCGCTGGCCGCAGGCTGGCTCATCACCGCGAACACCGCTCCCTGGTCATCGGTGATGATGGCCATCCGCCCGAACGGGGTATCCCAGGGCGGCCGCATCACGCTCCCGCCGGCCGCGCCGGCCGTCGCCGCGGTGGTGTCGGTGTCGGTGACCAGGAAGTACACCATCCCAGCCTAGGAGCGCCGGGGTGGCGCGCACCCCCCTGGCCCGGTCGGCGTGCACTGGGGCCGGTGGTAACACCGGGGCCACTGGTAACGGGTCCTGGCTGGTGGCCGCGCGCAGCGGCCACCAGCCAGGCGGGCCCGGTCAGCCCGCCTGGTCAGCCCGCCTGGTCAGCCCGCCTGGTCAGGGCTCTGACGGGAAGCAGTAGGAGTCGCTGGACGCGTCCCCGCCCTGCAGGCGGACCTGGTGGGTGCGCCGGCCGCGGAACGCCTCTCCCTCGGGGAAGAACCGCTCATCGAAGGTCAGGCCGCCGCCCGGCGTGACGTCCAGCTTGGCCATCCAGGCGCCCACCCCGCCGGGGTAGAACTGGTCGTCCCAGGCGCCGTACAGCGAGTTCGTGAAGTAGACGCGCTTCCCGCCGATCCGCACCGAGCCGGTCTCCACCGGGTGCAGCGGGTCGCTCACGTTGTACTGCTTGAGCTCGCCAGTGCCCCAGCACGACACGTACAGGAACTGGTCATCGACCGACAGGTTGATGTCGGTGACCAGCGGCGGTACCGCACCGAAGCCCTGCAGCAGCGGCGGCAGCTGATCGGCGGGCGCCGGCTCGGCCGGGATGGTGATCACCTTGGTCGCGGCCCACTCGCCGTTCTCCTCGTGCCACATCCAGATCGAGGCCGACAGGTCCTCAACGCTGACCACTACGCCGACGAAGCCGTACTTCTTGGTCGGGTCGTGCGCGGGCCGCAGTTCCAGCACCATCTGGTGCTCGTCACCCAGGTCCACCGTCTGGGTGAGCTTGCGGGTCTGCATGTCCCAGAAGTGCAGCCGGTGGCCGTACTCGCGGCCGAGCAGCAGCTCGGGCACGACACCGTTCTCGATCATGGATGGCGTGCCCCACTCGGACGTGATGGCCACGTCGGCCATGACATGCCACCACACGTCGTAGGCGAAGAACTGGTCGCCGCGGTCGGCTTCCCACGGCCCGAGCACGTCGAACGTGTTGTGGTCCAGCAGCGCGATCCCCCCGGGGCCTTCCTCGCCGTAACCGCCCAGGCAGGACACGAACACCGCGCCGGGGCCGCAGTGCACGGTGTGCGGCCGGGAGTACCCGGCCAGCTTGCCGACCTCGTCCACCTCGAGCACCTTCGTGACCGCAGGCGCGCTCGGGTCCGGCTCGGTGTCCAGGATGTGTATCCGGGACGAGCGGATGCCCGGGACGACCAGGTAGCGGCGGCCGCCGTGTTCGTGACCGCCGCCGGGGTGCAGCGCGCTGGAGCACGCGTTCCAGCCGAAGTGATGGAGCTCGTCGCCGAGATGCGGCAGCTCGGTGAAGCCGACCACCGACCCGTAGCGGTCCGAGGCCGGGTCCACGTCCAGCACGGCGATCGCGTCGGGCTTGTCGGCCGGCCGGGAAAACGTGGCGACGTAGGCAAGCCTCTCGGGCGGGGCCTGCGCCGCGTCCCGCGGCGTGCGGTAGAACGTCGGGTCGTGGTGGTGATGCTCATCTGCCATAGCTGAGATCCTTCACGGTTCGTCCGTCCTGGGAGCGGCGCAGCATGCAGCCTGACCAGGCACAGTCCTGACCAGGCACAGTCCTGACCAGGCACAGTCCTGACCAGGCACAGTGCTGATCAGGCACAGTCCTGATCAAGCACAGGGTGGCCAATATAGATTCCCGATCAGCTAACTCAAGTATCCGGTTGGCCGGCAGGCTGCTGTCCCGCCCGCTCAGTACATCAGCCAGAACCCGCTGATGACCAGGGCACCCAGCGACACCAGCGCGGGCCGGATACCCCCGAGCAGGAGGAACCAGGCCATGGCGTACCCGAAGGCCGCCTGCAGCAGGGACGAGCCACGCCAGGTCACCAGGGCCACGGCGGCCGCGGCCGTGACCGTGGCGAGGATCCCGTAGGCGTTGCGGACCATCAGGGCCAGGGCGGCCAGCAGCACCAGGCTGAGGAGCAGCGCGGCCACCAGGTGCCCGGTGGCGAGCAGGGCGGCCGCGCCCAGGCCCAGGAGCGGAGGGGCCAGGTAACCGGCCGCGGCGGTAGCCACGATCCCCGGACCCGAGGCGTTCCCCGCGGACACGGTGAGCCCGGCCGTGCTGCGGTGCACCCGGATCCCGTCGAGCCTGCGGCCCACGGCCAGCGCGACCAGCGCATGGCCGCCTTCGTGGGCGATGGTCACCACGGTCCGGGACAGCGGCCAGGCCCGGCGCCACCCGACCAGGATCAGCGCGGCCACGGCGGTGCCCAGCACCAGCAGCCGGGGCGGCAGGGGCTCAGCGGTGATCGCTTCGTGCCACAGCTGGCCGAGGGATGTGGCGTGCACGCTCGCCATCCTGCCAGGCGCACGGGGCGGCCCGGGCCCGGGAAGCGGGACATCGCAGCTGATCCGCAGGCAATTCCCAGGGGAGCGGCCTGGCCACGGCCCGGCCGGCGGGTGCACCTCCTGGCTGAGGCGCTGCTCAACCGCCTTCCCGTGACCTCCCGGGGTGGGTCAGCCAAAGTTATCGGTCCGCTAAGCGCCAGGACGGTGCTGGTTCACCCGGGATTCATCTCATGGACTGAGCTCAGCGTGAGGACTGAGCTCAGCGCCGGGAGAGGCGGTCGATCTGGGTGACCTCATCGGGGGTGAGGGAGAAGCTCATCACGTCGAAGTTGGCCGCGATCCGTTCCGGCCGCGCGGATTTCGGGATCACCGCGATCCCGTGCTCGAGGTGCCAGCGGAGCACCACCTGGGCCGGGGTCACCCCGTGCTTGTCCGCGATCCCGGTCAGCACCGGATTACCCAGGTCCGTGCCCTTGAGCGGGCTGTAACCCTCCAGCGTCACTCCCCGCTCACGGCTGTCCTCCAGCACGGCCTCGTCGTACTGGGCCGGACTCCAGGGGATCTGGTCGACGGCAGGCGCCTCCCCGGTGGCCCGGATGAGGGTGTCGATCTGGGCGATGGAGTAGTTGCTCACCCCGATCGCCCGGGTCAGGCCCTGGCCGCGGAGGGTGAGAAACTCCCGCCATACCGGGGCCAGCGCCCGGGCGGGCGGCGGCCAGTGCACCAGCCACAGGTCGACATAGCTGGTGCCGAGGGCGCGCAGGCTGGCGGTCAGCGTCTTGCGTTCGTGGCCGGCCTTGCCCGGGGGGAGCTTGGTGGTAATGAACACCTCGCTCCGGTCCAGGCCGCTGTCTCGCAGCGCATGGCCCACCTCGGCCTCGTTGCCGTACATGGTCGCCGTGTCGAGGTGCCGGTAGCCCACTTGCAGCGCGGCCAGGATGGCCTCGTACCCCGCCGAGCCGCGCAGCCGCCACGTGCCGAATCCGAGGAGCGGCATGCTGACCCCGCCGGGGAGCTGGGCGGAGGGGATGTCTGGCGCCTTCGTCATAGGGGACATTCTGCCCAGCTGCGGCCGTCCTGACGCGGCGTGGGTCAGGTGATCAGAGTCCCGCTTCGGGCGGTGAGGCCGTCGTACAGGTCGCTCAGCCGCTTGGTCACCGGCCCGGGGGTGCCCGGCCCGATGGGGCGCCCGTCCAGCTGGATCACGGGGGTGAGACCGCCCATTGTCCCGGTCACGAACACCTCGTCGGCCGCGTAGAACTGGGTGAGGCTGTAGTCCCCGGCCGTGTGCGGGATACCCGCCTCCGCGGCGAGTTCCAGGACGGCGGCCCGGGTGATGCCCTCCGGGCAGGCGGCCGCGGTGGGCGTGCCCAGCCGCCCGGCGCTGACCAGGAACAGGTGCGTCGCGTTGGTCTCGGCCACGAAGCCGCGGCTGTCCAGCATGACCGCGTCGTCTGCGCCGGCCACATTCGCCTCGATCTTGGCCAGGATCGAGGGGAGCAGGTTGTTGTGGTGGATCTTGGGATCCAGGACATCCGGCGGCGGCCGGCGCACGCTCGACGTGATCAGGGTGATCCCGGACTGGTCGTACACCGGGTCCTTGTGCTCGGCGAGCACGATCAGGGTGGGCCCGGACTGGTTGAGCCGGGGGTCCATGCCGCTGGTGATCTTCACGCCGCGGGTGAGGGTGAGCCGGATGTGCACGCCATCGGTCATCGCGTTGGCGCGCAGCGTGCGGCGGATCTGCTCGGTGATCTCCCCGTCCGGCGGGACCGTGGCGAAGGCCAGCGCGGCGGCGGAGCGGCGCAGCCGGGCGAGGTGCTCACCGAGCCGGAAGATCCGGCCCTGGTAGAGCCGCAGTCCCTCCCACACCGCGTCACCACCCTGCACCACGGAGTCGAACGGGCTGATCGCGGCCTGGTCCCGGTGGGACAGCACGCCGCCCACGTTGACAATGAGGTCACGGTTGCGTTCGTCAAAGGTCTGCAGCACTACGGCGCTCCGGGGTGGGGTGGCACATCCGCCGCACGGTCCCGGGCCGCGGGCTGGGCAGGCCGCGCGGCGTCCCGGGATGAGCCGCCGGTCAGGCGGCAGGCACGCAGCCGCTGGTAGAAGGGCTGGCACTGGTCGGCCAGCGCGGCCAGCCGGGGCGGCAGGGCGTGGTCCGGCGGGTGGTAAGGGCCGAACCCGGTCGACCGCCAGACTGAGCCGTACCAGTGCGGCGCCCACACGCCGTCGCTCTCCCGCGGGCCCGCGGGCCAGGACAGCATGGCCGCCGTGAACGGGACTCCCAGTGCGGCGCACAACGCGCGCAGCACCGCCTCGGGCTGTTCCAGCAGGTCCCGTGCGTCGATCACCGGGCCGCCGAACCGCTCGAAGATCTCCGCCTGCTGCCAGAGGCCGAGATCATCCAGGGTCGGTGTGTCCCGCACGCGCGCGTAGGAGGCCAGCAGCTCCCGGGGATCCCGGATCAGGAACGCGTGCCGCAGCGGCGCGAGCGCCTCCCGGTCCACCTCCGGCAGCAGGTGATGGGTCATGTGCTTGGCGTAGGACACGGTCCGGCCCGCCGGGAGGGACTCCGCTGTCAGCTGGCGGATCACCGTCTGCCAGCTGGTCGGCTGGCTGGCGATGACCTGTTCCCGGCCCGGGTGCGCGATCCCGGTGCGGTCCAGGTAGAAGGCGTACAGCGGCTCGTCCGCGACCACGGTGTCCGGGCGGTTCTCCCAGGCCCGCATCAGCGCGGTGGACACCGTCCGCGGCCCGGACCACATGGCGATCCGGGCTGGCTCACTCACCATGGCCCACCGGGCCAGCGGCCTTCACCGTGCTGCCCTCACCGGGCGAACTGGCCGGACTCGGCGCCGATCGTGGAGTCCTCCACCGTGCCCAGTGTGCACGGCGGTCTCCGGCGGCAGGTCCATCAGCCGGTCCTGGATGGACCTGATGATCGCGGCGTGATCCGAATACGACCGGCCCGTCGCTCCCGGGCCGCCGTGGAACAGGGTGTCCCCGGAGAACACGACCCCCAGGGCGGGCGGTCATGCCAGCGTCACCACGCTGCGCAGCACCTCACCGCGCTCCATCTTCGCGAAGGCCTCCTCGACCGCGTCCAGCGCGATCGTTTCCGAAACGAACTTATCGAGCGGAAGGCGTCCCTGCAGGTACAGGTCGATGAGGACCGGGAAGTCCCGCTCCGGGAGGCAGTCGCCGTACCAGGACGACTTGAGTGCGCCGCCCCGGCCGAACACGTCCAGCAACGGCAGCCCGATCCGCATCTCCGGGGTGGGCACGCCGACCAGGACCACGGTCCCGGCCAGGTCCCGCGCGTAGAACGCCTGCCGGTAGGTTTCCGGGCGGCCGATCGCCTCGATCACCACGTCGGCGCCGTTCCCCTCGGTCAGCGCCCGGATCCCCTCGACCGGGTCCGCCTCCCGCGAGTTGATCGTGTGGGTGGCCCCGAACTGCCGGGCCCACTCCAGCTTCCGCGGGTCGATGTCCACCGCGATGATCGTCCGCGCCCCGTTCAGCACCGCACCGAGCACGGCCGCGTCACCCACGCCGCCGCAACCGATGACGGCGACCGAGTCGCCCCGGACGACCGGGGCGGTGTTGATGGCCGCGCCCAGGCCGGCCATCACGCCGCAGCCGAGCAGGCCGGCCACCTCGGGCCCGGCGGCCGGGTTGACCTTCGTGCACTGGCCCGCAGCGACCAGCGTCTTCTCCGCGAACGCACCGATCCCGAGCGCGGGGGACAGGACCGTGCCGTCCGCGAGCGTCATCTTCTGCTGCGCGTTGTGGGTGCTGAAGCAGTACCAGGGCCGGCCACGCTTGCAGGCGCGGCACTCGCCGCACACCGCGCGCCAGTTCAGGATGACGAAGTCGCCCGGCGCGACGTGCGTGACGCCGTCACCCACCGCCTCGACCACGCCCGCGGCCTCGTGCCCGAGCAGGTAGGGGTAGTCGTCCCCGATGCCGCCTTCCCGGTAATGCAGGTCGGTATGGCAGACGCCGCACGCCTGGACCCGGACCAGGGCCTCTCCCGGCCCGGGATCGGGCACCAGGATCGTCGTGACCTCGACTTTGGCGCCCTTAGCCGGGGCGACGACGCCCCGCACTTCGTGTGTCATCCGACCATCGTGCCCAATGGGCCCGCGCGGCGGAACCCCGGGGCCGGCGCACCCAGGTTCCGACATACGTCAGCCGACCGATGTTTCGGCCCCCGGGGCCGGCCATCGTGTCCTGGAGAAACGGCGTTACATGCCGGCACCTGACCCGACCAGGCACGGCAAGGAAACAGATGAACAGGTTGGCGCCCGTCCGCGCGACGGTGCAGCGCCCGTATCGCGTCTCCCTTCCCGCAGGTCCCGAAGCAGCGGCCGAAGCCCGCCGCCACGTCTGGGCGATCATCCACGCATGGGACATCCCCGTCGACGCCTACGGCGCGGCTCTGCTCGCCAGCGAACTGGTCACCGACGCCATGAGGCAGGACACGAATGGGCACGAGGCGGTTCAGTTGATGATCAGCTGGGTTGATGGCCAGTTCCGGGTGGAAGTGCACGAGGGATCGGGGTCCGATCCGGCGCTGGAGCCGGTGGACGCGCGTCCTGATGCGGACGCCCGGCTCGGCCTCACGCTGGTCCGCAACGCCCGGCGGCGCTACCTGCGCTTCCGGTACTGGCCCGAGCAGGCCCGGCAAGGAAACAGATGACAATGATGGCGCCAGTCCGCGCAATGGTGGAGCGCCCGTTCCGTATCTCACTGCTCGCAGGCCCGGCGGCCGCGGCGCAAGCCCGCCGCCACGTCGGGGCGATCATCGGGGCCTGGGATGCCCCTGTGGACGCCTACACCGCGGCCCTGCTGACCAGTGAACTGGTCACCAACGCCATCCGGCACGCCTCGGATGAGCATGAGGCCATTGAACTGGTGGTCAGCTGGGCCGGCGGCCAGCTGCGGGTGGAGGTGCACGACGGCTCGCGGTGCGCCCCGGCCCCGGTGCACGCGCTGCCCTACGCCGAAGCCGGGCGTGGCCTGATGCTGCTGGACAGCCTGTCCTCAGGCTGGGGCTACCGCGAGACGGCCCGGGGCAAGGCCGTCTACTTCATCCTCACCCCCTGAGTCTCGTCCTGGATCCGGTCATTCCCCCCGGGCTGGATCCAGGACGGGACGGGGCCGGGCCCGGGTCTGCTGGCCGCGGCGCGGCCCCGGCCCCCCGGGGGCGGCGAGGACCCGAATGAGGGCTGAGCTGGCGGGCTCAGCCGCAGGAGCCGTCGCCGGCTGAGCCCAGGCGCGGGGCTCAGCTGGCGGCGGCGCGCCGGTCCGTGGCCTCGCGGGCGATGTCGATCCGGGACCGCATGTCGAGCTTGCCCAGGATGGTCATCCCCTCGGCGACCAGCGCCGCGATCTTGGCTTCGGCGGGCGTCAGGCTGTCCCAGCCACGGCGCGCCCGCCGGTGCTTGACCCGCGGGGCACGCCGGATGCCATGGGCCCGGAACCGGGCCTGCAGCCGATCGACGTCACGCGTGGCACCCAGTGACGCGTAGACGTCGACTGCGCGGCTGAAGGCGGCCCGGGCGGGATCCCGCGCGCCCTGGTCAACGAGCGTCCCGGCCGCGGCCTCCAGGGCCTTCGCGCCCAGCAGCGGACGCCGCGCTTTGCGGTAGCATTCCGCGGCCCGCAGAAGCCCGTCAGCATCGCGGTCGACGAAGCCCCGGCAGCAGAGGGCGTTCGCCTGCCGGTGCGGGATCTCTGACCCGTCGGCCAGGGCGGCAGCCCGATCCGCGAGGCTCTGGGCCGTGGCCGTGTCGCCCAGCTTCGTGGCCAGGCGCACGCCGTCGACCAGCAGATCTTCAACCTCGTCGAGTTCCTCGGCGTTCTCGGCCAACCCGGTCAGCACGTCGAGCGCGTCGCTCAGCTCACCCGCCTGCTCGAGGGCCTGGCTGCGGGCCAGCGCCAGCGGGCCGACGACCCGGTTCCCGATCCGCTCGGCGTGCGGGGCCGCGGCGGCGAGGTGGCGGCGGCCCGCGCCGGGATCGCCACGGTGAAAACTGATCACCGCCGCGATGCCGTGATCGCAGCAGGCCACGCCGGGGTCCTTGCTGAACTCCTGGAGGACGCCCACCTCCGCCAGCGCATCGTCCCAGTGGCCGGTATCGAAGAGCAACTGGCCGAGACAGCTTTGCGCCTGGGCGCGCCGGACCATGATGCCGGCGCGGTTGGCGAGCCGCTGGGCCTGGCGAGCAGCGTCAAACGCCCCGTCATACTGGTCGAGGTCGCCCAGGGTGACGGCCTTGTTCACCTGCAGCAGCAGGCGCAGGTCGGTCAGGGCCGGGTCAGCCTGGGTCACGTCCAGGGCCCGGTCAAACAGGGGCAGCGCGTCGGTCATCCGGCCCTGCATCATGGCTTCGAGAATCAGCACGTGCAGGGCCCAGCCGATAGCCCAGTCATCAGCGGCGTCAGCCGCCTGCGCGAGCGCGCCCGTAGCCACCTGACCGGCCGTCTCGACCTGGCCGAGGTCCCGGTGCGTCCGCGCGATGGCGACCAGCAGCCGCGCGTGGTTGCGGGCGGAGATCCCGGGTTGAGCGAGGGCCTCGTTCAACGCGGCGAGGGACTCGGGGAAGCGCCCAGCGAGCCTACGACACTCGGCCAGCGTCCAGTGCAGGTCGACGAGGAGATCGGGATCAGCCGTCGTGGCCAGGCCACGGTGAGCCGCCCGCTCGGCCTCTGCTGCGTCACCGACCCGGTACAGCGCCTCTGCGAGCCGGCACAACAGGCTGTCGTGCTCGCCCAGGCCTGCCGGTGCTCTCTTAACGGCCTGCCGGAGGAGTTCCGAGGCGGCCCGGGGAGCCTGGCCGACCAGCAGCGGTGCGGTGTGGTCTAGCCAGCGCAGAACCCATTCGTCCATCACCTCGGTGGCGTCAGCCGAAGCTCCTAGCGCGGCCAGGAGTTGCCGGGCCACCCGGTCGGCCGGTGCGTCGGCTTCGGCGAGGGCCCGGCCAGCCTCACGGTGCCAGGCGGCCCGCACCGGTGCCGGAATCTCCTCGTACAGCGCCGCACGGATCAGGGGATGACGGAACCCGAGGCCACTGCCCGACTCAGCCAGCACACCGGCCGCATGGGCCTCGTTCACGGCCGGGACCAGGTCGGCGACCCCGCGGCCAAGCACGGTGGCGAGGTCGGGCACAGAAAAGTCCACGCCCAGCAGTGCGGCGGCCCGCAGGACCTCCCGCACCCAGGCGGGAACGAAGCGGAGGCGGTCGGCGATGGCCGCCGACAGGGACCCCGGGGCGCAGGCGCTTGTTACCTCTGCAGACCCATTAGAGACCGTCAGGCTGGAGCTGCGCGCCAGTGCATCCACCAGTTCAGTGAGGTAGAGCGGGTTTCCGGCGGCACCGTCCGCGAGGCGCATCAGCTCGGCGTCGGGCTTGCCCCCGGCCAGTGTCTCGACCAGTTCGGTCACCGATTCTTCGGGGAGACCGTCCAACTGGAAGCGTGCGGCGAGGTCGGCGGTATGCCGCAGAGCCAGCAAGTCCTCCCGCTGCGGCACCGGGCGCATCATGCCGACCAGCAGCAGCGGAAGGTGACGGGCGGACCGGGACAGGCGCTCCCACAGGGTTACGCTGGCGTGATCAGCCCACTGCAGGTCGTCCACGACCAGGACGGTCGGCAGGTCAGCGCACAGCTCGCCGACGAACGCGAGCAACTGCTCGGTGAGCGCACTGGACACATCCTCGCCGTGACCGGACGCGACCTCACCGCGCAGCAGCGCAACGATGGTTTCCTGCCTTGGGTTGGGCGATGGGTCACGTACCCGGAGGCCGTCCAGGATGGGCAATAGCGGCAGTGCCTGCCCGAGTTCGTCGCCGGCCCCCCAGAACACCTGGCATCCACGATCAGCCGCAGCCTCGCAGGCCGCCCGGACCAGAGCGGATTTCCCGATGCCTGGCTCCCCCTCGATGAGCACGGCCTGACCGTGCCCGGCGGTCGCCTGAGCGGCGCAGCTGATAAGCCGCGTCAGTTCAAGATCCCGGCCGATCAGTTGATCAGCTAAGGATGGTTCGGGCACGAGGTGGATCGTACCTCCCCAATATGGGGGGAACAAGCGCTTTCGCCCTGGTAAACGATGGTACAAGAAGATCTTGGTCGGCTCAGCAAGGGATCATGCGCATGACGTTATGGATTTTAGTTTTCACGTAATGTGAGCAGTATGCAATTTGCAGTGCGATTTGCAGTGCCATTTGCGATGCAATTTACTATTCTAGTTAGTTGACTGTAACTCATAGGGGTAGGTTGCATTAAATTTGTTCTGGGAATATCAACTAGTTTGAGGCTAAAGAATGCGATCAACTATTCTCTAAAGAGTTTCTTCATTTTCTAGATTTCGGTAGACAGGCAGGTCAGGGTGGCGGTACTTTGGGTCTGCCGACCCGCATGCGCAAGGTTATCCACAAGGGCCGCCCATTACGGGAAAACAACCGTGGGCATTATCTTATGGAGGCGCCATGCGAATCGCGCGGGCTCTCGCCATAAAAACCACCGTACCTCTCTGCGTAGCCGGAGTACTGTTTTCCGGGTCCGCCATAGCCGTCTCGTCCATCGTTACCAGCGTGAGCTCTGTTCCTGCTGCGTCTGCGGTGGCGCCAGGCGCGCATCTCGCCATGTCTTACAATGGCCCGCACAACAACATGTCCTACAACTGACGCCAAGGATGGCTCAGTTGTAACTCCCGCCAGACACGTAACAATCTACTAATTCCCTTCGCGCCGGGAATTAGCATTCACCCCCCGCGGCAGCCCCACCGCCCGGGGGGTGAAAACTTTCTCAGGCCAGGATCTGGCCGCGCAGGATGACCCGGCGGGGATGGTGCAGCACGTCCGGGTGCGCCACCGGGTCCTCGTCGTAGACGACCAGGTCAGCGGGGGCGCCGTCGGCCAGCCCGGGCAGGCCGAGCCAGCTCGTCCCAGGCCCAGTCACCAATGATCTTGCACCAGCCGGGGGGCAGGAGCAGTGCCGGGGGCAGGAGCGGTGCCGGCGGGAGCAGCACCGCCGCGCTCGCGGTACCGGGCGTGGCGGTGGCCACCCGCGCCCCGGAAGCCCCCTGCGCCCGCCCTGGCGGCCTCTTTCGTGGCAGCGGGCCCCTGGACCACCGCAGCGGGCTCCGGTGGGACGCTGGCCCTCCGTGTGGCCGCAGCGGCCTCCTCCACGGTCACGGCGGCTGCCTGCGCGGCCGCGGCCTCCTGCACCGCGGCCGCGGCGAGGCCCGCCTCCGCGCTGCCGCAGGGGGCCAGCCCCGGCCGGCCGGCCCGGAGGCAGCACTCCCGGGGGCGAACCGCATTTTGGATACAACCGCCGATATCCTAAATGGCATGGGGAGAGCATCGTGACCGCGGACGCCCAGCCGGCCGGCCCGCCAGTGTTCATCAGCCCGGTTGCCCGGCCGGTGCCGTTGCGCCAGTCCGTGTACGAGGCCCTGGTCGAGCTGGTGGTCGGCGGTCGCCTCGGCCCTGGAGAGCACCTGGTCGAGACCGAGCTGGCCCGGCAGCTGGGGGTCAGCCGGCAGCCAGTCCGGGAGGCACTGCACCGGCTGGAGGCGGAAGGCTGGGTGGACCTGCGGCCCAACCAGGGCGCCTTCGTCCACGTCCCCACTGACCACGAGGTGGATGAGCTGTTCGACGTGCGGGAACTGCTCGAGGTGCAGATGGCCCGGCTGGCCGCTCGCTCGGCGTCGCCGGCCGGCCTGGCGCGGCTGCGGGCGATCTGGTTCGAGGGGCGGAGCGCCGTCGCCTCCGGCGAGACGGAGCGGGTCGTGGCAGCCAACAACGAATTCCATGCCATGCTCGCCCGGGTGGCCGGCAACGCCGTCCTGGCCGACCTGGCGCGCATCGTCAGCCGCCGGGTCCGCTGGTATTACCGGCAGGTCGCGCCGCTGCGCGGTCAGGAGTCGTGGGCCGAGCACCGGGACCTGATCGACGCGGTCGAGGCGAAGGACGAGGAGCGGGCGGCCGAGATCGCCCGGAAGCACACCGAGGGAACCCGCTCCGCCTACCACCAGCCGGACGGGCGCGGCAACTGAGAGCCG